>Ga0265334_10000027_pt1 | contig 116133 bp, 106 predicted proteins | sample 42023metaG_FD_192442 | JGI IMG/M metagenome (GOLD analysis project Ga0265334, IMG submission 192442) | Rhizosphere microbial communities from Carex aquatilis grown in University of Washington, Seatle, WA, United States - 4-20-23 metaG | ecosystem: Host-associated > Plants > Roots >...
GAGGGCGCATTGCCGCGTCACTCGCTCCTGATGTACTTCAGTACACGGCGTCGCTCATTCCTTGCACTGCGCCCTCTCCAGGACCGGCGCAGCGATCGGATCATTGTGAACAGGCCCTAGCACATGGCTGCCCGACTCTCCCGTACCAGCGCCGGCGACCCGCGCGATCCGGTTTCTCCCGAAGCCGCTTCCCTGCATCTGGGTCTGTCCGGCGAACGCCCGCCCCCCGACAGCGGCTACTTCCCCAACCAGTTCCTGATCGCGATGCCCAGTCTCGATGACGAGAACTTCGGTCACACCGTTACCCTGATGTGCGAGCACTCCGACAAGGGTGCGCTCGGCCTGATCATCAATCGACCGATGACCTTGCGCCTGCGCGATATGCTCGAACAGATGGGACTGCCGCGTGACCAGCTGCGCGAAGATCCGCAGGTGTACTGGGGTGGCCCGGTACAGCCGGAGCGCGGTTTCGTCGTACATACCGCTCCGGCCAACTGGGATTCGACGATGCCGATCGGTGACGATCTCTACATCACGACATCACGCGATGTGCTGGCGGCGATTGGCCGTGGCGAAGGCCCGGCACAGTACTTCGTCGCGCTCGGCTATGCCGGCTTGGGTGCCGGTCAGCTCGATCAGGAAGTCATGCGCAACTCGTGGCTGAACACACCGGTGGACAGCGGCATCCTCTTCCAAGTGACCGCCAGCGACCGCTGGCGCGCTGCCACCCGTCTGCTCGGCGTCGACGTCGGTTATCTCGCCAGCGTTGCCGGGCACGCATGAGCGAAGCCCAGAACGGACATATCTTCCTCGGTTTCGATTTCGGTGCGCGCCGCATCGGCGTGGCTGTCGGTGATCGCCTGACCGGCCGTGCGCGACCACTACCAGCGATCGTCAACAACCGCGAACCGGACTGGAACGCGGTCGAAAAACTGCTGCGTGAATGGGGCCCGAAGGCCTGCGTGGTCGGATTGCCGCTGGATCTGCAGGGCAATGATCAGTCGATCACGGCGCAGGCCCGGGCTTTCGCGACCCAGATCCACACGCGCTATCAGCTGCCCGTCCATCTGTGCGACGAACGACTGTCGTCGCGCGCCGCCGACGACGAGCTGCGCAACGCGCGCGCGGACGGCCGCATGAAACGGCGCGTCCGCAGTGGCGACCGCGATGGCGTGGCCGCACGACTGATCCTCGAACAATGGCTCGCCACCGACACTGCGGCAGTGCCGACATGAGCGCCGATCTGCAACTCGATGCGCACGGCCGGTTGCGCCACCTGTTGACACTTGACGGCCTGCCCCGCGCGCTGCTGCTTGAAATCCTCGATCGCGCTGAGGAATTCGCCGGCGACGACGACAGTCGCAAAAAAGTACCGCTGCTGCACGGCAAAACCGTCGTTAATCTGTTTTTCGAGCCTTCGACGCGCACGCGCACCACATTCGAACTGGCTGCTAAACGTCTATCCGCCGACGTGCTGAACATCCAGGTCGCCGCTAGTTCCACTTCCAAAGGTGAAACCCTGCTCGACACGCTGAAAACGCTCGAAGCGATGCAGGTGGACCTGTTCGTAATCCGCCATGAAGCCAGCGGCGCCGCGCATTTCTTCGCCAGCCATGTCGAACCGAATGTCGCCATCCTCAACGCCGGCGACGGCCGCCATGCCCATCCGACACAAGGTCTGCTGGACATGTTCACGATCCGCCGCCACCGGCCGGATTTTTCTAAACTGACGGTCGCCATCGTCGGCGACGTGCTGCACTCACGCGTCGCGCGCTCGGATATTCACGCGCTGCGCATCCTCGGTGCGCGCGAAATCCGCGTGATTGCGCCGCGCACGCTGATTCCGGCGGGTATCGAAACCCTCGGCGCGCAACCGTATTGCGATCTCGATACCGGTCTCGACGGCGTCGATGTGGTCATGCTGCTGCGCCTGCAGAAGGAACGCATGAGCGGCGCTTTCCTACCCTCGCCCGGCGAATTCCACCGGGACTACGGCCTGACGCGCGCACGGCTGGAAAGGCTCAAACCGGACGCGATCATCATGCATCCGGGCCCGATCAACCGCGGCGTCGAAATTGCGGGCGAACTGGCTTATGACGAGCGCTCCGTGATCCTCGAACAAGTGCGCCACGGCATCGCCGTGCGCATGGCCGTGATGGGCATGATTCTCAGCCGGGACGCGGAAACCGCCCGCGATGCAACGGGGACGCGTAAATGACGATCGCGTCGCGGACCACGCAATCCGCCACATCCGCGGCGACCAGTCTGCTGGTCGCGCAGGCGCGCATCATCGATCCGGCCGATGGTTTCGACGCCGAGGGCTACCTCGGCGTCCGCGACGGCCGTGTCGCCTATCGCGGTACAAAACGGCCGGCGGAAGCCTTCGAGCAGACGATCGATGCCCACGGACAGTGGCTGATCCCCGGCGTGGTCGATCTGTGTGCACGCCTGCGCGAACCCGGAGCGACGCACAAGGCGACGATTCGCTCGGAAACGCTGGCCGCCGCCGCTGCCGGCATCACCACGCTGTGTATACCGCCGGACACGCGGCCAGTTATCGATCATCCCTCGGTGCTCGACCGCATTCGTGGCGCCGTTGCGTTCTGCGGCACCGGCGTGCGCGTAGTGACACTAGGTGCGCTGACGCAGGGCCTGGCCGGCGAAGTGCTCGCCGAGATGAGCGCGCTGCGCGACGCCGGCTGCGTCGGCGTCAGTCAGGGCCTTGCGCCGCTGGCTGATATGCGTATCGCGCGCCGTGCGCTGGAATACGCGGCCGGTCTCGGCCTCACGGTTCATGTGGTGCCGCTGGACGCGGCGCTCGCGGCAGATGGATGCGCACATGAAGGCGCGCTGGCCACGCGGTTGGGACTGCCGGCGATTCCGGTTGCCGCAGAAGTCGCCGCGATCCGTGCCTGGTTATCGCTGATCGAGGACACCGGTGCACGTGTGCACTTCGGCCGTCTGAGCAGCGCCAAGGCGGTCGAACTTATCGCCGCGGCAAAAGCGCAACGGTTGCCGGTGACCGCGGATGTCGCCGCGCACCAGCTATTTCTGACGGATGCCGCGATTGCTGACTTCAACGCCATCTGCCACGTGATCCCACCGCTGCGCAGCGAATCCGACCGGACAGCGTTGCGCGACGGTGTGCGCGACGGCACCATCGACGCGATCTGCTCGGACCACCAGCCGCACGAGGTGGACGCCAAGACCAATCCGTTCCCGTTGACTGAAGCGGGTATCGCGGGTATGGATACGCTGCTGCCGCTGACTTTACGGCTGGTTCATGAAATCGGATTGCTGCCGATAATAGCTACGCAGCGCCTTACAACGGCGCCGGCTGGCATTCTGGGATTGCAGAGTTCGGCCGGGCTGACGCAGGGCGCACCTGGCGATTTTGTGCTGGTGAATGCGGCGGCGTGCTGGCGGCTCGATGCGACCGTCTGGCGCAGCGCCGGTCACAATTCGCCGTTTAGGGGCCAGGATTTCGTGGGCCGCGCAACACAGGCTTTTGTCGGCGGGCGGCCACTGTGATTCGCGAAAAGCAGGGCGGTCTCACGAATAAGCCCAGGCTTGTTTATACTTCGATGATAACGACGCTTCGACAAGCGTCCGCCGGAGGAGAGAGATAAATGGCGCGCGTAATGGTGGTTGACGATTCGCCGACGGATGTTGAACATCTGCGGCAGATACTGCAGCGTGCGGGCTATCAGGTGTTGCAGGCAACTTCCGGCCAGGATGCGATCGACATGATCCGGCTGGAACGTCCAGACTGTGTCGTTATGGACGTGGTGATGCCCGGCATCAATGGATTTCAGGCGACGCGCACGCTGTCGCGCGATCCGCAGACGGCGAGTATTCCAATCGTCGTCGTCAGCAGCAAGAATCAGGAAACGGACCGCCTGTGGGCTTTGCGGCAGGGAGCCAAGGAGTACGTGGTGAAGCCGGTGAAGGAGAGGGAGCTGATTGCCAAGATCAATAGTGTCTTGGGAAATCCGCAGGCCTGACAGACACGGGGGAGTGAAACGGGATGGCTGAGCAAGCGAGCAAGCGTCCAACAGGGTTCCTGCGCCAGTACTTTCTGCTGGTTGTCGCGGCCGGCGCATTGGCGTTTGGCCTGTTGACTCTGTACTTTCTACAAGCCAGGGAAAGCAGCAGCCGGACGTGGGTGGATCTGGCCAAGCAACTGGCATCCGAAGTCGGCAATGTCGCCCGCAGCGGCGGCGCGGCGGCGCATGGCGGCGCTCCCGACTTCCACGGCCTTTCTGGCTACGAAGCCAACTTCAACGATTACGTCGCCAGTCTCCGCAATGGCGATCCGGCGGCCGGCATCAAGCCGCTACCCTCGTCGGTGACCGACGAAGGCGCCGCCGTCGAAACCGCATGGAAAGCGATGAAGAAGTCGATCGACGACGTGCTCGCCCATCAAGATGCGTTCAATCGCACCGTCAACAACATCGCTGTCATCAAGGACGGCGCTCCGAAGGTTTCAGCGATTTATGACCAGATCGCGGAGAAGCTCATCGAGCACGGCACGCCGTCAAGCGAAATCATTCTGGTCGCGGCGCAGGTTGTCCATCTCGAGCGTCTGCAAACCGCGGCGAACCGGGTCATTTCCGATGGCCGCGACGCCAAGCGCTTCGCCGAACAGCTCGATAGCGAGCTGAAATCCTTCAACAGCAATACTCAGACGTTGTCGTCGGAAAGCAGCATCGCCCCGCTGGTAAAAAGCGCGGCGGGTGAATTTGCTCCGGTCGGACAGGCAGCGGCAGCCATCGTCTCCGATGCGGGGGCCGTGGATAGCCTCCAGGTATCTTCGGCTTTGCTGCAGGGTCAGAGCACCAACGTGCTCGCCGCCGCCAATTCGCTGGAACAGGGACTGGACAACAATACCTCCGGCGTTAAGTTCCTACCTTACCTCAGCGGTCTGATGCTGCTCGTGGCCTTGGGCGCGCTTGGTGGCTTCGGCGCGGTCAACCTGATGAGCTTCCGCCGCCATCAGAGCGATTCCGAATCACGCGAAGCGGAACGCCAGCAGGCCATTCTCAACCTGCTCGACGAAATCACCAACCTTGCGAACGGCGACCTGACCGTGGACGTCACCGTCACCCAGGATTTCACCGGCGCTATCGCTGACTCGTTGAATTACACGGTGCAGACGCTGCGTACGCTGGTCGGCACGATCAACGACACTTCCGCCGAAGTTGTCGCGGCCGCCGCCAGTACGCAGAACATCGCGCGGCAGATGAATGAAGCTTCGGAACGGCAGGCCAAGGACATCGGCGCGGTGACGAATTCCATCAGCGCCACCAGTCACTCGCTGCAGGAAGTATCCGGACGCGCGGAACGCCTCGCCAACCAGGCACAGACTTCGGTGCTGGTCGCTCACGATGGCGCCGGCACCGTGGGCCGTACGATTCAGAATATGGCGTCACTGCGCGAACAGATCCAGGACACTGCGAAACGCATCAAGCGTCTCGGCGAGTCCTCGCAGGAAATCGGCAACATCACCGAACTCATCAATGACATCGCCGAACAGACCAATACGCTGGCCTTGAACGCATCGATTCAGGCGGCCATGGCCGGTGAAGCGGGCCGCGGCTTCGCGGTCGTCGCCGACGAAGTCCAGCGCCTTGCCGAACGTGCGACTTCCGCGACGCGGCAGATCGAAAACCTCGTCAAGACCATTCAGGCGGATACCAACGAGGCCATCATCTCGATGGAGCGCTCGACCGCGAACGTGGTTGCTGGCGCGAAATCAGCCGAAGAAGCGGGCCAGGCGCTGACGCAGATCGAATCGACTTCGCAGGAACTGGCGAAGCTCATCCAGGAAATCGCCGGCGCCGCACGCGGCCAGTCCGGAGAAGCCACCAAGATTGCCGGCACCATGCAGGGTATTCGCGAAATCGCGGTGCAGACTTCGGGCTCCGCCGAACGCACCTCACTGGCGGTCGGCGAGCTCAACACGCTCTCGGACAAGCTGCGTGAGTCGGTCGCCGGCTTCAAATTGCCGGCCGATATGGCACTCTGAGTTTCTTTTACACACATCCAGGCGGCGCGATGCGCCGCCTTTTTTATGGTCGCCGTACCCAGATTGTCCACCATGGCAGAGGCGCCATGGATTCGCTCCCGTATGGTGTAAGACCTTGCTTCGTCAACGTATCCATCGTTTTATCGACAGATGCGACGCAGCAATCCCGGAAAATGCGGTGTCTTATCGAGTAACATTATGCGTTACGCGAACTTCTAGGCCGCGCCTCCCCCCTTATCGCAGACCCAGACACTATGGATGACCAAAAAGGTTCCAACCCGGATTTTCGGTCCGACCTCGTAAAACTGCTTGGCCTGAAAGATGTCACCTACAAGTACAACTTGACGAAAGAAGAGCTATTTTCCGAAGCGATCCGCAATGATCGCGGTCGCGTCAGGCGCGACGGGCCCAGCGACGCGCAGAAAGCATTTCCGACCAAGCTGGGAGTGAACGGCCCGCTGGTTTATTACACCGATCCAGACTGCACCGGCCGCCGCACCAAAGACACTTACGCTGTGAAATGGCCAGAAGTCGCCGAGCAGATCTGGTTCAAGGCCGACCTGAATCCCTATGATCCGGACAAATATCAAGGCCTGCTTAAGCGCGTCGTCGCGCACCTCAATGCAAAGAAGGCAACGCTCTACGTCAAAGACGTGTTCATGGGTTCTGATCCGGATTTTGCGGTCCCGTATCGCTTCGTCGGCGAATATGCGACACACGCGATGTTTGCGCACAACATGTTTCCGAAGGATCTCAAGAACGTGAAGGATGTTGAAGCGCGTCGCTGGACTATGATCAACGCGCCGAGCTTCGTGTGCGTACCGGAACGCGACGGCTCGCGTTCCGAAGCTGCAATCATCATTGACACGCGCAACAAGATCTGCCTCGTCGCCGGCCGCGCCGACTACTGCGGTGTCGTCAAGAAAACCATCTTCACCGTCGGCAATTTCCTGCTGCCGCTGGAAAATCGCCTGTCGATGCATTGCTCGGCCAACGTCGGCCCGAACGGCGACGCAGCGATCTTGTTCGGCCTGTCGGGCACCGGCAAGACCACTCTGTCCGCTGATGCTACGCGCCGCCTGATCGGCGATGACGAGACCATCTGGTCCGACAACGGCCTCTGCAATCTTGAGGACGGCTGCTACGCCAAGTTGATCAACCTCGACAAACAAGCCGAGCCGATCATTGCCGCCGCGCTGTCCAAATCCGGGTCGATTGCCGAGAACGTGCCACCGGTGCCTGGCAAAACCATCGACCAATGCCACCCGGACGAGTTGAATCTCAATGACGACTCAATCGCCGAAAACATGCGCCTCAGCTACCCGCTGACGTCGAATCCAAACATCATGCCCGACGGTCGCGGCCCGCACCCGCAAACCATCGTGCTGCTGACCGCCGATGCATTCGGCGTATTGCCGCCGATCGCGCTGCTCGATTCCAAGGACGTGATGTACCACTTCGTTTCCGGCTTCACCGCGCGCGTGGCCGGCACCGAAGTGGGAGTCACCGAACCGACGCCGACGTTTTCTGCCTGCTTCGGTGGTCCGTTCATGGCGCACAAACCGAATGTCTACGCTAAGTTGCTGGCTGCCAAAATGGAGCGTCACAAATCGCGCTGCATCCTGCTCAACACCGGCTGGACCGGCGGCGCCTCCGGTACCGGCAAACGCTTCCCGATCAAGATCACGCGTGCACTGCTCAATGCCGCACTCAACGGGCAGCTCGACAACATCGAAACGGAATTGCATCCCGTCTTCAAGCTGCGCATGCCGAAGGCTGTCGCCGGCGTGCCCACGGAAATGCTGAATCCCCGCAACACCTGGGCTGACAAGGCGGCCTACGACGCGCAAGCAGTCAAACTGCGCGACATGTTCCGTGAGAACTTCAAGAGCAAGGGCTTTGCGGCGTTCGGCATCGAGGAGCGGATCTGAGCGAACAAACATGATGTATAACGGCTGCTACGGCAGCCGTTTTGCTTTGGAGCAACTGTGCAAATCCATCGTATCTTCTGCATCGGCCGCAACTACGCCGAACATATCGCCGAACTCGGGAACGAATCGAACGAACCCGACGCGTCCTGCGTCGTCTTTATGAAGCCGGTCTCGGCACTAATCTCCCTTGGGGAGCAGATTCCGCTGCCGCGCAATAGGGGCGCGGTGCATCACGAAGCGGAGCTGGTCGTTCGATTGAAAAGTGGCGGGCGCAACATTCCGCTGGATCGCGCGCTTGGCTGTGTTGATGCGATCACACTGGGCCTGGATCTGACTTTGCGCGACATGCAGAACGACCTGAAGAAAAAGGGCGCTCCCTGGGAATTGGCGAAAGCGTTCGATGGCGCGGCGCCGCTCGGTGCATGGACTCTTCACGACAATCAGGATTTACAGGCAATCGAGTTCACCTGCCATGTCAACCGCACGCTGCGTCAGCACGGACACACGGCCGACATGATTTTTCCGATCGCGCGGCAAATCCATATCCTCAGCCAGACGTGGGCGCTGCGGCTGGGAGACGTAATCTTCACCGGCACCCCGAAAGGCGTGGGGCCGCTGCAGCCTGGCGATCATATCGAGCTGGCATCACCCGCCATTGGCCACTTCGAATGGACCTGTGCCTGAAGCGCCGTGATCGCTCTGCGTCGTTTGACGATTTAATGAACTATCTCGCCCATCTCTGGCTCACTGACGCAACCCGCCTGCCGCTGGCCGGCGCGATTCTGGGTGATTGGGTACGTGGCCGCCTTGAGGATCGCGATCTCCCACAAGCCCTCGGAAGTTCGATCCGGCTGCATCGACGCGTCGACGCTGTTACCGATCGCCATCCCAGCATCGTCGCCCTTCGCGAACGTTTTCCCGCCGGCACACGCCGCTATGCCGGCATCGTCCTCGATCTGGTTTGCGACCATGCGCTTGCACGGGGATGGCAGCGTTTCGGCGGCGACGAACCGTTGGCCGGATTCGCACGCCGCGCGGCAGATGAAGTGGCCGAAGCGGCAAGCTGGTTTCAAAAGCTCGATGCGCCGCCGCCAAGTAAATGGCGACTGTCCGAGCTTCTGCTGTCTTACCACACCGAAACGGGTATCGACCGAGCCCTTCACCGCACTGCCGCCCGGCTGCGCCAGCCGCAGCCCCTGCTCGACGCCGGCGCGCGTTGGCGCGAAATCGCGGTTGCGGTCGAACATGTCCTGCCGGAATTGCTCGACGATCTGCGCCGCGAAAGCCTCGCGTTTGCGGGAGTACTGCATTGATGCAGAGATAGTGGATTGCCGGGTTGATCGGTCAGCTGCGCGCGCTGAGTTGCACTCTTAGTTAGTTAGGCGGCGAACCAAGCGAGACGAATCCTGTACATGGCGAGCAGACCAGCGCGTCCTGCAACAGGTCAATGTCTGCAGAGCTAAGACCAAATCGCATAGAGATGATCCGCACCCCAAAAAAGGCGCCCTTTCGGACGCCTTCCGCTTATAGCCGACCAGCAGCGGATCGGTGTTCGCAAAACTAAAAACTATGATGGCATCAAGGTATCCAGGAACGTACCGGTGAAGACGCGGTTCGGGTCATAGCTGTTCAGTTTGGCCACTGCGGCATCCCAGTTGGTACCGGCGGGATAGCTGTGGTTGCGGAACGTATTGGGGTAAGTCTGGGTAAGCAGCGAAGTGTTGGTCCAACCGCCACCGTTGGCGCCATTTGACGTATACGCATAGGTCTTGGTCCACTCCGGACGCACGATGGCATACGAGCCGTAGTTCGACAGGAACCACTGTTCGAGGTTGTAGTAGAAGCTCGCAGCGCCGGGCTGGTCCACGTTGCTGTTGATGGCGAACCACAGCAGCGTGTCGTATTCGGGGTGATCCGGCACCGGCCGCGCCGCCGACAGATAGGGTTCCACCGCGTTGGGTACCACCACGTCACTCGCGTGATCGAGCCCGATGGCGCGGATCTCCACCGGCCCGGTATACGGATATTTGCCTTTCGCCGCCAGGGCGTCCAGCGTGGTCGTCAAGTAGATGTAAAACTCGCTCAGCGCGCGCTGCAGGTTGCTGCGAGAGAGCAACACACCCCAGGCACCGACGGTCAGGCGCAAGGTGTCCGGTACAACGTAGAGCGTCGTGCAATAGACCGGGCCCCAGAGATCGTAGACCTGCGTATCAGTATCGCCGGCGGTCGGCGTCATCAGCTTCGTGATGGTTTGGGCCGATTGCGTGTTATAGGTCTTCACGGTCTTCTGGAGCGTCCGAAGCCCGGCCGCGATCGTGTTCGACTTCGCCAGCGTCATTTCCGTACCTGGATAGTTGTACGGCCCGGTTACTGCGCGCGAACTCGCGGGTTTGACGGGGGCCTGTGAATAGATTTTGATCCAGAGGCTGTCCCGCACGAACGGTTCCCAAAGCACATCGAGCGTGCCTTGGTTCGACAGCGCAGCATAGGAATTCGAATCCGCGCTGCTCGGAGGCGCGAACAGCGTCGGCGGGGAAATGTCGACGCGGCTCAGGCACCGCAGCATCACGGTCGGCCCCATCTGCAGCGTCACGTCGGCAATGAAAGAACGCGACAGACTGGTAAGCAGCGGTCCGATCGCCGGATCGCTGCGCTGGAAGGTCTTGAGCACATATGCGTTGCTCGCCGTGTTCCACACCACCGCCGTCAGCGACAGGACCAGATTGCTGAACGTGCCATAAGAATGGCCAGGTGCCAGCGCCTGCCCTTGGGCCGGCAGGGAAGCTCCGTGCACGTCCATCGCCAAGCCGCCCGCGATCGTGACATCGCCTGGCGCCGTGGTGTGCAGGAAACCCATATTGTGGGGCTCGCAGGCCGTGCAGATATCCTGGATATAGGCGCCGGCCTGACACGTAACCGTCGATTGGCTCGCGTTGACCGTGATACCGGTCAGGAAATCACGGGTGTTGACGAGCAGGAATTTCGCGCCGTTGGAGCCGCGCGGAAGAATGAATGGCGCGAAGCCGTGCCCGGTTCCCAGCGGCCGCAGGCGCCAGCCATTGGTATGGGCCCAGTTGGCCAGAGTCACCACATCTGCGGACGTTGCAGGAGAGCAGGTCCATACCTTGGACACGCTGATCTCCTGTGCCCAATCGGTAAATGTCTGCTGATATAACGAAATCGATGAGGGAAAGTTCGGTGGCTTTGGGATTGTCGAAAAGATGCCTGCATACACCCGCTCACCGGGAGCAAGTGTGAGTGCAGCAGCTCCAGCTACGCCTGCAAGAAAATCGCGTCTTGAAACCCCAAGCGCGCGCTCAGTTGAGACTTCGGTATCGTCGTTCACGGGACTCTCCTCAAGTATTGATTTTTTTCGTAATTCGCTATTTCACCGCCGAAATATCAAAATATCCGGCATCCCCTCGACCCTATGAAACACACCTCGCGACGTACGGCGATCGAAGAAAATTTATTTATTTCGTACGCTGCGGCTTGTTGTAGATCGATCCATCAGATCTGGTCAATCGGAAATAGAGCCGATTGCAGATAGGAAACTGAGGTACTGCACTGCCAGTCATGAAATTCGGTGCAGGAGATACAGAAATAGCTCAATTGGCGCCGATATTTGACATGAATTGCACCCCACGACGACTGCCGACTGGAGTTTGTCGCTAATTTTTGCCGCCAAAAAATCTCGGCTCACCTCGATGGTCAAGCGGTATCGCCGCTCCCCCTTCGATTTCGAAGTTGACCAGCCAGGTCACCCGCAGACGTAAACCCAGTCCCAGACTCGTGCGCACACGCCTGAAGTCGATATCGTCGGCGCGGTCCATCGTGTTAGCAGCCTCCAGCACCACCAATCCGCGCAACCAGTCCCAGCCGAGCGGGTGCAGGTATTCGACGGCGAAGCGGTAATAGGCGTTGCCTTCGAGAAAATCGCTCGAGTAGGCCCGCAGCGTGCTGCGCCCGCCGAGCGCGAAAGCAGAACCGTGGTTTGGGCCCTCGAAACGCGTGCCGCCGCTGATCGCGAAATTCAGCGACTGATGTGGTGTCTCGCCGATATGCGTATAACGGCGCCAATCTGCGGTCAGCAGTTCATAGCTGTAGTCCGAAAGCACTTCGCGACTCGCAATCTCAGTACGAAAATCGAAAGTGGTACCGACTTCGCTATAGATGAGGTAACGCAGATCGCGATAATTCGCCACACCGACCAGCGCGGTCGCGTGCCCGTTGGATTCGGGAGCATCAGTACCGGTGGCGGTTTCGTTCTGCCACAGAATGCCACCGCCGGCGCGCCAGCCCTGGCTTGAGGGCGGAGTGGACAAACTCTTACTCATGATTATCTGTGCGTTGTCGGTATTTTCGTCATAGGTAACCGGGTAGGTCTGCGGCCCGCTGCTGCGCCCACCCGAAAGATTCATTGCCCACGCTGATTCGTCGAGGAACGGAATATCGTAGCTTCCGGATATGCTCCGTTCGGCATTCGCGCCGGAGCCGCTGCGGACCAGATTGATCTTGGCGGTCTGGTTGAGACCGCCAATATTGCTCCAGAGCACTTGGCCACCATAGGACAGATGTCGATCGCTGTCGTAGCCAATACGAGGCAGCGGCAGCAGGTACCATTTTTCGCGCACGACGAAAATCACGCGCACGCCATCCGCGACTGGCTCCTGACGCACATCTACAGAGCGGAAAAGGCGAAGATCGAGAATCGCCTGGCGACTGCGTTCGATACGCTCCGGATCGGCCAGGCCACCGACGGCGATGAAGATCTCCCGCAACATCACCTTAGGTTTGGTGGTCTCATTACCTTCAAAGGCGATTTCGCGGATCACCGGTGGCAGCGATGCTTCCTGTTGCGCGAACGCGGCACCGGCGATGCACAACAGCATTGCCGACAGCCAGCGAAAGGCGTTCATCGCCGTTCCAGTGTCACAAAACTGAAAGGCAACGCGTGCCGCGCGTCGGCGGGATGATCTTCATGCTGAATTTCACGCCACTCCTTCATATCGAAGGCTGGGAAATGCGCATCGCCATCGACGGCTGCGTGCACCCGCGTCAGCTCGAGCCGATGCGCGATCGCGAGTGTCTGCGCGTAAAGATCAGCGCCGCCGATGACGTAGAGGGTTGTGGGCGCCGCTTCCAGTGCGGCATTCAGACTGTGGAACACTCGCGCGCCCGCCGGCGTAAATGAAGAATCGCGCGTCAGCACCCAGTTGTCGCGCCCATCGAGCGGCTTGCCGAGCGACGCGAAGGTCTTGCGGCCCATCAGCAGGGTTTGGCCCATGGTCAGGCGGCGGAATCGCTTCAGATCTTCGGGCAGCCGCCAGGGCAACGCGCCGTCGCGGCCAATCACTCCGTTGTCGGCAAGGGCAGCGATCAGAACAATCACGTGAGGACTTGCGCGGTCCATGCTCTTGTTATCGGTTCAAGAATGAAAAGCTACAGCAGTCGCAGCGCACAAAAAAGCTCGGCAGCGATTTTTCAGGACGCACTCCGATCCGAGTGGGCGCGCGCAGCCTGCGCCTTTTGCAAGACATCAACAATGGCATCGACAACGATCGCGGGTTTCTCCCACAGCACGAAATGTCCCTGATCCGGCACGAGAAGCACGCGGCTCGATGCCGGTAATACTTTCTGGGCGAAATCCGCAGTGCGCGGATCGACCAGTTCATCTCTGGCACCCTGGATGACAATGACGGGTATCGTCAGGCTCTGCCATCTCTCCTCCATTGCCGCCAGTTCCTGTGCCAGCGGCATGATTTCGTTGTTGGACCACTCGAATTCAGCAGGCAGCAACTGGCGTACCAGCCACCAGGTCATCGCCCGGTTGTACCAGCGCGGCTGTTCGGTGTGCGGATCGATCGACGGCGCGATCAGCACGGCGGCGGATACTTCCGCCGGATAGTCCATCGCCAATTCCGCAGCGATGGGTCCACCGAGCGAATGTCCGACCACGACAGTTGGCACGCGATCGTCGCGTAACAACGGCTCCAGCAAACGGGCCTGTTCGCGCAAATCCGGTACCACGCGTCCAGGTTGCGAATCACCGAAACCCGGACGATCGACGGCAATCAGTGTCGCACGGCCACGCAACGTCGAATCGTCAAGATAGCCGGCCCAGGCCTTCCAGTCGCCAGGCGAACCATGGATGAAAATGATGCGGGCTGGCGCTGCGCCCGTCATCTCGACGTAATGGATGCGGCGGTCACCGACCATGTAGTAGTGATCGGCCGGACGTGGCGGTTGCGGAAAGAGCTGTTCGATCGAACCCTCCGGATACGGCGGCCCCATGCACCCCACCAGCAACGCGGCGCCGAATATCACCGCAAGCGAAGCTCTCACACTGCGACAGGCGCCTTGATGTGCGGATGGGGATCGTAGTTGCTCAATACGAAATCCTCGTAGCGAAACGCGAACAGATCCTTCACCTGCGGATTCAGCGTCATCGTCGGCAACACGCGCGGTGCACGCGTCAGCTGCAACCGGGATTGCTCCAGATGGTTGGAGTATAGGTGACAATCGCCGCCGGTCCAGACGAATTCGCCGGGCATGAATCCAGCCACCTGCGCGATCATCAGCGTCAGCAACGCGTAGCTGGCGATATTGAATGGGACACCGAGAAAAATATCCGCGCTGCGCTGATAAAGCTGGCAGGACAGCTTGCCGTCGGCAACATAAAACTGGAACAGTGCATGACAGGGCGCGAGCGCCATTTTGTCGATTTCGCCGACGTTCCACGCAGAAACGATCAAGCGGCGCGAATCCGGCGTCGTCCGCAGCTGGTCAAGCAGGATTTTGATCTGATCGATGTGCCGCCCGTCCGGTGCCGGCCATGCACGCCATTGCCTGCCATAGACAGGACCGAGTTCGCCGTCGGCATTGGCCCACTCATCCCAGATCGTGACGCCATGCTCGCGCAGAAACTTTACGTTGGTATCGCCACGCAGAAACCACAACAGCTCGACGATGATCGATTTCAGGTGCAGTTTCTTGGTGGTGACCACCGGAAAACCGGCGGCGAGATCGAAGCGCATCTGATGTCCGAACACTGAAAGCGTGCCGGTGCCGGTGCGATCCGATTTTGCCGCGCCCGTTTCGAGCACGTAACGCATGAGGTCCAGATACTGCTTCATAAGTCAGACCTCCGGCTGCATGCCGCGGCGGTAAGCGAGTCCGAGAAACGCGGCGCCGACCAGGAACATTGGAATGCTCAGCACCTGCCCCATTGTCAACCAACCCCAGGCCAGATAACCGAACTGAGCGTCCGGCAACCGCACGAATTCAATCAGCCAGCGGAAGCTTGAATACATCACCAGGAATAGTCCGCAGATCGCCATGCGCGGCCGCGGCCGCGAACCGAACCACCATAGTACCGATAGCATCACCACGCCCTCCAATGCTGCTTCGTAGAGCTGGCTCGGATGGCGCGGCATATTGTCGCCCGCGCGCTGGAACACCACGCCCCAGGGCATACGGGTGGGTGCGCCCCACAGCTCGCCGTTGATGAAATTGCCGATGCGCCCGGCCAGCAGTCCGAACGGCACGACCACGGCGACGAAGTCGGCGACATCGAACACGTTCAGCCGGCGCTGCCAGGCGTATATGAACATTGCGGCAGTAACCCCGAGCAGGCCGCCGTGGAACGACATACCACCGTCCCACACCTTGAGCACCGTCATCGGATCGAGCGCTTCCAGCCACTGCCCCTGCGGCGTGTAGGCGTAGAACAGGATGTAGCCGAGGCGGCCCCCAAGGATGACACCCATGACGATATAGAACAGGATGTCGGAGACCTGATCCTGCGACCAGTTCACATGCGTCTTGCGGCCGCGCACGACAGCGAGCCACCAGCAGCCCCAGAAACCGAGCAGATACATCAGTCCGTACCAGTGGACTTTCAACGGGCCAAGGCGGACAGCCACCGGATCGATATCGGGATGAACGAGCATGAGTATTGGTTTATTCGGATCAGGATGTGAGCCGCAGTCCGCGCAGCAACGCCGTCGCGCCGGCATAAGCCGCCGCTGTGGCGACACAGGACATCATCAGACTCTGCCAGAATCCCCAACCCGCGCGCAGCAGGATCGGCAGCAGCACGAACAGCAGCAGCGACGGCACCACCAGCCATAGGATATCGGTGGCGAGTGCCGCCACCCGCTCCTTGTCATGGGTGTCCAGCCAGACCCAGATCAAAGTCAGCAGCGAAGTCAGCGGCAACGACACCAGCAGGGCGCCAGCGAGCGTGCTGCGCCGGGCTATCGCCGCCGCAGCAGCGATCAGCAGCGCCGAGACAATGACCCGGGCGAGGAATTGAGTGGAAGCGGACATCAGCACATTTTAGCCGGTACCCGACTTGGCGGCCTGTCGGACTTGGGTGATCATCCCAGGCGTGACGGGCTGTTCGTGCTCTTGATTTCGAATTCGGGCCGCAGCCAGTAACCGCACTCTTCGAGGAAGATCGCCTGCGACGCGTCTTCTTTTTCGAGATTGAGCACATTGGGTCGACGCACGCCCGGGATGAAACGCAAGTCGTAAAGCTCGGAGCAGCCAGCGACAAACCGCAACATGCCGACCTGCCGGCCGGAACGCAGATCCACGACGGCCACGCCGCACAATAGTTCGGGATAGCGGCTCTGCACGGGCATTCCGCCGAAGATGTTCGTCTCGCGGATCTTGCTCAGCGCCACCAGGGCATAGTCGCCAGCGAAACAAAGGCCGCGCAGGTAACCGGGCAGCGCGCAGACGACATCGTATTTGCCGTCGCGGCCGACCTTCAGCAATTCACCCGCACCGGCATGCAGCACCCACAGACTGCCCTGATGCCAGCGCGGCGAATGCGGCATGGCTAAGCCGCCAATGACAATTTCATTGCTGTCGACATCAATGACCACGCCGCCGGTCGCACGGTGTTCGCGCCAGCCGCCGACGATGTCGGTTTTCGCCAACGCCGTCACGAACGCTGGCTTGCCGCCACGCATCGCCAGTCCATTGAGATGGCAGCGGTCTTCCGGCACCAGCTCGGAAATGAAATCGGGCCGCCAGCGCGGTTCGAAAGTGTGCAGCGTACTCAACGTCGCCAGGCACGACATGCGCGTATTGACGAACCAGACCTCGTCGCCGGCAAACGACACATCGTGCAATTGCAGTTCCGGCATATAAAACGTCGCACGCGGCAGGAACAGCGAGTCGTAACGCCCCGGTTCGCGATAGTGATACGCGAGCGCTTTCGCGTCGCCGAACAGCCAGATACCGTTTTGCGTCGCTAATGCCATGCGATCGCCTTGCACATCGAGCCCCATCGGTCGCGCAAAACGGCGCGGCAGGAACGATACCTGCCTTCCATTCCAGCCAACCATGAACAGAAAGCCCGCCTGATAGGTGGAGATGGCGAGCGAGCCATTGCAGGTCGCCATCCACTGCGCAAATCCCTGGTCGGTTTCGCAGTTCAGTGATTCGGGTTGCTGTTCGGTTTTGTTGCCGGATTCCACAATTGAAACTCCATTGGTCCAGCAACGAGTGTGACGCGACGGAGCCCGCCGCGCCACACTCACCACACATATCGCTGCGTGGCCAGGCTTCAGCGCGAGTAGTTCTTGAAGAAGCTCCAAAGAATCTCGGTGGCGTTGATGTCCTGTGTCGTATTGCCCAACCCATAAGTCACGACCGAAGTGCCTGGCCAGGTATGGCCACCACCGTTGATCGTGTAAAGCTCGGCGAGCGCACCGGCACTGCATTGCGCATACGTCGCAAGTTGTACCGTGGTGCCGTCCGACGGATCCTTATCCGGCAGATTGGCGATGATGGGCGTCGCGCCGCAAAGGTTTCGTTGCGCCCAGAAAGCAATGCTGTCCGGCACCGACATCTGGCCATACTCGCCGTCGTAGACAACGCGCTTGTCGTCCGTGCCGTCGAACATCACGACTGGCAGCGGTGGCTGTGTCGGACAGGTGGGAGCAGTTTGATTCACCATCTCGCTGTCGATCAGTCCGGCCGCGGCAATCTTTCCGGGCTGTTCACAGGCATACAGAGCGGCCATAAAAGCGCCGTCCGAATAGCCCGACATATAAATCTTGTGCGGATTGAGGTTGTAGCCGGCGATCGAGTCATCGATCACCATATTCAGAAATGTGACGTCATTCGTTCTTCGATCCTGCGTGTAGGGATTGACGTTCCAGCCGCCCGTATCCGGTTCGGGAAGGATCACCCACACACCATATTCGGCAACCAGATTTCCGATCTCCGAAAGATTGGCCATCGTCTCAGGCGTGCCGCCACGATACAGAAGCAACACGATCGCCGGGGGCGAGGAAAATTTCGGCGTGACCGGCGTCAGATAGAGAACGCTGCGATCCTCGCCATCGATATATTCAATCGTTTCGAAACTGGTAACACCCGGAATCGGTCGCAGGGTGTAGCGCCAGCCTGCGGTCTGGCTGGACACATTTGCAGGAATCGACTCATTCAATGTCGTGGAACTTTCCCCGGACTGGGCGAAAGCGTTGGTCGCGCAAAAAACTAAGCCGCAAACAGCGGCACCCACCGTTCGAATATTCATTTACTACCCCTCTTGTTGTGTTGTCCGACGCCCGTCCGATCGACAACGATCGTGATGAGCGGAACGAGGGATATCATCGCGTGCTGTTTACTTTGCCACGGGGGATTTGTACCACCGCGTCCTTGCGATCGAACCTCGCTCGATCACAGTTTTTCAGGGGAAATATGAACGCCCGCTGAAACGCCCCGGCGGAATAGTCCGGTGCGGCTGCCCAACCTGCTTACGCACTCACATCGTCCGAAGCGTGCGGCAAAACGGGGGGATCAGGACTCTGCTGCCATCGCGCAATAGAACGCCTTCAGATAGCGCGTCTCGGGTATTGCCGGATGCACCGGGTGATCCGGCCCCTGCCCGCCTTGCTCCACGATCTGCAAGCGCTTACCCGCCGCGCGTGACTCGCGCAGCAGCACCCGCTGCAGCTCCGCCGCATCGAGATGATAGGAGCACGAACACGAAACCAGGAATCCGCCCGGCACCAGCAAATTAAGTGCGGCGCGATTGAGCCGGCCATAGTGACTCAACCCAGCCTCGTGATCCTTCTTGCGCTTGATCAGCGCCGGCGGATCGACGATGACGAGATCGAAACGACGGCCATCCGCATGCAACTGCTTCAGGACGTCGAGCGCCTCGCCGCGCAGTCCTTCCAGCGCGGCGTCGTTGAGACGGGCATTGGCCGCCGCCGCTTCAAGCGCCGGCGCGGAACTGTCGATGCAGGCAACCGCACTCGCACCGAAACCGTGCGCGCGCAGTGCCCAGGCGCCGACGTAGCTGAACACGTCGAGCACGCGCGCACCATGCGCGTAGCGCGCAAGGCGGTCGCGGTTGTCACGCTGATCGAAGAACCAACCGGTTTTCTGTCCGCCGCGAACCGGCACGGCAAAACGCACCCCGCCCTCGCTGATTTCGACCGTCTCCGGCACATCGCCAATGGCCTCGGTCACTAGCGGCAGGCTCTCCAGTTCGCGCGCCGACGTATCGTTGGCGAGCCAGATGCCGCGCGGCTTCAGCACGCGCCGCAGGGCCTCGAGGATGGTGTCGCGCTGCGCGTCGATGCCAGCGGTCGCGAATTGCGCGACGACGACGTCGCCATAGCGATCCACAACCAGCCCCGGCACGCCGTCCGCTTCGCCGTAAATCAGGCGATAGAAGGGTTCCGAGTAAAGACGCTGGCGCAGCTGCAACGCGGTATCGATACGGCGCGCAAACCAGTCCGCGTCGATCAGCGCATCACCGCTGCCGGTCAGTAGACGCGCGCACAGCAAAGCATGCGGATTGACGTAGCCGACCCCGAGCGGCTGTCCGCGCGCGTCCTCGACTCGGCAGAGCGCGCCGACCGGAAAGGCCGACAGCGGCGTCCGCGCCGTATCAACTTCATTCGAGTAAATCCATAGGTGACCGGCGCGCAGGCGCCGTTCTTCCTTGGCTTTCAGCTTCAATACAGGATAGGAGGACATGGGAAAACTCGCGGGAACGGCGGCGCACGATAGACCAAACGGCGCGCCACCGACAGCGTGCCGGCGCAATTTCGCGCCGCGCACTTCCGGCCATATCGAGGATTTGCGCATCGCTCGCGGCATAAATGATCCGCCGGGGCTGCCCCTATTCGGCTTGCATGGCGTATCATTTGCACGCGTTGATACGGCAACGGCGTCGGCACCGCGCAGGTTATGCTCGTAGGCGCACCGTCACCTCGCCCCATCTCGTATTCGGGAGTCGCCAGCGTGTCGCCGACCATCGAAAACATTGCACACAACTGGTCCTTCGCGATCTACCTGATCGGCGTCGCCGGGTTATGCGCCTTCATGCTCGTCGCCTCATGGCTGCTCGGCGGCCGCGACTGGGGCCGCGCCAAGAACGAACCGTTCGAGTCCGGCGTCGTCTCGGCCGGCGGTGCGCGCCTGCGCTTCTCGGCCAAGTTTTATCTGGTCGCGATGTTTTTCGTGATTTTCGACGTCGAAGCACTGTTTCTCTACGCTTGGGCCGTTTCCGTCCGCGAAGCGGGCTGGGCCGGTTTCATCGAGGCGACGATATTCATTCTGATTCTGCTTGCCGGTCTCGTATATCTGGCGCGCATCGGCGCGCTCGAATGGGCGCCGGACGGGCGCCGCCGCCGTCGCGAGCAGCACAAACGGGACGAACACTGAGATCATCCATGGAATACACGCTGACGCGCATCGACCCCGATACACCAGGGCATCGCTACCCGATGCAGAAGCGGGAGACGGTGAAAGATCCGCTCGAAGAACACGTCCACCGTAATATCTTCATGGGCAAGCTGGAGGAAGTGGTGCACGGAGCTGTCAACTGGGGCCGCAAGAATTCGTTATGGCCATACAACTTCGGTCTTTCCTGCTGCTACGTCGAGATGGCGACTGCGTTCACTTCACCGCATGACGTTGCGCGCTTCGGCGCCGAAGTCATCCGTGCGTCGCCACGGCAGGCGGACTTCATGGTCGTCGCCGGCACCTGCTTCATCAAGATGGCACCCGTCGTGCAGCGTCTGTATGAGCAGATGTTGGAACCCAAATGGGTGATCTCGATGGGCGCCTGCGCCAATTCCGGCGGCATGTACGATATCTACTCGGTCGTGCAGGGCGTGGATAAATTCCTGCCGGTCGACGTTTACATCCCGGGCTGTCCGCCGCGCCCGGAAGCCTTTCTGCAAGGCTTGATGCTGTTGCAGGAATCGATCGGCAAGGAGCGCCGGCCGCTGTCATGGGTCGTCGGCGATCAGGGCGTCTACCGTGCCAACCTGCCGGCGCAGCGCGACCTCAAGCGCGCCGAACGAATGAGCGCGACGACATTGCGCTCTCCGGATACTATTTGATTTGAGCCGAACGCAGACGGAAAACGCCTAGTATGGCTGACGACGCACCGACTCCCCCCATCGTGCCCGGCATCGAGCACGAGGTCGTTCGCGAACTGCATACGCGCTTCGGCGCCGCCACCTTCGTCTTCCAGGCGACGAAGGATGCGGTGCCCACGCTGTGGGTACCGCGCGACAAATTGCTCGACATACTGCGCTTCCTGCGCGGCGCGACGAAACCGTACGTCATGCTGCTTGATCTCTCCGCGATCGACGAACGCCTGCGCACGCGCCGCGACGGTCAGCCGAAATCCGATTTCACGGTGTTCTATCACCTGCTGTCGATCGAGCGGAACAGCGATATCCGTATCAAGGTGGCGCTGAGCGCCGATGACCTGCACCTGCCGACCACGATCGGCATCTGGCCGAATGCAAGCTGGTACGAACGTGAAGTCTGGGACATGTTCGGCGTCGTTTTCGACGGCCACCCACACCTGTACCGCATCCTGTTGCCGCGTACCTGGCAAGGTCACCCGTTGCGCAAGGATTATCCGGCGCGTGCGACTGAATTCGATCCGTTCATGCTCGACGCCGCCAAACAGGACGCCGAACAGGAAGCATTGAAATTCGTGCCCGAGGAGTGGGGAATGCAGCGCGGCACCAAGGACGAGGACTTCATGTTCCTCAACCTTGGCCCGAACCATCCGTCCGCGCACGGTGCGTTCCGCATCGTGCTGCAGCTCGACGGCGAAGAGATCGTCGACTGCGTACCAGACATCGGCTATCACCATCGCGGCGCCGAGAAAATGGCGGAGCGGCAGTCGTGGCACACCTATATTCCGTACACCGACCGCATCGACTACCTCGGCGGCGTGATGAACAACCTGCCGTACGTTCTCACCGTCGAAAAGCTGGCCGGCATTGAAGTACCCGACCGCGTCAAAGTCATCCGCGTGATGATGTCGGAATTCTTCCGTATCACCTCGCACTTGCTGTTCCTCGGTACCTATATCCAGGACGTCGGCGGCATGACGCCGATTTTCTTCATGTTCACCGACCGCATGAAGGCCTACGACGTCATCGAGGCGGTCACTGGCTTCCGCATGCATCCGGCGTGGTACCGCATCGGCGGTGTCGCGCACGATCTGCCGCAGGGCTGGGATAAGCTCGTCCGCGAATTCGTCGAGTGGATGCCGAAGCGGCTCGACGAGTACGTCCAAGCCGCGATCAAGAACAGCATCCTGCGCTCGCGCACGATCGGTGTCGCGCAGTACAACTCCAAACAGGCACTGGAGTGGGGCGTCACCGGTCCCGGATTACGCGCCACTGGCGTTAATTACGATCTACGCAAAGCGCGGCCGTATTCTGGCTTCGAGAACTTCGATTTCGAAGTACCTCTGGCCAACAATGGCGATGCCTACGATCGCGCCCTCGTGCGCATCGAGGAAATGCGGCAGAGCGTCCGCATCATCACGCAGTGCCTGAACAACATGCCGGCCGGCCCGTACAAAGCCGATCACCCGTTGACCTGTCCGCCGCCGAAGGAACGCACGCTGCAACACATCGAGACGCTGATCACGCACTTCCTGCAAGTATCGTGGGGACCGGTGATTCCGCCCGGCGAATCGAGCCAGCTCATCGAAGCGACTAAGGGCATCAACAGTTATTACTGCGTGTCCGACGGCAGCACGATGAGCTATCGCACGCGCATCCGTACGCCCAGTTTTCCGCACCTGCAACAAATTCCGTCGGTGATCAAAGGCTCGATGGTTCCGGACCTGATCGCTTACCTCGCCAGCATCGATTTTGTGATGGCCGATGTCGACCGCTAACCAGACAATCATCAAACTCGCCGATCTGCAGAAGATCGCGCCATTCGCCCTGTCCGACGAGGAACGGCACGCGATCGAGCACGAAATGACGCACTACGAAGACGCGCGCGCCGCCGTGATCGAAGCGCTGAAGATCGTGCAGAAAAATTACGGCTGGGTACCTGACGGCGCGATCGCGGAGATCGGCAAGGTGCTCGGGATTCCCGCCACCGACGTCGAAGGCGTTGCCACGTTCTACAACCTGATCTTCCGCCGTCCGGTCGGCCGGCACGTGATCAAAGTCTGCGACAGTATCTCCTGCTTCCTAACCGGCTACGACGAGGTCAAGGCCGCTTTCTCGAAGACGCTTGGCGTCGGCCTCGGCGAAACCACCAAGGACGGCCGCTTCACGCTGCTGCCGATCTGCTGCCTCGGTGCCTGCGACAAGGGCCCAGTACTGATGATTGACGATGACACGCACTTCGACGTCGCGCCTGATCAAGTCGGGAAACTGCTGGAGCAATATCGATGAGCGCGCCCACGCTGACCGGCGACAAGCAGCCACTCACTTACCGTATCAACCTCGCGCAGCCGCTCGATCTCAAGAGCTATGAAGCGCAGGACGGCTATGCCGCCGTACGTAAGGCACTCAAGGACCTGACGCCCGCAGACGTCACCAAAACCGTCAAGGAATCAAACCTGCGCGGACGCGGCGGCGCCGGCTTCCCGACCGGTGTGAAGTGGGGTTTGGTACCGATGGGCGCCGATGCGCCAAAGAACAAGTACCTCGTCTGCAACGCCGACGAAATGGAGCCCGGCACGTTCAAGGACCGCCTGTTGATGGAGGGCGTTCCGCATCAGATGATCGAATCGATGATCGTCGGTGGCTATGCGATCCAGGCCAATCGCGGCTATATCTTCCTGCGCGGCGAATACATCCTCGCCGCCGAACGCCTGAACAAAGCACTGGCCGAAGCGCGCGCGGCCGGCTATCTCGGCAAGAATATTCTCGGCAGCGGCTGGAACTATGACGTGTTCGTTCACACCGGCGCCGGACGCTACATCTGCGGCGAGGAAACCGCGCTGATCAACTCGCTGGAAGGCCGCCGCGCGAATCCGCGCAGCAAGCCGCCGTTCCCGCAGATCGCCGGCCTCTGGGGTAAACCGACCGTCGTCAACAACGTCGAGACGCTGTGCAATCTGCCGCACATCCTGACGCGCGGCGCGGAGTGGTTCCTGGGACTGTCGCAAGGCAAGAGCAAGGATGCGGGCACCAAGCTCTACGGCATCTCGGGCCGCGCCAAGCGCACCGGCGTGTGGGAACTGCCGATGGGCACAACCGCGCGCGAAATTCTCGAGGAGCGCGGCGGCGGCATGAAGGACGGCCTGAATCTGAAATGCTGGCTGCCGGGTGGCGCCTCCACCGATTTCCTGATGCCCTCGCATCTCGATCTGGCGATGGACTACGACACGATCGCCAAAGCGGGTTCGCGCATGGGCACCGGTCTGCTGACGGTCGTCGATGACAAACAGAACATCATTTCGGTGGTGCGCAATCTCGAAGACTTTTTCGCGCGCGAATCATGCGGCTGGTGCACACCGTGCCGCGACGGGTTGCCGTGGACGTACAAGCTGCTATGCGCCTTGGAAGCTGGCAACGGCTGCACAGGCGACATCGAGCAGCTCGAACAGATGACGCGCTTCCTTGGCCCCGGCAAAACTTACTGCGCACACGCGCCCGGTGCGATGGAACCACTGCAGTCGGCACTAAAATATTTCCGCAGCGAATTCGAAGCGGGCATCGCGAAGTCGGCACCCCAGGTGGCGGCATGAACTCGATCACTGGAAACTAACCGTGGCCATCATCCACGTAGACGGCAAACAGTACGAAGTCGACGGCTCCGACAATCTGCTGCACGCGTGCCTGTCGCTGGGCCTCGACATCCCTTATTTCTGCTGGCATCCGGCGCTCGGTAGCGTCGGCGCCTGCCGCCAGTGCGCGGTCAAGCAGTATCGCGACGCCAACGACAAGATGGGGCGTCTGGTGATGTCATGCATGACGCCGTCAACCGATGGCATCTTCGTCTCGATCGCCGACGACGAGGCAAAAGCGTTCCGCGCCAGCGTCGTCGAATGGTTGATGACCAATCACCCGCACGATTGCCCGGTCTGCGAAGAAGGCGGCCACTGTCACCTGCAGGACATGACGGTGATGACCGGCCACGCCAGCCGCCGCTATCGCTTCACCAAGCGCACGCATCTCAACCAGGAATTGGGGCCGTTCATCGGCCACGAGATGAACCGCTGCATCGCCTGTTACCGCTGCGTGCGTTATTACAAAGACTATGCGGGCGGCGCCGATCTCGGCGTCTACGGCGTGCATGACAACGTTTATTTCGGTCGCGTCAGCGACGGCACACTCGAAAGCGAATTCTCCGGCAACCTCGTCGAGGTCTGCCCGACCGGCGTGTTCACCGACAAGACCCACTCTGAACGCTATAACCGCAAGTGGGACATGCAGTTCGCACCGAGCATCTGCCAGCAGTGCGCCGTCGGCTGCAACACCAGCCCCGGCGAACGCTACGGCGAACTGCGCCGCATCGAGAACCGTTACAACGGCGCGGTCAACCACTACTTCCTGTGCGACCGTGGCCGCTTCGGTTACGGCTACGTCAATCGCAAGGATCGTCCGCGCCAGCCACTGGCGGCAAAGGGCGGCACCTTGACTGTGGTCACCGTCGAAAACGCGCTGGCCGGTGCTGGCGAAAATTTGCGCCATGCCAAACGCATCATCGGCATTGGTTCGCCGCGCGCGAGCCTGGAAGCCAATTACGCGCTGCGCGAATTGGTCGGTGCAGACAATTTCAGCACCGGCATCGCTGCAGCCGAACTGGCGCGCATCCGCCTCGTGCTCGATGTGCTGAATCGCGGTCCGGTGCGCACCCCGTCACTGCGTGAGATCGAGGATGCCGACGCCGTGTTCGTGCTCGGCGAGGACGTTACGCAGACCGCGCCGCGGATCGCGCTGGCGCTGCGTCAGGCGACGAAGAATGAAGCGCGCAAACAAGCCGCGCATCGCTACGTGGCGATGTGGCAGGCCGAAGCGATCCAGAACATCGGCCAGCGCGATCTGAGCCCGGTCTTCGTCGCCGCGGTCGATGCGACGCGTCTCGACGACATCGCCGCCACGACTTATCGCGCGGCACCCGAAGATCTCGCCCGCCTCGGCCATGCGGTCGCGCACGCGATCGATCCGACGGCACCGGCGGTTGAAGGTCTCGCCGCTGAAAGCGTGGCGCTCGCGAAGAAAATCGCCGGTGCGCTACTCGCCGCCGACAAGCCGCTGATCGTCTCTGGCACCGGTGCCGCATCCGAAGCCGTGATCCGCGCGGCAGCGAACGTTGCCTGGGCACTGTATGCACACGGCAAGACCGATGTTGCCATCAGCCTGTCCGTGCCAGAAGCGAACAGTCTCGGCCTCGGCCTGTTCGGCGGCGACGCGCTGGAACCGACGCTGGAAGCGCTGCGTGACGGCAAGGCCGACGCGGTCGTTGTCATAGAAAATGATCTCTATCGCCGCGCCGATGCCGCGCTCGTCGACGCCGCATTCGCGGCGACAAAAACCGTCGTCATCGTCGATCACCAGCGCACGCGCACCACCGACAAAGCCACGCTGCTGCTGCCAGCGGCAAGCTTCGCCGAAGGCGACGGCACGCTAGTCAGCAACGAGGGTCGCGCGCAGCGATACTTCCAAGTCTATGACCCGGTCTACTCCGATCCGAGCTGCCAGATCCGTGAAACTTGGCGCTGGCTGCACGCGGTGCATTGCGCGGTGCTTGGCCAGCGGACCGCGTCGTGGACGCAGCTCGACGAAGTCACCGACCACTGCGCCACCGCCATACCGGCGCTGGCGCGCATCCGCGAAGCAGCGCCAAGCGCGTCGTTCCGCATGCAGGGCCGCAAGATGGCCCGCCAGCCGCACCGCTATAGCGGCCGCACCGCGATGCGCGCGAATCTTTCGGTGCACGAACCGCGCGCGTCGCAGGATATCGATACCGCGCTGGCATTCTCGATGGAAGGCTATTCCGGTCCGGCCGAGCCGTCGCCGCTGATTTCGTTCGCGTGGTCGCCGGGCTGGAATTCGCCGCAGTCGTGGAACAAATTTCAGGATGAGGTCGGCGGCCATCTGCGCGCGGGCGATCCGGGCGTATGTCTGGTCGAACCGTCCGGGCGTAATCCGGGTGGTTATTTCGGCAACGTGCCCGCTGCGTTCACACCGCGTTCGGGAAGCTGGCGCGTGCTGCCACTGCATCACATCTTTGGCAGCGATGAACTGTCCGCGCTGGCCGCGCCAGTGGCCTCGCGCATTCCTGCGTCCTACGTGGCGCTGGCAACGGCCGATGCGGCGGCACTTGGCATCAGCGAAGGATCGGCAGTGAAAGTCACGCTCGGCGATGGCAGCGTGCGCCTCGTTGCGAAGCTCAGCGACGCTTTGCCGCGCGGCACGATTGGTGTGCCTGCCGGCCTCGCAGGCACGCCAATCGTCGCGGCGGATACCTGGGCCAGCGTGTCGAAAGGGGACGCTGCATGAGCTGGCTCACACCGGCTGTGATCGCCATCATCATCGGGGCGCTTAAAGCCATCGCGATCCTTATCGGGACCGTGCTGACGGCGGCGATGCTGATCTGGGTGGAACGGCGCCTGCTGGGCATCTGGCAGGACCGTTGGGGGCCGAACCGCGTCGGTCCGTTCGGCCTGTTTCAGGTGGTCGCGGATATGGCAAAAATTTTCTTCAAGGAAGATTGGAGTCCGCCGTTCGTGGACACACTGATCTTCTGGATCGCGCCGGCAATCGCGATGAGCGCGTTCCTGATCGCATTTGCGATCGTGCCGATGACTCCGGCTTGGGGCGTCGCGGATATCAATATCGGCGTTCTGTTTTTCCTTGCCATCGCCGGACTCGCGGTCTACGCCGTGATGTTCGCGGGCTGGTCGAGCAACAGCAAATATGCGCTGCTCGGCGCGCTGCGCTCGACCGCGCAGACGCTGACTTACGAAGTGTTCATGGGTATTTCACTGATGGGTGTGGTCGCCATCGCCGGATCGTTCAACCTGCGCGACATCGTCGCCGCGCAGAAGGATTGCTGGTTCGTGATTCCGCAGTTTCTGGGGTTCATCACCTTCGCGCTCGCGGGCGTGGCGGTGGCGCACCGCAGCCCCTTCGACCTGCCTGAGGCGGAACAGGAACTCGCCGCTGGCTATCACACCGAATATTCGGGCATGAAGTTCGGCATGTTCTTCGTCGGCGAATACGTGGCTGTGGTGCTGGTTTCGGCGCTGCTGACGACACTGTTCTTTGGTGGCTGGCTCGGTCCGTGGCTGCCGCCGTTCGTCTGGTTCGCGCTGAAAACCAGCTTCTTCATCGTGCTGTTCATCCTGTTGCGTGGCGCGCTGCCACGGCCACGCTACGACCATCTGATGTCCGCCGGCTGGAAAGTCTGTCTGCCGCTGACGCTGATCAATCTCATCGCTACCGGTGCCGTGGTGCTGATGCACTCCAGCGCACCGCAGGTCGCCGGTTGAGGAATCCCATGAAAGGCGTACTCGGCGTACTCGTTGGAATCTGGAGCAACCTGCGCAGCATGTGGATCGTGTTCATGCACACGTTCCGCAAGCGCGACACGATCCAGTATCCGGAACAAAAAGTTTATCTGCCGCCGCGCTATCGCGGCCGCATCGTGCTGACGCGCGATCCCGACGGCGAAGAACGCTGCGTCGCCTGCAATTTGTGCGCGGCGGCCTGCCCGGTCGGCTGCATCTCGTTGCAGAAAGCGGAGACCGACGACGGCCGCTGGTATCCTGAATTCTTCCGCATCAATTTTTCGCGCTGCATTTTCTGCGGCCTCTGCGAGGAAGCCTGCCCGACCAACGCGATCCAGCTCACGCCGGATTTTGAGATGGGCGAATACAACCGCCAGAATCTCGTTTACGAAAAGGAAGACCTGCTGATCGCCGGCACCGGCAAGTATCACGATTACAATTTCTACCGCGTCGCCGGTCTGGCGATCGCGGGTAAGCCGAAGGGCGCGGCGCAGAACGAGGCGGCGCCGATCGACGTCAAATCGTTGCTGCCGTAAGGGAAACGCGCACATGCAACCTGCCGCAATCGCTTTTTATCTGTCCTCCGCTGTCGCGGTGATAGCGACGGTGCGCGTAATCACCGGAACCAATCCGGTGCATGCGCTGCTGAGCCTGATCGTATCGCTGCTCGCCGTCTCGATGATTTTCTTCACGCTCGGCGCACCGTTCGCCGGCATTCTTGAGCTGATCGTCTACGCGGGCGCGATCATGGTGCTGTTCGTATTTGTAGTGATGATGCTGAATCTCGGCTCGGCCGTGGTCGAGCAGGAGAAAAAATGGCTGCGGCCGGGCGTGTGGTTCGTACCTGCGCTGCTGTCGCTGCTGCTGCTGGGAGAACTATGCTACGCACTAGCCGGCAGCGGCCTGCATCCGGCCGGCCAGATCACGGTCGATGCCAAACAGGTCGGCATCGCGCTGTATGGACCTTATCTGCTGGCGGTGGAACTGGCGTCGATGCTGCTGCTGGCGGCACTGGTCGCGGCTTATCACCTCGGTCGTCACGACGAGAAAGAGTGAATTGATGTTCTGGGACGCGCCGGTTAATCGGCCGCGCGCGGAATCGCATGGCGCTTGCGCCGCTTGACGAGTCGATGGGACGGGAATGACCGGAATACCGATGGAACACGGGCTGGCGGTCGCCGCGGTGCTGTTTGCACTGGGACTGATCGGCCTGCTCGTGCGCCGCAATATCCTGTTCGTGCTGATGTGCATCGAAGTGATGATGAACTCCGCCGCGCTGGCATTCATTGTCGCCGGCAGCCGCTGGGCACAGCCGGACGGGCAGATCATGTTCATTCTGGTGTTGAGTCTGGCGGCATCGGAGGCGAGCGTCGGACTGGCGCTCGTATTCCAGCTTTACCGGCGCTTCCACACGCTCGATATCGACGTTGCCAGCGACATGAAAGGATGAGAGAACGCTGATGGATCTTCTTTTCCTCACCTTCCTGTTCCCGCTCAGCGGCTTCCTGCTGCTCGCTTTCGCTCGCGACCGCGTTTCCGAAAACGTCGCGGCGGCGATCGGTGTCGGTTCGATCGGCCTGTCCGCGCTCACCGCCGCCTATGCCGGCTGGGATTTCTTCCACCATCCGCCGCCCGGCGGCGCTTACACGCAAATGCTGTGGACCTGGATGCAGGTCGGCGATTTCGCACCGGCATTCGCACTGCGTCTCGACGGGCTGTCGCTGACCATGCTCGGCGTCGTCACCGGCGTCGGCTTCCTGATTCATCTGTTCGCATCGTGGTACATGCGCGGCGAAGACGGCTACGAGCGCTTCTTCGCCTACATGAACCTGTTCATCGCGAGCATGCTGTTCTTGGTGCTCGGCGACAACCTGCTGTTCCTGTACTTCGGCTGGGAAGGCGTCGGTCTGTGCAGCTATCTGCTGATCGGCTTCTATTACAAGGAACCGGCCAACGGCTATGCCGCGCGCAAGGCCTTCGTCGTCACGCGCGTCGGCGACACTTTCATGGCGGTCGCACTGTTCATGCTGTATCGCGACTTCGGCACGCTCAACATCCACGAATTGCTGGATCGCGCACCGCAGCTGTGGGCAGTCGGCTCGCGGACGGCGACGATCACCACGCTGCTGCTGCTCGGCGGCGCAGTCGGCAAATCAGCGCAGCTGCCGCTGCAGACCTGGCTGCCGGACGCGATGGCTGGCCCGACGCCAGTGTCCGCACTGATTCACGCCGCCACCATGGTCACCGCCGGCGTCTATCTGATAGCGCGTACGCACACGCTGTTCGAGCTGGCACCGCTGAGCCTCGAATGGGTCGGCATCGTCGGTGCGGCGACGCTGCTGATCGCCGGCTTCTGTGCGCTGGTGCAAACCGACATCAAACGCGTTCTTGCCTATTCGACGATGAGCCAGATCGGCTATATGTTCCTCGCGCTCGGCGCCGGCGCGTGGCATGCGGCGATCTTCCATCTGATGACGCACGCGTTCTTCAAGGCGCTGCTGTTCCTCACCGCGGGTGCGGTCATCATCGGCACGCATCACGAGCAGGACATTTTCAAGATGGGCGGCCTGCGCAAAACGCTGAAGCTCGAATACGCATGCTTTCTCATCGGCGGCGCGGCACTCGCGGCACTGCCGGTGCTCACGGCGGGCTTCTATAGCAAGGACGAAATTCTGTGGGACGAGTTGGCGGCGAACCATATGGGCTTTCTCGCCGCCGGCTTGTTCGGCGCGTTCCTGACATCGGTCTACACGTTCCGTCTGATCTTCATCGTCTTCCATGGCGAAGAAAAGATTCATGCGCATGCCGGCCACAGCACGCCGTACTGGCTGCCGCTCAGCGTGCTGCTGGTGCTTTCCACACTGGTCGGCGCGCTGATTCATCCGCCGCTGGCCGGTGTACTGCCGGCTGATCCGGGTGAAGCCGGCGGCGAACTCAAGGACAAGCTGGAATGGGCTTCGGGCGCCATTGCGATCGCCGGCATCGGCGTCGCCGCGCTGCTGTATCTAGGCGAACGCCGCTTCGTTACCGCGGTCGCGAAGAGTGGCATGGGGCGTGCGCTCACCGGCCTCTGGCTCAACGCCTTCGGCTTCGATGCGCTTTACGATCTGCTGTTCGTGAAACCGTACTTGGCGATCGTCAACTTCAACCGCCGCGACGGCTTCGACCAGGCGATCGGCCTCATCCCACGGCTCACCAAATTCGGCCATGACGCGCTGAGCGTCACCGAAAACGGCCGCGTACGCTGGTATGCGGCGACCATCGCCGGCGGCGCGGTTCTCCTGCTTGCGGCACTCGTCCTGGTATAACGACGATGACGGACTCCCTCATTCTGCCCGCGCTGATCCTGATTCCGATCGTCGGCGGCTTTCTGTGCTGGCAAGGCGAACGCTTCGGCCTCGGCACGCCGCGCTGGGTCGCGCTGCTGACCATGGCACTTGAGCTCGGCATCGGCATCGTGCTGTGGACCCAGGGGCCTTACACGCTGGCGAGCGCGGTTGGCGGCGGGACGCAACAGTGGCAGTTGGAATTCCATGCGGCATGGATTCCGCGCTTCGGCATCAGCGTGCATCTTGGGCTCGACGGTCTGTCGCTGTTGATGGTGATGCTCACCGGACTGCTCGGCATGCTTGCGGTCGCCTGCTCATGGCGCGAAATCCAGCGCCACGTCGGCTTCTTTCATCTCAATCTGCTCTGGAACCTCGGCGGTGTCATCGGTGTGTTCCTATCGCTGGATCTTTTCCTGTTTTTCTTTTTCTGGGAAATGATGCTGGTGCCGATGTACTTCCTGATCGCGCTGTGGGGCCACAACGCACCCGACGGCAAGGGCCGCATCTACGCCGCGACCAAATTCTTCCTGTTCACGCAGGCCAGTGGCCTGCTGATGCTGTTATCGATTCTCGGTCTGGTCATTGTTCACTACCACGTCACCAACCAGATCACCTTCGATTACACGCAGCTGCTCGGCACGCAGATGAGCGCGAATGTCGAATACTTCATCATGCTCGGCTTCTTCGTCGCCTTCGCGGTCAAGCTACCGATTGTGCCGCTGCACTCCTGGCTGCCGGATGCGCACTCGCAGGCGCCGACCGCAGGCTCGGTGGATCTTGCTGGTGTCCTGCTAAAAACCGCCGCCTACGGTTACCTGCGCTTCGCGTTGCCGCTATTTCCGCATGCCTCGCACGACTTCGCGCCGATCGCAATGTGGCTCGGCGTCATCGGCATCATCTACGGCGCGCTGATGGCCTTCGTGCAGAACGACATCAAGCGTCTCGTCGCCTACACCAGCGTATCGCACATGGGTTTCGTGCTGATCGGCATCTACTCCGGCAACGCGCTGGCACTGCAAGGCGTTGTCGTGCAGATGCTCGCTCACGGCATTTCCGCTGGCGCACTGTTCATTCTCTGCGGCGAAATCTACGAGCGCCTGCACACACGTGACTTGCGGGAAATGGGTGGATTGTGGACGCGCTTCCGCTTTCTGCCGCCGATCGCGCTGTTCTTCGCCGCCGCCTCGCTGGGCCTGCCCGGCCTGGGTAATTTCGTCGGCGAATTCCTGATTCTGCTCGGCACCTTCCAGGTCAATCCGACGATCGCGATCCTCGGCGCCTCTGGCCTCATCCTCGCCGCCGTGTATGCGCTGATCATGATGCAGCGCGCGTTTTACGGTCCGCTGAAAACGACGGAAAAGATGGAGGATCTATCCGGCCGTGAAATCATGCTGATGCTGAGCCTGATCCTGATCCTGCTGTTCCTCGGCCTGCATCCGCAGACGGTGTTGAACACCTCCGCGGCGGCGATGGCGAACGTTCATCACGCCTATCTGCCGGCGAGTAGCGCCGCCCTCTCCGTTTCCCCGTGAAACCGCCGCCATGACGCTGACCTCCGACCAGCTCCTTGCGCTGCTGCCGCTACTTCTCACCGGCGGCACTGCGATCCTCGTGATGCTCGCCATCGCGGTAAAGCGCAATCACTTCTGGAATGCGACGCTGACGGTTGTCGGCTTGAACGTGGCGCTGCTGTCCATTGCCTGGCTTGCCTGGAAAGGGCTCTATCCGATCAAGGTCACGCCGCTGCTGATCGTGGATGGCTATTCGCTGTTCTACATGGCGCTGATTGTCGCCACCACGCTGGCCTGTGCGACGCTATCGCATGCCTACATGGAAGGCTTTCCCGGCAACCGCGAGGAGTTGTATCTGCTGCTGACGCTGGCCGCGACCGGCGGCGTGGTACTCGCATGCAGCCGGCATCTGGCCTCGCTGTTCATCGGGCTGGAACTGCTGTCGGTGCCGATCTACGGCATGATCGCTTACGCGTTCCGCGAGCGTCATTCGCTGGAAGCCGGCATCAAGTACCTTGTGCTGTCGGCCGCCGCATCGTCGCTGCTGCTGTTCGGTATGGCACTGTTATATGCGCAGGCCGGTACGTTGTCGTTCGACGGCCTTGGCGCGTCGCTGGCCGGCGAAGGCGTCGCCAGCCCGTTGGTGCTCGCCGGTGTCGCGCTCATATTCGCAGGGCTCGGCTTCAAGCTCTCCGTGGTGCCGTTCCACCTCTGGACGCCGGACGTCTATCAGGGCGCGCCAGCACCGGTCGGCGCCTTCCTCGCCACTGCCAGCAAGACCGCCGTGTTCGCTGTGCTGCTGCGCATCTACAGCACCGCACCGGCAATGCATCAGGGCGTCGTGCCCGGTGTGCTGGCGGCGGTGGCGATCGCGTCGATTCTGTTCGGGAACTTGCTCGCGCTGACGCAGAGCAATCTCAAGCGCCTACTCGGCTATTCCTCCATCGCGCACTTCGGCTACATCCTGATCGCCGTCGTCGCCAGCAACGGTCTCGCGATCGAAGCCGTCGGCGTCTACCTGCTGACCTATGTCATCACCACGCTTGCCGCCTTCGGCGTCGTCGTACTGATGTCGAGTCCGTACCAGGAAAAAGATGCCGACGCGCTCTACGACTATCGCGGCATGTTCTGGCGCAACCCGTATCTGACGGCGGTGATGACGGTGGCGATGCTGTCGCTCGCCGGTATTCCGCTCACGGCAGGGTTCATCGGCAAGTTCTACATCGTCGCCGTCGGCGTCAGTGCGCATCTATGGTGGTCGATGGGAGCCCTCATCGTCGGCAGCGCGATCGGTCTCTACTATTACCTGCGCGTGATGGTGACCATGTTCCTCATCTCCCCGGGCATGCGTCGCTACAATGCACCTCTGCACTGGGGACAACAGGCAGGCGGCGTCATGGTGGTCCTGCTGATCGGACTGATGCTGTTCCTTGGCATCTATCCGCAGCCGGCGCTGCATCTGGTGCAGTCGGCGCTCATGTCAGCGGTGCAGTGAAACACCGGCGGCGAGCGGAAGCGCGCGCCGTCTCCGATGTTTGACCTCGCATCACTTCTGTGGGGATTGCTGTTCAGCTCGATCGGGCTCGGCTATTTCATTTACGGAAAGAAGCAGTCTGCGATCGTTCCGCTGGTCTGCGGGATTGTGTTGATGGTATTTCCTTACTTCGTGTCGAATACCATCCTGCTGGTTGTGATCGGCGTGGTGCTGAGCGCGGTTCCTTATTTCGTGAAGATGTGATGCGGCACGATAGCCGTCCGACCCGACGGCTCATCCGATTCCAATACTGCCTTGACATGCTATCTCGCGATAGCACACGCTTGCCTCACGAATTGCCTCACCAAACCCGCATTGCCTCACCAGAAGGCAGTCATGTAATTGGTTTATAAAGATTTTTATTTTTTGAATTGACTCATGTCCGAGATCGACCGGCACATCCTCAGCTACTTCGCCAAACACCCCAACAAGGGCGCGGGCGACGTTCCGCCTCTGGCCGGCAACAAAATACCGCGTCAGACGCTTTCGCGCCGGCTGACCGCTTTGGTCGAAAAGGGAGAACTGATCCGTACCGGCCAAGGCGCCGGCACCCGCTATCTGCGCGGCGATCTGGATGCCTATCTGCGGATTCCCGCGGCGCAGCGCCCACCGACGCCGTACATACGGGAACGCGGATCTCGCGATCTGCCCAAATTTACCCGGCCACAGCTTGAAACCTTGACCCGATCGGCTGGCGCACATGGCGCAACCGCTGAAGACATTGCACGCGGAGTGCGTGAGCGCCTGCTGATCGAGCTTTCGTACGCCTCATCCAATCTCGAAGGAAATACCTACGATCTGCTCCAGACCGAAGCCTTGATCAAATACGGTCAGGTCGCCCAGGGCAAAACCGCTCACGAAGCGAAGATGATCCTGAATCACCGTGACGCGATCCGCTACCTGCTCGACAACATCACCACGGCGGCGATCAACTGGATTACTTTGCGCGACCTGCATGCGCTGCTCTCCGATGGCCTGCTCGACGATCCGGCGGACTCCGGACGCATCCGTCGGCGCGCGGTAGCGATCACGCAGTCTAGCTATCACCCATTGGATAACGAATTCCAGATCAGGGAATCTGTGGATGCGATGCTCACCGCCGTGAGCGAAGAACCGGAACCGTTCAACCAGTCATTGATGCTGATGACCGGCGTGGCCTACGTACAAGCGTTCGCCGACTGCAACAAGCGCACCGGCCGCGTCATCGCCAATCTCCCGCTGCTGCAAGCCTCGCTGGCGCCGTTATCCTTCATCACGGTGGATAAAGAAGCGTACACACGCGGGCTGCTGGCCTACTACGAACTCGGCAACGGCAATCCAATCGCAAAAACCTATATCAATGCCTACCCAGCAAGCGCCGACGCGTACCGAACCAGTACTCAGTACAAACCCAAATCCGGACAGCAAATGGCGGTGGAAATCCGGTATCAAGGTTTCGTGCGAGAGCGTCTCAAGGAAATCATACTCGGCGCAACCGATCGCAATGCTCCATTGCCGGAATCAATACCTGCCGAAGATCGAGTGGTCGTTGTGGAGATGATCCGCTCGCAGATGGATACTCTTCATCCGGGGCGCGCTGCACCGTTGGGGGTCAGTTCAAGTGACATCGAAGTATATCTGTCACGCGCAGATCGCCATTGAGATACCGGAGAAATACGTGGCTAACGTCAAAGAACAAATGCTTGCCGAAATTGACCACGTCATAGAGGCGGCCAGGAATTTACCATTGGATCCAATGAAGGCCCAGCAGTTCGCATCAGAACCATTCGCGATGTGGAAAGCACACGCTACTGCGGTAGTTGCAGCGACCGTGCCGATCAGCCATCCGTTGCGCAAAGATCTTGAGGGAATTAGCCATGCTCAAACCTCTCAAGTCCCCCATTACATTGGCTTCCTATCGGGCCTGCGGAATGCCATGGAGCGAGGGTTGCTGGAATCAATCTTCACCACAGCTCGTGAAGTGATATCAGCAGATGACATAGAGCTGGCTGAGGCCGTCCTAAACGATCACGCCGGCGCCGATCGCTCGCATATCGCGGCCGCTGTAATCGCAGGCGCAACTCTGGAACGGGCGTTGCGTGCTAAGTGCGCGTTGCTCGGAATTGATATCCATAAACCTAAGACCGGCGAGCGAAAAGCCATAAATGCGCTAATTGATGACGCTGCCAGAGCGGATGCCATTACGCCACTAAGAGCAAAACAAATGCGAGTATGGGCAGGCATTCGCAACCATGCGGCGCATGGCGACTTCGATCTGTTCACTCGTGATGATGTGACTAGTTTCCTTCGTGACTTACCGGCCGTACTTGCCGAACTGAAATAACTACTGAGAGTAAATTAATGGCCGAATCATTTTCAGTTGGAGACGTAGTGCAACTGAAGTCTGGTGGAGTTCAAATGACCGTCGAAGAAGCTGGCGGGCTTGGGATAGCATGCGTTTGGTTTGAGGCCCGAACACTGCATAGAGGTCTGTTCGCTCCCGATACGCTTAAGAGATATATACGCAAACCTCTTCAGCTTACCGCCCATCGGAAAGAGCCCATCATGTAGCTCATATAGGCTGGACTGACGCGTAGCGAAGCCCAGCCTCATCACTTGGCGATAACCCTTTCGCCAAGGGGAAGAGGGAATTTTAAAAACCTGTGCCGTGCGGAAAAATCCGCAGAGAACGGCACGACTCAGTGCGAAATCATCCACGGGCGCCGACTGGGAAAGCTCTTCGAAGTGTCGGCATTCTGTTGCTTACCGCTGCGCCTTGGCACGCAGCAAGCGCAGCCGTTGCCGTGACGTCGCGCCGAAGCAGACGTGCCGGCATCAGCGTCGCGCGTGCTGCGCGGCTGGTGGGCGCTGCGCTCATTGGTCGCGTGCGCTTGCCGCACGGCCGAAGACACTGTGGAAAAACGCGGCGCGCTGAACAACACGCGCGCCGCCAGTCCCTCGCATTCCGGACATGTAGCAGGTGTATCGCGTTCGGCAACGGTGCGTACGTCGTCGAAGCAGCCACAGGTTTCGCATTCATATTCGTAGACGGGCATAACGTAGCCTCAGCGGTCCTGAGCCAGTGGAATGTCGATGTCGCCCTTAAGGTATTTGGTCGGTCCGGCAGCATTGGGCATGATGTCGAATTCGAAGATTTCGGTCGGCAGGTATAGCGTGGCGCAGGCGTTCGGGATATCGACGATGCCGCTGATGTGGCCCTGTACCGGCGCGGTGCCAAGAATGGAGTAGGCCTGCGCGCGCGAGTAGCCGAACTTGGTCAAATACGAGATTGCGTTGAGGCAAGCCTGCTGATAGGCGACGTGTACGTCCAGGTAGTGCTGCTTGCCGGCGTCGTCGACGGAGATGCCTTCAAAGATCAGATAGTCCTTGTAATTCGGCGTGATCGGGCTGGGTCGGAAGATCGGATTCTTGATGCCGTACTTAGCGACGCCGCCCTTGATGAGACTGACTTTGAGATGCACCCAGCCGGCCATTTCGATCGCGCCACAGAAGGTGATTTCGCCGTCGCCCTGAGAGAAGTGGAGATCGCCCATCGACAGGCCGCCGCCCTTCACATAGACCGGGAAATAAATCTTGGAACCGCGCGACAGGTCCTTGATGTCGCAGTTGCCGCCGTGTTCACGCGGCGGCACGGTGCGTGCGCCTTCGCTGGCAGCCTTATCACGCGCGTCGCCTTTGAGGCGGCCCATGTGCGCGGTCGGCGCGTACGGTGCGTTCGCCAGCGGCGGTACGCGCTCGGGATTGGTCGCAATGATCGCCGTTTCGCGCGCGTTCCATTTATCGAGCAGTGGTTTGTCCGGCAGACAACCGATCAGGCCGGGATGGATCAGGCCGGCGAAGCTGACGCCCGGCACGTGGCGCGAGTGCGTGAACATGCCGGAAATGTCCCAAATCGATTTCTGCGCAAGTGGAAAATAGTCGGTAAGAAATCCGCCGCCGTTCTTCTTCGAAAAGAACGCGTTGAATCCCCACAAGCTCTCCGGTAGTGCACCGATGTCGAGCAGATCGACAACGAGCAAATCCCCCGGCTCCGCCCCCTCGACGCCGATCGGCCCGCTGAGAAAGTGCACCTGGCTGAGATCGACGTCGCGGATGTCGCCCGCGTTTTCGTCGTTCTTGATCTGGCCACCGGTCCAGTCATAGGTTTCGACGACAAAATCCTCGCCAGGTTTCACCCAGGCCACCATTGGCACGTCCGGATGCCAGCGGTTATGGATCATGTCGTTCTTGTACGGCGACGTGGACAGATCGATTTCGATGATCTTCTTCGGCATGGCTAGCTCCTGCGTTGTGCTTGCGGATGGATGACAGGGCGGTTCATGAAGGACGCGCTCAAACCGCCAGGAATTTAGAAATGGCCGCTTCGTCGACTTCGGCCCGTGCGTTCTCATGCACGATGCGTCCGTTCTCGATGACGAGGATGCGATCGGCGACGTCGAGTACGAAGCTCAACACCTGTTCGCAGACGACAATGCACAGGTCGCGCATGTCGCGGATCTGTTTGAGCGTGCGTGCGATGTCCTTGATGATCGATGGCTGGATGCCCTCGGTCGGCTCGTCGAGCAACAGCACTTTCGGATCGCTGGCAAGCGCGCGCGCGATCGCGAGCTGCTGCTGCTGGCCGCCGGACAAATTGCCGCCGCGCCGCTTGTCGAATTCCTTGAGGATCGGAAAGATCTGGTACAGCTCGCCAGGAATCTCTTTCTTGCCGGTGACGACGAGGCCGGTCTCTATGTTTTCGCGGACCGTCATGGTGCCGAAGATCTGGCGACCCTGCGGCACGTAGGCCACACCCCGCTGCACGCGTGCATGGCTCGGCAATCTGGTCACGTCCTGATCAGCGATTTTGATGTGTCCGCCAGCGGTCGGCAGCACGCCGATCAGCGATTTCATCAGCGTTGATTTGCCCATCCCATTGCGACCCACGACGGCGACGATCTCGCCGCGCTTGACGCTGAAATCGAGGCCGTGCAGCACTTCGCTCTGGCCGTAGCAGACGCGCAATTCGTTGACGTCGAGCATCGGCGGATTTCCTCAGTGGCCCAGGTAGACTTCTTTGACGCGCGGATCTTCCTGCACCACCGCCATGCGCCCCTCGGCGAGCACTTTGCCCTGGTGCAGGACGGTGACGCGGTGCGCGATGCTCTCGACGAATTTCATGTCGTGCTCGATGACGATCACCGCGCGTCCCTGCGTGATGCGGTTCAGCAACTCGGCGGTCTTGGCGCGTTCGGCGACGCTCATGCCGGCAACGGGCTCGTCGAGCATCAGCAGTTCCGGGTCCTGGATCAGCAACATGCCGATCTCCAGCCACTGCTTCTGGCCATGGCTCAACGTTTCCGCGCGCTGATGCAGATGATCCTTGAGAAAGATCGTCTCGGCGATTTCGGCGATGCGGTTCAGCACGTCGGGCGAACGGCGGAATGCCAGCGCGCCGAACACGCCGCGGCCGCGCGGAAACGAGATTTCCAGATTCTCGAAGACGGTCAGATCCTCGTAGATCGATGGCGTCTGAAACTTGCGACCGATACCGAGACGCACGATCTCGTGCTCCCGCATCGTGGTAATTTCCTTGTTCTGGAAACGAATCGAGCCGTCGCTGACCTTGGTGCGTCCGCAGATCAGATCGAGCACCGTGGTCTTGCCCGCGCCGTTCGGGCCGATGATCACGCGCAGTTCGTCCTTACTGATGTAGAGGCTGAGATCGTCGACCGCCTTGAAGCCGTCGAAAGACACCGTGACGCCTTCGAGTGCTAACAGAAAATCGGTTTCGCTGGCCATGTCCGGGTGCCCTATTCCGTTGCGGTGGCGATTGCCACCGGCGGCTGTGGCGTACGCGGCGGGGTGCGACGCCGCTCAAACCATGGCTGGATGTGATCACTGACCAGACCGGCCAATCCGTTCGGAAAGAACAGCACGACGGCGACGAACAATCCGCCCATCGCGAACAGCCACAATTGTGGAAACGCTTCGGAGAATGCGGTCTTGGCGGCGTTGACGACGAGCGCACCGAGTACCGCGCCGAACAGTGACAGCCGCCCGCCGAGTGCACAGAAGATCACCATCTCGATCGACGGCACGATGCCGATGATCGACGGCGACATGAATCCCACTTGCAGCGTGAACATGGCACCGCCGATCGCGGAAAACGCGGCGGCGACGCAGAACACGAAGATTTTGAAGTTGGCGACGTCGTAGCCGGAGAAGCGCACGCGTTCCTCCTTGTCGCGAATGGCCACGAGGATGCGCCCGAACTTGGTACGCAAGGTCGCCCGTGCCAGTAGCATGCAGGCGAATAGCAGACCCACGCCGACGAAGTAGAGCACGACCTTGGCGTGATCGGTGCGGATATCCCAGCCGAGCAGCGTGCGCAGATCGGTGATGCCGTTGACACCACCGGTGTATCCCTGCTGCCCGATGATGAGGATGGTCGCCACAGAGGCGAGCGCTTGCGTAATGATCGCAAAATAGACACCGCCGACACGGCGCTTGAACATCGCCGCACCGACGACGAATGCGAATAGAGCCGGCACTGTGATCAGCGCAACCAGCGTGAACGGTAGCGAATAGAACGGCTTCCAGAACCACGGCAGCGAGGTAATCTGATTCCAGTCCATGAAATCCGGAATGCCGGGCGTGCTCTGAATCTTGGTGCTGACCGGATCGGAAGCTTCGAGCTTGAGGAACATCGCCATGATGTAACCGCCGAGACCGAAGAACAGCCCCTGCCCCAAACTGAGCGTGCCGGCATAGCCCCAACACAGTACCAGCCCCAACGCGGCAAAACCGAAGGAGAGATATTTTCCGACCAGGTTCAAGCGGAAGTTATTCAGGACCAGCGGCAGGATTACGACCAACAGCAGAGCCAGCAGTAGATATGCAAGCCGTTCGCTTTGTCGGGAGCCGAAGGTATTGGACATGGCACTTATCGGACAAATGTCATTTGCGTACCTTGAGAACGAACAGTCCCTGTGGCCGCAGCATCAGGATTCCGATCACCACCAACAGCGTGATCACCTTGGCGATGGAGCCGCTGGTGAAGAATTCGAGCGTCGATTGCGCCTGTGAGATGGTGAACGCCGAAGCAATGGTGCCGAGCAGGCTTTGCGCGCCACCGAAGACGACCACCAGAAAGGTATCCACGATGTAGAGCTGGCCGGCGGTGGGGCCCGTGGACCCGATCATGGTAAATGCGGCGCCGGCGATGCCGGCGATGCCGCAGCCAAACGCGAAGGTCAGCGCATCGATACGTCGCGTATTGATACCGACCGCGCCGCTCATCGTGCGATTGACCGTTACCGCGCGCACCTGCAATCCCCAGCGTGAGCGGAACAGGATCAGAAATACGCCCAGCGTAATCAGGATCGTCAACGCCACCACGAACAAACCGTTGATCTGCACCTGGATGGTGTCCGACAGTGACCAGGAGCCCATCATCCACTGCGGCAGTTCCACTCCGACTTCGCGCGCTCCAAATACCGAGCGATAGATCTGTTGCAGAATCAGGCTCAGACCCCAGGTCGCCAGTAGCGTATCGAGCGGACGATGATAGAGATGGCGCACGATCGCCCACTCCACTAATAGCCCCAGTGCACCCGAAGCGACGAAGGCCAGCAGCATCGCGACGAAGAAGTAACCCGGATACGCCCATGGCAGCCAGTGGCTGAAGACATGCGAGCACAGGAAGGTGACGTAAGCGCCAAGGATCATGAATTCGCCGTGCGCCATATTGATGACGCCCATCTGGCCGAAGATGATTGCCAACCCCAGCGCCATCAGCAGAAACACCGAGAACAGAATCAGGCCGGCAAAGGCCTGCATGGTGAATATCGAGCCAAGCTCGGTCAGGCTGTAGCCGCCCACGGTCGTTCTCCGTCGCGCCAGGCCGCGCTTACTGGTAGCCCTTCGGGAATGGATTCGGCTCGACCAGATCCGCCGTCTCGTAGATCAAGTCGTACTGGCCATCGGCACGCGCACGGCCGACACGAGTCTTGCTCCACAGATGATGATTCTCGTGGATGCGGACGTAACCTTCCGGTGCGCCCTTGAACTCCACACCAGGCGAAGCGGCCGCGATCTTGTCGATATCGAAACTGCCAGCCTTCTCCGCGGTGAGCTTCCACAGCCACGGCCCCAGATAAGCAGCCTGGGTGACATCACCGATCACCGCATCATCGCCCCACATCTTCTTGAACGCCGGTACGAAAGCCTTGTTGTTCGGATTGTCGAGCGACTGGAAGTACTTCATGCAGGCATACGCGCCGACGATGTTCTCGCCGCCGATGCCGTGGATCTCGTCCTCGGTGACCGAGATCGTCATCAGCGTCTGGCCCTTGGTCATGTCGATGCCGGCGGCCTTGAGCTGTTTGTAGAACGCGACGTTGCTACCGCCGACGATGATCGCGTAGATCACATCCGGCTTCTTCAGCTTGATCTTGTTGATGACCGAGTTGAACTGCGTGCTGCCGAGCGGGAAGTAATCTTCGCCGACCACTTGCAGACCGCGATGATCGACGATGTGTTTGCGCGCAATCTTGTTCGAAGTGCGCGGCCAGATGTAATCGGAGCCGAGCAGGTAAAAAGTCTTCGCGCCCTTTTCCTTGATCACCCAGTCGAGCCCGGCTAGGATCTGCTGCGTCGCTTCCTGACCGGTATAGATAACGTTCTTCGACTGTTCCAATCCCTCGTAGAACGTCGGGTAATAGAGCATACCGTTGTACTGCTCAAATACCGGCAACACCGCCTTGCGCGAGGCCGATGTCCAGCAACCGAACACCGACGCCACCTTGTCCTGGACCAGCAGTTTCTTCGCTTTCTCAGCGAAGGTCGGCCAATCGCTGGCGCCGTCCTCCTGGATGAATTCGATCTTGCGACCGAGGATGCCGCCACCGGCGTTGATCTGATCGATGGCCAGCTTCTCGGCTTCCACCGAGCCGGTCTCGCTGATCGACATAGTGCCGGTGATCGAGTGCAGGATGCCGACCTTGACCGTGGTATCGGTCACCGCAAGTCCGGTGGTATTAATCGCGGCGGTCGCCGGCTTGGCGCTGCCGAAGACAGGCAGGCCGCTGCCGAGCAGCGCACCCGCAGCAGCGGTTTGCCCGAATAGTTTGATGAGGCGGCGGCGGCTTTCGTCGAAATCCTGCGGATTCATGGCGTCTCCTGGAACTGGGTCTGGCTCCGCCGCCGGTGCGGCATTGGCGGATGCGTTGAAGCGAGGCTAGGAGTTCACCGACGGCTAGCAAATACGCCAACGTCCCTACGGCGGCTTGCCTACGCACAATGACGCAGGAGTGGTGGCATAACGGAAACCGCATCGCAGTGGAGCTGGCGGTGGTATATCGGGATGTCGATACGGAAGATGCCGTATGCGCATCGGCCGGCGCGCGCTGTGATTGGGCGCGGTTCTTGCGCCACGTAAGCAAGGCGGCCACGGACGGAGATGGGCGATGTCGCGCGCCGCCAGACCCGTCACGAGGCCAGTGTGTCGAATCCAGGGGCCAACCTGAATATCCAGAACGGCGCTGCCATCGGCGAACCGCCGCAGCGGATCATGAAAATCCGCCGTGACTACAACACCTGGGTTGCCGACGAGACGATCGAGGACTACGCGCTGCGCTTCACCGCGCGCTCGTCGCGCAAATGGTCGGAATTCCGCGTCGCCAACACCGCGTTCGGCGCCATTTCCTTTCTCGCGCTGGAAGCGATCGGTGGCTCGATCATGGTCAGCTGCGGCTTCATCAACGCGTTCTGGGCGATCGTCGCGGTCAGCATCGTGATCTTCCTCACCGGACTGCCGATCGGCTGGTATGCGTCGAAATACGGCGTGGACATGGATTTGCTGACGCGCGGCGCCGGCTTCGGCTACATCGGCTCGACCATCACCTCGCTGATCTACGCCTCATTCACCTTCATTTTCTTCGCACTGGAAGCGACGATCATGGCGCAGGCGCTGAAGCTCTGCTTCGGGCTGCCGCTGCTGTGGGGATATTTGTTCAGTTCATTGATCATCATCCCGGTGGTCATGCACGGCATCACGCTGATCAGCCGCCTCCAAGCGTGGACACAGCCGCTGTGGCTGCTGCTGATGCTGCTGCCGTTCGCCTTCGTGATCTATCGCGAACCGCAGATGCTGCGCCAGTTGCCGAGCTTCGCCGGGCTCAGTGGCCAGGGCGGCGGTTTCAATCTGCTGCTGTTCGGCGCCGCTTCCAGCGTGCCGCTGTCGATGGTGGCGCAGATTGGCGAGCAGATCGATTTCCTGCGCTTCATGCCCGAGCGCACCGCGCGCAACCGACGGCGCTGGGCAGCCGGCGTGCTGCTCGCCGGTCCCGGCTGGATCGGACTCGGCGGTCTGAAGATGCTCGGCGGCGCTCTGCTCGCCTTCGTCGCCATCCAGCATGAGATTTCACCGTACCGAGCGCTGCAGCCCACCGAGATGTACCGCGTCGGCTTCAGCTACGTGTTCGACAATACGTGGCTGGCGCTGGCCGCGACCGGACTGTTCGTGGTGCTGTCGCAGATCAAGATCAACGTCACCAACGCCTACGCCGGCTCGCTCGCCTGGTCGAATTTTTTCGCGCGGCTGACACACAGCCATCCCGGTCGCGTGGTCTGGCTGCTGTTCAACGTGCTGATCGCGCTGGCACTGATGGTCCTCGACGTATTCCATCTGCTCGAACAAGTGCTGGGGTTATATTCCAACGTCGCCATCAGCTGGGTCGGCGCGCTGGTTGCCGACCTGGTCATCAACAAGCCGCTTGGCCTGAGCCCGCCGGGCATCGAGTTCAAGCGCGCCCATCTGTACGACGTCAATCCGGTCGGCGTCGGCGCAATGCTGATCGCCTCCATCGTTTCCATCCTCGCCTTCTTCGGTCTGATGGGACCGCTGGCGCAGGCGTTTTCCGCATTCATCGCGCTGCTCGTCGCGCTGGTTTGCGCGCCGCTGATCGCCTGGGCGACCGGCGGCCGTTACTACATCGCGCGTACGTCGCCCGCCGCCACTGCGCGCAAATCGCGGATCTGCTGCGTCTGCGAGAAATCTTACGAGGGCGAGGACATGGCACTGTGTCCCGCCTATCGCGGACCGATCTGCTCACTGTGCTGTTCGCTCGACGCGCGCTGCCACGATCTCTGCAAACCCGGCGCCAATCTCAGCAGCCAGCTTGCGGCGATCGTGCGCTGGCTACTGCCGCGGCCATTTTCCACGCACATCAATACGCGCGTCGGACACTATTTGATGCTGGTGATTCTGATCGGCGGCATCCAGGCCGCGATTCTCGCGCTGATCTACGCCCAGGAAACGACCGGCAGCGGCGTTCTGTCCACTGACATGCTCGCTCTGCTCGGCAGCATGTCGCTGAAGACCTTCGTCGCCTTCCTGCTCACCAGCGGCGTCGCCTGCTGGTGGCTGGTGCTGACCGCCGAAAGTCGCCGCGTCGCGCAGGAAGAATCGAACCGGCAGACGCATCTGCTGATGCAGGAAATCGACGCCCATCGCAAGACTGATATCGAACTGCAGAACGCCAAGCGCGCCGCCGAACGCGCCAATCAGGCCAAGAGCCGCTACATCACCAGCGTCAGCCACGAACTGCGCACACCGTTGCACAGCATCCTCGGCTACGCGCAGATTCTGGAACGGAACGACTCGCCCGCCGCCGAGCGTCAGGCCGCTTCACTGGTGATCAGTCGCAGTGGAGAACACCTCGTTTCGCTGATCGATGGGCTGCTGGACATCGCCAGCATCGAATCCGGCAAGCTCAAGCTGGAAACCAGCGAAGTGCGCTTTCCGGAATTCATTTCGCAACTGGTCGGCATGCTGCGGCAGCAAGCGCGCGCCAAGGGCATCCGCTTCCTCTACGAGGCCGACGCCCGGTTGCCGCCGGCGGTGCGCGCCGATCGCAAGCGGCTTGGACAGATCCTGATCAATCTGCTCGGCAACGCGATCAAATTCACCGACCGCGGTCATGTCACGCTGCACGTCCGATATCGACGCGAGATGGCGGAATTCGAGGTTCGCGATTCCGGCATCGGTCTGTCTGCCGACGATCTGCAGCGCGTGTTCCAGCCGTTCGAACGCGGCGGCAATGCCACTGCTGCCGGCACCGGACTCGGACTCAGCATCGCGAAGATGTTGACCGAGTTGATGGGCGGCGAGCTGGCGGCGGAAAGTCAGTTGGGCGCCGGCAGTGTATTCCGCGTGCGGCTGTTCCTGCCCGAAGTGCGCAATCCACAATTACTTGCAGAGGCACCCGTGCTTGATGTGAAAGGCTACGCCGGACGCCGCCGGCGCATTCTGGTGGTCGACAACGAACAGGTGGATCGCCAGTTTCTGGTCAATGTTCTCGCGCCTCTGGGCTTCGAGGTGATCGAAGCCGCTTCGGGTCTCGAAGCGCTGCGCATGGCACCCACCTTCAATCCCGATCTGATCCTGCTGGACATCGGTATGCCTGGCATCGACGGTTGGGAAACCGCGCGCCTGCTGCGCGAGAATCGGATTTCGGATACGCCCATCATCGTCATCTCAGCCGATGCGGCGGAGAAAGGCCGCGGCGAGGCGCTTGGCATCGGCGCGGCGAATTTTTTGGTCAAACCGGCCGACGTCCGCGAAGTCTTGGTTCGTATCGGCGAGCGGCTCGATCTGAGCTGGATCGATCGGCACGCTGGCGCGCAAATCGATCACGGCACGCACAAGGAGGACAATAGCAACACTGCATCCGGCGCAGCAGCATTGCATCTGCCGCTGCCACCCGAACCGCAATTGCGCGAACTGCGCGAGCGTGGCCGGCTCGGACATATCCACGGCATTCTCGAAAAGCTCGACGAAATCGACCGCACCGATGCGCGCTTCGATGCGTTTACGGCCCCGCTGCGTAGTCACGCGAGCGGCTTTCGTCTGGCCGACTTCTTGCGTGTTCTCGATGAGGTGACCTGCAATGTCGAACGCAAAACGTGAATCCGAAGCGGTGCTGATCGTCGACGATCAGCCCGACAATCTTGCCCTGCTGCACTGCGCGCTGCACGGCGACGGCTACACCGTGCGGGTGGCGACCAGCGGTGCACTGGCGCTCGATAGCGCGCGTTGCGTGCCGCCCGACCTGATTCTGCTGGATGCGCTGATGCCGGGCCTCGACGGTTTCGAGACCTGCCGCCGGCTGAAGGAGGACTTCGTCACGCGCGAGATTCCGGTGGTGTTCATGACCGGGCTGACCAACACCGAGGACATCCTGCGCGGCTTTCGCACGGGTGGCGCCGATTACGTCACCAAACCGGTGCAGCCGGCCGAAGTGCTCGCTCGTATCGAAGTGCATTTGCGCAATCGCCGGCGCATGGCGGAAACCCAGCAAGCGGCCGATGCAGCCGGTGATGCAATCGTCTCCGTCGATGCCGGCTCGCGCCTGGTATGGGCGACGCCGCTGGCACAGCGCTGGTTGGCGCCAGTACTGGAGCCCGACGGATATCTGCCCGCGCCGGTGCGCCGCTGGTTGCAGCCCTCATCGCCGCCGGAGTCATCCGTCACCCTGACGGCGAATGGTCGACGCTTGATCTTCAGTCAGTTGCGCAGCGACGATCCGGCGACGACGCTACTTCTGGTGCGGCGCCACGAACCGGTGCCCGAACCCGAAGCATTGATGCGCTCGCTGCAGCTCACCGCGCGCGAGGGCGAAGTGTTGTACTGGGTGGCTATCGGCAAGACCAATCCAGAGATCGCACAAATCCTCAACAGCAGCCGGCGCACGATCAATAAGCACATGGAGCACATCTTCATGAAGCTCGGTGTGGAAACGCGCACCGCAGCGACCACGCTGGCGCTCAGCAAGGGCCGGTTGGCGATGCCCGCCATCGCCTACGGTGTCAGCGCATCGACGCTTTGAATCTTCAAAATCCAAGTTGCCGCGCAGCCAAGTCCTTCATGATTTCGAGCGAGCCGCCGCCGATAGTCAGCACCTTGGTTTCGCGGTAAATGCGTTCGACCTTGCTGCCGCGCAGATAGCCGGCACCGCCGAAAATCTGCATCGCTTCGTTGGCGATCCACTCCAGCGCGGTGGTTGCGTGAATTTTGAGCATGCACACTTCCGCAATCGGCATCTGCTTGCGGCTGACCCGCCATGCCAGTACATCAAGATGCGCCTTGATCGCATCGATGCGGGTTTTCATGTCGATCAGTTTGTGACGAATGACTTGGTTGCGGATCAGAGGCTTGCCGAAGGTCTGGCGCTCACGCGCGTAGGTCAGCGATTCCTCGTAGCACACCTTCGCTAGGCCGTAAGCCTGCGCGGCGAGCATGATGCGCTCGCTGTTGAAGTTGAGCATGATCGCCATGAAGCCCTGATTCTCAGGACCGAGACGGTTGGCGATTGGCACGCGGCAGTTGTCGAAGTAAAGCGTGGCGGTATCGGAACACCACCAGCCCATTTTCTGCAGCGGCGAGCGCGTCAAGCCCGGCGTATCGCCTTCAATGACCACCAGCGAAATGCCGGCCATGCCATCGCCGCCGGTGCGTACCGCGGTGGTGATGAAGTCCGCACGCATGCCGGAGGTGATGAAGGTTTTGCTGCCGTTGACGATGTAGTCGTCGCCGTCGCGTCGCGCGCTCGTGCGTAAATTGGCAACATCCGAGCCACCGCCCGGCTCGGTGATGGCGAGCGCCGCGATCTTCTCGCCCGCCAGCACCGGCGTCAGAAAGCGCTCCTTCTGTTGCGATGTGCCGACGTGCATCACCGGCGGACTGCCGATGCCGTGGCTCATCAGGCTGGCGATGAGTCCGCCGCTGCCGGCGCGCGCGAGTTCCTCGGTCAGTACGATCGCATAGAACTCGTCCGGAACCTCGACGCCGCCGTAGGCTTCCGGAAAACCGATCTGGAGAATGCCCGCCTGCGCCGCCTTGCGATGCAGTTCGCGCGGCAGCTCACCGGCCGCTTCCCACGCGTCGATGTTCGGCGTCACTTCCTTATCGACGAAGCGCCGCACCTGCTGGCGGAACGCTTCGTGATCGGCGGTATAGAACGGACTGGCTTCGGACATCGCGCGCTCCTATGCAGAACGGCAACTGCGGAATCAGCAATCGAAATCCGGCAGCAATAACTAGCCGATGCGTTCAATACCGCCGAGAAAGCCACGCAACGCGGCGGGAACCGCGATGCTGCCGTCCGGATTCTGGTAATTCTCGATGATCGCGACGAGTGTACGGCCGACGGCGAGACCGGAACCATTCAGCGTGTGCAGCAACTCCGGCTTCTTCGTCTCCGGATGGCGATAGCGCGCGAGCATGCGCCGCGCCTGGAAATCCTCGAAGTTCGAGCAGGAGCTGATCTCGCGGTAGCGGTTCTGGCTCGGCAGCCATACTTCGATGTCGTAGGTCTTGGCCGCAGAGAAACCCATGTCGCCGGTACACAACACGATGGTGCGATACGGCAGGTCCAGTTTCTTCAGAATCGCTTCCGCGTGCGAAGTGAGTTCTTCGTGAGCCGCTGCGGAATTTTCCGGCAGCGTCGCCATCACCAGCTCCACCTTCTCGAACTGATGCTGGCGAATCATGCCCTTGGTGTCCTTGCCGGCCGAGCCCGCCTCGGAGCGGAAGCACGGCGTGTGACAGACCCACTTCTTCGGCAGCGCGGAGGCGTCGGTGATTTCGTCGCGCAGTAGATTCGTCACCGGCACTTCAGCGGTCGGAATCAAATGCCAGTTCTGCTCACCTTCGAGCCGGAACAAATCCTCCGCGAACTTCGGCAGCTGCCCGGTGCCACGCAGGCTCGCCGCATTGACGATGTAGGGAACGTACAACTCCTGATATCCATGCTCCAGCGTGTGGGTATCGAGCATGAGCTGAATTAGCGCGCGGTGCATGCGCGCAAGCCCGCCACGCAGGACCGTGAAGCGCGCACCGGTAACCTTGGCCGCCGCTGCGAAATCCATCAGCCCCAGCGCTTCGCCGAGATCGGCGTGATCCTTCGCGCCTTCCGCTGCGCGCGGCTTGCCCCAGCGTCGCAGCTCGACGTTGTCGTTCTCGTCCCTGCCATCCGGCACGCTCGCATGCGGCACATTCGGCACACGCGCGAGGAAGTCGTCGAACTCTGCTTGCAATGCGCTCAACGCTTGCTCGTTCGTCGCCAGCCCGCTCTTGATGCGATCCATGTCGGCCAGGATCGGCGAGGCATCCTCACCCTTGGCTTTGGCTTGACCGATGCGCTTCGATCCGGCATTGCGCTCGGCTTGCAACTTCTCGGTTTCGGTTTGCAGCTGTTTGCGCTGCGCTTCGAGCTGCTGAAAACGCGCAAGGTCGAATTCGTAGCCACGGCGGGCAAGCTGGCGGGCAATGGCCTGCGCGTCTGCGCGCAGCAGTTTGGGGTCGAGCATGGGCGGACGGACCTGATCGGACTAAGCAGCGCATTGTAACGGCGGCGACAGACCGGCACCGAACCGCGTGCACACGATTGCCGCTACGGCTTCTAACCGCCGTTACCCGTAAACCCGAACTCGGCCGGCATGCGCACATAGAACAACGAAAGGCCGGCATCGCCCACGACACGAAGCAGTTCCTGCATTTTCGCCTCGCCGAGCACGAATACGACCTCGATCGGCAAATCACCGGCCAGCTCAAAAAAGTGCTGCTCGTGCAACACGCCGTGGCGGCCGAAGCCGGCGATGGCGCGAAATACGGAGCCGCCGTGGATGTCGATGGATTTGGCTTTTTCGAGCAGCCATTCGTAGACCAGCGTGCCGTGATGACGGCGGCCCTCGGGTACGTAAAATTTCAGGTAAATACCGGATTTCGTCGGCTGCGCAATGTCTTCGCTCATGGCGGTACCCTCACGATTTGATCCAGTTCAACGTAACGATGCCGAGTCCGGTCATCGCCAGTGAACCGGCAACGTGCGCGGTGATCGTTCCGGCCGCCCAGCCATACTGGCCGCGCGTGAACAGGGTGACGGTTTCGGCGGAGAACGTCGAGAAGGTAGTCAATCCGCCGAGGAAACCGGTGGTCAACAGCAGACGGATTTCCGGCGGCAGCGATTCATAGTGCGCGATGACACCCATCGTGATGCCCATCAGATAGCCGCCGATAAGGTTCGCAGCAAGCGTACCCAGCGGCACAGTGGGAAATACAGGGTTCAGATGCAGACCCAGAAACCAGCGCAACCAAGCGCCGGTGGCGGCGCCAAAGCCGACGGCCGCGAATGCGTAGATGTTCATGATCCTCCTCGGTGCGAAAGCGGAGCAGCGCAGTGGAGGTCCATTCGGACAGGCGACGAGCCTACTCTCCGCAACGCGGTGGGTAGGCATCATCAGCCCCATTCAGGGCGGTTCGGGGAGGATGCCATCTCCCGAATACCGTACAAGCTTAGCGGGCACACCCGTGCTTCCGCAATCAAGCGTCGGCAAGATCCCCGCTTTGGTCCTCATGCACGGCTTGGGCAACGTTATCCAACGCATCGAGGATACCTTCGAAGCGCGCGTCGACCTGTGCACGGGTGTCGCCATGCGTCAACAGCCAGAAGCGATCGCTGAGGATGCCATCGATGACCTGGTTGCCGACCCCGCGTGGATCGATGCCGAAACGATTTTGCTCCGCGCCTTCCGGACTGATATCGACACGCACACCGACCGCGCGTCCGAGGCGCATGGAATTTTCGGCGAGCTGCGTGCGGACGTTACCGGGACATAGCACCGACACCCCAATGCGACTGCCAGCGAGCTCGTCGCGCAGAGTTTCGGCGATGCCGACGAGTGCGTGCTTGGTCGCAGAATACGTGCCGAAATTCGCGCGCGCACTCACACCGAGCATCGATGAAGTGATGACGACATGTCCCTCCTCGCCGCTGGCGCGCATGCGCGGAAGAAAATTGCGGAGCGCATAGAGGGTGCCATTGACGTTGACGTCGAACGCCCACTGCCACGAACCAATGGACGCGTCCTCCAAACGCACCTGGCTGCCGCTGACACCGGCATTGCAGCACAGCACCTGCACCGGTCCGAGCGCAGCTTCGGCACGCGCGACGACGATCTCCCAGGCATAGCGATCGGTGACATCGAGTCGGATCGGGAGTACGCAGGTGCCGGGATCGGTAAATTCGGTGGTGATGCGGGCGAGTGCTTCGTCGTCGATGTCGGCGACGATGACCTTCATGCCGGCAGCGACGAACGCGTGCGCCATGCCCATCCCGATACCACCCGCACCGCCGGTGATGAACGCGACCTTCCCGCGCACGTCTTTCACTGTTCGAGATCCTTTTTCATTACGTGCGCCCTTGTGCGCGTCCCCTTCGCGAAGTGCATCGCACGGCATCTGCATCGAACGCCATGCGAACAACAATGGTGCTTGCTTCCTTGCACACTGAGCTTAGCGGCGGCTGGTGTGTGCGGCAATAAGCGTACGCAAATTTTGTGTCAGCTTGAGCGGCGATTCGTCTGGCGGAGCTGCGCGAGTTTTTCCGCGATCCTGATTTCGAGTCCGCGCTGCGTCGGCGTGTAGAACTCGGTGCCGACGAGCGCGTCGGGTAGGAACTGCTGGCCGGCGGCATGCGCGCCGGCTTCGTCATGGTCGTAGCGATAATTCTTGCCGTAACCCAGCTCCTGCATCAGCTTCGTCGGCGCGTTGCGGATTGGCAACGGCACTTCCAGGGAACCATGTTGTTCGACCGCGGCGCGCGCGGCACTGTAAGCGCGATAAACGGCATTGCTCTTCGGCGCAACGGCGAGATACACGATCGCCGTTGCGATCGCGAGCTCACCTTCCGGACTGCCCAGACGTTCATAAGTGTCCCAGGCATCCAGGCACAGACGCTGCGCGCGCGGATCGGCAAGACCGATATCTTCTATGCTCATGCGCACCACGCGACGCGCGACATAAACCGGATCGACGCCGCCATCGAGCATGCGCGCGAACCAATACAGTGCAGCATCCGGATCGCTGCCACGCACCGATTTGTGCAGCGCCGAAATCTGGTCGTAGAAATTTTCGCCCTGCTTGTCGAAGCGACGCAGACCACGGCCGATGAGCTTTTCCAGCAGAGCATCGTTCTTCTCGCCGGCCGCGCGCGACAGTTCGACAGCGGTTTCGAGCAGGATCAGCGCGCGCCGCGCGTCGCCGTCGGCGGCCTCGGGGATGCGATCCAGCCACGACGCCGGTATCGCTTCGGCAGATTCACCAAGTCCGCGCTCCGTGTCCGTCAGCGCGCGCACCAGCAAAGCACGGATCGCGGCCTCGTCCAGCGGACGCAATACGAATACACGCAGCCGCGACAACAGCGCGCCGTTCAGTTCGAAACTGGGATTTTCCGTGGTCGCGCCAATCAGTACGACGGTGCCGTCCTCAACGAACGGCAGCAGCGCATCCTGCTGGCTCTTGTTGAAACGGTGGATTTCATCGATGAACAAGACTGTGCGCTGCGGCGGCTTCGCGGCCAGCGCCATCTGCGCCTTCGCCATCGACTCGCGGATATCCTTGACGCCGGCCATGACCGCAGACAGCGTGATGAACTGCGCGTCCGTATGCGTTGCGACGAGGCGGGCCAGCGTGGTTTTGCCGACACCCGGCGGACCCCAGAACACCATTGACGGAATGCGTCCGGATTCGAGCGCGATGCGCAACGGTCCGTTCTCGCCCAGCAAATGATCCTGCCCGAGCACTTCGTCGAGCATGCGCGGCCGCATGCGTTCGGCAAGCGGCGCGACGGGACGGCTGGCGGTCATGACACCGCAGCGACGGGAGCGTTCATGTCGTGACTGTAGCGCGTCATGTGAACCGTCGCCTGCGCCGCAATCAGGCTCGCTTCAGTTACCCGGCTTCGATGCGTCGGAATCACCGTCGACCACTTCGACACCTTTGGGTGGCGAGAACAGGAACTTATCGTCCGCGATCGCCGCATTCGCATGCACTTCGGTAAAAGTGATATCCGAGTGACCGCCGATCTGGTCGGCGAATTTCATCTGTTGCGGCGCGCCGTCCTTACCGAGCACGAGTTCGATCGACTTGAAATCGCTGTCGGCGGATTTGGGAATCAACCGCACGCGCCGGCCGCTGCTTTCGGTGCCGGCGTCCTGCACTTTGAATTCATCGGACAGCGCGGTCTTCTGCGACAGCAGTGCCGCGGGCGTTCCGGGCAGCGCGAGCCGCGCCTTGCGCACAGTGACCTGTTCCAGATCGGGATCGTAAGCCCAGAGCTTGTCGCCGTCACAGACGGTAATCTGCTGGTACGGCTGCTCGTAGACCCAGCGGAAACGGCCGGGTCGCGACAGCCAGAAATGTCCACTGCTGCGCGTATTGACCTGACCATGTTCGTCGGTCTGCACTTGCTCGAAGTGAGCCTCGAAGGTTTTTACCCCGCCGGCGAAACGCTTGATCGCGTCCTGGGCGCCATCGGCAAGAACCGAGGTGGAGAACGCAAAAGTTGCAAACAGCAGCGCAAAATACAGGGGCCTGAACATGGAGTGAGCGCGATGCGGAAAAAATGGGCGCGCTATTCTAACCACAGACCATCACATTGGCAGGGCGACGTACCTGATTCGGCACATAGCCCGCCCACAATGCGTCGCTATCAATCCAAATAAGCAGGGCTTTTCGGCAGCGATTTGAACTCGCCGGGATCGTGTTGGACGATCAGGCGTGCATGCGTGTTTTTCGCCAGCCTCTCGATACGATCAATCGAGGCCAGCGTGTCGGCGCGGCTGAAGTTGAATCCTGGCACGCGCTTGAACGTGCGGTTATCCACCAGGTGATACAGATCGCCGGACAGGATCACGGTGCCGGCCTTATGCAGTTTTAGCATCAGTGCCTGATGTCCGGGCGTATGGCCCGGCGCTTTCAGAATGCGCACGCTGCCGTCGCCGAATACGTCGTAATCGTTATCGATCATCTGCGTCTTGACGGTCTTGTACGCGCTGAACGTCGTTGGATCGACGCCGAATGGCGTCGGCGTGGACAGCGCCCACTCCAGCTCGGTCTTGTTAAGAATCCACGTCGAGGCGGGAAATTCGTTCGCGTTGCCGGTGTGGTCGAAATGGAAATGCGAAAAAGCAACGTAGGTGATATCCGCCGGCGCCAAGCCAAGGCTCTTGAGCTGATCGAGCAGCGACACATCGAGCTGTGTGTGAACACCGTCATGATCGGAGCCGCCCTTGGTCTCCGCAAGCTTGTCGCCGAGGCCGGTATCCCACAGCAGCGTCCCCTTGGGATGCCGGATCAGGAAGCATGGATCGGCAACCGCACCCGGCCTGCCATCATATTCGCCGGTGTCCGAGAACATGCCCATGTCCTTGAAGCCGGCATGACCGCAGTCCAGCACGTAGAGCCGGGTATTGGTAACGTCCTGCGTAGCACCAATGGCGACGCTCCATACCGCGATGCCCGTCAGGAACGCACACCACATGCCCATCCATTTGAAAGTCTTCATGACCGCTCTCCGGAAAGTCCGTAATCCACCGGCCGCTCAGCCGGCGCAGAAACAATTCAGCTTGTTACCATCGAGATCGCGAAAATACGCTGCGTAGAAACCTTGACCACGAGGTCCCGGCGCGCCCTCATCGCTACCGCCCAGCTCAATCGCTTTTTTGTGGAGCATATCGACCTTGGCTTTGTCCTTAACCGAGAGCGCGATCATCACGCCGTTGCCGACCGTGGCGGGTTTGCCGTCGAAAGGCAGCGCCACGCCCAGCCCAATCGATCCCGTCGACCACATCGCGAAACGCTCGGTTTCCATGGTTCTGTTGGCATCCAACTCGCCGAGCAGAGCATCGTAAAAGCGCTTGGCGCGCGCCAGATCGCGAGTTCCGAGTGTTACGTATCCGATCATGATGCCCTTCTGGTTCGTTCGTGCGCCGCACAGTTTACAGAAATCCGATGTCCTTTTAGCGCTCGCACCGGGCGGCTCGCGCGAACCGATCCGTTCGCGGGCAAGCTCAGGATTCAAACACTTCCGCGGCCCGAAAATCAGCGCCGCGCGCGTCCTTTTCCGAAACCATCGGCGTGCCCGGAAAGCGCCAGTCGATGGCGAGCACCGTATCGTTCCAGCGAATGCAGCGTTCGTGTTCGGGAAACCAATAATCCGTCGTCTTGTAGAGAAATTCGGCCGAATCCGACAGCACCACGAAGCCGTGCGCAAAACCTTCAGGAACCCATAGCTGGCGCTTGTTCTCCGCGGACAGGATTTCCCCGACCCAGCGGCCGAAGGTCGGTGAATTCCGGCGCAGATCGACGGCCACGTCGAACACTTCGCCCGCAACCACCCGTACGAGTTTTCCCTGCGGGTGCTGGATCTGGTAGTGAAGTCCGCGCAGCACACCGCGAGTCGAGCGCGAATGATTGTCTTGCACGAAACGGACCTCGCGGCCGACCGCCTCATCGAAGCGCTTCTGGTTGAAGCTTTCGTAGAAGAAACCGCGCGCGTCGCCGAAGACACGTGGCTCGATGATGATTACATCGGGAATGACGGTCGGTGAAACATTCATCGCGGGTTCTCCAATCTCGCGTTGGTCAGAAAACAGTTCCGGTGAGCAATCCGAGCAGATACTGACCATACCCGCTTTTGGCGGTCTGATGACCGAGGCGCTCCAGCGCAGCAGAGTCGATCCAGCCCTTGCGCCAGGCAATTTCCTCCGGACACGCGACCTTGAGCCCCTGCCGCTTTTCGATGGTCGCGATGAATTGTCCGGCTTCGATCAACGAATCGTGCGTACCGGTATCGAGCCAGGCATAGCCGCGCCCCATGATCTCGACTGACAGAGCACCGCGCTCAAGATAAGCACGATTGACGTCGGTGATCTCCAGTTCGCCACGGGCGGACGGTTTGATCGAGCGCGCAATATCGACGACTTCCTCGTCGTAGAAATATAGTCCAGTGATCGCATAGCGCGACTTCGGAACCCGTGGCTTTTCCTCGATGGACAGCGCCTTGCCGCGCGCATCGAATTCCACCACGCCGTAGCGCTCGGGATCGGTCACCGCGTACGCGAACACGGTGGCGCCACTCGTGCGCGCGCTGGCCTGATTCAGCGGCGTCGCGAAGTCGTGTCCGTAAAAAACGTTGTCGCCCAGAACCAGCGCCGACGGGCTGTTGCCCACAAAATCTGCGCCGAGAATGAAGGCCTGCGCCAGACCGTCCGGACTGGGTTGCACGACGTAGGAGAAATTCATGCCCCACTGCGAGCCGTCGCCGAGCAGCTGCGCGAAGCGCGGCGTGTCTTGCGGCGTGGAGATGATGAGAACGTCGCGTATGCCGGCCAGCATCAAGGTCGACAGCGGATAGTAAATCATCGGCTTGTCATAAATCGGCAGCAGCTGCTTCGACACCGACAACGTCGCCGGATACAGGCGCGTGCCGGAACCACCGGCGAGAACAATGCCCTTGCGGGAGCTCATGCGGGATTCCTCAGCATTTCCAAAAGCGTGCGCGACGCGTGCGTCTTCCAGTCTGGCATCGACAGTTTGAACACGGACTGGAGTTTCGACGTATCCAGGCGCGAATTGAGCGGCCGTTTCGCGGCCACCGGATACGCGGACGTCGGAATCGGCTTGATCGCATCCGGCGCCACCTTGATCGGCACGCCGCGTGCGCGCGCGAATTCGATGACGTGCGTTGCGAAACCGTGCCAGCTCGTCTCACCCGCTGCCACGAGATGATAAAGGCCGGAGAGGGCCGCTTGCTTTTCCGACTGTGCCATCCACGCGTGCAGGCACAGCGCGGTCACATCCGCGATCAAATCCGCCGAAGTCGGCGCGCCGATCTGATCGTCGATGACATTGAGACCGTCACGCTCGCGGCCCAGCCGCAGCATGGTCTTGATGAAATTCGCGCCGTGCACGGAGAACACCCAGCTGGTGCGGAACGTCAGATGTCGGCAGCCGCTGTCCCGGATTACGTTCTCGCCAGCCAGCTTGGACGCGCCGTACACATTCAGCGGCGCCGGCGTATCGGTTTCCAGATAAGCGCCGACCTTGGAACCATCGAACACATAATCCGTGGAATAGTGGATCAACAGTGAACCCTGGCGAGCGGCAACCTCGGCCATCACACCCGGCGCCGTGCCGTTGATCAGCTGTGCGACGGCGGCGTCGCTCTCGGCTTTATCGACCGCGGTATAGGCGGCGGCATTCACGATGACATCGGCCTTCGCCGCCGTCAGCACGGCCCGAAGCTGGTCGGAATTGGCGAAGTCGCAGTCACCAACATCCAGCATCTGCAGGCTGCCGAGCGGCGCCAGGGCGCGCTGCAGTGACCAGCCGACTTGGCCGTCCTTGCCGAGCAACAGAATCTTCATGCTTTCCCCACCCGTTCAGAATAATTTTTCGCGACCCAATCGCGGTAAGCGCCACTCTGCACGTGCGCCACCCACTCGGGATTATCCAGATACCAGCTTACGGTTTTGCGAATCCCGCTCTCGAAGGTCTCCGCCGGCCGCCAGCCCAGTTCGCGCTCCAGCTTGCGCGCATCGATCGCGTAGCGGCGGTCGTGGCCGGGGCGGTCTTTAACGTAGGTGATCAACCGGCTGTAGCTGCCCGCCGCATCGGGTTTCAGCTCGTCGAGCAGCGCGCAGACCGTCTTGACGATCTCGATGTTCGCTTTCTCGTTCCAGCCGCCGATGTTGTAGGTCTCGCCGACGCGGCCACGCGCGAGCACTTCGCGGATCGCGGCGCAGTGATCCTTCACGTACAGCCAGTCGCGAACGTTGAGCCCATCGCCATACACCGGCAATGGCTTGCCCGCCAGCGCATTGACGATCATCAGCGGAATCAATTTTTCCGGAAAGTGATACGGGCCGTAGTTGTTCGAGCAATTGGTGGTCAGCACCGGCAGTCCATACGTGTGGTGCCAGGCGCGCACGAGATGGTCCGAAGCGGCTTTGCTGGCGGAATACGGACTATTCGGCTCGCACGCATGCGTTTCCGCGAACGGCGGATCCTGTGGCGCCAGTGAACCGTAGACTTCGTCCGTGCTCACGTGATGAAAGCGGAAAGCGGTTTTCGCCGCCCCGGCAAGTCCGCCCCAATACGCCCGCGCCGCCTCGAGCAGAGTAAATGTGCCGTCGATATTGGTACGCATGAATTCCGCCGGACCATGGATCGAACGATCCACATGGCTCTCGGCCGCGAAATGCACGATTGCGCGCGGCTTGTGCGCGGCGAGCAGGCGATCGACCAGATCGCGGTCGCGGATATCGCCATGCGCGAAAACATGGCGCGGATCGCCATCAAGCGAGGCCAGCGTCTCCAGATTGCCGGCATAGGTCAGCGCGTCCAGGTTGACCACCGTTTCACCGGTCGCCGCCACCCAGTCGAGAACAAAGTTGCCGCCTATGAAACCAGCGCCGCCGGTTACGAGTATCGTCATCCGTCAGTCCCGCTCAGTCGAATATGCCGCTAGATCAGCGGGCATGCCCCTAATTTTGATTGCACCGCAATTTCCGTGACAATTCTACCCGCCTCCCGGAAGCGCGGGCGTGGCGACTGTCGTCAAAATGCTTGATTGCTGCGACGGGAGGGCGCCCAGGCGGAGAGCCGTGTCTCTTCCCAATCGTTACTTATTGCTTACCGCCGCATCCCTTATAGGAGCAGAGGAATCTGTGCACAAGCTTCGCGAGACTCAGATCTCGTAGATTGGATCCAGAGTCGACAGATCCATTTTCGGCGGCATGATGGCCGGCAAATCAACTTCTGTGAGCACTGCTGTGGTGACGAACCCGGCAGCAATTTCCTTGAGAGAAAGAACCGTGGATTTATGCGTGCCCCAAGGCAGCTTGGCCTCCGCACCGCGAGCGAGCTGGCGGGCGCGCTTGGCAGCGACCAGGGTCAAGTCGAAATGGTTGGGGATGTGGTCGAGACAATCGTTGATCGTGATACGTGCCATCGGCGAGAACTCTGTGAAACGCCGCAAGAGCACGGTAAGAGAGTATATAGACCTGTACCACCAAATCAAAATCAAGCCCAAACGCCCAAAACTCCGATTCATCCCACTTTGAAGTCTGCCGCACAGCACCATAAACGGCCGGGGAATCTTTTTGGGCGCATAATGTAGCCTGGGTTACCGCTTTTGTCTCCGCGCTGCGTTAAACCACCAGCCATCCCGATGAACGAGAAACGAGTATGTATGTTAGCAAGAGGTTACGACGCGTGGACGGAGAATTCCGTCCTACCGGATCAGTTCTCGGCGATGACGGACATTACTATCCGAAAGGCTACTTTCAAGGCACCGATTCCAGATATTACCCGCCCGGCGCCTTCCTCGGCACCGATGGCAAGTACCACAGTAAGGGCGATGTCCTGTTCGACAACGGCGAATATCATCCGCTTTATTCGTTTCTCGGCGACGATGGCCGATACCATCCGCCCGGCGCGTTCCTCGGACGCGATGGGAAATATCATCCCCGCGGCTGCTTCCTCGGCGAAGACGGCAAGTATCACTTTGCCGGTTCGTTCCTTGGCACGGACGGCAAATATCACTTGGAATGCGCGCATCTAGGCCGTCGCGGCTACGAAGTACCGCAATGGATGTTGGAAGATGAGCGTCGCACCCAGCAGGGCGTGGATTGCTGAACGAGTAGCATCCCTTGCGGGTCCTGCGGGCTGATACTGTTCCGTGTCAAACCGAGCGCTCGACGACGCTGCCGGGCTCGTAGTTGCTTACCCGCTGAACAGCCCAGCATGAGCCGAAGCCGACGGACATGGCAGCGCTATGTGCCCTCTAATGATCTTTGTTAGTCATGCAGATAGCAGTCACATTTGTTCAGGAAGCCATCGGCTTGGCAATTCATAGCCGCCATGAAGGCAATCAATAGCAACGGTGCCAGCATCCCTGCTTTAAGTCCGCATGCCTCTGCTGCGCTGGCATTCTCATCGACGACCCAGAATTCGATGACATGAAAATAAACGGGTAATGCGAGCATCGCCGCGACCCTAGTGTAGTCGTAGGTCGCAAAGGGCAAAAAAACCGCTACGACGCAGGCGATCAGCAATTTGTAACGACGCACTCCGGATATGGCGATGGCATGGCGCCAGAGTGGCAACCAGAAGGCGCCGAAAACCGAAAATGCTTCGATCGGTATTTCCACGCTGTTTAGTTTTATGGCTCGGGCATTTGTCGACAGGAAGAAATCCATGCGCGTGGCCGGCACAATCGGCAGATAATGTTGATACCACGTGTGCATAATCAATCCTGCGACGACCCCAGTCGCCGCTGCCGTGATCATCATCACGTTGTACTTGCGCTGAAGCAGCAGGTGCAAAGCAACGATAATGAGGCCCTGCTCCTTATGGGCCAATACTGAAAGACAAATTCCCAGCGCATAAATAGCGGGGCGGCGTGAAAAGAACACGATGGCATAGCTAGCCAGCAGCAAAGAGTCGCTCTTGCCGAGCCATGAAATCAATACGAAAGAAATTGGGGTCAAACAGTAAAGGTAGAGGGCGGTTCTGCCCTGGATCGGATTCCGAATGTAATAAACCAGCGGAACAATCATCCAGGCACCGATCGCCAAGTCCGTATAAAAAGCGCGGATCGCTGCGACACTTTTAATACCCAGGGCGTATCCGATGAGGGGATTTAACGGAGACCCATATAGGAAACTCCATTGCGCGCCGAGCTTGGCCCATGGATCGCTATGCAATTGCAGCAGCGCGGGAAGGTCGACATGACGGCGGCCTTTTGTGGCGAGCATAACTGCAACCACCAGCAAGCACAGGCCAACAAAAACAATGGGGTGCAACCTGCCCGACCGTGCCACATTACCGCTGGCGGGCACATCAACATCTCGCGTCATTGTTACTCTCGATTCCGATACGAACGAAGAAGATTGGGACGGGAAGAAAAGCAAAAGAGACGTATTTATTTTATGTCCAGTTACGTCCCCGCATCTTGCGGCTTTCGCGGTCTCCCTCGCGACCGAAGCTCGATTCGCTGCCCCGCAATGCGCTCGATCTCATCGACGAACCGGGCCGTGCCGGTCAGCTGCCCTCGCTGCAGTGCGTCGCGGATCAGCGTCCACTCGCCGTCGGGAATCGACTCACGGAGAAACTCCCTCCAACGCCGCCGGCGCTCCATCTCTATGTCCCCTAGTACCCGATACGAAGGCGCCCAGTCCAGAAGACCAGCCTCCGCCAAGCCAAGTCGTTCCCGCGCACTCGACCACGGATAGTCTTCGCATGCGCTCACCATCCGTGCCCGCACTGGGTTGAGTTCAATATATCGGCAGCACGCCAGCAAATACGTCTCTTTCTGTACCAGACTGGACTTATAACGACTTTCCCACAGCGTACCCGAACGTCCCTCAATCTTGTTACGGTACCGCGTCGCTCTGCCAGCCAAAGCCTTCATGAATAAACCGAGTGCCGAGGCTGTATCACGCGGTCCCACCAGGAGGTGAACGTGATTGGGCATCAAGCAGTACGCATACACCTTGATCCCAAACGCTTGCTTAAGCTCCGCAAGATCATTGAGATAGCGCTCAAAGTCCGCCACCGCCGCAAACACTACTTGGCGGTTGTGGCCCCGCTGAACGACTTGATGCGGATAATCTGCGAGGACAATACGGCCGATGCGTGGCATTTTCCCTTTTGTGTTCTCTTCGCACCCCGAAAACTCTAGCAAAGATCGGGGTTAAAATAAATCTGTCCCCTTTTTCTCAAGATCATTGAGATAGCGCTCAAAGTCCGCCACCGCCGCAAACACTACTTGGCGGTTGTGCCCCCGTTGAACAACATGATGTGGATAATCTGCCAAGACCATCCGGCCGATGCGTGGCATTTTCCCTTCTTATGTTCTCTATGCAGCAGCCGCGAAATTGCAGCAGAGGATGGGATTTAAATAAATCTGTCCCCTTTTTCGTTTTTCCTTTTTCGTTTTTCCGCCTGACGGGAAGCTTACGACATTACCGCTGCGAACGCCGAGAAACCCCACAGCAGCAGCATCGAAACTCCAGAATAAAGTAGCAGTATTCTTGCCTTGCGAGCCGCACTCACCAGTTCATAATTGTCCAAGAACATATAGTCTCTTTTTAATAAAAAGAGAACAACGTTCTGCGACGTTCTCAACGAGCTCGAAAAAAAACGCGGCTCTCCAAGACGTTTCCATATTTCTGGATATGTTATCTCCAAAATACCAAACATTTTATTTATGTAGTGAAAGTAAAATAACACTAATATAAATATTAAAAAGAAGTCCAACATAATAATTATGTTTACAATATATGCCATAAATTCTCATTTCATCTTTTTTTCTAATTATTCACCTGATTTTTTACTAAATCCATTTATTGGAAAACTATGTCCAAGCGTATTTGTGATTGAGGCTCCTTCAACCAATCCTGCAGATAACGTTACCGTGTACAAATTTCCGTCCAAAAATGTAAGGCTGATTCCACCTCCGACTCCTTCGCCGCCCATGACAGAAAACTTACTGAATACTGGAGCGTTTTCCGTAATAGGCCCGCCTTTTATTATGTCAAAATTAGCAGTCGCTGCTGCGTCGACTCCATTTCCTTCTGCAAGACCAAGCTCTGTTGACAGCCCTTCACTCGGCGAATATTTATCGGTAGCCCTTCCTCCCATTCCATAGGCACCAGTAACCTCGACGGTAAGCGAAAACCTCTCTTTAAAATTATTTACCAGATCCGTCAGTATCGGTTCATATTGATTATCGACAAATGCCTTAGCGTTTGTTGGGTCAGATAGAATAGAAAAATCCTGCTTTACAGCGCCCTTTGAAACAAAATCCCCCCCACTATCCTGCACAGAACGCATCTGCGCCCAAGCGTCCAATTCCTTTTGACGCTCGATAAGGTCCGAGGATGTGGGTCCCTGCGCAATATTAAGGTCCGGTGTCGACGGCAGCGCATCATCCGGCAGCGCCAAATCATCCGCCGTTGGCGGCGCCACACTCGGCGCATCCGAAAGTGTCGGTCCTGAAATCGGCGCCTCGACGCTCTGGAACTCCTGCGCATAGCGCAGCGCATCAGATGGGGAGTCGCCCATCGCGACGCGATTGTCGTAGGCCTCCTTCGCCCCAGAACTCAGATTCTTCACTGCTCCATTGAACTGTATCTGGCCAACAATGGCGTTCCCCAGCGCATTGGCAAAAGCGTCGGCGGCAACAGAGGCAAATTCAATGTGGCCGTGATTTGACAGCGCCATGTTTATGCTGCCAGCGACAAAGCCATTCGCGGTTTGTAATGCGAATCCTGGTTGAGCGGTCGCTGAACCGCCGGTCTCCGCAAACTGCAAACCGGCTGACACTGCCGATGACGCCACACCTGCCCAGGAAAAGCTCTTCTGCTGCCCAATAGCCATGTTGACGCCTTGCGTCAGAGCACTTTTCGCCACTGCGAGGCCCACATCTTCAAAGATGTTGCCTGTCGAACCACCACCGAAGCCGGCAGTCACCGCGCCGTCAATGGCGGCCGTGCCGACTCGAGACCACGAAAAATCCTTCTGTACGCCAAGCGCCATGCCCGTAAGCTGGCCGGCGACACTTCCAATCGCAGCCCCCACGGCAGCGCCCGCGACCGTGGCAGCAGCACCTATAGCCGCTTCCGCCGCCATGCTCTCACCGAAGTAGCTAAATTCTTCTACAAGAAGATCTGATGTGGCACCTGCCGTGAAATAGGTAACGATCGCAGTGACAACAATTACAACAACCTCCGCGATAATCGCACCTATGCCTCCACTATGATTGCTCGAAGGCGGTGGCGGCTTAATCGTCGGGGTTGTGTTTCCAACGATTTCACTGGCGTTATATGGCTTAAAGGTGCTGGCGTTGTTATGGAGATTGGTAACCTTGTTCGGAATCGTCAGCAGCATGCCTGCCTTGAGCTCGCCGTCGCTCACGCCATTCGCATCCGCGATGAGGTACCAAAGGCTCGCATCGCCATAAGCCTGGCTCGCAATGCCCTCCAGTCCTGCAGTCAAGTCCGAGCTTTGTACAACATACTGCGACGGCGATGTCTGCGGGTATTCGCTTGATATTGGAGTGTAGTAATAATCTTCAACGGACGGCGCGGCGCCGCCACCGGCACTGGCAATCTGTTTTCCGTTCGCATAGAAATAATACGTACTCGTAACGTTATTGTTGTTATCCGTGTCGGAACGCTCCAGTGTCTGGCCTTGTGCATTACTGAGGAAGTAACGCATCTTCAGCGTCGGGTTCCAGGTATCGGACGTCAAATACAGGATTCCGTTGCCATCGTAGCTTTCCTTTGTGCTACCCGAGCCTCCGTCCGAGCTGGTGGCATCAATTTCGGATACCTGGTAGCTATCGTAAAGAGAATAGTAGTAGGTATAGGAGTTATACGACGAACCCTGGTGATATTCATACCGGCTTACGTTACCGACACCATCGTACCAGCCGTTCGTGTTAGGTCCGGGTGTGGGATCGCCAGTAATCCACTTGCCGCCGCCGTCGTTAGGCGCGTATGCGATCGCATACTGCAGGGCTCCATTGCCATCATAAGTCCTCTGCTCAAGCGTCCAGCCGTTTAAGTTATAGGCTGTTGTCTGATCGGAAAGCTTGTGACTTGCACTAGCCCAAGTAGTGACTCCGCCTACGCTGCCGAAGCTAACGAGCGGGACGGTCCCATCATAGGTTGCATAGTCGATTACCCGACCGGCATTGTCATAGGTTCTGGACGTATCCTGAGCACCGATAACCGGAAACGCGATCTGGCCCCCATTGTGGTAGGTCGAGCTCAGCAGGCGTGCCGTCGGATCATATAAGTACGACCGTGTAATCCATGCGCTATTGCTGCCAGATACAATTTCATACTTCATCTGAAGCGTTCGATTGCCGACGGCGTCGTATGAGATGGCAGCGCCTTGCGAGGTGGTCGCAAAAATTCCGCCATTGACAAACTGTCCGTACTCAATCGTCATCCGGTTATTGGCGTCGTAGGCATAGAGCCCATCCGGACTTGTTACAGAACCGAACGGCGTCAGCTCAAACCAGGATTTGACCTCACGACGATTACCGTTGGCGTCGTAGGTATAGCGGATGTAGCTCTGGTTATCGCGGACGGAGGTCTGCAATCCCTGGGTGTCATATGTTTCCCAATCGTTCTGCTGGACGGTCCCGATTGAGCTGAACGTGCTGCCGTTATACTGGAAGTATGTGAATTCCTCGTGCAGCTTGTTACCGGCTGCATCGTATTCGTAATAGGTATCGGTATCGTTCCCGTAATCCGTTATGACGCGCAATAAACCGTTGTCATAGTAGGTATAGCCCAGATTCTGGCTGTACGCCGTTGCTGTTCCGTATTGAGGATGCGCACCGCTTGTCAGGGTCGAAAGTTGGCCATACGCAGTGTAGTGATAAGTGTATGACGTCCCACTGAAATCGAAGTGCGTGAGCACTCTGCCATATAGATCGTAACCCCAGCCCTCATAGTGGCCATCATTATTGTTCTGTGTCGTCCTATTGCCTTGAGCGTCATATGAGTAATATTTCCGGAATTGACTGGTGAGATCCTGTCCGCCATTGACAGATACCATGGATAGCGGGCTCAACTCCATAAGGATATTGCCGCGCGTATCGTAGCGGTAGCGCGTGGCTTCGGCTCTCCCTAGATACGTAAACTGCCCGTCGCTCGCCAGCGTCTGATTGCCGGACTCATCATACCGATACGAATAATTCTGCAGATTTTGGAACCACAAATAGCTTTGCGAATAGCTGATCGTGAGGTGATTCAGACGATCATAGCCATTGATCGTGGCATTGCCGCTGGCATCTTCAGTTTGTATCTCCTGCCCCAGCGCATCGTAAACATGTAACTTCGGCTGATTCAGCGCATCGATTTCCTGAATTAGCTCTCCATCGGCGTCATAGACACGCTTGCTGACATTGCTATACGCATCCTTCGACGCGATCTGTTCGCCACGATCGTCGTAGTAGCTATAGCTCGGATTGACCAACTGTGAGGTATTGATCGAATCATAAGCGTAATAGCTTTCCAGAGGACCCTTACTAATAACCTGATTGCGATCGTTGTATGAGTATCGCGTCCCCTGACTTGCGGAGCGTGGATCGGTGACGGTGAGTGCATTACCCCAACGATCAAAGGTCTGATAAACCGTCGGCGTGATGACCTGCTGTGTCAGCGCCTGGATGGCAGTGGATGTCGTTCCGTAAGTGACTGGGCCATTGGTGGACGCGACCGTGAAGGTGCCATAGTAAGTATAGGTGACAAACGTCTGCCCGTCGGTCAGGACCACATTATATTCGTATTGGCCGGTAGCGGGCGTAGCATACGTCCAGATATTGGTGCCCGGAGTGTGCGTGGGAGAAAACTGATTGAATGTGGTGCCCCCAACAGACCTGAAGTAAAACGTCGGCGGCAAAAAACTATTCCCTTGATCGAGCTTGAACTGGAGTATTCCCGTTGCGTTAACTCCCTCTACCACCCCATAGCCACCATAGGCAGCGGCAGTCGTGCTGACGCTGCTTCCGGTGATGATGGAATCAGTCGTAAACTTGGGCTGCAGCTGCTCAACAACCCGCCCCAGTTTGTCACGAACAGATTCCGTGAGTCGACCGGTTACCGCAAGCGGATTGGTTGTCGGAAGAGAGGATACGGGTATCGCGCTGGGTTCAACGACCTGTACCGTTTGATTGCCGAGCAAATCATATCCATACAGATTCGATATTCCGTTTTTATCGCTACCCTGCCAGACACGGCCGTTGGAATCATAGTTGGCGTATTGATATTGTAGACCGTTGACATAGCTGAGAATTGCTTCGCCAAAAGCGTTATAGGTGGAAGTAAAACGATCAAGCGTATATGTACTTGCTGCATCGCCTGGGTTACGACGAACGTATGTGGTTGCTGTCTGCTGACCAACTGCGTCATAAGCGTAGGTAGTTATCTTCTGCGTTCTGTATGACCCGAAACTGCCATTATTGATAATAATCTGAACCGAATTATCAGTTTGCATACTCCAGACGCGGTCGACATGTCCGAATGCGTCATATGATTTGAATTCGGAGTTTCCGTTCGCGTCGACCGTTTCCAGAACGTGACCAAGGATGTCAAAGCGCTGATAAGTAATCTGGTCGTTGGCGGCATCAGCCGTGACACCCCACCAGCCGGTCGTGCCGGCATAGCCCACGCCATTAGCCCAATGGCTTTCGGAAACCATATTGCCGAGTGCGTCGTAACCCATCGTCGTAAACGGAGTCACGGTGCTGGCCGTGTCGGTGACGGACTGGAAGTTAACGGTCTGCCCGTTGGGGCGGCTAACTGTCATTGTGCCTTGGAGTGCGCCTGTGCGGCCGACGCCAAGCTGATTCAGATTAATGACGTTGCCGCCAGAGTCCTTCGCGGTAATTTGGAAACTGTAGCTGCCGGCGGGCATCTGCGTCGAGTTCGGAACTGCAGCCTGCCAGAAACCACCACCTTTGGCTGCAAAGGCAAGCGTACCAGTTGCTCCAGTAGTCGAATTCGTATACTGAAGCTGAACCGATGATGCGTTTGACGGAATGTCGCCAATTTCCGTCATACCCCAACCATTACTGCTGGGCAATCCCGAACCGACGGTACCTGTGTCGTAAAGGGTTACGAAGCTGGACGTACTATTGAGCCATTTCTGCACCGTAATGCGTGTGACAGTAATGTTGGTGCCAATAGGTGTCACGTTGGATACGCCCGAGTCTCCCTGCGCAGCCGTCAGATCGAATGTGTAATTGACTGGTCCGCTCACGCTTATCGTAAGAAGCACATCTCCGGTACCCCACCGGGATAATGAATTCCAGCTCGCGTTGAGAGAAGTTTGTCCAGAACCATTAGTCGACAGCGAATATGAGAAATTTGTCGACCGAAGACTGACGGTGGCGTTCGCTGCCTGCACTGTACGTGTTGGCGTTGCGGTGGCGGTCAGTCGCCCCAGCGCGTCGTAATACATGCGCGTGACATTGCCCTCCTCATCCGTGGTGGCGATGACGTTGCCGACAGCGTCATAGGTCTTGGTGGTGGTCGTATTGCCAACGACGACACCGGTCGGATTGCTGGCCGTGCTGTACTGTGTGTTGACGCGCGTGACACTGATCTGGCGATCCAGCGCGTCGTAACCGTATTGCGTGATGCGGTCGTAGCCTATGGGATTGTTCGTTGAAGGGCCGCTTGCGCTCGGCGAAATCGGCGTCGGCGCCGTGAAGTTCCAATCACCGGCGGTTAGAACCGTCGGAGCTGACGTGGCCGCCGCGTATTCGTAGTTCTGGATCAGACGACCGAAAGCATCATAGGTATTCTGGGTGTAATAACCCATGGGATCGATCTGGTCGGTCTGGTGACCGACCGCGTCGTATCCGAAGTAGCTGGTGACCCACGCTCCCGTGTTCGGGTCGGTTGCGTTCGTCCGATATTGCAGGGACTTCTGCAGAATCACATCACCAAACGCGTCGTACTGATAGTCGGTTTCAGGGTTGACCGCAACTGCGCTAACGCCGTAGTTATTGGTGCCGTTGGTGTAAAAATAGTTGACAGCGGGCTGTTTGACCTGCGTCTTGCGGTTGATCTGGTCATACATTGTATTGATCGCACGAGAGCTGGTGTCGCTGACAAGTAGTTTGGCCAGAGCCGCGGCCTTGGCCTGCGCCGTCATCGCAGCACTGACGACCGTGGCCGAGCCGAGCGTCGCGCCACCGTTCAGGTATCCCGATAGCGTCGATTCGAGGCTGGGCAGGGTTCCGGCGACGCCGGTCGTGCTGTCAGTCGTATTAAGCTTCAGCGAGTAGTGCGTCAGGACGGTCTGGTTACCAAATGCGTCGTAACCATATTGCGTAACTTGGCGATCCGCGTCGATTTCATAAGACACGCGCCCGAGCGCGTCGTAGATTTTATAACTGTAATTGCCGGCGGCATCGCGGCCGACGATGGCATTGCCCTGGCCGTCGTAGATCGTGTCGGATTTCAGCGACTGGGTCGTTTCAAAGTTGGTGCGGGTACTTGAAAGAAGACTCGTCGGATTGGTGTTGTTGGTTAAATCCAGATTGCTGCCGTAGTTGTAACTGGCAGTATTGGAGTCCGCAGTTCCATTGTAGACGCCGACCCCGCTACCGTAAGTAGTGCTGCCCGAAGTATAGGTGTCGGCGTTGATCGTGCGGATCTGACGCCCCAGCGCATCATATCTATAACTAGTGACGCGGCTGGGAGTGCCGCCCGCAGCCGTCGCATTTTCGATACGCTCGGTGACATTGCCGTTGGCGTCGTAAACGATCTTGGTCACGATGGGTGCCGTCGCAACGGTACCGCCCCCTGAAGGCACGCCCGCCGTCGTGCCAATGGAGAAGATCGCAACCTGCGGCGAATCCTCTTCAATCATTCGCCCGCCGGCGTCGTAGAAGTCGCGTGTCGTTTCATCTTGCGTGCTACTGCGGACCAGGAGCGGAGCTTCAATCAGATTGCTGACGTAGGCCACCGCATTCGAATTACCATTGGCCTGCATGAAGGTGCGTGCGGTCGTCCAGTTGTAAGCGCTCGAATAGCTCCAGCCAGTCGATCGCGTCTGGAATTGCGAATACACGTAGAGCGTCGAACCGGTGCTGGTAACGTCCACTTCCACCACGTACGCGACCCCTGCGGTGTAGTTGCCATTCACCAATGGGGTCCCGTCGCCGCTGCCGGTATACGCGTACAGCTGACCATTTTTGAAATGCGCCAGCATCGCCCCAACGCCACTGGCCCCGTTCACACCCACGTAAAACTCGCCCGTGGTCGTCGTCGGCGTGAAGGTCGTCTGGAACACCTCAGGCGTCGACGCCGTAATCGCGTACTGCCGTGAGCTGACCAGTGCGCTATACCCGGTGCTACCGTTGCTAGTCGGACAGCTCAGAACCAGCCGGTTGTTAGCCGTATCTTGTGTGATGCCCGTTCCGGTGAGCTGATAAGACCCCGGCCAGGTACCATTGAATGTATCTGTAAAGCCAGTGCTATTCAGTGCTGTCAGCAGCGCAGATTGCGACATCGACGCCGCGGTGCTCACATTGACCTGCATCGCGTACTTCGTCGTCTGCGTGACCCGGCCGTCCTGGTCGTACTGATAGCCCGTCACATAACCCATCGCATCAATCGCGTACGCCACACGCCCCGCCGCGTCGTATACGTTTCGTGTGGTCTCATCCTGACTGCTCAAAGTCAGCAGTGATGGCTCAATCACGTTGCTGACATATGCGACTTCATTGCCGTTATCACCGTTCTCCTGGAACAGTGTGCGCACCGTCGTCCAGTTGGTCGTCAACGTAGATGTCACCAAACTGTTGGATCGACTCTGCCCCTGCTGGTATACGTACAGCGTCGCTCCCGCGCTCGTCACATCAATTTCCACAACGTAGGTCGTGCCCGCCGTGTAGCTCGCCAGCGCGCCCGTTAGCGAGCCACTGCCACCCACCGGGTTGGTGAAAACCGAGATCTGGCCGCCAGCAAAATGTGCATCAAACTCGCCGCTGCCCGGGTAGCTGCTGATGCCCACATAGTAGCTGCCGCCCGCCGTCACCGGCGTAAAGTTCATCTGAAACACTTGCGTCCCAGAGGTCGGGACGTTGTATATCCGCGGGCTGCGGGCAATGGTGGAACCACCCCCACCGCTGCTGGTCAGCACCAGTCGCTGGTTCGCAGCGTCCGCCACAATGCCGCTGCTCTGCCCACTGACCGCCATCAGGTAATTGCTGATGCCGCCACTGAAATTTTCCAGTGGACTCAAACCACCGTTGGCTGCCGTCAACGCGGGGGGCAGATTGCTCAGACTGATCGCAGTTGCGTACTTCGTCGTCGACATCACGCGACTGTCCGCGTCGTACTGATATCCCGTCACATCACCCATCGCATCAATCGCATACGCCACACGACCCAGTGCGTCGTATACCGTGCGCGTGACTTCGTTGCTTGTGATGGCCGGCACAATCGGGTTGCCGCTGGTATCCACTTGGTATTCGACATAGCTCGATACCGTCATCGTCGCCGTCGAGGTAAACCCAGAGTATTGTGTCGTGCCAATGACCCCCTTCACATTCGTCCAGTTCGCCGCCACCGTGTAGCTCTTCCCAGAGCTGCGCGGTTGACCGGCCTGGTAAATGTAGATCGTCGCGCTCGTGGCGCTGACTTCCACTTGAATCACATAATTGGTGTTGGCAGTGACCGACCAAAGCGTGCTGTAGGCTTGGGCCACTCCTCCGACAATGGCGTAGGATTTGACCGTACCCCCATCAATGTTGAGCACGATCTCGTTGGTGCTGCCGTTATCCGTGCTTTCAGCTCCGAAGGTGAACGGTTCTCCCGCGACCTGCGTGCCCGTATTGACGACATAGCTGAATCCCTGCTTGCTCGCGCCGCCGGATAATGGAAATGTGATGCCAGGCCCTGTCAGGCCCGGATAGGCGCTAGACACCAGATTGGTATCCTGCAAAACCAGCGTACCGTTGGTGACGGCTACCGTCGACGGCGCCGATGACCACGACGAGGTCGGCGTCAGTTGCCCGAAGCTCGTCTTGAAGTCATTGCTCGTCGCCGTGTTCGCCGCCATGACCACCTGCACATCCCACGGCGTGGCGTTCGGCGACAGCAGGTTCGGATTGATCGGCGTGGCGTACTTCGTCGTCTGCGTGACTCTGCCATCCTGGTCGTACGCGTACCCCGTCACATCTCCTACCGCGTCAATCGTGTATGCCACCTCACCCGCCGCGTTGTACACGCTGCGCGTCACTTCATTGGCCGCGCTCGACGTCGTCCCCGACAGCGCCTGATAGTCCTCCAGATTGCCGACGTAGGCGGTGTAATTGGTGCTCGCCGCCGTGTTCGACTGCATGTAGCTCCATGCCTGGCCCCAGTTGCCGCCCATGCTGGTGCTCCACCCGCTGGCACGCGACTGGCCCTTCTGGTACACGTACAGCGTCGCCCCCGTGGCCGTCACCACCACTTCAGTGACATAGGTCCCGGTCGCGCTCAGCGTCACCATCGACACGCGGCTGCTCTGCCCGGCGTTGACTTCGTAAGCCGTCAGCACGTTGCCGGCAAACGAGGCTGTCAGCATCATGGTTTGCGTGCCATCCGGGGTCGTGCCGTTCGCGCCGATGTAAAAACTGCCGCCGCCCAGGCTGGTCAGGGTGATCTCGGAATGAAACACTACGCTGCCCAGCGGCGCCACCGAGCGCGGATTGCCGCCCACCGCGCTGTATGAGCCGTTGCCGCTGCTGTTCAGCACCAGCCGCTGGTTGGTAGGGTCCGGCGTGATCGAGTCTGGATTGCCAGACGGATAGGTGGTGACGGCCGACAACGCGCTGCCGCCCGACGCCCCCGGCGTGTAGTTCACCAGCGTCGAGGCCACCGCCGCCAACGACACGTCCGCCGGCGTCGGATTCGCCGGCAGCAGACTCACGTTGATCGGCGTCGCATACTTCGTCGTCTGCGTCACCCGACCGTCCGCGTCGTACTGATACCCCGTCACATCTCCTACCGCATCAATCGTGTACGCCACACGACTATCCGCGTCATAGACCGTCTGTGTGACGCTGCCCACTGGATCGGTCACGCTGGTGACATTCTCCAAGGCGTCGTAGCTGTACTTGGTGAGAAGGTTGAGCCCCGTCGGATCGACCGTCTGCGTCAAAACATGGCTAGCGGCATCGTAGGTGTATTTCGTTATGGTGCCGACACCGTCGGTATGCTGACTCACGCGGTTGAGACCGTCATAGGTCCAGCCCTGGCTTAGGTCTGAGCTGGGGACGCTGGCCAGCGTCAGGAGGCTGGAAAGCGTCTGTGTGCCGTTGTAACTGACAGCGTTGGTATATAGCGTCTGCTGGGTCTTGTTGCCGGCGTTGTCGTAAATGAACTGAGTCAGATAACCGTCCGGATCGATGCTGGCGACGGTGCGGCCCTGATTGTCATAGAGCGCCCAGCTGGTCTGGTCGCTTGCAGGTGCCAGGGTGATCCAGCTGATGAGCTGCGCCAGGGTGGCGGTGGCCGCCGAGCTGCCGCCGGGAATCGTCGGGGCGTTGGCGTAACGGATGGTCTTCTGGACTTGTCCGGCGGGGTCATAGACGGTCTGGGTGAGGTAGCCGGCCGGGTCCAGTGTGCCGGTTTGCAGCCCATCGTTGTCGTAGTAGTAGCGAGTGGTGAGATCCTGGCTGCTGGTCGTTACTAACACGTCGCTAGCCTTGCCGCTGGTCGGCGGAGTGCCGATGGGCGTGTTGTACAGAGTCTTGCTCAGGAGCCGGCCAGCTGTATCGTAGGTACTGCCGGTAACGGTACCGACGGCGTCGATGGTGTAGACCAAACGACTGGCGGTGTCGTAATAGCTGTAGGTCTTGATGTCTTGCGGGGAAGCGCCCGGGTCGACGCCGGCCAGTGTTAGCGGCGTGCTGATGAAATGATTGCTGATCGCGGCGCTGAGATAACTGGATACCGCGTTTGCTTGGACAACACCTGCGCGCTGGATGGCACCGATGACCTGGTTGTCGTTGTTGTAGAGGGCCTCGGTCAATTCCAGTTGCGGACTGATGACGCCGACTTGGCGGCCGCGGCTGTCGTAGACGTAGATCGTCCGGTTTCCAAGTGGGTCGACGGCCATGACGCGATGGCCGTCCGCGTCGTAGAAATAATTGGTGGTGCCATAGACGACGCCAGTGGTACTGCTCTGGCTGACGCTAAGCGTTTCGCCATCCGCGTCATAGACCGTGGTCGTCACCAGGCCGTTGGCGGCGGTAACCGTGATGCTGGCGTTCTGGCCGGTAGCCGTGGTGCCGGGACTCGGCAGAGTATCGGTGGGATAGCTGTAAGTGGTGGTCTGGTTGGCACCGTTGGTCACGGTTAGTACCCGGCCCATGCCGTCGTAGGTGTACGCAGTAACGTGCGGCTGGCCAGAGGTCGTGGCGCTGGTGTCGGCGTCGGCTTTGATCAATAGCTGGCCGAAAGCGTTATAGATGTAATGCGTGACGTTGGGATTTGAAGTCACGCCGCCGCTACTGATGCTGCCGTAGGTGGTGACAGTGGCGATCTGGCCGGTCAGGTCGTACGTGACGTCGGTCCGTTCGGTCTGCGCCGGGTTCTGGGCCGTGGCCCAGGTTTGCATCGTGGATAGGCTCGGCGCCGTACCATAGCTAGCGACCGTATAGCTCGCACTGGTGAAGACAGTGGTGCGGTTGCGTTCGCCCTTGCTGTCATAGCCGTATTGCGTCACCCGTCCCTGCGGCGAAATAACGAACGTGAGGTTTTCGTTGCCGTCGTAGACGTAGTAGCTGGTAACGCTGTTGGTGCTGGTTGCTGTCGGTGGCGCATAAGGCGGCGCGGCACCGCTGGTTACCGGACTGAGAAATCGCGTCTCGGTTTGAAGATGGTCTTTCGCATCGTAGGTGCGCGTAATCGTGTTGCCGACTGAATCCTGGATCAGCGTGCTGTTGTCGTGACCGTCGTACGTGTAATAGACGTTGCGACCGTCGGCGTCAGTGACCTGCTTGACGTTGCCGTTGGTGTCGTACTGGTACTGGATGCTGTTGACGGTGCCGTTGATGGGCGGCTCGTCGAGCTGGGTCAGCCGGTTGCTGCTGTCGAAGTGGTAGACGGTCGGATTATTGAGCGCGTCCCGGACAGTAGTCTGGCCGGCCGTCGTGTAATCAAATGTAGTGACACGACCGAGGCCATCGGTCAGAGTCTGCACCTTGTACGCGCCTCCGGTAAATTGATACGCGACGTTCAGAACGCTGCCGTCGGACTGGGCGATCTGGCTCACCCGATTGGTTGCGCCTACATAGGTGTATTGGGTCGTAAAAACGGCGCCGCTGGCCAGTTGGACCTGCACCGTTTGCAGACGGTTGCTACTGTCATAACTGTACTGGACATTGACGACCACCTGGGTCTGCGTCCCTACCGTGGCGCCCGGCGTAAGGATCGTCGCCGTGAGACTGGCCAGTCTCTTGCCAGTAGACGAGTAGGTCAGTACTACCGTCTGGCCCGATGAATCCTTAACCTGCGTGACCACGCCACCCGAAGTCGTATAGTAAAACGTGTTGCCATTCTGGTCAGTCATTGCCAGCAAGTTGCCACGCGTAAGCGCCGCACTGCTGTACGTTTCGGTGACGCCAGTATTGCCTTCGTGGAAAACCCACACGCCGCCAGTGAAAGTGACGTATTCGTTAACACCCGGATCGCTGACGTTGACCCACGCGCCTGTGCCAGCAGTGTAGGTGTGGTTAGCTGAGCCATCGCTGTAAATGCCGGACCCGTAAGCAAACAACGCGTTATAAACGAAATTGGCTTGATGGCCGTCCGCACCGATGCGGCTGAACGTGGTCGTTGTGGAAGTACCACTGCTGGGCAAACCCACTAGGTTGCGTGATACCGAAAGCCGCCAGCCGTCGTTGTTGTCACCGTCCGCACTGCCTTGACTGTTGTATGTCTGCAGCAGTGCGTCATCGATGCCGATCGAGGACAAAAATTCATCCTGCGACTGGACGACCAGATTGCCGTCCGCCACATTGACGTAGCTCTGGTCGCGTCCCTGACCACCGACCGCTGCATTGCCTGTCGGACCCAGCCCGTTCTGCTGGGTCAGACTCGTCCCCTGCAGCCCCAGCCCTTGTCCCGCACCTGTGCCCGCGTTCCCCACTACGATCGATGTCATGAGCTTCTATCCCAAGTCCTAAAGCTTTAAGGGCGGTCCGCGGAAGATCCGGGACCGGAAGGGTTGCATGCACAACCCCTTCATTTATCTAATCCAAATAATCGAGAAATTTGTTTAGGGGGTCAGGCAAGAAAAATGGGGCAAAATAGTTAACAATATGATTGTTAACGATATTTAGTTTTAAATATTTTTGCGAAACCCCTGCACCACTGCCCCTCAGCTTCCGATCTGGATGGTCGCGGTCTGAGCGCTCAGCGACGGAACCGTTACCGTCACGGTCGCGGAAGTAGCGCTGCCGTCCGGGGTAAAGATTGAGCTGGCGGTCCCGCTGGCATTGGTATTGACCGATGTCGCCGAAAGCGTGCCGCCGGGTGTACTTGCGGCCAGAGCGAAACTCACCGGGATACCGGATAACTGGGTGCCATTGGTGTCGACAACGACGACGCTGATCAGACTTGTGCCGTTAGCCGGGATCGGCGATGGGGCGTTGATGGTGAACGAGCTCGGCGGCCCCACAAAATTGAACTGGAGCGTGGCGGACAGTGCGGCAGCGGAAACCGGATCGGCCGCATGCGCGGTGATGGCGATCGGTCCTGTCGCAGTCGACAAAATATCGAAGTTGGTCGCTATGCCATCTGTACCGGTGTTTTCGGTGAGGCTCGTAGATAGAGAATTGCTGCTATCGATGAATACGCCCAGGTTGGTCGAAAACGCGACGGGCGCCGACGATACCGGCTGGCCGTTCAAGGTCCATTTGAATACCAGCGTTTTGCGCACGTTGATGGTTTGCTGGGAACCAGACGTGGGCTGCGTGAATCCGAATTCGGCAGGCGCGAGCGTCAGGTTGAACGTCTGCGTGATATTCGTGCTGCTGACCTGAGTCGATGCCGTCAGCACGGTTTGTCCCTGCAATGGCTGTGACCCTGAAGCGGCCGTGTAGACGAACTGCACGGTGCCGTCTGTGCCGGTCGTGAATCCCAAACCGCCCGTTGTCGTCGCCACGCTGCCTATGCTGGCGGTCAGATTGATGACGGTGTTTGCCACGCCTTTGCCATCGCTGCCAATCAAACTCAGCGTGCAGGTGATCGCGCTGCCGGCGGGAATGCTCGCTGGACACGACGAGAACGTCAGTGTCGCCGATGGCGGCGGCGAGCCGACGAGCGTGACCTGAATTGTAGCGGTCTTTGGAGCTACAGGCGGTGCACTGACCTGAACCGTCACGCTCGAACTCGTCCCGTCCGGAGTAAACAATGAACGCGCAATACCGCTGTTGTCGGTCGTGGTAGAAGCACTGGATAGCGTGCCACCCGATGGAATTGAGAAACTGACGGCGATGCCTTCCAAGGCATTGCTACTTGCATCATCGACAACGGCTGTGATCAGACTCGTACCGTTGGCGGGAATCGGCGACGCCGCCTGCACGGTGACTGTGCTGGGTGGGCCGACAAAACTCAGGGCCAAGGTTGTCGTCAGCTGCGCGCCAGATGCGGAATCTTTTGCCGTGGCGGTGACGGTTGCCGCTCCCACGGTAGCCGACAGAGTATCCACAGAAACGGTGCCATCGGGCCCCGTTAAAACCGTCAGCGTAGAGCCGACATGTCCGGCAACATCGATGAGCTGACCCTGGGTCGTCGATATCGTCACCGATTGGTTTGATACCGGAGATGCCGGATTAGTGCCGGAAGTCCATTCAAAGATGAGCGTCTTGCGGACGTTGGTGACCAGTTGCGCTCCGGCCGCGGGCTGCGTGAAGCCGAATGCGACGGATGTGAGCGTCAGATTGAGCGTCTTGCTGACATTCGCGCTGTTGACCTGAGCGGACGCGGTCAACACTTCCTGCCCCAGCACCGGTGTTTGCGATTGCGAGCTGGCGGTATAGACAAACTGGATCGTTCCATCGGTACCGGTCGTGAAGCTCGAACTACCGGTCGGTGGTGTCACGCTGCCGATATTCGCGGTCACGGTGACTGCCGTATTGGGCACCGCCTTGCCGTCGCTTCCCGATAGGCTCAGCGTGCAGGTGATCGTACTGCCGGATGGAATGCTTGTCGGCGGAGTACCTGTCGGACACCCGGAAAAAGTCAGTGTCGGCGCGGGCGGTGAGCCGAGCACCACCTGAATCGTCGCGCTTTGCGTCGCTGCGGGAGCCGCATCGACAAGCGCATCGACCTGAACCGTGACACTAGAAATCGTTCCGTCCGCCGTAAACAGCGAGTGGGCGGTACCGGTCTTGTCGGTAGTGGCAGCAGTGCTCGACAAGGTTCCGCCGGCAGGGACCGCGGGGAGCGAAAATTTGACGGGTACACCTTCCAAAACATTGCCATTGGCATCGGCGACAACGGCGGTGATCAGACTCGTACCGTGAGCAGGTATAGGCGACGGCGCCTGCACGGTAACCTTGCTCGGCGGGCCGACGAAGTTCAGCGTCAACGTTGTCGTCATCTGCGCGCCGGAGGTTGGATCCTTCGCGGTCGCGGTCACGGTGGCGGTGCCTACAGTGCTCGACAAGGCGTCGACGGTGACGGTGCCATCGCCTTGTGTGGATACCGTGACGGAAGCACCCAGATTGCCGGTGCTATCGATCAATTCTCCCTGGCTTATCGATAGCGTTACCGATTGACCCGATATCGGGCTGCCATTGGACATCCAGACAAGCTGTATAGGCTTACGGACGTTTTCGGCGACTTGCACACCGGAAGTCTGTGCAAAGCTGAAATCCGAAACCGGTGGCGTCTGGAAATCACTGCCGGTGCCGCCGGCACTACATCCGGCAAGCAGTAAGATGAGGAAGAAATTTACGAGCTTGAGGGAACCACGAATACCCATGTTTGACATCGCGAATCTCGGTTTCAGACGGAGGCGCGGTTTTCGGCGCTCACCGGTTTCATGACAATCATCCGCACGCGAGTCGGCGCGCAGCCTCTCGCATGGGATGCCGTCTATTTCTTCATGTAAATGATGCAGCCATCCGCATCGATCACCGCCCCGGGCGGCGTATCCGGACATTTATCCTGGGCATCGTCGACACCATCGCCGTCCGAATCCTGTGGCGTGACGACACCCTTTGATACGGTGCCGTGAAATATCGGTTCGACCGGTTGCCCTTTGGCCGGACCCACCGTGGTATCCAACCCGCCGGACGGACGTTGCTCGGGAACTGTCGTGCCCTTGGACGTCTCCACAGGACTGGCCGAGCTCCCAGCTACAGACGTTGTTGGTGTGCCGAACCGATACGTAAATCCGAGCGACAATATCGGGTCGTTGAAATTGGATTTGTCCGGCGCCGCGTCGCTATCGAATTCCCTGCGCAGCACTGCATCGCCGCGAAGGCCAAAATTGGTATTGGGAACCCGCCACTGCAAACCTACACCGGCGCGGATCACCGGCGAGTCGTAGTAGCCACCGTTGATGGAGGTCCGCATCCATCCGGCTCCACCTAACAGCAGGGGCTGCAATCGATACTCGGGGAAAATGTTGTAAACCCCTTCGAAGCTAATGCCGCGGGATCGCAGTGTGGCGACACTTGCATCGAGCTTATAGGTCGTGAATTCGGACAAAGCTTCGATCGACCACTGGTCATTGACCATATAACCAGCGGCGAAACGGAATCCATAGTCATTATCGGCGTGCTTGTCCGGATCGGAGACAGCGTAGTAAGCAGCGGGAAAGACATAGATCGGCCAGGCGACAGCAGGCGCCACGTGAATCACCAGGGCAGCGACGGTCCACTTCGAAAGCATTCTGCGCAACACAAAACCCCCAAGCTCAAGTATCAACAAGCAATTGACGATGCCACGGAGCGAAGCGAACCCCGCGTCTGCATACCGTCGTCGTGGCGGCTAGTAATCTGATTAAACTGCGGCATCATTCCCGATATGGACTCGCCAAAGGTCCGCAAGCCGACCGGCAAATCTTCGATGGAGCCACGGCTCGTCAAGCATGCCAAGCACCGAGTACAGGATGCGTATTAGGCGATCATGTATGCCTGACACCTGCCCCGGCCCGTCCCCGTTTCTTCGATATTTACGCCACCCGCACGTCTATTCTCAGAATAACAGGTTGGCGGATCATTCCTCCCCCGATGATGTAGTGATAACAAATTAATACGAGATCTATCCGCCAAATGCGTCACACCCTGTAACCTGGGATCTCGCACCTCTTGACGTCGGCGACGGATTACCGAATGCTGGCAACCTATTTGCTGCAATGCGCTCGGCCAGCCACTTTCGTAGGCAACCTAGAAAACCGCCATGCCTGACTCCTCCCTCGATAATGAAGAGCTTTTTCGTATTGCCGTCATCGACATGAAGGAAGGACGCCATGAAGAAGCGATCGGCCGGCTTAAAAGGCTGATCGAGCTCGATCCAGAAAATGCCAACGCGCACTGCCTGCTCGGCGCGGAACACGCAGAGCTGGGACTGTTCGATCGAGCGGCGACTGAGCTGGAACACGCAATTGCCTTAAACCCGTCGCTCGCGGTGGCGCACTTTCAGCTCGGTCTGATCCATTTCATCCGCAACGATTCCCAGAAAGCGAACGACTGCTGGATACAGCTGAATGGACTTCCGGAATCTGCGGCATTGGACGCTTTTTCAAAATCCCTGCTTCTGGCCACATCGGGCGAACTCAAGGGAGCCCTGGCCGAAATCCAGCGTGGATTGACATCGAATCCCAGCGAAGCGTTGGCGCGCGACATGAATAAAATCAAGGCGCAGATTGAAGATCAGTTACAGCAACAAACCGGCGAACCCGGTGCAAAAGCCACGGGCGATGCGAAACACGCGCTGTTAAACAACTACTCGGATTTGTCGCAGACGCCGGGTTCGCGCCGCAAAATGAACTAGTGGATGGGCTATAACGGAGAAGTCGGAAGCGCCCACTTCCTCCGTTACAAACCACTAAACACATCGGGATTTCGATTTTGGCAAAGATCGACGGTACATCGGAACTGATCAACGCATTGCGGAGCCAGCTTGTTGCCCGCTCAGACGCGCTGCGCACGTCGCCTGCACGGACGGAACGAACCGCAACAGCCGATGCAACGCCTGCCAGCATTGTCAGTATCGAAGAGTTGCGCAAGCGTCTGGGCCGCGAGATCAGGAGCCTGGATCTCAAACTCCCTGAAAATCGACGTCAGGCCAGAATCCTGTTCATCGAATCGGTGATTGGGTGGGATTTTGGCGATGCTCTTCTGAACGATCCAAGATTCAGTATTTTCGTGCGGGATGTCGAAACATCCATGGTCAGCGACCCCAAGATTGCGGAAACGCTGGATAAAATCTTGCTGGACTTACAAACCTCCGCGTAAACATCAGGCCTCTAGGCTCAACATCCCTTTCTTGCGCTGACGTGCGCGCAACGACTTCAGCGCCCGTGCATGCAGCTGGGATATCCGGCCCTTGGACAAGCTGAGCAGATCAGCGATATCGGTAAAGGCGAGCCCTTCAAAATAGTGATATTTGACGACCACCCGGTCCGGATCCTGTAATTCTTCGACGAGCTGCCGCAGCGACTCGCTCAGCGCTGAAAACTCGCCGGGCACGTCACTCTTGCCGGTGGATATATCCTCTGCGAGGAACATTCCAGTGCCTTCGAGCATGTGGCCGATGGCCAGCCCCAGCGCGACTTCGACCATGCGCGCGAATTCATCGTGCCCCGATTCCTTGGAAGACGCTTCCCGCAACGAAGCAGCGCGCTCACGGCGGATGCGCCGCCGAAACGCGCCTTGCGCATGCAGTTCTGAGTTTTGATCCAACCCGTTCAGGATTGTGCCGCGAACGCGCTTGGCCGCGAACGACTTGAAAGCAATCCCCCGATCCGGATCGAACCGGCTCATGGCATCCAGCAGACCGATGATCCCGAATTGCACGAGATCGCGGTAGTCGACGCCCTGAAGCTCGGTTGCGTTATAGACCGCAGCGGCAATACCTCTGGCCAGCCCCAGGTACATCAATACCAGCTGAATTTTCGCCTCACGGCCCCCTTCGGCACGCGATTCCAGCCAGAGCGCGCGTTCTTTCGCCGGAATTGCACCATCGTCCTGACCGCCGCGGCGGCTGCCCTCCGTCTGATCGCGCCCCACTTCAGTTTTCCCTCGTGGAGATCTTGAATCTGAAATGAGGCATGGCGTCAGCCGTGGAAGCTTCTGACCAGCGACTCCACCAGCAAGCTCCAACCGTCGATCAGAACAAACATGAGGATCTTCAATGGCAGTGATATTGCCAACGGTGGCACCATGATCATGCCCAGGGACATGAGTACACTCGCCACGACCAAATCGATCAGAACGAATGGAAGAAAGACGATAAACCCGATCTCGAACGCAGTGCGAAGCTCGCTGAGCATGTAAGCCGGAACCAGCTCGAACATCCCGACTTCATCGACTGTTTTCGGCAAGTCCTTGTGCGCCAGCTCGCGAATCAGGGCGATGTCCTTGTCGCGGGTCTGCTTGATCAGAAACTGCTTCAGCGGTTTGCTGCCAATATCAAAAGCCTGTTGCTCGTTAAGCTGCCCATTCAGATAGGGAGTAACGGCGGTTTGGTTGATTTGTTCGAATACCGGCGACATCGTGAACACGGTCAGGAACATGGCCAGGCTGATCAGCACCGAATTCGGCGGCGTTGAATTCATCCCAATACCCTGCCGCAGCATCGCAAGCACGATGATGATGCGGGTGAAGGACGTAACCGATACCAGAAGAGCCGGCAGAAAACTCAGAGCGGTAAGAAACAGAACGATTTTGACGGGCCCTGATAACGCTTGATGTCCCGCATCGGAGAATTGCACGGTCCCGCCTGGGAAACTCAAATCCGCGGCTGTCGCGATACAGCATGTGGCGAGCAACAGTCCGCTCACCAAGATCATCGCAACATGCCGCAGCTTCAGCCAGGACATCACTGCGGATCTCCGTTACTTAGTATTTCGTCGGACATTTCTTTCGACGCGAGCATGAGCAATGACTGGCCGTTGTCGGCAAAAATCACCGTTTTTGACTGGTCGATCTCGACCGTAACAATCGACAACCGTGAAGTGAGTCGGCGCAAATTCACCACTCTGATATTCGTACTTCTCGTACTTCCGGAAGCACCGAGCCGTTGCAGAATGCCGCCCCGCCCGGCTTGCTTGACGACGAACGCCGCACCGATCGCAACGACGAGGACGAACGCGGCGGCAACACCCGCGTGCATCCACAGATCGCCATCGTCGTGACGGAATTCGAGCGGCGCCGATGATGCCGAAACCATAGCCGTGGCCGACGGCTCGCACTCTGCCGGCATCGCCACAAGGAACGCACTGACCATCATCGAGCACATGGCGATCAGCTGGATGCGACAGCCGACTCGCTTCGAGATCGCGAAGCAATTAGTAGCCGCGGCGATATCGTCGTCCGCCGACGCTATCCGCCTGCCATCTGTGGCAGCGCCGTTCCGCATGGATTCAGGAATCAGCGATTTCGACGACACGCAAACCGAGACTGTCGCCGATGACCACTAGCTCACCGCGCGCGACAATTTTTCCGTCGATGAATAGATCGAGCGGTTCATTGATCTGACGGTCCAGCGCCACGAGGTCGCCGACGCGAAGATCGAACAGTTTGCCGACGCTGATCTCGGCCTCACCCAGCGACACCGAAACACGAACTTTGACGCCCCGGATCAAATCGAGCTGCTTGCGCAGGAAGGGTGCTGCTCCTTCGTCGCCGGATGCTTTGAGTTCCGGCATCTCCACGCGCGCCACTTCGGATTTATCAGAAACTTCGTCTTGAGAATGAAGCTTAGCCATAGCGATTAGGACGGCCGCGCCGCCTCCAGAGGTTTAACTGCAAATTGATCACCGGCACGACCTGGCCGGCAGCGTCCCAGAAGAGCCCCATCGACTCCACGAATTTCCCATGCTGCCGACGGCGGCTGGTCGAGTACGATGACATGTCCCTCGCGAAGATCTTCAAGGTCCTCGATTGCAATGCCGTCGGGCAGATCGATCGTCACACGCAGACGCAGACGCGTAGCCGATATCGCCGATTGAATTCGTGTCAGTTTTGGCACAGTGCGCGCACGTCGCTCGAGACCGGTCGTCAGAGTCGCCACGACTTCTGCAGCGATCAACAAATCTGCCGAACAACTTCCGACATTCACCGTCATTCGAACCGCATTGCCTCCGGGCGCGAAAAGATGCGCGGGGGCTGCACCACTATCGGCATCGATTTCCAGGCCCGCATGGACAACGTTCAATAGCCGGGCCAGCAAATCCACGTAAAGCTTCATTCCGAGATCGATGGCGAGAGGGCCGCCATCCGCTGAAGCAGCACTCGCGCCCGCGCTGACGGCGAGCAAGGATTTCAGGAACACATTGGACGCCTGTGTCCAGCCAAGCTCTTTTTTTCCGGCTCGAACGATCCGCCATGAATCATCGGCATGCGTCAGAACAGACGACGACGCAACGATTTCCGATCCAAGCGCAACCGGCCGCGAATTTTCCGGCAGCCACAAGTTCGACCACTCGTCGATCGCGGACGCGAAACGGCTGCGCAACTGGTTGCGCTGCGTATCGCCGAGTAAGAAATACGGACGGTAGCGCATCAGCCTTGGCTACCTATGCTCTTATATAGATCATCGAGCAATTGGTTCGATACGTTCAGAATCTGCGAACTGCCTTGATAACCGTTTTGCAGCACGACGATGGTCGAAAATTCCTGCGACAGGCTCACATTCGACAACTCGATTTCACCAGGCTGCAGCGTTCCGAAACTGTTTTCTCCGGCACGCCCGAACGTCGGCTTCCCACCGACTTTGGACGCGTCGGCCGTGAATTGCGCTGAGCCGGTGCTCGTCAATACCGATGGATCAGCGAAGTTAGCAAGGGCTATCTGCGGTCCACTACTAGTGACACCGTTGGAAAACGTCAGCTGCACCACGCCTTGTTGATTGAAAGCGATCTGCGAAAGCGTACCAGGTGAATTTCCGTCCGGCGTGCCCGTAATCGTGCTCGTCGTCTGTCCACCTGAAAATGAAGTCACGCCATTTGGAGTTCCAGCATCTCCAAAATTAAGCGTCACGCTCTTGCCGGCCAGCGTGACTTGCAACGTGTTGGAACCTTGGACTGGATAACCCGTGCCATTGAATTGAATCTGACTAGCCTGCAATAGTGTCGCGCCAGTTTCATCGGTCACCGTCACATTCCAGACCGTTCCACTCGTGGCGCCGGTGCCCTTGGTGAATTGCAGAGTCAGGGTCTTGTTCTTGCCCGTCGCGTCGATCACGTTCTTGACCGTTGCCGTACCCGTGGTGCTGGCCGTATCCAGGTTTCCCGAAAATTTGATCTGCGTGGTTGCAACCGCGGCAGCAGCTTGATTTCTGTTGACCTGGATGTCGGAAATGTTGCCGCCAGCGTCGATTCCCTGCACGCGTGCGTTGGTCACCGAATCGATGAGAAAACCGTTGTTATCGAAAGTGAATTGGCCGGCCTGTGAAAATACCTGCTGACCGTTGTTCTTCAGCACAAAGAAGCCGTTGCCATTAATTGAGAGATCGGTGCCGTTGCCGGTCTGCTCAAAAGGACCTTGCGTGAATACCCTGCGGGTCCCGGTGAATCGCACACCGTTGCCGGTCGTCAGCGAATCTGGCGGTCCCTGGTCGCTGCCGAAATCCGGATTGGATGGCGTGAGGTCTCTGAATAACACATCGTTTCCTTTGAAGCCCGGCGTGTTCAGATTGGCGATGTTGTCGCTGATGCTATTCAGCGCATCTGAATATGCGAGAAGACCGGTGAGACTCGTGTAGATGCTGGCAAATCCGCTCATGGCTAGCGCACCAATGTGACTTGTGACAGGCCGACGCCCTGGATCGGATTGCCCCCGGATTGGGCGATCGTCAGCGTTGCTTGTCCATTGTTGAAATTCACAGTCGTGACCTGTCCTGTCAGTGTCTGATTGTTGGACGACACTTCGACGGTGTGCCCGATCAGGCTGATCGCTTGATTATTGGATTCCAGATTCAGCAAGCCTTGGATGTTGTCGCTCATGACCTGGGTCTGCTGAATATTGGTGAACTGCGCAAGCTGCGCTAGAAACTCCGTGTTGTCCACCGGCTTGAGCGGGTCCTGGAACGTCAGCTGCGACAGGAACAGATGCAAGAAATCCTGAATCGACAGTCCCTGCGGCGTGACCGCCCCACCCGCGCCACTGCCCACATTTCCACCAATCGCGTCAACCGCCATAACCGTTCTCCTTCAATACTCGTAGATCCAGCTGTCGACCGCCTTCATTCATCATCACGGACTGCTCCGCAGTTCGTTCGCCAACTGAATGCAGGACACTGCGGCCGTTGATTTTGAGACTCGTCAGCGCAACGCCAAGCCATGACAGCTTGACCCGCAACGATGCTCCGATGTCGGGGTTTGCAGTCGCAGGTATCGCGGCATCGCGAATCCAGACATGGGCGATGGTTCCATCCGTCGCGACGGTCACCCGATTCGAGTGTTCGGCGATATCATCGGCCGCAAACCACGATGGCGGTAGCGCTGCCGCGCGCGCACCAGCACTATCGTCAGCCTGCATTGCGTCAGATGAGGAAAGCAATACTGGCGTCACTATTCCCGATTGCGCTGATTCCAGCCCTGCGCCGTCTCGCAAATCAACGGCATCTGACACCTCCGCCGTCGACGGGTACATCACAGCTCCTTCGTCGCTCCCGAACAAATCTGACACGGCCGAAAAGCGATGTTCTTCTGCGCCACCAACACCAGGAGCTTCTTCCCCGATGGTTGACGTCGATACATTTTTTTCGACATCCGCGCGTGCCGCCGAATCGGGAGTGGTCTCCACCGTCCGCCGATCGAACAGCGAGTCAAAATCACTGGTCTCCCAGGACGCTTTTTTATCCGAAGCATAGGCATGCGGATCCATGTCCCAGCGACTGATGCCCGAGGTACCGCCTGGATTTGGCAATAGAGGTCCCATTGCTCTATTCCTCACTGCGCCCGCGACCAAGCAGCCATAGCTCGTCGAGCTGCTGCTGATCGTGAGTACGACCGATCGATGAAATCAGGTTCTTCTCTTCCTGCTCCCGCTCATCGAGCTTTTGCAGACGCACTTGGCTACGCGTCACCGATTCACGCTCGGCGAACATTCTGGTTTCGATACGTGCAACTTCGTCGCGCGCAGCGGCGACCGCGTGCAGGCTGTGCTCGATGTGCGAAGTGCCGGACTGATACAGGGCGAGATTAAGCATCTGACCCGGCCGTAACTGTCGCTGCAAGTCGGCCATTCCTGTATCGACGGTTTTCAGCGCTTGCGCGTGAACCGCATTTTCCGATTCCAGCGACGACAGCGTCTGCCGCAATTCCTGACGCTCTTCCTCTAAATCCAGTCGAGTACGCCGCGACAGCCACTCGATCACTTTCAAACGACGCGACGAAGTTTTCACATTGACTCCTGCAGCATGCGTTTGAGCGACTCCATTGCTCGTAAACGCGGTGTCGTTTCAGTCATTGATTGCGTCAGAAAATCCCTGATCATCGGTGTGACGCGCAACGCGATATCGAGAGCCTTGTTGGCACCGGATTTATAACCGCCAAGCTCGACCAGATCTTTCGATTCTTCGTATAGAGCCAGGTTTCTGACCGCATCCGATACCACCTTGAGATCTTCCGCACTCGCGAGGTGCGGCAACAGACGGCTCAGGCTTTTCAGAATGTCGATTGGCGGATATCGCCCCTGATTCGCGATTTCACGCGAAAGCACGATATGCCCGTCAAGAATCGCGCGCGTGTTATCGGCGATCGGTTCATTGAGATCGTCGCCTTCGACGAGCACGGTGTAAAAACCAGTGATCTTGCCTTCGCCTTCCTCGCCAGGCCCCGCGCGCTCAAGCAGACGGGGCAGCGCACCGAATACGGAGGGCGTATAGCCACGCGACGTAGGCGGTTCGCCCACCGCCAGACCGACCTCGCGGCGGGCCATTGCGAACCGTGTCAGCGAATCGACGAACAATGCCACCGCCAAACCCTGGTCACGAAAATACTCGGCGATCGCAGTTGCCGCAAAAGCCGCATGCGAACGCATCAATGCACTCTGCTCAGCCGTGGCAACGACGATCACCGATTTGCTGAGTGCGTTACCGAGGTGGAATTCAATAAACTCCCGCACTTCACGACCGCGCTCACCGATCAGCGCGACGACATTGACGTCGGCGCCACTGCTGCGGGCGATCATTCCAAGGAGCGAGCTCTTGCCGATACCACTGCCGGCAAAAATGCCGATGCGTTGCCCCTGACCGATCGTCAGAAACGTATCGACGGCACGTACTTTGGTCTCGAATATTTTCGCAATACGTGCGCGGCGTACCGGATTGAGCGGTGGTGCATACAGCGGCCGGAGCTGCTCCGCTTCCGGTGCAGGACGTCCATCCATCGGTACGCCGAAGGGATCGATGACGCGCCCCAACAACTGCTTGCTGACCGGCAGCTTGGCGACCCGACCGGTCGCTACTACCTCGCTGCCCGGACGAATCCCGTGGAGGTCTCCATAAGGGACCAACAGCACATTGCCGTCACGGAAACCGGCGGTTTCCGCCAGCACCGGCTGCAGATGACCGGGCGCATAGACTTCACACAGCTCGCCAAGCGCCACGTCAGGTCCTGTCGACACCAGCACCGACCCGGCATACTCGCGCACCTTCCCCAGACGCGGAACAAGTTCGCGCGTGCGTACCGCGGAAACATAGCGTGCCGAGTTCATGGTCATGGCATCACCGACCGGCGGCTCTCGTTTCGAGCAGCACTTTGCGCAGACGGTCGATCTGCGTTTCGATCCGTGCATCCAGTGAGCCGCGGCTGGTTTCGACGATGCATCCGCCCAACATCACGCGGGGATCTTCGACCAGTCGGATTTTCCGATGCTCGTCCTCCAGCGCGATGATGAACGGCTCCGCGATCAGTGCCTCGTAATCATCGGATTTCACGCGGACGACAATAGGCTCCGCATCATTGGATTCATCTCTGCGGATGTCGGCCACGATCTCGGCGATCAGATCAAGAGAAGCCCGCTTGTCGCCGAGCATACGGCTGATCGCCGCAAATGCGATCGCGACAGCATCATCTTCGGCACGGTCCAGACTCTCGGCTTGCGCATCCTCGAACGCTGCGATCACACGCTCCAACCGTTCCACGCGTGCGCCCCACTCGTCCTGAACCGATTTCAAAGCAGCCTGATGTCCTGCTTTGTAGCCACGCTCGCGTGCCTCCGCTTCGGCATCGGCGATCGCGGTATTGGGCGCCGCCGCAGCGCGCGCACCCGCAGGCGTGCCGGCAATCGCCGCAACGGCAACGGCAGCCGAATCGAATCCGCGTAAAGCGGGCGCAAGCCGATTACCTTCGCTCTCGGCATGCCTCGACTCTGCATCAGCCGCTCCGGGAAGCGTTACCGGACGCGCATTGAATGTCGGTGCCTTTACGATTCTCGCCATCGTCGTCATCTCGAAACTGAAGGCGTATCCATCAAAACTTCAAAGCGATGACCCGCGTCGGCGGATTCCGCGCGTTGCCTGCGCAACACCTCGGCAAGCTCGTGCAACAACCAATTCGCGAATCGCGGTCGAGGCTGACCACCGGCGCGCGCGCGCTCATCCTCCAAATATTTACGCGAATCCGCAGGCAACGCCGCCATCACAGACTGCGTCCACGGCCAGCGCCACTGCGACAGAATGAGTGCCACACAGGGAGATGGCAGCTGCACCAGCAGCGCCACGATAATTTTTGGTTCGGCAGCATTCAGCAGCGCCTCGTCCTGCGAAAGTTCTTCGGGCTCCGGCATATTGCTTTTGACGGGAGCCGGAGCGCTGTCGAGAGCCGAAACGGCCGGCAGGGCATCGGCGGCGCCGCGCTCCAGCAGTGCAGTCAGTCTGCGTCGCTCAGGGTCACCCAGCTGCGCCAGCAACCAGCGACGATCCGCCGGATGCAGCGCGGGCAACCCCGCTACGAGCTCTGCGGAAATGCTCATCCGGAGACCTGGCCAGGATCTTTTTCCTGGCGCAGCCAATCCCTGATTTTACCGAGCAACAATTCTCTTTCTGTAGCGGTAAGGCGCGTTCCTTCTTCGCGCGATCGGCGGCCAGCCCAAAACGCGATAACGATGCCGCACAGTCCGATCAGAATTGCTGGTATCAGCATCTGCCTCAGGGGCGGCCTGTTCGCTTTTTGTTCCGTGGCAGTGGAATCTGCTGATAACGGATGAGAGCCGCCCAAGCTACCGTCTGAGCCTTGCGCACTGAATCCAGCCCGCATCGTCGCGGCCTGTACCGTAATGACGTCACCGCGCTCGGCGTTTGCTCCAATGGCACCCGATATCAACTCCCGCAACTCTTCCACACTCAGATTCTGAGGTGAGCCGTTCGGCACCACCACGCTCACGGAAAGCCGCTCGATGGCACCCGGCACCTCTTCGATCTGCTGATGTACGCGATCGATTCCATACTCACCACTTGCCGCCTGGGATGCCGGAGCGGTCACGGGTGCGGGCGGCGGCGGCGTGGCGGATGCCGGCATAGGGGAAGCAGGCGGGACATGTACAACAGGGATTGATGCGGAGCCACGCTGATGTGCGATGGCCGGTTGCATGATCGCTTTCGGCAATGTCTCATCACGCACCGAACTGACGTGATCGAGTCGCAGAGCGGCGTCCACGCTCACCGTCACCGAGCCGGGTGGATATAGCGGAACGAGCACGTCGTAAATCTTCGCTGCGAGATAGGTTTCAATGGCCTCTTGGGCCTTGATCCGGCCATGCATCGCGTTCGATGACGGCTCCTCATCCGCATCATCGCGGGGTGACAGATCGATTCCTCGGTAATCGTGAATCGATACCATGTCGGACTTGAGCTGCGGCACCGCATAGGCAACCAGCTCACGAATGCCGGCGATCTGCTTGGGTGACAGGGATTTTCCGGGCGCGAGCATGAGGGTGACGGACGCTTTGGGTTGGTCCTTGTCGCGCTGAAACAAGGTTGATTCCGGCAAAACCAGATGCAACCTTGCGTAACGCACACCATCCAGCGCCATGATGGTCCGTGTCAGCTCGCCTTCGAGTCCACGCTCATAGTTAATGCGCTGCGAAAATTCGGTCATGCCGAAATCGGAATTATCGAAAACCTCGAATCCTTTCGGCTGACGCGGCGCAGCTCCCGAATCAACCAGCACGGCTTTCAATTTGTCGCGCTGCTCTTCTGGAACCAGAATGCGCCCCGAGCCAGGTTCCACTTTGTACGCGGCGCCGGATGCATCGAGCCGGGCGATGATGGACGCGTTATCTCCAGTTGCTCCATCGGACAACAGCGGCACATAGCTTTCACGCAATGCGAAGTAAGCAAATACTGCCGTCAGCACCAGAATCCCGGCAACTCCCGCTCCCAGATAGAGGCGCCGCGATGCTTCGAGTTGTCTCCACCACTCTATAACCTTCAACTGCGTTTCCCCTTGCTCTTCAAACCGAGATCAGATTTGCTTTTGCGATAACGCTCTTACGCATCGTCAAATCTGCATGCGCATCAGATCCTGATAGGCATCCACCAGACGATTTCGCACCTGCACCAGTAGTCCCATCGATAGCCGCGCCGATTCCAGCGCAATCATCACGTCATGCAGATTGTCGGCATGTCCCAGTGCCAGTCCGCGCACCTGTGCATCGGCAGCCTTGACGCTGTCATTCACTTCACCGACCATCTTTTCGGCAAGATCAAACGGACGTTGAGTCGCCGAGATACCGGCCTCCATGCCAGCGGGCGAGTTGACGCCGCTGACCGCTCCAACTGCGGCAATTGCGTCGGTCATGAATTTGGCGCTCCAATTTCAATCGCTTTCAGCGCCATCGTGCGCGCCGCATCCAATGCGCGGACATCCGCCTCGAACGCGCGTACGGATGACATTACCGTCACCATTTCCTCCACCGGATTGATCGCCGGCATCGCAACCAGGCCTTGCGCATCAGCCTGCGGGTTGCCCGGATCCTGTTCGACGCGCGGAGCCACATTCATCGTCTGTACTTCGACGGCGCCGACACCGCGCAGTGATAGCGGACTGATCCCGTCGCCCAGCATGTCGTCGAAACGATTGGCTGGCGCCGCCACCACGCGCTGCGGCGCATAAGTTCGGCCATTCTGGGTTTTGGTTGCGTTGGCATTGGCGAGATTGGTCGCCGCTACTTCCAGACGCAGACGCTCCAGTCCCATGCCGGATGCACTGATCGCGAATGCTCTCGTATAGTCAGACATCACGCTTCCCCGGTAATCGCGACGCGGGTCAACGCGCCTTCGCGGTTGATCGCAGCAAGCATCGCCTCGTATTGCAAAGTGTTCTGGACCATAAGCGTCATCTCTTCGTCCAGCCGCTGATGACTATCCCCAAGTACTGGATCCGAGGGCCGCAACTCGGCATAGGGATGAACCTGCTCGACTAGCTTCGCCAACTGCGCATCACTGGAGCCGTCGGCCATAGCGGTGCGTAGGCCCTCAAGCTGCTCTTCGAAATTGAGCCGCAGCGGACGATAGGACTCTGTGCTGATATTGGCGATGTTGTTCGCCAGAACCTGATGGCGGGCCGAATAAGCATCGAGCGCCATTGCGCCCAGCTGCATCGTCAAACCCTGAATTTCATCGATCACGCCGTACCCCCGTCGCAATGTGTCATGTGCCGCTTCACTGAATGATGAGATCGGCGCGCAGAGATCCTGCGCGCTTGATCCCCTGTAGGATGGAAATCACATCCCGTGGCGAAACCTTGATTTTGTTAAGCGCGAAAACTAGATCGGCGACCGACGTACCGGCCGGCAGACTGACCACCGGATTTTCGCTTTCGCTGACCTTGATGTCCGCATCGGGAGTCACAGCAGTCCGCACTCCGCTACCTGCCCGTCCAAGAATCAATGGCTGCGACACCAGGAAATCAGTGGCAATGGTGACCTTGAGTTCGCCGTGCGTGACGGTCACTTCACCAATGCGCACATCACCACCGCTGACGACAGTCCCGGTGCGCTCATTGATCACTACCCGCGCCACTTGATCGGGCATGACGGTAGCAGTTTCGATCTGCTTGATGACACTCACCAGATCCGCGCGCTCGTCCGGCGTCAGGTGCACCAGAATGCGTGAAGCATCGACCGCCTGTGCACGAGCCATTTTTCCATCGTCGATTGCCGGCAGACGTGAGTTGAGCGCATCGGCGACACGCGCCGCGGTGGTGTAGTCCGGGTCATCGAGTACTACGTACATGTTGCCTGCCGAGCTCACCACCGAAGAATGGACTGATTCTTCGAGCGTTGCGCCGCCCGGAATCTGCCCGACAGTTGGATGATTTTTCTGCACGACATTGCCGAACGCGTCGTACCGGAACCCCCCGACTGAAATCGGCCCCTGAGCGATCGCATAAGTCTTGTCGTCCGGTCCCCGCAATGGCGCCATCATCAACGTGCCGCCCACTAGACTGCGCGCATCGCCGATCGACGCGACATTGACGTCAATCTTGTCGCCGGCGTTCGGAAATGCAGGCAGCGTTCCGGTAATGACGACCGCGGCAATGTTGCGCGAAGAAACCTGATCCGGCGTAATGCGAACTCCGAACCGGCTCAAAGTATTCGCGATCGACTGGACAGTCGGTCCACTGCGCGCGGTGTCACCGGTTCCGGCAAGTCCTACCACCAGACCATATCCCACCAGTGCGTTCTCGCGAATGCCATCAATGTGCGCAAGCTCTTTGATACGAATCGGTGCAGGATCAGGTGCTTTCTCGACCGTCGCCAGCGCGGGTGTGACCTGCCCAAGCACAATGGCCAGACACAGCATTGTTTCTCGCAGATTTACGATCATCGTCAAAGTCCCAACCAGCTCAGCAGCCGCGAAATCCAGCTTTCGTCCTGACTCCGATCGACAAAGCCGCGTCCGGTATAAGTGATGTCCGCATTGGTCAGCCGTGTCGAGAGCACGATGTTGTCCGCCGACACATCGATCGGCCGCACGACGCCCGCCACAGAAATAGTCTGCGTTTCGCCGTTGACCGTGATTTTCTGTGTACCGTAGACAGCAAGGTCACCATTGGCGGCCACTTCCTGAACCCGCACCGAGATCTGCGCCTGCAAGCTGCCCGTGCGATTGGTCGCACCCTTGCCGGCGAAATTGTGCTTGGCATCTGCTCCAAACGAGTGCTGCTGGAGGATGCCGTTGGTGTTTCCGCTGAGGCCGGTATCGCGCGTCGTCGATGAATCCGCTTCGCTCTGGGCGCTGGAGTTTTCGACGATCATCACCGTCAATGCATCACCCACCCGGAACGAGCGCGTGTCCGAAGTCAGTGCCTGATATGCGTCTTGCTTGTACAAACTGGCCGCGGACGCAAATTCAGCGCTCACCGACAGTCCAGCGCAGAGCACAGCAACCCAAATCGATCTTTTCCTGCTCATGGCATTACCCTGACCATACCGGGGCCATTGACCTCACCCATCACGTCTTGGTCGCTGCGACCATTACGCACGCGCACACGATCACCGATATAGCCCGATTGCAGGGCCGTCGCGGACACTTCGATCCGAATTTCTCCGGATTGATATTGCAACGACACCGGTCTGCCCGCGATTACTTGCGGCGCGCGCACCAGCATCTCCCGCGTCAACACGCTTCCTTCCGGCAGCGGCGCTTTGCTGACGTAACCATCGAAATTGAAATCCTCCGGCAGAGGTTCACCGGCCAGTTGAGTCACGTCGACCAACTCCCGACGTTTACCAACCGCGGCCACATCGCCTCCCGCATGCAGCTCCGCTGTGGTCGTCCAGGCCGGAGCGGAAGCCTGAACGTCGAACCACACTGGATAGCTCCAACCGAGCTCATCAGGCGCCTGCACCAATACCTGTACCGCCATACGTCGGCGTGGTATTCCTTGTGCCGGCACGTTGAACTTGAACGTGGCGCCAGCCGTAACTTCAATTGGGCGAAATTCGGTTTTGACCGGTGTGACCACGACATTGACGTAGTGATCGACCAGCGTTTCTTGAAGCGTCTGCTGAGCGCGACGTATGAGATCGTTCATATTCGCAGGCACGCCTTTCAGGACTACCGCAGTCGTATCTGCACCTTCCAGTTGCAGTGTGCAACGCTGAAGCACTGGCGCGGATGCCATCTGCGCCTCAATCTCATCGCGACGCAGAATCTGCGGAATTCCGGGCATGGCTGTCTGCAGCAGAATCAATGTCGCCATGTACCGCGCACAATCCGCATCCCTGGAATCGATATGGGCGACGTCGGCGAGCGAAACTGGAACATGCGTAACGCGCACGGACTGCTGCAGCGTAGCCGTCACCACCGGCGGCAGCGCGGCAGCAGGCATGGACAGCACCATGGCAGTCATGAGAAGAACACGCATGGAATCTGGTTTACTGGATTTTGCACGGGCCTGATACGTTAGCGGCGCAAATTCACAATCGAGTTCATTACATCGTCTGAAATCTGCACCACGCGCGAATTGAGCTGATATGCGCGCTGAGCAACGACCAGACTCAGCAATTCGCTGTTGAGATCGACGTTCGAAGATTCCTGATAACCCTGACTGAAAGTACCGACACCATCCTGTCCCGGTGTCGCGTAATACGGTTGTCCGGATGCGTCGGTGGCGGCATAAAGTCCATCGCCGATCGAGCGCAATCCACCGACATTAACGAAATTCGCCAGATCGATCTGTCCGAGCTGCACCGGCTGTGTTTGATCCGGCACCACTGCGGTAACGGTTCCGTCCTGTGCCACCGTCACCTGCGTTGCGTCGCTGGGAATTCTGATTTTGGAAACCAGGTTGTATCCATTCGTGGTTTGGAGTTCTCCATTGGAATCCATTTGGAGCGCGCCCAGCCGGGTGTAGTAACGGTTGCCAGCGCTATCTGTCACTTCCAAAAATCCGCCGCCCTGAATCGCGAGATCCATCTGATTGCCGGTTTTGATCAGATTACCTGCAGTGAAAACGGTATCGGTCTTGCCGATGGCGGTTCCCAGTCCGACCTGATTCGAACTCGGATCGAGCGTAAGCGGCGCTGCAGCGTTCAATCGCCGATAGAAGAGATCCTCGAACGTCACGCGTCCCTTCTTAAACGCGGTCGTGTTGATGTTCGAAACGTTGTTGGCAATGGTGTCTATAAACACCTGTTGGGCGTTCATACCCGTGGCGCCGATATAAAATGAGTCAATCATTGTGTTCCCCTGATCCGCTTAATCAATTGTGTTACGGCGTGCCCAGATTGTTGATCGCTGCGTCCAGCATTGAGTCGTACGCAACCAATGCTTTTCCCACCATGTCGAGGTGGCGTGAGGTCTCCATGAGACCGAGCGTATCCTGCAAGGGATGCACGTTGGATGCTTCCAGATATCCTTGACGCAGCTGCGCAAGCGTTGTTTTGCTCTGGCTCGCGGTGGCACCCGCGCTAAATAATCCGTTGCCTTCATAAACAAGGGCGGAAGGATCATCGAACTGCACGAGCTGCAGTTGACCCACCACTTCGTCGTTGGCTCGAAGCTGCCCGTTGCGGTCAATCTCGACGTTCTCAGTCTTTAATCGGATGTCTCCGCCAGCGCCCATGACGGGATCGCCTGACTCCACGACCAGCCGCCCTTGGTTATCGAGTCGCAAGTCGCCGCGCCGCGTGTAACGCAAGCCTTGTGCAGTATCCACCACCAGAAACCCGTCGCCCTCGACTGCCACATCCAATGGGCGCCCGGTGTTCTGTAGCGCACCTGTCGTCAGATCACTGGTGCTGAGTGTGAATCCGGAACTGCCATATACGGATCCTGCACCACTCTCCAGAAGATTGAGAAAGCTCAAATTTGCAGGGACTTGCCGCTTATATCCGACGGTGCCGCCATTGGCGACGTTCTGGCTATAAACGGAAAGGCGCTCCAGATCGGAGAGCATGGACATTTTTGCGATCGCGGTTGCGTCAGCCATGGCTGATCCTTAAGTGTAAATAGTTAAGATTGCGCTTCGACAACGCCGAAAGATTTGACTGTGCGATTGTTCGGTACCTCGTTCAACGACAGTACCGACAAGTGCGGTAATACCCGCTCGGTAAGCCGCCTGATGTGACGCCGCAACGACGGCTGGCATACCAGTACCGGCATCAGATTCTGCACCATCATTTCCTCACAACGCTGAGCAAGCCTACGGACAATCCCCTCGGCCACCGGCGGTTCCAATACCAACGATGCTTGTTTGTCCGTGACACGCAAACCGGAGCGTAGCTTTTCTTCGATGCGCGGGTCGAGGGTCAAAACATGCAAAGTGCCATCGCTAGTGCCAAATCGGTCACAGATTGAAGCCCCGAGTCGTTCCCGTACCGCTTCGGTCAGGGGTTCCGGATCACGGCTGAGTCGCCCCTGTTCGAGAAGAACCTCGATAATGAACTCGATGTTGCGAATCGAAACTTTTTCGCGTAGCAGATTCTGCAATACCCGCTGGATTTCGCCGAAGCTCAGGACGTTGGGTACTAATTCCTCGACGAGCGAAGGCTGCCGCTCACGCACACGCCCGACGAGTGCTTCGGTTTCGCCACGCGACAGCAATTCGGCGCCGTGCGCCTTGATCACTTCACTGAAATGCGTCGTCACCACGGTGATTGGATCGACAACGGTATAGCCCGCGAACCGAGCACGCTCCGTATCCGATTCCATGATCCACACCGCTGGCAGGCCAAACGTCGGATCGCGGGCTGCCAATCCTTCGAGGGGCTTGCGCTCGCCACCTGGATTAATGGCGAGGATACGGCCCGGCATCACGGTACCATGGGCCACTTTCGCGCCATGGATACGCATTTCATACTCGTTAGTGCCGACCCGCAGCGAATCACGCACTTTCACTTTCGGAAAGATGAAGCCGAAATCAACCGCAAACTGCTTCCGCATGGCCTGCACGCGGCGCAGAAATGGGCCATCGTCCTTCCCCAGCACGTTCACCAATTGATCGCCAATAGTGATTTCGATCGGATCCACCTGCAGCAGGCTGCGCAGATCGCCTTCATCGTCACCCGCTTTGCCCGCCGCATCCGCTCCCTCTTCGATAGCCGCTTTCTGTTGATTACGGAAAGCGAAGACCGCGAGCGCCACATCGATGGCAAGCAGCAGTAGAACCGGCAAGGCTGGAATGCCCGGCATGAACAACGTACCGAACAGTGCGAAACCGATGATGATCAGCGATCTGGGATAACGCGTGATCTGGCGCGTGATCTCCTCGCTGAGCCGCGCATCCGTCGCCGCGCGAGTGATGATGATGCCGGTGCCGGTCGCAATCACCAGCGCCGGAATCTGGGTGACGATGCCATCGCCGACGGTCAGCAGGGTATAGAGATTGAGAGCGTCCCCCCAATTCATCCCGCGCTGCACCATGCCCACGCACAGGCCGCCGATGATGTTGATGAGAATAATGACGATGCCGGCAACCGCATCGCCCTTGACGAATTTGCTGGCACCGTCCATCGCGCCATAGAAGTTCGCCTCGCGCTCGATCTCGCTGCGGCGTCGCCGCGCCTCGAATTCGTCGATCAGGCCCATGTTGAGCTCGGCATCGATGCTCATCTGCTTGCCAGGCATCGCATCGAGCGTGAAGCGCGCGGCAACTTCCGCCACGCGTTGTGCGCCGCTGGTCACGACGACGTACTGAACGACGATCAGGATCAGAAACACCACGAGGCCGATCACGTAATTGCCGGCAACCACTGATTTTCCGATCGTGGCGATCACGTGGCCGGCATCGCCATGGGACAGAATCAATCGGGTGGCCGCGACATTGAGCGATAGCCGGAACAGCGTCGCGATCAGCAACAGCGATGGAAACGTCGAGAAACCGAGCGGCTTGTCGGTGTAGAACGTCAACAGCAGGATGAGTAGCGCGAAACTCAGATTGAGAATCAGCAGAAAATCCAGCAGTTGTGACGGGATCGGAAAGAACAGCACGAACAGGATTCCCACCACCGCCAGCACGATGGTGAGATCGCTGCGCGACCCGAACGCCTGTTTAAAATACTCAATCACGCCTTACTCCGACCTTCCCGTCTCGATTTGATCTGATACACCCACCGCAGCACATCAGCCACTGCCGAGTAGTGGGCTTCTGGAATCGGCCGTCCGATCCGTACATCCCGATATAAATCACGCGCCAGTCTCGGATTCGGCACGATTGGGACACGATGGCGAAACGCCACCGCGCGCATCTGCCGAGCCAGATCCCCGGCCCCCTTCGCCGTCACTTCCGGCGCCACCGCTTTGCCGCGGCGATACTTCAAGGCCACTGCGACGTGCGTCGGATTGGTAATCAGCACATCCGAATCCTTAACCTTCCCTAGAGACGCGCTGCGCTTGCGCAGCTCCCGCTGCAGTTCGCGCCGGCGACGCCGCACGTGCGGGTCTCCTTCCCGTCGCCGGACTTCGTCCTTGAGTTCACGCCGGCTCATACGCATCCGGCGCAAGAACTCCCAACGCGAAAAAATCAAATCCGCGCCGGCGATTGCGATCGCTCCTAAAGATAAATACGACAAAAGCCGCTGAACTTCGCCACCGAAGATGCTGGCCTGTGCATGCGGCGGCCGATGATACAGCGCGGGCAGTGTCGACAACGTCGAACGCAGGAAAAAGTAACCAATAACCACATAGATAGTGAGCTTGATGACAGACTTGAGTCCCTCGAACAGCGTGCGTGCCGAGAACAAACGTTTGAGACCGGTCGCCGGACTGAGCTTTGAGAAGTCGGGTTTGAGCGGCATCGCGCTGAATACCGGACCGGTCTGCAGCAGATTTGCGAGGACGGCTCCGATCACCACCAGCGCGAACACCGGACTGAGCGCGAACAAGGCCTCGGCGGCAATCGACCCCAGCCAAGCCCGCAAGTGCTCGATATCGAAGATTTCCTGATCCATCCCTTCCAGAATGCGGCGCGATAGCTGCATCAGACGTTGCGCCATCCACGGTCCGAAGGCACCAATCGCGAGCAAACCGCTCAATAGCGCCACGGCAGCGTTGACCTCCGTACTCTTCGGCACCACGCCGCGCTTGCGCGCCTCGTCCAATTTGAATGGCGTCGCCGTTTCGGATCGATCGAGTTCCTGTTCAGCCACTGTGGCTACCTCGATACCAGCGGCGCGGTAACCGCGTCCGTGAACAGGCGCTGCAAGAGTGGTCCCGCGTGCGTCAACGTAACGGTCAGCAGCAACAGACCCCAGAAGATTTTCAGTGGCAGTGCCACGAAATAAATATTGAGCTGCGGCATGCTGCGCGACACGAATGCCGTGGTCACGTCGAGAAGGAATACGCCCAGCGCCACCGGACTCGCCAAGGCCAGCCCGAACAGGAATACCGCACCCAGCTGCTGCGCCAGCAAGGCTGGCGCCACCGAGAATCCGCCGCCGAGCGGAAACAGCTCGAAAGTCTGCGCCATTACCCGCAACAGTAGATGGTGTGCATCCAGCGCCAGGAACATCGCGCCGGCGAGCATGCCGAAGATCGTGCCGAGCAACGGGTTCTGAGCCTGCGTGTTGTAATCGAAAAGAACGGCGACATTGAGGCCGATCTGCGCATCCAGCATCTGTCCGGCGAAGGTCGTCGCGGCAAAAACGACAAATACGCCCAGACCGATCAGCGCACCCACCAGAAATTCGCGCAGCGCGGCAAAGACGAGCTGCGGCAGCGACAGGATGTGCGGCACGGCATTAGGCAATCCGAGGCCGAAAACCAGCGCGAGGATCAAAACAAAGCTCACTCGTACGCGCACTGGCAGCTGATTGAACCCCATTACCGGCGAATACAGAAAAAGGCCCGCGAGCCGCGTTGCGATCAGCAACATGGTCAGCAGCCAATCGGTATTCAGTTGTACATCCACTACACGATGCCTGTTGAAAATAGCGCTTTACTGATCACTCATTGGAAGTTCAATGAATCAGAGCCGGAATGTTATGGATCAGATTTGCGCTGTACGCCATCAGCTTCGACAGCATCCAGCCGCCGGCCGCGAGGATCACGAAGAAAATGACCAGCAGCTTGGGAACGAAGGTCAGCGACATTTCTTGAATCTGCGTCACCACCTGAAAAATGCTGACCACAAGTCCAGTCACCATGCTGGCTCCAATCACCGGCGCTCCCACCAGCATCGCTGTCCACATCATTTGCCTGCAAAGCTCCAGCGCCAGATCTGGCGTCATGGCTATACCCCGACTGTTAACCCTGTGTTTCAGTGGCGTCCCGCACCCCGCGGCACGCAGACAACATATTGCCGCGCGGTCCTACTTTTTACGTGGTTTCCTCGATGGCCCACCCGCTTTTCTTTCCACAACGGGAACGGGCACCTGCCCCATTCCCGGTCGAAACTGAATCAGCGCTTCCGCAATACGTACGGCATCCTTCTGCATTCCAGCGCCGACATAAATCCGCTCGATAAGCTTCTTGCCGGATTCCGCGTCGCCGCGCGCGCCCAACAGCAGGCCGCGCGCATAGAGCGACGCCGCCGACTGCGGATTAAGCCGCAAGCCGCGCTTGATCGCCTGCTCAGCATCGTCTAAGCGGCCATCCATAATGAGTATCACCGCGAGCGTGCCGTGATTCTCGGAGAAAGTACGGTCCAGTTCCATGGCGCTAGTCGCAGCGGCACGCGCAGCTTCGAGATCCCCGAGCAACAGCTGTGTCCAGGCCAGCCCATGCCAGGTACCGAGGTGGTTCGGCATATACCGGACCGCAGTTACGAAATGATCGCGCGCATCAACAAGCTTGGTTTCGCGAAGGTCGGTAAATGCTAGGCCTGACCATGCGCGCCCATTTTCCGGTTGCAGCGTGACCACCTGCTGAAGATGCGCGCGCGCGGAAACTGGATCGTTTTCATGCAGCGCGATGGATCCAAGCACCAGATGAGCCAGCAGGTCATCGGGAAACGCTCCAAGCACCCGTTTCGCTAGTGCAGCGGCCGCCACCGATTGGCCAGCATCGAACAGCACCATTGCCTTGAGTGCCAAGCCTTCACGATCGTCCGGTGCTTTCTGCAGGTAGCGATCAAGCGGTTCAAGCGCCATCTCATAGTGCAAGCTGTAATAAAGCGACTTGCCAAGCAGCAAGTCATATTGCGGGAGCTCCGTGCGCTGCGATTCCGGTATCTGCCGTAACGTTTCCAAAGCTTCGACCGCCATTCCTTCTGCGAATTGTGCGTACGCGAGGTTATAGCGCACCGCCGGGTGATCCATAACCGCGGTCATCTCATCGAACAACGCTCGCGCCGCTGGATAATCGTGTGCTGCCAGCAAAAGATTGCCGAAACCAAAGCGAGCGCCGGTATTGTCACCGCCGGCAAGCTCGAGGCCGCGCTGAATCAACTGCTTTGCTTGAACGGCATCGCCAGCAGCCAAGGCAGTTTCAGCTGCATCGGAAACCAATTGAAGGTTGCGCGGATCGCGTTCGAGAAAGCCAAGCAGCCGCTTGAGCCGCTCGACGCTTTCCTGCTTGACAGCACTCTCGCCCACTTAGTGCTCCGTGGTCGAAGGCGATATCTGCAAGGGGCGGCCAGAAACTCCCGCCTTGAAATTGGGATCGGCTTCGATCTTCTCGAACAGATCCTTCGCCCGGCCGAAATACAGATTGTCGGATTTGATCTGATCGAGGATCGTCTTACAGAAACCCCAGGCGGGCTGCAGCTCGCCAATCTGGGCGAGCGCCAGTGCGCTGTAGAACATCGCCGGTGGATGCAACGGGGCTTCATTCAAAACTTCACGCCACAACGCTAGAGCCCCGGGTCGGTCTTCCAGTTCGAAATGCACCATTCCCAGCTGGAACCGATCGTGGACGGCCTTCGGGTTCTCGGCGAGTACCGCTTCAAAAGCCCGCTTTGCCTTCTGCTTCAGGCCGAGCCGGGCATAGACACGTCCGAGTTCCGATGCCACCGCCGGACCGTTTCCAAGCCGCTGCGCATATTTAAGCTTGGCAAGAGCGTCATCAAAGCGCTCCTTCTCGATATCGAGGCGGGCAAGCGCAAGCAATTCGTCCTGGTCGAATTCGGTGAAGTCGGTCATGGGATCCGGTGAGATGAAATTATGAGCTAATAATCATTACGGCAAAAAGAAGCTAACAGAGACACGAGATTACTGAAAGGAGACGTTTTCCACTATAAGGGGATTCCCTTGCCGCACTTGGGGTGCTTCGTACCGGAGAAAGAGCATATCGGCACGGACTCCTCGTGCGGCCTTTAGTCAGCGGCAAGCCAGTATCGGTTGTATTCCTGCGGCATCGTGACCCGCGGCCATTCGGCAAACATGCGCACTTTCACCTTTTCTCAAGCAACTGAATTAATTTGGTAATGAGCCGGGATTCGAACCCGGCATTTAGTTGCGAGAATCAAGAACAACATCATGTAGTCTCTTGCCTACAAAACTTCGAGTAGATGCTCAGCAAGCCTATCAGCGCCGACGTGGGCGAAGGCACGAATTGAGTCACCTGTCCCGGTGCATTGGCGGCACGAATGAAGATCGGCGCTTGAAAACCGAGGCGGCGCTGGATTCCGCGGCTTGGGATCACGTCTGCCATTTTCCCAACGACCTGAATGCGCAGATGTGGTGTTCGGGGATGTGAACGTGACGTTGATAGAGCACTACGGAGGAACTCGCGCCGCAAAGCGATTCGCAATCACTTATTTGCGGGGCACCGGACCACCGCGACCGGACAAGTCAGCGAGCAATTTCTCTCTCTTCGAAGATTTTCTGGGACTACGAACCGGCTCGACAATGTCCAAATAGCGTTTCACAAATCGTATCGCGTCGGCATGGCCAGCGGACAAGCCCAGAGACGCCTCAATCGCGAGCGTGCGGGCAATGCTCTCCATGATCAGCGCCATCGCAGCAGGAGGATATAACGTTCGCGAAATTCCACACTCGCTGAATGTGAGTGAAAGGAGCTCGATTTGCACAGACCGGTACCGTTTTGCATAACGGGCGACTTCCGCACGGATCGTCCTGCGATGATTGGCAAGCGCCAGAAACTCCGAGGCCAGGACAGCGGTATTACGATCGGAAATCAATTCCCAAAGGCTGTGCAGCGGTTGATGCGACGCCAGCGCGCGATCGAGATGCTCTGAAAGCTGTTGGGCGCCTCGCTCCGAAACAGCGAGAAAAAGGTCATCCATTGAGCGGAAATGGTAGTGCACCAACTGCGGTTTCAAGCCTGCCTTGCTGGCCACACGGCGCGAGGTCACAGCCGCGTACCCTTCCTCGCGCATCAACTGTTCCGCCGCCTCAACCAGACGGGTTCTGGAATCGTCCACACCGATATTTCGGGAAGCAAGTGCCACGTTCGACCTCGAATTTTTTCGCATTCAAAGCACATCAGTGGTGCAGCTTAACTATGCATGTCTCAACGGCTGACGCGTCGACGCTGCAACGTACCTGCACCGGTAAAGGGCCATCAACGCGAGCGGCACCTGGAAATTCGAGCAGTGCCCTCATTTCGCTTTGACAGCGAGATACCGTGACCCCTCTGGTAAGCTCATCAAACACATTCAGCGCCAAAGATGTAGACATACGTCTTTCCGTCTACGTAGCCTTGCCCTGGCGTTGTCAGAACTAGCTCAAAATTTATCAATGAGCCCCCGGACTAGCCATTGACACATCGGCGCTCAGAAACTAAGCTTCTCTCAATTCCTGAGCGATCGCTCAGGATGTCTGAGCAGATGCACAGTACTATACAGAACTTTTGAATCAACAGATTGACCGTGCCAGAAGCGCAGGTCCCAGGTGAGGATTCACTTATGAGCAGTGCCCAAAAAAATGATCTCAACTGGGATCCCTACAACCAGGCATTCAAGGACGATCCCTATCCCACCTACCGGCGACTGCGTGAAGAAGCACCGCTGTATTACAACGAAGAACATGACATCTATGTGGCGAGTCGATTCAGCGATGTCGAAGCCGGTCTGCTTGACCGCGAAACATTCAGCTCGGCGCGCGGCGACATCATTGAATTCATCAAGGGCGGTGGCGAGGTCCCATCGGGCATGTTCATCTGGGAGGATCCGCCGGTACACACCGCGCATCGTGGTGTTCTGGCGCGCGTCTTCACGCCCAAGCGAGTAAACGAGCTGGAAGCGAATATTCGTGCCTACTGCGTTCGCTGCCTCGACCCACTGGTTGGCGCAAAGCAATTTGACTTCATTCACGATCTTGGCGCTGAGCTGCCGATGCGCGTCATCGGCTGGCTGCTGGGCATCCCGGAAAAAGATCAAACGATATTTCGCGATGTCGTTGATGCGATGCTGCGCACCGAGGCCGGGAAACCCATGGATATCCAGGGCGACAATGCGCCCTATGTCGGCGAAGGTTTCGAGGATTACCTCGATTGGCGTGTCAAGAATCCCTCCAACGATCTCATGACCGAGATGGTGAACGCAGAGTTCAAAGACGTGGACGGCAAGGTACGCAAACTGACGCGGGACGAAATCCTGATTTTCTGCGCCATGCTCGCCGGCGCGGGCAACGAAACCACTTCGCGCCTTATCGGCTGGACCGCCAAGATACTCAGCGATCATCCGGATCAACGCCGCGAGTTGGCCAAGAACCCGTCGCTGGTTCCAGGAGCAATCGAAGAAGTCCTGCGTTATGAGCCGCCCGGACCTCTGGTCGGCCGATACGTCACGCGCGATGTCCAGCTTCAGGGGCGAACCGTGCCCGCCGGCAGTACCATGGTGTTCCTGATTTCTTCCGCCAATCGCGACGATCGTCGGTTTCCGGACGGCGACCGCTTCAATATCCACCGCAAGGATGCCCCGCACATCACTTTTGGTCGCGGCGTTCACGCGTGCATCGGTTCGTCCCTCGCGAGAATGGAAGGGCGTGTGACACTTGAAGAAGTGCTCAAGCGTTTCACTGATTGGACGGTTGATCTCAGCAAGGCGGAACTCTCCAGCACCTCCACGGTACGTGGATGGGAGACGCTTCCGGTGACGATTCCATAGTCCACCTGTAGTTGCTTACCCAGCCTTCGCCGCTTGAGTTTCGGCAGTCGCCCAATATACCGGCGACAGGCATCACTAGAGCAGTATTTTCAGATTGAATGAGGCTTGAATGACGAAGGTTACTTACATCGAATTCGGCGGACGTGAGCGGGTGCTCGACCTGGAGCCGGGTCTGTCTGTCATGCAAGGCGCAGTGCAGAACAGCGTCCCTGGAATCCTTGCCGACTGCGGCGGGGCCTGTTCGTGTGCCACATGTCACGTTTTCGTGGATCCGGCATGGGTGAACAAACTTGCACCCAAGGACGAAACGGAAACAGCCATGCTGGAATGCGTTTTGGATCCTCAACCGAACAGCCGTCTGTCTTGTCAGATCAAAATAACTGAAGAGCTTGACGGACTTGTGATACGGCTGCCGGAAAGGCAAGTCTAAATCCGTTCACCGCAAGGAACGATGCAACCCACTGCCGCTGTCTATCAACGCCGACGCTTTGTCCCGATCTCTAGCTTGTAAGCCCCTCGAATCGCCGCGGCGGTCCGGGCAAACAAGGGGTGAACTGTAATCAACCGGGGAATCGACGGGGCGCGGCTTCACATTTTCGCTTCTGTCAAGAACTCTAATGCTTATGAAAACTTCGGTCAGCTCAAGCGTCGCCAATGTCGGCAGAATTTGTCGAAACGTCTTGTCGCTTGCCCTCTTAGGCATGGCGTCTTGCGTAAGCGCCATGGGTCCCGCAGCGGATCAATATGATGAGGGTACGAAATACTCGCCGCTGACACAGATCAATACCTCCAATGTGTCCAATCTGGCCCCAGCCTGGGAATATCACACCGGCGAGGTTCCCCCGAAAAAAGCGGACAATAAGCTGATTGCGTTTGAAGACCAACCCAGTCTGATCGATGGGAATCTAGTGGTCTGCACACCGTCCCGCCGTCTGATCGCACTCGACCCGCAGACCGGCAAACAACACTGGGCGTTCGATCCGAAGGAGCGCGTGGTTGGAATGCAGAAATGCCGCGGCATCTCCCATTGGGTGGATGCTCAAGCCGCTGAGGGTGCCGCCTGCAAGTCCCGCATCTTCCTTGGTACCACCGACTACAGTCTGATGGCCATTGATGCCAAGACCGGGCAGCGCTGCGAAGCCTTTGGCGACCACGGTCAAGTTCGGATGAAGCCCAGCATGCCCGAGCTTTTTCCGGGCGAGGTCATTTCGACCTCCAAGCCCGCCATCCTCAATAATGTCGTAGTAGTGGGTTCCGTCATCGCTGACAATCAACGCGTCAATGCGCCGAGTGGACGGGTGGACGCTTTTGATGCGCGCACGGGTAAGCACCTTTGGGACTTCGATCCGGTACCGCGCGACCCCGCGGATCCCGCCTCCAAGAGTTGGGCAAAAGGAACGGGCGAAGGCTTCGGCGCTGGTAATGTCTGGGCCAATATGGCGGTCGATCCGGCGCTGGACATGGTTTATCTGCCGACCACCAGCCCGTCAGGTGATTTCTATGGTGGCGACCGTGTCGGCAACAACAACTACACGTCGTCAGTCGTGGCGCTGAAAGGCTCCACCGGAAAGGTGGTCTGGCACTTCCAGTTTGTTCATCACAACATCTTCGACTACGACACGCCCACCGAGCCGATGTTGATTGACCTGCCACGACCAGATGGCAGCACGGTTCCAGCGCTGGTGCAAAACAATAAGACGGGATTGATCTTCGTATTCAATCGTGCAACTGGGGAACCGCTGGTTCCGATCGTGGAGCGCCCGGTTCCGCAGACCGATGCCGTAAAGGGTGAGGTGCCTTCACCGACCCAACCCTTCCCGGAAGGTATGCCGACCCTCGCGCCGCAGGGCTTTTCGCTCGACGACACCTGGGGATTTACGCCAATCGACAAGTGGCTGTGCCGCAGAAAGGTCGAGCAACTCGACTACGGCCCGACCTTCATGCCCGCTAGCGAAAAGGGCACCGTGTTTTCCCCTTCGGATGGGGGCGGACCCAACTGGGGTGGCGGTGCATATGACCCGCAAAGCCACCTCATGGTGGTACCTTCCAATCGGGTGCCTATGGTCATGACCTTGATTCCCCGCGCGAACATCAAACTTGATAACACTCAGAAGATCGAGCTCGGAGGAGCCATGGTGTTTGCCAACACCGGTGCGCCCTATGTTCCCAAAATCGAGCCGCTACTCTCACCTCTCGGTGCGCCCTGCTCGGCACCGCCTTGGGCCGCGCTCACGGCTGTTGATCTGATCAAGCACAAGATCGTCTGGGAAGTGCCGCTGGGTAGCATCGAAAAAATGATGCCGGTCCATGTCCCGCCAAACCTCTTTAACTCTGAGCTAGGCACGCCTGGTGCGGGAGGCCCGCTGATAACGGCCGGCGGTCTGGTGTTCATCGGCTACACGCTGGACGACACCATGCGGGCATTCGACCTCCATACCGGCAAGGTGTTGTGGCAGGCCAGTCTGCCAGCGGCCGGCGTCAGCGTGCCAGTGACCTATGAAGCTGGCGGAGAGCAATACATCGTCATTCCTGCAGGTGGACATAGCATGTACGGTTCCACGATGGGCGATGCGGTCGTAGCCTATAAGCTCAAGCATTGATCCTGGACCAGGACGGACCCGTTCTTTTGATCGATGCAATTGACGTCCGCCGCCCACGGCGAAAACCATCGGCGGCGGCGCGTCCGCGACACCCACGAGTTAGCGAGTAGAGAGATTTCACACCATGCAAATGACTGGACAGCAGCGGATCCCCGCAACCCGCCAGCAGGTTTGGGAGGGCCTATACGATCCCAACGTCCTCAAGCGTTGCATCCCGGGCTGCCAGACGCTGACCAAGGAATCCGATTCGCGGATGGTCGCGACGGTCGAGATCAAGATCGGGCCGATCGGTGCACGCTTCAACGGTGCGGTGACGATCTCGGACGTTGACCATCTCAACGGTTACACGATGACGATCGAGGGTCAGGGTGGCACCGTCGGCTTCGTCAAGAGTATTGCCAAGGTGCGGCTCGCCGATGACACCGCCAACACGATCCTGACCTATGAAGTCGATGCTCAGGTCGGTGGCCGCTTGGCACAGCTCGGTGGGCCGATCATCGATGCGACCGCGAAGCAACTCGCGGGCAGGTTCTTCGGACAGTTTGGCGCCGTCGTTGGAAAACCAGTCGAGGCTCTCGTCTCGGCGCAGCCAGCAGTTACAGCTGGCAGGCCCCAGGTGCCGACAGCGATGCCGCCGGCCTACGCCGGGCCCTCGCGCGGCATTCCAGTCGCGTGGACTCTGGCGCTGGTCGTCGCCGCGCTCGTTGGATACCTGATCGGGCACGCCCCGCGTGGTGGTGCCGAGTCGGATTGGATGGGCCTTGCGATCGGCCTGCTCCTGGTGATTGTCGCCGCAGCAGGTTTCGAGTTCGGCCGACGCGCGGCGCTGCCCGTGGTGACGCTGGACCCCGCGCTGCTGGCTCGGCTCAGTGAAGAGGCCAAGCGGTGAAACCGGCGCCGTTCGACTATCTCGCCCCCAGCACGATCGAGGAGGCCTGCGAGCAACTTGCCCAGGCAGGCGGCGGAGCGACCTTGTTGGCCGGTGGCCAGACGCTGTTACCGCTGCTCGCGCTGCGCATGAGCCAGCCCTTCATCCTGATCGACATCAACCGGATTGCGGCGCTGAAGGGTGTGTTGCGCGCTGAAGGCGGCACACGGATCGGACCGATCATGCGCCAGAATGAGGTGATCGCCGATCCGACGCTGGGCACTGCCCTGCCCGTGCTGGTTACCGCGACGCGTCATGTCGGACATCACCAGACCCGCAATCGCGGCACCATCGGCGGCTCGATCGCGCTCGGCGAACCGGCGGCGGAACTCCCGGCGACCGCGGTGGCGCTTGGCGCCTCGGTGGAAGTGCGCTCCACGCGCGGTACCCGCCGTATCGCGGCCGAGGACCTCTATCTCAGCCCCTATGCAACCGCACTCGAGTTTGACGAGCTCATTACGGCCCTTCATTTTCCTGATTGGCCTACTGACACCATTTCAATGTTCCGCGAGGTCGCTATGCGGCCGGGTGACTTCGCGCTGGTCGGTCTGACCGGCGCCCTTACGGTGAAGGACGGCCGCATCGCCCGCGCCGGCATCGCCTGGTTCGGGATGGGTCCGACCCCAATCAAGGCACGCCAAGTGGAGGCGGCATTGATTGGACAGTCGACCACAGGGCTTGATGTGAAGGGTCTCGCCGAACTCGCCATCGCCGAAACCGCCCCATTCGACGATCACCACGCCACCGCCGAATATCGGCGGACAGTCGGACGGCGCATCTTCGCACGCACTTTGAGCGAAAGGCTGGACGTGAGGCAGACAGCATGAGCGAACATCCCATCCGCATCACCATCAACGGCCGCCCGCATGCCGCGACTGTCGAAGGCCGCCTGACGCTCAGCGACTTTCTCCGCATCAACGCGGGCTACACCGGTGTGCATCTCGGTTGCGAGCACGGCGTGTGCGGCGCCTGCACCATCATCCTCAATGGCCAGGCTGTGCGCTCCTGTCTGATGCTGGCGGTACAGGCCGACGGCACTTCCATTACCACGGTCGAGGGGCTGGCTGCGGCCGATGGCACTCTTCATCCGGTACAGCAGGTGCTACGCGACGAGCATGGGCTGCAATGCGGTTTCTGCACGCCGGGCATTGTGATGACGCTCGCTGCGCTGACCGCGGGCCCGGAAAAACCGAAGGCCGACACGCTGCTGAACGCGCTGTCCGGCCACATCTGCCGCTGCACTGGTTATCAAGGTATCCGGCGCGCGGCACTCAAGCTCGCCGCCGAGCCGCAAGGAAGCCAGGCATGAACGCGCCGCATACCCAGACCGCCGGCTATATCGGCCAACGAATCCAGCGCACCGAAGATTTACGACTGCTGACTGGTCGCGGCGTCTTCGTCGATGACGTCGAACTGCCGGGCATGCTGCATGTGGCTTTCGTGCGCAGCCCGATGGCGCGTGGACAAGTCCGTTCGATCGACACCTCGGCAGCGCGCGAGATGCCGGGCGTTTTCGCAATCCTGACCGCCGAGGATCTGGCGCGCTTCAAAATCGATCTGATCAACTTCTTCCTGGTGACACCCTCCATCGAGATTCTGCCGCTGGCGAAGGATCGCGTGGCCTTTGTCGGCGACCCGGTCGCAATGGTTGTTGCCCAGGACCGCTACATCGCCGAAGATGCCGCCGGGCTGGTCATGGTCGATTACGAAGAAGAAGATCCGGTCGTCACCATCGACGACGCCAGGCACGGACCACTGGTGCATCCCGCCACCGAGTCCAATGTCGCCGCAACTGCAGGAGACGAAGAAGCGGATGCGGACCTCGAGGCACAGCTGGCGAGCGCGCCGCATCTGGTGACCGCGACTATCAAGCACCAGCGCATCGCGCAGTCGCCGATGGAGACCCGCGGCGTGGTCGTTGCCCCGCACGGCCAGGGCGAGATGACCGTGTACATTGCCACCCAGAGTCCGCAGATGGCGGCGCGCTATCTGTCTCTGGCTTTCGGCTTGCCGCAGACCAGCATCCGCGTTATTTCCAAGGACGTCGGCGGTTCCTTCGGCCTCAAGGTGCAGCCGTGGCGCGAGGAAGTGGCTGTGGTCGCGGCCGCCATGATTCTCGGCCGACCGCTCAAATGGACCGAAGACCGGCTCGAAAACCTGACGTCCGCCTGCCAGGCACGCGAGCAGGAAATCACGCTGCGCGTTGCCTTCGACGCCGACGGCAAGCTGATCGCCTCGCACGCCGATTACAATGTCAACAACGGCGCGTACCCACATGGAGCGGACGCAAATATTGCGGTCGCGATGTTCCTGTGGGCCGCGCACAAGATGCCGAACTTCAGCTTCCAATGCAGAGGCTGGTATACCAACACGGTCGGTATGGCCGCCTATCGTGGTCCCTGGGCGATGGAGTCGCTGGCACGTGAGACGACGCTCGACGTTGCGGCACGGAAGATCGGCATCGACCCCATCGAAATCCGGCGCCGCAACCTCAATAGACTTACCGATCAGCCCTACACCACGCAGTTCGGCATTCCGTTGGAAGACATCACACCGGCGGAATGCCTGGACAAGCTGCTGGAACATGTCGACGTCGCCGCATTTCGTGCGGAGCAGGCGGCGGCACGCGCGCAAGGGCGCTATCTCGGACTTGGCATCGCCACCTATATCGAGCCTACCGCGGGCAGCGCTGGCGTCCCGGTGTTGGCCAGCGACGTGGCACAGATCCGGATCGAGCCGACTGGCAAGGTCAGTGCCGTGCTAAGCACCCACTCACAGGGTCATAGCACGCAAACCACCATGGCACAGGTGATTGCTGAGCGACTTGGCGTTCCCTTCGAAGACGTCACCGTGTACGAGGACGACAGCTCGCGCGGCGGGTATGGATCGGGAGCCTCCGGCAGCCGTCAGGCGGTCGCGGGCGGCGGAGCCTCCATCAGGGCGGCTGATCTGCTGGCCGACAAGGTGAGGCGCGCCGCCGCCCACCTGCTCAACGCCAATCCTGAGCACGTTCGTATCCAGGGTGGCATGGTCCACGTCCTGGGCGACAGCGATAAAACACGCAGCCTGCGCGAAATCGCAGAGATCGCCTATGGCGAACCCGAGCGCCTGCCGCCAGGCATGGAGGCCGGGCTCGAAACGCAGTATCGCTATCAACCGCCGCCGATCACCTTTACCAGCGCGGCGCACGCTTGCATCGTCGAAATCGATACCGAGACCGGCTTTGTCAAGATCAAGCGCTGGGTCTCCAGCGAAGATTGCGGTGTGATGATCAATCCATCGGTGGTGGAAGGGCAGATCGCAGGCGGACTCGCCCAGGCCATCGGTATGGTGCTGATGGAAGAAGTCAGCTTCGATGCGCGCGGCAATCCAACTGCGGTCACCTACAAAGACTACATGCTGCCGGCCATTTCGGACGTGCCGGATTTCGAATACGTCCACGCCTGCACCCCCTCGAAAGCGGAGGGTGGATTCAGAGGCGTGGGCGAAGGTGGCTGCATCATCGGACCGCCGACACTGGTTAACGCCATCGCCGACGCGCTCTCCCCCTTCGGCGAGCTTCGCCTCGAACTGCCGTTGAGCCCCTCCAAGATTCTGGAGCTGATCGAGGGTCGCCCGATCTCGCAGAAAGCACCCAGCCACAACCCTCCATCGCAGCCCAGTACCGTCACTGCAACGCCCGCAATCGCGCCACAGACCGCGCCGGCGCCTACTGCTCCCTCACCGAAGGAGAAGACAGAAAGCTCCAACACGGCCGACGGCATGTGGAAATTTGTCCTGGCGACACCCGTGGGCCCACAGGTGTTCACCGGACGCCTGGCAACCAACGGCAATGTCGTCACGGGCGCTCTCGTCATGGGCCAGGATGAGATGAACTTCACAGGCACCGTCGCCGGCAACAACCTCAAGTGGGACTTGAAGGTCACCAAGCCGGTATCGCTCACGCTCAAATATGACGTGCAGATCGAGGGCAACAAATTGGTCGGCAAGGTGAAGATGGGTATTTTCGGCACATCGAAACTGACCGGCGAACGCATGTAGAGGCTGCAGGACAGAGCGGCGCCAATCCAACCCAGTTGGAGGCCTGCGCTTGATCTATACATAACGGCACCGATGGTGCCGGTACTCCAAGCAAGCTGAACGCCGCCGCCACTCGATTGCTCACGGTGACCGCGTCGCTGACAGCATCGCCGATGCACTGCCCACCTTCGCCATTGAATCGCTCGCCGGTCAGTCCCAGCCCGAAACTGGTCGATCATGGACGGCTGCTTTCGGAAGTGCTCCTGAAGTGATCGCACTCCTGTTGAAACTGGGCATGCGCTCGGCATCGACCCGATGCTTGCGCTGTTTGAGCAACTCTTGTTGGCCCAGCGGGAGCGCAGCCTCCTCGCATTGCTGCACCCACCGCAGAAACGCGACCGTTCGTCGGAACTCTTGTTTAGATCAAGGGATGACTGGCCGTAACAGCACTGGGACTCGCCATTCGGTTTGCGCATTGCATCAACCGGTAAGACTTTTGGATTTTCAACGGGACAACGAAGTGCGGGCCATGACTTGAACAGTCGCCGCATGGCCGCCGCGGAGAAAGATAAAGATGAGAACAAATATCGCGCGCTGCACTATATTGCTGATGGTCGCAGTCGTCGCTGCCTGTAGTGGCGGGAGTGGAGGAAGTACCGACGCTTCTAACGGCAGCTCTAACGGCAGCAGTGTAACCCTACCCTCTGCTGTTACGAATCTGCAATTGATCAACCAGGGCGGTCCGACGAACGACACCAACCCCTTGAGCAACTACCAGGGAATCAGCTGGGGTGCTGCAACAGCGGGCAGCTATCCGGTGTCCTCCTACAAGATCTATCGCAACGGCGTGGCGTATGCCACGACAACGAATACGAACTATGCGGATACCAGCGCCACCAACAGCAACATCGTTGATTTGA
>Ga0265334_10000028_pt1 | contig 115200 bp, 93 predicted proteins | sample 42023metaG_FD_192442 | JGI IMG/M metagenome (GOLD analysis project Ga0265334, IMG submission 192442) | Rhizosphere microbial communities from Carex aquatilis grown in University of Washington, Seatle, WA, United States - 4-20-23 metaG | ecosystem: Host-associated > Plants > Roots > Rhizosphere...
GGTGAGGTTTTAATGATGCCTGCCTGGCGCAGTGTTGCGGGCACGGCAAAGTTACTATCGGTGTAACTGTTAAGGCTGTCGGCCATAGAATTTGCCAGCTTATCTGTCTGCGTATCTTGCTTAGTGGCGCCCGCCTGTATCAGCACTAGCACTAACATTATGACCGTGAAGAGTCCGATCACTCCCAGGCCGATTCTGTATTTAATGATTCCGCTGCGGTTCATGCTATGCCCCTACCGGCCCGCATGTTCGTCACGCCAGTAATACGCCAGTATGCCACCGAATACTACTATCAACACCAGACAATCCAAAGCAGTGTGAACCAGGGAGTTGCCGGACTGGCCGCCCAACTTCATAAATATGGACGCTACTAAACCAACCAGCGTAAACAGGCAGATAACAAAACTAACGATTTGCGTAAGCTGTGTGCTGTGTCGCTTGGACGGATCCTGACGCAAAACCGGACTGCGCATCTCCCGCTTTTTGGCGCGCAGAAACAACAGCGCGAATACCGGCACACTTACCAGCAACAGCGCCGTGGGGAATGCTAGCACATCGAAGCTCATCTTGCCGTTTACCAGCGCCAGCAACGTCGCCGTGAGTCCGCCAGCCGCCGCGAACAGGCTAATCGTCATAAACACATACTCCACGCCCATCGGGCTGAGCACCTGGACTACTGCCGACGGGCTAACTTGCTCCGGCCCGCTCAGTACATCAGGCACCTTAGGCGCACTGTCGTATAGCGGCACACTAGGTTGATTCGAAAACTGTTCATCCGTGTGTTCCATTTTTCGCTTTTCCCCTTTACGTACAGCCCGCAGTATAACACCGCTCCAGCCAACCTACAACAAAGCGCTTACGTTATGATTTAGGGCTTAACACTGCCAGCGTTTCGATATGCGGCGTCTTCGGAAAGAAGTTGTAAGCTTCAAAGAAATCGATGTGATATTTGGCTTGCAAAGGTGCCAGATCACGAGCTTGCGTCGCCGGATTGCAGCTGAGATAGATAATTTGCGGTGGCAATACCTCAAGGCACCGTTCCACCACTTTGGCATGCAGCCCGGCCCGCGGAGGGTCAAAGATGACCGGCCGATCCGGTACAATGTAACCCAGCGCCTTTTCGGTCGAAGCTTCGACTACTTTAGTATCTAAATTAATTTCCGCGGCGACGTTTTCGCGGGCCATTTTGGCCGTCGCCGGATCAAGTTCCACTAGTTCCACCCTGTTTTTTGCCACACTCAGACCAATACTCCCCACGCCAGCGTACATATCTACTGGGTCACCTACGCAAACTTCACGGATACGCTCCAGTGCCTTTTCGTACACCGGCAGATTAACTTGAAAGAAGCTCTCCACGTCGTAAGTGAACGTTTTGCCCAAAATATCATCCCGCAGCGTGACATCGCCGAGTTCGTATAGCAGCCGCGTTGGCACGCTGGCCGGACTTTTCGGCTCACTGTAATATACCCGCAATCCCTTTACACAAGTCGGTAACGACATTTTTGGCAGGTCGTCAACTCTTGTGTACAAAGCAGCAACCACGCCACCTTTTTGACTGCAGCGAACAATTATAGTCTTCAAATCCCCGGCCCGCACGTTCGTTTTCTTCAATTCAGCCAGCACCGCCCGCGCTCCCGCGTCCAACGCCGGCAAGGCTAGCCCGCTGCCCTCCACGATCTGCTTGCCATGGCTGCCACGCTGGTGCAGCGCCAGATGTAACCCCTGCTCATCACCCCAGAAGCTATACTCCATCTTATTGCGATAACACCACTCTTGCGACGTATGCACTACCCACAGCCGGGCTGGATTGTCCATGTTTTCGGAGCCCAGGGTTTGCAGAGAAAGCGAAGGCGAAATCTGCCCGCGCGGATTTTCCTTACCGGCTGTCTGAAGCGAAGAAAACATGAACAATCCAGCCAGCTCTACCCTCTCGTGTTCGAACAGCTCGCGCACGATCTCCGCCTTATAGTAATTTTCGGCTGCGAACGTCATCATCTGCCACGGACTGGTAGCCAGGTAATTTTCTTCACGCGGCGGCACCCGATCGGACGAAGCCTGCACAATCTCTTCGGCAATCGCTTCGGCATAGCTGCGCTTTTTCTTGATAATCCGCGCCCGCACTACCTCGCCCGGCAGTGCGTTCCACACAAACACTTTGCGCCCGTCCGCCAGTTCGGCCAGCCCCTGCCCGCCGTGCACCAATTTCTGTATCGTTACTTCTTCCACGAGGCCTCGATAATACGCACAATGTCGGCCGGTTTCTCAGCGAATCCAGCAGGTTCCAAACCCTTCAGTTGTTCCGGGTCGGCAAACCCCCAACCCACCGACAGGCTCCGTATACCAGCCCGGGCCGCAGCTGTCACATCACCAAGTTCGTCGCCGACATACCAAACCGATTGCTTAGGCAACCGGTAGCGCACCAGTAGCTGACGGATGAGCGCCGGCTTACCCATCAGGCCCGCACTGCTGCGCACCGCCTTAAAGCAACTCAAAACACCCTCGCGCCTCAGCAGATGACGGATATTATGGCTGCTGTTTGAGCTGGCAATAAGCAGCACGTAGCCATCCTGGTACAGCGTGCGAATGACATCAATCATGCCCGCAAACGGCTCGACATACTTCATATGTGCCCGCATCACCCGGCGCCCCTTAAAATACACGACCGGCAGGCGCCAGAGCGGCAGGCCAAGATGCAGCGCCAGACGTTGCATCGACATTTTGCGCAGCTCCTGCAACTGCTTCACGGAGTAGTCGGCAGTGTCACCGGCCTCGCTTTTCAGGAAATCAAACACGTAGGCAAAACTATCGGCAATCGTGCCGTCAAAATCAAAAATAACTGCTTGGCGACTACGCTGCGCTCCCGCTCCGTCACTCCTTTTTTCTGCCATGGCCTAAACTATAACAGAGGCGGTGACTGTCCGCTAGCTTACCGGAGCATAGGCCGCATGACAAGCACCGTGGTCGGTACGTTCGGTAAATTTCTGATGAAATGCTTCGGCACGATAGAACGGACCCGCCGGAGTAATTTCGGTGACGATTTTCTCGTCGTATTTCGGTTGCAACTCATCCAGTACCCGCTCGGCGATCTCTTTCTGCTCGTCGGTGGTATAAAAAATGGCACTGCGGTAATTTTCACCCATGTCCGGCCACTGCTGATTTAGCTGGGTCGGGTCATGCATGCGGAAGAACTGTCTGACCAGCGTCTCGAAGCTAACCTTGTTGGCGTCATACTCAATCCAAACCGCTTCAGCATGCCCTGTCGTATGGGTGTTTACGTCATCCCAAGTCGGGTTTTCAGTAGTGCCGCCAGTATAGCCCGCAAGCGTCTGGGTTACCCCCGGCACCTGATCAAAATACCATTGGACACCCCAAAAACACCCTGCCGCAAAAATTGCCTGTTCCATACCCCGATAACCCCTCGCTTATCTGTCATCAGTATAGCATGATGCATTCCGCTGAAGCCCTTAGGCAACGATCTCCCGACGCTTATCCACGAAATTACCCTGTATATAAGCATCGGCATTACACCAGATGCAGCGGGGTATGGCTTTGGATAAGCTTGCGGGCAGCCATTTCCAGATATATGCCAATCCCATCCCCTCCTGCGCGTTAGACTTATACACAACGACAAAAATGCTAGGATTATCAGCGATATTCCGACTATGCTGGTTACCCGGCCAAGAAGCCCAATACATATTGAGTACGTCATCAAAGCACGCCCATACAGGCGTATTCCAGGGCGTACGGTCAGGGCAAACCGTGGCCAGCGTGGCATAAGGTACTTCGGCAAGGATATTTCGTAACTCCGGTGGTAAATCTGTGCATTTCATCGCACAACAATAATACTACCTGTGGTACATGTGTGGACAACTGTTGTGCGGAAGTTGCACAAGTGCTAAAGTTCGCTTATGCAACTCAGCACCGAAGCAGTCCGCACTTACTTTGCCAAACTCGGCCTGGAGCCGGAGATCGCCGACATCTATCTTGCCCTGCACGCGCACGGACCGCAAACCATTTCCGAGCTGTCCCGTACTTCAAATGTGGAACGGACGCGGGTTTATCGCCTGATCGACAAGCTGCTGGCAAGCAGCCTTATCGAAGTAGAGAGTCATTACAAACGCGGTGTCATCAAAGCCGCACCCATAGCCAATCTGCATATTCTTATCAGCCAAAAGGAGCAGGAACTTAAAGGTCTACAGGACGAACTCGGCCTGATTGAGCAAGTCCTTAGCCGCAATTCCCTGTCAGACCCCACAACGCGAGTGCAGTTTTACCGTGGCCCGGAAGGTATCCGTCAGATGCAGTGGAACCTGTTCCGCGCCAAGACCGAGATTCTGTCTATCTTGCACGAGCCGATGCAGTATGGCACAGGTGACGCATTCTTCAAGCGATGGGCTGAGAGATGGAATGAAGGTGACTGGCACATCAGACTTATCCTCAACGAGAATTTCCTTGAGCATAGCAACGCTTGGCACCGTGAGCATCCGGGAATCGTGCCAAAATCCCACTATTCCCGTGTACTTGAGGCAGCGACCTGCCCGATTAAGTTTGAAATGGACACGTATAACGACGTAGTCGCCTACTACAACTGGCACGAGGGTGAAGTCTTCGGCATTGAAATCTACAACAAAGACATCACCGATTTCCAACGCTATTTCTTTGAAATGCTATGGGCTCAGGCAAAGCTACCTACAGAAGATCTTGGCCGCGCCGAATAAGTTTAGCCCTCCTTAAGGGCTTTATTCCTCTATTTCAACATCGCGCCAGAACGCCACGTAGTTCGAAAAATATTTGTGCACCCGCTCGATAGCGCTCGGCATAGGCGTCGGATAACTCCAGGCATTATCCTTGCTCCAGTCGTCACCCTGCCCCACGTCAAAATACTGGCAGACGCCCTTCCACGGGCAGGTATAGGGCGTGGGACTTTCGCGCAAAACCTCCTTTTTAACGCTGCCTGGCGGAAAATACCAGTTCTGTTCAATGTAAATCAGCTCATCCTTATCGGCCTCGGCAATCACCTGGCCTTTCCATATTGCTTTCACTTGTTGCCGCCCTCCTTTACCACTTAGTATACACGGCTCGCCGTAGCTGCATATCCGCTGTGAAATTCCTTGCCAATTCTGTAACGCAGCCGTACAGTATTGGTATCAACTAGGAGGGGGCGGGGTTATGGTAAAAACGAATAAGCTCGAGGAACAACTGAACGAGTTGTTTGTTAAAAATGTTCCCAAACTGCCGGATGGCGGACGCAAAGCGTTGGTAGCTTGGGCGCCGATTGTGACACTTATATTGGGGTTGTTGTCGCTATTTACGGCTTGGAGCCTGTGGCACTGGGCCCGTCTGGCTGACATGGTGAACAACGTCGTAAACGGGATTGCCGGTAATAGTAATCTCTGTAATGGATACTATTATCCTGGCTACGCGTGCGGCGCTACACTATATTCGCGCTTCTCGGTCTGGTTATGGCTGGGTGTAGCATTCTTGGCTGTTAACGGTATCCTGTATCTACTGGCGTATCCAGGCCTCAAAAGCCGACAAAAACAGGGCTGGGACTATCTGTACTACGCACTCTTGCTACAGGTGATCTACGCAGTGCTGTCACTGTTCATACCCTACAACGCCGGCGGACACTTCATCGGCTCCCTCATCGGGGCGGTTATCGGATTTTACCTGCTATTCCAGATCCGCGGATCTTACCTGGGCAAGCAGGACCGTCAGACACCCACCCCAACCGATCACAAGGACAGTTAACGGATGGTTTTGAACAGCCTGGCGAACAGCAAGAGCTCATCGAAGAGTTTGCCGAGATTACGCTCATAGCGCTCGCGGTGCTCCTCCAGAATGCTGCCGCCGTCGTTAAACATCTTATCGACGTAGGGGAAATATATATCCCAGCTTAATGCCACCAAACCAGTCTCACGAACGGCGGTCAGCAGTGCCTCGACAGCGCGCACACCGCCCCAGTTACCGTTACTCGCCCCGGCGAACGCCACAGGCTTGTGGTTGTAGAGCTGCAACTCACTATCGAGCATGCGCTTTAGGCTGCCAGGAAAGCTGTGGTTGTATTCGGGCGTCACGATGAAAAATGCATCCGCTCTCGCCACGATGTCGCTGTAGCGCGGATCCTTGCCTTCCGGGTCGTTGCCGTCGCCCGGGAAATTGAAATCTGCCGGGTCCACGAAAAGCACCTCGACGTTGGGAAGTCGAGCTGCAAAATCAGCAATGTAGCGCGCTGCCTTGATTGATTGGCGCTGTACGCGCGCGGTTCCAGCTAACACCGCCACTGTAAGTTTTTCGTCTGATTGTTCGTTCATTTGCCCTTGCCCTCCAGCTTATGGATATCAGTATGGTTCAAGCCGTAATAATGCGCAATCTCATGCCACAACGTGTGGCGAATTGCCTCCTGCAGTTCCCGCTCGTTGCCGGCCTGCATGAGCAACGGAAATTTGAACAGGGTGATTCTGTCCGGCAACAGCGGTTGCCGGCCCTGGCGCTCCGACAGCGGCACTCCCTGGTACAACCCCAGCAGCGTCTGGTCGTGGCGCAGTTGCAGTTCGTAGCGCTGCTCAGCGGTAGGCTCGTCGGCGAACAGTATCGCCACGTTCTTTACGTTGTCGCGGTGGGTTTTGGGCAGACTGTCGAATGCCCGGTCGATGAGTTCCTGAAAATGTTCGTCGCTGATAATATACATGTGTTTTCAATTGTAGCACTCTCATGCTCAGAGTGCTAAAACCTCGACATAATAAATTTGCATTAGCATTAAAAACATTGACTTATTAGTATTTTTTGATATAATTGCTTCGTTAATAGCTGGACTTCTGAGCCGTGAGGCGATTTCCTGAGGCCCTGAGTTAAGGAGTAAAAGATTGTGAAGAAAGTTTCTTTATTTGGCAGCACCACCCTGGCAAGCATAGCAGCTGCGACCGTCATTGCCGCACCGGTCTTTGCCTGCCACCCAGTTGGCAGCATCGTTAAGACTGTTCAGGATCAGACTACTGGCAGCACTACAGCCGACGCCAACGACCAATCGAGCGCCCTTACCGTAAACAACGGAGATACGCTAATCTACACCATTACCGTCAAAAACACCGGCGCAGCCGCCGGCAATGGCGACAACGACATGTTGAACGTGGCCGCTACCGACAACCTACCTGCCGGCCTGCAGATAGTCAGCACTGACGGTTCGACCAGCATGGGCACAATCAAGCCCGGCCAAAGCATGACCGTGAAATACACCGTAAAAGTCAGTGATACAACTGACGGCGATGTTATCGCCAACAAAGCCTGTTACGCGGGTAAAAGCAAGGACAACAATAACAACCAGAGCGGTTGCGACTACGCTTACGTGAAGGTACACGTGCCGGTGACACCGGCCGTCACACCCACGCCCACCCCGACCCCACAGCCACAGCCTCAACCCCAGCCGGCTCCGGCAGCCATGCCTGACACCGGCAGCACCGCGCTCTCAACCGGCCTGTTCGCAGGTGGCGCAGCCGTGTTTGGTTATGTACTGAACGCCCTGCGTTTGAAGTTCCGCGACAAGGCATAAAACGCCCCTAACTACGCACGTTCAAAGAGCCTTCGATATCGAAGGCTCTTTTGATTTCAGTTTGTCTCTGAATCGGCAAGCTTAGGAGCGACTTACCGTTCAATGAACGGTAAGTCCGGATAAATACTTCTGGTAAGCTCGTCGACCTCATGTCGAAGCTGCGGGAACGGCACACCCTCCCGGGCAGTCACGCCTTCAAAAATCCAGAATACCCGCTCGCTAAACCCAAGACCGCAGGCTGGCGGCATACCGTATTCCAGCATTTCCACGTAGTCGATATCAAGCATCATGGCCTCGGCGTCGCCTGCATCACGCATTTGCTGTTGCTCTGTAAAGCGCTGTAGTTGATCGAGCGGATCATTCAGCTCAGAGAATAGATTGCACAGCTCGCTGCCGGCAATCACCACCTGCGCCCTCTGGGTCGTTTCCGGCCGATCCGGATTGGTTTTACTAAGTGGGCTGATAAATGTCGGTGTGTTTATTAGCCACACCGGTCCCGCCACATCTTTGCGGATATTTTTCCAAAGTTTGTCAATGCCGCGAGCCTTGTTTTCGGTCTGCTCCACTTCCAGCTTATTGTCGGTAAGAGCTTTTTTGACCTCGTCGATGGTGCAGTTGAACGGATCGAGACCATAACGCTTCTGGATGGTCTCGGCGTAGTCCCAGCGCTCCCAGGGTTTGCTCAAATCGGTCTCAAACCGAGCGTCTAATTTAAACTGCAGCGCCCCGAACGTCTGCTCAAGCACATATTTGAACATCTCCTCCTGAAACGCCATGCCGTCGTGCCAATCGGCATATGCCCAGTACCATTCCATAGCGACATGCTCGGGCAAATGCTCATCGCTATAGTTTTCGTTACGGAAGCGCGGACCAATGTCATACACTTTTTCGAAACCGGCACCCAGCAGACGCTTAAGCGGCAGCTCATGCGAGATGCGCAAATAAAAGTCCTGATCCAACGCGTCCATATGTGTGACGAACGGGTTGGCATCGGCTCCACCAGTGGTGTGTTCCAGCACCGGGACGTTCACCTCAGTAAAACCGTGCTGGTTCAGAAAATCACGCGTGGCCTGCCAGAATTTACTGCGGCGCACGAAGCGTTCACGGACATCTAGGTTAACGTTCATGTCGACGTACCGGCGACGGAAGCGTTCTTCTTTGTTCGTGAAGCCATCCTGCTTGCTTGGCATCGGACGTAAAGCCTTAGTAAGCAGGTGCAGCTCATGCACCGTGACCGATTTTTCACCAGTCTGCGTTTTTTCGACCACACCACTCGCCTGCACAAAGTCGCCGCTATCGAGCAATGGCAACTGATCCATACCTAGTCGCCCAGAAGCCGCATCGAGCGGGGCCGTCGTTTCGGCGTGTAGGAACAGCTGTAGTTCCCCGCTCATATCGCGTATCACAATGAACGCGATTTTCCCGAACTTACGGATATTCTGTACGCGCCCTACCACCTGCACATCCTGCCCTGTCAGTGCGTCAAAATTGTCCGCAATATCACGGAGATTGTGGGTATGCCCGGCTTTTGCAGGATACGGGTTAACGCCCAGCTTTTTTAAATCATCGAGCTTGCGCAGCCGCTCGTCGCGGTAGTCTTTCAGGGTTGCCATATTGACTACAATTGTAGCGAAGTTTAACAGATTACGCCAGAGGTGATAATTCTACCCTGTATACCCTGCTAGGCTACAGCCGCAATGGTGTAGACCGTGGTCTCAGCGGGCGTCTTGATTTCCACATCGTCGCCCTCTTTTTTGCCGAGCAAAGCTTTGCCGATAGGCGATTCGTCGCTGATCTTCTGCGCCAGCGGATCGGCTTCGATAGTTCCGACTACCTGCAGCACCAGCTCCCTACCCTTGGTGCTCTTGAGCGTTACTCGGGAACCCAAGCCGACTTGTTTTTTGCCACCCTGGTTCTTGATGACTTCGACATTCGCCAGGATGTGCTCGATCTCGTCGATGCGCGCATCGTTGCGCTCCTGTTCCTGACGGGCAGACTGATACTCAGCATTTTCGGCCAGATCACCGAGCTCGCGGGCGGTCTTAATAGCCTCAGCGGTCGCTGTGCGCTTAATGCGCAGCGCCTCCAATTCACCGTTTAAGTCATCAATGCCTGCTTGTGTCAGGTGGAACAGTTTTTTCATACTTACTCCTTATACTTTCGAGGACCGAATACTTTAGGATAGTTTGGCTGTTGCCCTTTATCCCCTTCACGGGATTAGGGGGCTATAGTAACGCCTTATTTTTGCGAGGTCAAGATCTTTTGCAGTTTTTCCAGGCTGAGCATCGTGCTTTCTGCCGCGGTGCGCTTTTTATACTCGAACACAGCTTGTGCGACGGTCTTTGTACTCACCACCACCCGATGTGGTATACCAAGCAAATCAGCGTCCGCGAACTTTTCCCCCGCCCGAGTGTTGCGGTCATCATACAATACCGACACACCCGCTTCCTGTAAGTTTTCATACAGATTGTCAGCAGCTTTTATGATTTCCGGCTCTTCGCCCAGCCGGGCCAGATACACACGGTACGGTGCGATATTGTCCGGCCACACCAACCCTCTCTCGTCCGAAAAGTGTTCGGCGATCACGCCGACCAATCGGCTGATGCCGATGCCGTAGCAGCCCATAATAATCGACTGCCGACTGCCGTCTTCGTCGGTGTAATACAGCCCTAGCGCATCGGTATATTTTGTTTCCAGCGGGAAGATATTACCGACTTCCACCGCCCTTTTCTCGACCAGATCTTCCTTTTTGAGCCCCAGCTTGGCGAGATTCTCATCGGTATAGATCTCTTTGTTTATGGCCAATTTTTTAGTCTCGTCCAAATAGATGGTATCTTCGCCGATATCACTCAGCGTCTGGTACTCGTCGCTGTACCTCTCAGTAAAGTAGCCACCGTCGGCTGCAGTGCGATAAGTGGTTGCGCCAATTCCAAGCCGTTTGTACACCTTTATATACGCGGCGGCGACCTTCTCGTACAAGTCGTCATGCTCCGCCTGTGTACGCGCGAAACTGTACATGTCCTTCATAACAAACTCACGGCCGCGCAGTACGCCACTTTTAGCCCGCAACTCATTGCGAAACTTGCTCTGGATCTGGTAAATGTACAGTGGCAAATCTTTGTACGAATCAACATACGGCATCAGTACGTCCACAATCGGCTCTTCGTGAGTGAGACCAAGGCCGAGCTCGGTACCATTCGCCAGTTTGGTCTTAAACCAGTTGTCAACCACCGCATCGTCCCAGCGGTTTGTCTTTTCAAAGAGCTCTTTCGGCTGCAAGGCGGTCATCATGACCTCCTGGCCACCGATGGCATCCATTTCCTCGCGCACGATTTGCTTGATGTTTTCCAGCACCTTAAGACCAAGCGGCAGATACGCGTAGACACCGGCCATTTCCTTGTGGACGTAGCCGGCGCGAATGAGCAGCTGCGCGTTGCGGGCGGTTTCGTCCGCAGGTGCGGTCTTGCTGGTCTTGGTGAATAGTTTACTTACTCGCATGAGTAGTCCTTTACTGCTTCAGGGATTTTATTAATTTCAAAAATGAATACAAAGAAATATCTACCGCCGGGGCGGAATTGGGGTAAAAATAACTGCGATTTCCGAAACAAGCAGCCTCATCTTGAGATCGATTATACCGCAGACTGCCCGGAAACGCCATGTAAACCCCCGGCGGCTTTAGGGTCAAAGCGCGGAGTGATAAAGATATGCAAACGCGATGCCGTTTTTGAGCATGTGCAGCAGGATTCCCGGCCACAGACTATCTGTCTTTTCGCGCAAATAGCAGAGTACAATCGACAGCGTAAAAGTGTCGATACCAGCCACCCACAATAGACTGCCTGATTGCCCCGACTCCAACAGATGCGGTACCGCGAATAATACGCTCGTAAACAACGTTGCCCACACCCAGCGCAGTTTGGTCCGGAGGCCTGTGAACACAAAGCCGCGGAACACCGTTTCTTCGACTATTGGCGGCAATATGACCAGGCTGATAAACGTAAGTATGAGATTTTCCGCGCCATGAGGGTTCCGGAACCCCAGATCCTGCTTTTGATTGGGGTTTAGCGAAGGATACAATGCCTGTGCAACAGCCAAAAGCACCAGATACAACATAAAGTATGCCGCGAAACCGGCCAGCGTATACACCGGGTCACGCCACCGCGGCCTGCGCCAGCCGATACTGCGTAAGCGCGCCTGACGCCAACGTACGAACCACCAGATCGCACCGAACGTCAGCACCTCAGCAAGCAACACGAACCAGAACTGTGCGACGACCGAATTGCTCAGCCAGCTCTCAGTTTGCACCTTATTCCAGCCTTCTATGCGCGGATATATTACGATGAGCAAACTGGCCAGAACCTGAGCGATCAGATACACAGCTACCGCGTACAGAACTGCGACCCAAGGGCCCCACGATACCTTGTCGGTCGCCGCCCTATGCTGTTGTTTCTTATGCGCATCGGGCCGCGTCGGATCAAAATGCCGCAGGCGCGAATCAGTGGCGTGCACAAGTTCCTCAGAAGAAGCGTTTGACATCGGCGAAGCTGATTAGGATGATGAGGCCAAACAGCACCGCAAAACCGGTGGCATTGATGAGTTCTTCGCGCTCCGCGGTCAACGGCTTCTTTATAGCATGCATAAATAGCGTTAGCCACAGGCGTCCGCCGTCGAGCGCCGGTATGGGCAGTAGGTTCATTACACCGAGCGTCAGTGCCAGTACGGCCACGACCATCAGGATAAAGCGCACCCCCAGCGCCGCGCCGTACTTGAACACGAAGAAGATGCCGATCGGCCCCGACACTTGGCTTGATGCCTCAGTCTGCGCCGCCTGGCGCGCCACCTTGTTATGGGTCGCACCGCCCGCGATGATACCGCCCAGGCCAGCCAGCGCCTTGCCGATTCCTTCGAACGTCAACCCCGTAAGCTGCCCCATCGTACCCACCGCCACGATCGGTGCCGACCAGGTGGAGCGTACCACCGTCAGGCCGTCCTGCCACGGGTCAGTACCAACGCCCATATAACCAACTTGCTTGCCCTGCTTTGCCGCAGCCGCCACCTCAGTGTTACTACGCAACCGCAGCGTAGTCTGCTTGTGCTCCTTGCCGCGCACGAACTGCACCGTAACTTCCTGGCCAGCATAGCGCTTGGTGAGTGTAGCCAGATCGGTCGTTATCGACACGTTGTTCACCTTGGCGCCGACCGGCTCCAAGGCTGTAACATCATCGTTTTTCTTGAGCCCCGCCGTAGCTGCCGGCGAGTCTTTTTCCACCGATACCACCTCCGTGTGCAGTGTCGCGTGGTTCTGGTAATGCGCATCATTCGCCACCGTAAACTGGTTTCCTACCAGTTGCGGCATGCCGACCAGCGCCAGCAGTGTAAATAGCAGGAACGCCGTTACCAGGTTCACTCCGATACCTGCGAACATGATTTTGGATTTAGCCTTCAGGCTGGCCGCACCGAATGAGCCCTTAGCGGTATCACTATCGTGCTCGCCTTTCAGCTTCACGAAGCCGCCCAGTGGCAGCAAGTTCAGGGTAAAATCCCAGCCACGCTTCGTCTTGTGCCGGTACAAGGTCGGCGGGAAAAATATGCCGAATTCCTCTATCTCCACGCCGTTACGCCGTGCTGCCCAAAAATGTCCTAATTCATGCGTGATAATTAGGACTATGAACAGCAGCAGACCGGTAATCAGTAAAAATATCCCCATGCACTCCCTTTTTGTTTAGTATACCAGACGAACCTGTAAGTTTGACCGGGAACAGGCACTCATTATGTCCCGAAGCGCCGGTGGCGCTGTGCGTAAGCGTCTAGCATTTCGTCCAGTTCAGCCACCGAAAAATCCGGCCATTTGGTGGGAGTGAACATGAACTCGCTGTACGCCGCCTCCCACAGCATAAAGTTACTAAGCCGCTGTTCACCTGAGGTGCGAATAATAAGGTCGAGTGGCGGCACACCGTTGGCGTTCAGTTGTCCCGAAATGAGCTCAGCCGTCAGTTCGGAAGCTGGCGTACCATCCGCCACCAGCTGTTTCATGGCGTCCACAATTTCCTGCTGACCGCCGTAGTCCAGACAAAACAGCAGCGTGCCACGCGTATTATGCCTAGTCTCCTCTTCGGCTTGATGTATTACCTTTAGCAAGGCTTTTCCGATGCGCAACTTATTACCCAAGACATACACACGCACTCCGTGACGCTTCAGCTTTCCCACCTCGTGTTTGAATATCCACAGAAACAGCTTCATCAACTGACGCACTTCGTCGGCTGATCGGCTCCAGTTTTCGGTACTGAATGCGTAAACCGACACGTATTCGACACCACGGTCTATAGCCGCCTCCAAAACATTCTCCATTGTCCGGTAGCCGGCTTTGTGCCCTTCGTAAATTGGCACACCACGCTCTTTGGCCCAGCGCCGGTTGCCATCCAATATAAAGCCAATGTGTCGCGGCACGATGGCCGCCTGTGGTTCAGTCATTTAATAGTTCCACCTAGACGGTCATTATTTCAGATTCTTTGGCTTTTGATGCGGTTTCCACCTGCCCTTGTGCCATTTTCGCGGCATCCTCAACTTGACCTTGCAGTCGCTTGGCCTCGTCTTCACCGATATCTTTATCTTTCTTGGCGCGGTCAATCGCATCGAGCGCGTCGCGGCGCACGTTGCGCAGCGCAATCATGGCGTCCTCTTGCTTAGTACCGAGCTGTTTAACGATCTCGCGGCGACGCTCCTCCGTCGGCGCCGGAATAGGTACACGTACTACACGGCCGTCATCGCTCGGGTTCAGACCGAGCGAGGGGTTATCACGGATAGCACCCGCAATCGCCTGAATATTATTCGGGTCAAACGGCGTAATCTGCAGCAGTTGCGCTTCCGGAGCCGTGACATTCGCCACCTGGTTTAGGGGCATTGGCTGACCATACGCTTCCACCATTACGCTGTCCAGCATCGCCGCGCTCGCCCGGCCGGTACGCAAGGTTTTGAGTTGGTCACCGTAATGGCCGAGCGCCGCATCAAACTTCGTTTTTGTATCGCTGATAAGTTGGCTTGGGTTCATAGTTCTCCTGTGTGAGCACTATTATAGCCTGAATCTCGAAACACGGCGAGCCTTGTCAGGATATGCAGCTCAGTCCCACCGCTATAAAGAAACCCGGTACCTTTCGGTACCGGTAAGACATGGGTTAAATAGGAGTAAGGCGTGAGGTTTAGAAGCGTTCCAGCGCCAGTTCGTCCATGTGGATTACTTCGGTGCTGTTCAGCATTTCGAGCGCCGTGTTTGCGGGACGTTCGATGAGCTTGATCAATTTCATGTTACTCATGTAAGTGGTGCCCTTTTGTCTTTTTAATGTTTTTGTCTTATTCAAGACTAATCACTACTATACACCATGTTTGCATAAATTGCAAGTAGTTCTTATGTTTTATTTGTGGTTTTTGTATGCAATCCGCAAAAGGACCCTGACACACCAGGGTCCTTGACGACATTTCTAAGTTGCTGGCTCCTGCGGCCGTCGCTTACGCGACTTCGCCGAGAGCCATGCGACTAAAACGGCGAACTAGGATATTCTCACCCAGGCGCGCGTTGTGCTCTTTCACGTAGTCACCTACCGTCTGGTCGGGGTTCTTGATGAACGGCTGATCCAGCAGACAACGCTCCGCAAAGTACTTCTTGAGCTGACCTTCGACAATCTTGTCAGCCATCTCAGCCGGCTTACCCTTCAGCGCATCGCTGGTGAGCAGTTCCTGCTTCTTGGTTTCGCGGGCATCTTCAGGAATGTCATCCGAGCTCACGTATTCCGGCGCGGAGGCGGCAACGTGCATTGCCACGTCCTTGACGAGGTTAGCAAAGATCTCGTTGCGTGCCACGAAATCTGTTTCGCAGTTTACCTCTACGATCACGCCGATGCGGCCATCGTGGTTGTAAGTGCCAACAACACCCTGGCGAGCTTCACGCTCACCACGCTTTTCGGCCTTAGTCATACCCTTCTTGCGCATCTCCTCGAGTGCTTTGTCGAAGTTACCGTCAGCTTCTTCGAGCGCCTTCTTGGCGTCGGTCAAACCCACGCCAGTCAGGTCCTTAAGCCGCTTTACTTCTTCAATACTAATCCCCATTATTTCTCCCCCTCTTCTTTGACTGCCTCTACCTTCTTGGTTTTAGCCTTCCCTGCTTCGACTGCGGTCTGCATGTAATCAGCCACCAACTGCAGCGCCTTGATAGCGTCGTCATTCATCGGAATCGGGTAGGTTATGCCCGTCGGGTCAGCATTGCTGTCCACGATACCCACGATCGGCAAGCCAAGTTTCTTGGCTTCCTTAACGGCGTTAGTGTCATGCACGACATCGAAAACAACTACAGCACCCGGCTTAGCATTCAGTTCCTTGATGCCCCCGTACAGATAATTCAGTCCATCAATTTCTTCCTGAAAGCGCTGCACTTCCAGCTTGTTGTATTTGCCGGCCAGCTCGCCACTCGCCATCTTGTTCTCCAGGTCGACCAGGTGCTTGATCTGAGCGCCGATAGTGTTCCAGTTGGTCAGCATACCACCGAGCCAGCGGTTCACCACAAATGGCTGCTTGGTGTTTTCGGCCAGGGCGAGCACGATTGGCTGCGCCTGGCGCTTAGTGCCCACAAACAGAATCTGACGATCCTTAGCAGCCGTATCCTGCAAAAAGTTCAGCGCGTTGTCCAGCTTCTCAACCGTCTTGGTCAAGTCAATGATGTGGCTGCCGCCGCGCTTGCTGTGAATGTACTGTGCCATTTTAGGGTGCCAGCGACTAGTCTGGTGACCAAAGTGCGCGCCCGCTTCCAATAGTTGCTTAATGTCTACTTCCGTAGCCATGACAAAGTCCTTTCTCTTCGATTGGGTGCCCCGCGGTGCCTGCACGGCCTACCACGAGGAGGATTGCTTCCCAACCTGCTTGGGTTAATAACGATAGTAGTATAACAGATTACTCATCCGGCGACAACTCTTCCCCGGACATGGTTCGCACTATCTCTGTGAGTACCGTGATCTCCGCTGGCGAGAGTTCAGGAGGATGCTCAAGCAGACCCTCAGCCTCTTGCGCGGCACCCGGAGACCGAAACGCCTGCTCCACAGCCAGTTGCGCTTGATACTCTTCCGCACTCAGATCGCTAATGTGTTCCACGGATCTCTGCTGCCCGTCCCATTTCTCAACCTCATCAGTAACGGCATATGACGCATCGTGGACTACTCCTTCATACAGGTGCGCGAAATGTACTGCGATACTGAGCCGACGCGTAACACCGTTGTCGCCCACTAACACGGTATTGGTAAAGGAGAACAAAGCCGAAGGGCCGTCCTCTCGATCAGACGGTATGTAGCCAACTGCTCCAGCGCTCCACCTTGCGAACGGGGAGCCCTTCGGCAGCCCTCGCAGCACCTCGGTCGGGATTTCGCGCGTGAACATTACCTCCCCTTCCGGCAGCTCCGACCTGGTCGGAGAGCCGAATAGAGCGTCAGTTTCAGCATCAAGGTCACCCAGCACCCCCTGTTCTTCGGAAATGACCCTGTCAAATAGCCTTTCTGTCGCCGGGATTATGCGAGGCTCCGAAGCACCGGAGCTAGGAATGTCACCATTTGTCATACATCACCTATACTACACCTATTACACAATGTATACGGGTGTCTAATCTTATTTGTTACCAGGGCCATAATCACTCGTGCTTCTAATCGGAGATTGACCCCCACAAACAGAGGTGGTACAATATTCAGCAACTGCTTGGGATACGCCGACTGCGCCTCGCCCGTCGCTAACCGGCCACCAACATATCGAATCAAACCAAGGGCAAGAGGAATTACAACCCTAATGAAAAAGAATTTACACCCAGACAACTATCGCTTGGTCGTGTTCCAAGATTTGAACAACAACGAGACGTACCTGACCCGCAGTACGGTTTCTACCAGCGAGACTATCAAGCTAGACGGCGCTGAATATCCGCTAGTTAAGGTGCACATCACCGGCTCCAGTCACCCGTTTTACACTGGTGAGGAGCGTGTACTCGACATCGAAGGCCGCGTGGACAAGTTCAAGGCTCGTGCCGAAGCTGCTCAGGCCGCCCGCGACACCCGTATTGCTGCTGCCAAAAAGCAGAAGGCCCGCGCCGAAGCCAAGGTTGCAAAGGCAGTCACAGTCGACAAGACCACCAAAGCCACTGACAGCAAAGCTAAGTAGCTACGTTACCTTAAACCGCCCGCGAATTCTGGTTCGGGGCGGTTTTTATATATACTTAGGGAAGATTTATGGAAGCAAAAGAACAAGCCTACCGCAGCGAACAAGCCGAGCTCGAAAGCCGACTGGCCGATCCGGGCATTTTCAGTGATCCCACCTACCCCAAGCTTGCCAAACGTAAAAGCCATGTTGACAGCGTAGTGGCGCTATTTGACACCCAGCACACCACCGAGCAGCAGCTCGATGAAGCCAAAACCGTCGCCGAAGATGACGACGCCGAGCTGGCCGAATTCGCCCGCGAAGAAATTGCCGAGCTTACCGCCCGATTAGAGCAAATACGGGCCGAGCTGGGCGAAGCCCTGACCCCCAAAGATCCCAACGACGAAAAGGACGCTATTATAGAAATCCGCGCCGCAGCGGGCGGCGACGAGGCCAGCCTCTTCGCAGCCGACTTATTCCGCATGTATAGCCGCTGGGTTGAGCGTCACAACTATAAGCTCGAACTTATCAGCGAAAGCCCGAGTGAGGTTGGCGGATTCAAAGAAGTCATCTTTGCTGTGCGCGGTAGCACCACGGCGGACGAGCCCGGCATCTACAAGCGGCTCAAGTTCGAGGCTGGCGTCCACCGCGTACAGCGCGTGCCTACTACTGAAAGCCAGGGCCGCATCCACACCAGCACGATCACGGTCAGCGTGCTGCCTGAGGCCGAAGAAACCGATGTTGAAATCAACCCTAATGACCTGCGCATCGACGTCTACCGCAGCAGCGGCCACGGCGGCCAGTCTGTAAACACCACTGACTCGGCCGTGCGCATTACTCACCTGCCCAGCGGCATAGTGGTGACGCAGCAGGATGAAAAGTCGCAGATCAAAAACAAGGCCAAAGCTCTGAACGTGCTGCGTAGCCGTTTGCTACAAATCAAGATCGAGGCAGAGCAGGCCCAACTCAGCTCGGCGCGCAAAGCATTAATCGGTTCCGGCGACCGCAGCGAGAAAATCCGGACATACAACTTCCCGCAGGACCGCATCACCGATCACCGCATCGGCTACAGCCGCAGTAACATCCCCGGTGCGCTGAACGGCGAAATCGACGACCTCATCGAAAAACTTGCCGACTACGAACGCCAGCTTATCAACGAAGGCCAGTAATGAAGGCGCTCATCACTGGCTACCCGGGCACCGGTAAATCCTCGGTCGCGCGGGAGCTGCAAAAGCGCGGCCATAACGCGTACGACACAGAGGCCATGCGCGGTTACATGCACGCGGAAAGCCTAAAGACTGGCAAGCGTATTCCCCTGCCCAATCCTGTGCCCCGTGGTTGGTTCGAAACTACCGGCGGCTATAATTGGGACATTCCGCATGTCAGCGTACTCCTCAGTTCGTACGACGACGTGTTTGTCTGCGCACTGGCTGACAATCAAGAAGAGTTGTATGATCTGTTTGATATCATTTTCCTGCTTACGCTCGACGAGGTCGAAATGGAACACCGCTTGCGTCTGCGCAGCGACACGACGTACGGCAAAGACCCCCACGAGCTGGCCGATATCTTACTACACCACCGTCACTTCGAACAAAGTCTACTAGCCCACGGTGCAGTCGCCGTAAATGCTGCGCAGGCTATACCGCAAGTCGTGAACGAAATATTGAGCCACGTCCATGACAGCATCTGACTGGCTGAAACAAAGCGAGGCTAAGCTTAAAGAGGCCCGCATTGTCACAGCCCATCTGGACTGCCTGGTACTGCTCGAAGACGCGACCGGCAAAAACCGTGCCTGGCTGCTGGCACATCCGGAATTTGAGCTGCCAGCCGCACTCACAACTATTTTGGATTCCCGAGTTTACCGGCGCGCGCAGCACGTTCCTCTCGCTCATATCCGCGGTCATGCGGAGTTTTACGGCCGTGATTTTATAGTCAACGAGCACACGCTTGTACCCCGTCCCGAAACTGAAACCATGATCGAGCTGCTACGTGATCTGGCTGCACAAGAACAGACAGACTTAAGCGACGTGCTGCTGGCTGACATCGGCACGGGCAGCGGCGCTATCGCCATAACCGCCAAGCTTGAATTTCCTGAAGCGCAAGTTGTGGCTACCGATATTGACGAAAACTGCCTGGAAACGGCACATCAAAACGCCCGGCGGCATCAGGCGGACATCGCTTTTCTGGATGGTAACCTGCTTGAACCGTTGAGTGGTTTTGACCCCCCTCTCAGGATCCTGCTCTGTAACCTGCCGTATGTACCCGACAACTTCCAGATAAACACCGCCGCCACGCACGAACCGCGCCACGCACTGTTTGGTGGCGCGGACGGTTTGGATTTGTACCGCGAACTGTTCGGTCAGATAGATGCTATGGAGGCCAAGCCCACCTATATTCTAACTGAAGCCCTACCACCACAACATGAAGAACTCGCTACCATTGCGCACAGTGCGAGTTACGATATCAAGCAAACCAGCGACTTCATCCAACTATTTGAAGCGTAGCTACAGGATCAACACCCGTACGCATGATCTCTTTTATTACGCGAACAAAGCTAGCTTCATCTACCCGCAGATCATCCACCGGCCTAAACATTACAGAAGCAAGTTGTTTAACCTCTGCAGCCTTAGCTTCGCTTTGCAGACTATGACCAATACGCTCTATGCGCTTCTCATCCCCCGATGCGTACAGTCTGTTGTTGGCGACCTGGAGAGTAGTATCTATCCAAACTAAAATAGGTACGGCGGCATACATGTACTTCATTTGGTCGATGACATCAGGGTCTGGAGCAATACAACAAATCATACTGACACCACTCTTTAGCTTGTGATTGATCCCAGCCACGTCAGCACCGTAGCTGTACCCGTGCACCTCTGTATGATCCCAGTTGTTGCTGGCTACCTGCATTGCTACATATTCTTCCGGATTAACAAAATCATACTCTGTTGACCCAAACTCAACCTCCTCCGCCCGTGGCGGCCTGGTGGTAGTAGTTTTTAGGTACTCCAGGCCACCAAGAGCGGCAAGAGCAGCATGAACGAGGGTCGACTTACCGGCTCCATAAAAGCCGGTAACAAATATGAGCACTCCGCTTTCCATACGTTAATAGTAGCAGAGAAGAGCACTGCTTTGACTCCGTGCTTAGCTGCTTGGGGCAGTACTGAGCGTGACGTTGATCGTCATGGTCTTGCCACCACGCACGATCGTGAGCGGAACCTTATCACCCGCCTGATGGTTATCCAGGAGCGAAAGCAAGCTATTGCTTTGATCTATCGCCGTGCCACCAACTTTTGTGATGATGTCGCCCGGCTGCATACCGGCTTTGTCGGCCGGACTGCCGCTCACCACCGTAGCCTGGCCATTGTTTTGCGCCACTGTCGGAATGTACGCACCCTGGCTGACACTTAAATTGTACTGGCTGGCTATATCGCTCGTGATTGGCACATAAAGTACACCTAGATACGGCTGCTGGAGCTGCCCGGTCTTTTCTACACCTTGGATGAGTCCGGCCAGATCATTGATGGGAATCGCAAAACCGATGTTCTGGCTGCCGCTGGCGATGGCCGTGTTCATGCCGATAACTTCGCCGTTGAGGTTTGTGAGCGGGCCGCCGGAATTGCCTTCGTTGATGGCGGCATCGGTCTGGAGCATGCCGTCCAGGCTCTCACTGCTGGAACCATCGCTTGAGCTGGCCTGGATGCTGCGGCCATAGCCGCTGATGATACCGCTGGTGACCGTGTTCTGGAACTGGCCGAGCGCGTTACCGATAGCTACCACCGGGTCACCAACGTTCACTTTGGATGAATCGCCCAGCTTGACCGGCGTGAGCGTCTTGCCGTTCAGATTCTGGATCTGCAGGAACGCCACATCTAGGCTGCTAGTATCAGCTGTGCGGCCGACCACCTTCACGTTGTTATACACCGTACCGTCGCTGAGCGTCACACTCACGCTAGTGGCGCCGTCAGGCACTACATGGCGGTTGGTCATAATCAGGCCGTCTTTGGTCAGAATCATACCGGTACCGGCATCTTCCTGAGTCTGAGAGCCACTGTTTCCACCATAGCCGAAGATGTCGTTGAACGGATTATCGCCACCTCCGGATGCCTGGCTGGTCACGTCCACGCTCACCACACTCTGGCCCACGCTTTTGGCAATTTGGCCGACCACCGCCGCCTGGCCTTCCAGCTGGACTTTGGTTTGAGTGATATTGGTCGTGCCATTATCGTGATGCGCCGCTGCGCCGAGCCAGCCGCCACCGAAAGCCAGTGCCAATATTACGAGGCCGCCAAATACCCGCTCCAGTGATTTTGTCATAGGGAAAGACGCCATACGCTCGCTCCGGGACGATACGCGCATGGGCGTGGCACTCTCGGAAACTGAAGTATCGGCCGCTACGAGCGGCATTGGTTTGAGACGCTCCTGCCGGTCAGGCTGGTCGCCACCGCTCCGGGGCAGCGTCCAGTCCGCGTCGTTATCTCTTGGTTTATCATCTGACATGTCGGCCATCATTCCCTCCCTTTATCATTCAAGGCTATACAATTTTATCGTTCGTTGCCCGCAGCAACGATGCTACCACTATGAGCACAACGGCAATCAGGATAAACACGACCTGCCTTCGTACGCCCAAGCTCAAACGGTCAAAGTGATCCAGATAGTACAGCGTGCCCAGCCCGAAGCCAAGCGCCACGAGCAGCAACGCGGGCATCGCCACAGGACCGTAGAAAATCAGCCAGTGGCCCAGTATCCAGGCCAGCGCGGCGCCAAAATAGCCCCACAGGTAGGCGAGCAGCCGCGAGTAGGGTTCATCAAAACTGTTGAAGAAATGATGCGCGCCGAAGAAGCACAGCAAGCCGGCGCCCCCCACGAGCACAAACAGTGACGCGTGATCCCAAGTATAAAACATGGCCGTCATGCCAGCCGCAAAACCGATGAACGCCTGCAGCGACACCCACAGCGTGTCAGCCTTTGGTTTGATGCCGATCAGCCAAGCGGCCCACAGAACCGCCCATACGAGCTGTACGAATTCACTGGTGGTCGCCACCATGAACGCCAGCACCGACACCCCGATAATGATGTCGATAGCGTTGGCCTGAATGTTAGCCAGCCAGAAGCGTGGACGCACTGCAAACATACGCCACTTACTTAACAGGATAAGGCTTAAGGCTAACTGGACAAAACCGGTGCGGACCAACAGGAACACAAGCAGCGGTAATAATGCGTTGTACACAAAGTAAAACACATGCGCAAAACCGCGGCTGGGCGTCAGCTTTTGCAGTAAAGGCCTCATTTATGGTTCCAGTATAACAAACTTCGCGCTGTCCGGCGCCATCGTCACTCCCGGTGGCAACTCAGTCGCCGCCTTCACGCCGTAGCGATTTTCCAAGTAGTGCAGCGTGTATGGGTCCTGACCGGCCGACAGATCGACAAGCGTCAACTGTTGCACCGGCTGGTCGACTGCCAGCGTGGCGGTCACGTTATAACCGTAGCTTTTCAGCAGACTGCCCGTCACCGCGGCACCGTCGGCCGTCTCTCCAAGCACGGTAATCGGTGCGTTTTCCTTGACAATGTAGCCGTCGGGCATTTGCTGCCGAACATACGCCTGGATATCACTGTAGTTACCCTGCCCGGCGACCGGCAGGTCAACTGATATGTTACCCACATGGCCGGTCGTGACCAGTTGGTGTGGCGGGTCGGTCAGGCCAATGGAATTTATCTTGCCGTCACCAATTTTTTTCATAATGGTATAGAGCCGTTCCGCGCCCTGCGTACTGAGGTCAGAATAGACGTTGTCGCCGAAGGCGTTTACGAGTGATTCCAGCTTGGCTGGATTACCGAGCGTGCCGGCGGTCAATACTTTGTCCTTGAGTGCCACTAGGATCTGGCGCTGGCGCTGGCCACGCGCGAAATCGCTGGAGGTTTCGCGCGAGCGCGCGTACAGCAAGGCCTGCGTGCCGTTCATCTGCTGCACGCCAGTCGCCGCCAGCACTGGATTGTTGCCGTTCTCCCAGGCCATGGTCGGGTCGACCAGTGGTTCCGGCACATCCACAGTCACGCCACCCACGGTGTCGATAGCCTGCTTGAACGCTTGAAAGTTCACAAGCACATGGTAGTTGATACCGACGCCGGTTACCTTTTCAATGACTGCATCAAGGTTAGCGAATCCGGCTTCAACTGCTGCCGCGTTGGCATTGCTACTGTCCTGCTGACCTAAGTAGTTATATTTGCCGCTCTCGTAGGCCGCGTTAATTTTCTGCTGCTTGCCAAAGTATGGAATCGGCTGATCGACCCACAAATCACGCGGGATACTCAGCATGGTTGCCGTATCGTTGACCGGGTCTACGCTGAGAAGCATTATAGTGTCAGTCAGGTCCGGACCATCATGCCCCGGACCACCGATGCCGAGCAGCAGGATATTAACGCGGCCGTCGCCTTCCCCGTTCAGTGCTTGGGGTGTGACCGGTTTAGCTGCCAATGCCGCGACCACGGAGGTGCCGCGGAAAACTTTATGCACTTTGACGTAGCCGTTCCAGGCTAGCAATCCACCGAGCGTCGCCACCAGCACAAAGCACACGGCCGCGCCGCGCAGCACCAGCGCTTTGCGGCTCAGGCACAGCCCTAGCCGCATACGCTTGCGGTGGCGCACAACCCGCTCGGGATGTTGTGCCGGGTAGTACGCCGGCACCGGAAAGTTTTTAGGCTCCGGCCGTGCTTTAGCCGCTACTGCAGGTTCCGGCAACGACACAGTTGGCAAAGCCGCAACAGCCAAAGCTGGCCGCCCCAGAGCTGTTGCGGCCACTTTCGACAACCGCGCGACCGGTGCCGGACGCGCGGCAACCGTAACTGTCCGCCGGAATTGAAACTGCGGAGCGGGCACACCTCGAATAGATAAGGAAGCATTTTGACCACTGAAGCGTGTCTGTGTGTTTGTTCCCTTGGGTGTTTGTTTTATCCGGTTGGCCACCGGTTTTACGCCTTTTATGTCCATAACTACATAAGGTACTGTTCCGCAGTGTACACCATGAACCACTTACGGTTCAAGCCCAACAAATACAGACTGGCTAGTAGATGCGTCGGAGGCTTTCTGAACTGACGAGACTTGGCGGAGTGTGATGGTAAGAAATACAGGTACTATCCCGCCTATCCGCAGAGAATACCCGCCGTAAGACTAGTCGACGCGTTCGTCGTTTCGTGTTGTCTTCATGGCTCATCCTAGGTCAATCTTATCACTCCTTAAGCAGACCTGTGCCACGCCGCCCAGAGCCTTGCTCGTCGCTCCCGCCACAATGGGTTCATAAACTTATTTGCGTTTACTTCCGCGCCTCAAGTATAGTAGTGCGAGTGAATGTTACGCCCCCAATGACGCCTGAGACCGGCCGGCCAGCCGGCTCTACACCACCGCAAAACCCCTTGCCGCCAGTACCGCCGCTCGTACCAGACTCGTCGCCGTCGCCAGAACGGCCGCAAAGTCGCTGGCTTAATACCTTCTCGACCATCGGCATACTACTGCTGGCACCAATCATTGCCATCCTGCTCACAGCGTTCGTCTTCCAGTCATATCAGGTGGACGGCCCCAGCATGCAGAACACGCTGCACGATAACGACCGGCTCATCGTCTGGAAACTGCCGCGCACCTGGGCACGCATCACCGGTCATCAATATGTACCCAAACGCGGTGACATTATTATCTTTACCGAATCGGGACTCAGCAATTACGGCGACCCGCAGGACACCAAGCAGCTGGTTAAGCGCGTTGTCGGCCTGCCAGGTGACCATGTGGTAATCAAAAACGATGTCATAACCATATACAACAAGCAGTATCCGGACGGGTTTCAGCCCGACAAAAGCCTGCCGTATGGCGAAAATAACGCCATTCCACCCACCAATAACAACATCGACCTGACAGTTGGTCCGAACCAGCTGTTCGTCTGTGGTGACAACCGCAACGACAGCCTGGACAGCCGCATCTTCGGGCCGATCAACACCAACCAGGTCATCGGCAAGCTGGTTTCACGCATCTACCCCACTCCTGAAAAATTCTAAGATACAGACACTCGTCTTGGAAAACGCTGTTTTCTAGACTTCGAGCTCTAAGGTCACCAGACAAACTCTGGAGGGTTTTTCTACGGGCCACGCACTCACGCACGGACGGCTTGCTACTTTTCCGTACTGCGGCCGAATATTAGTAAGCCTAGTCACCTAGAAAAGTACATCTAAAACATATAAAATAGGCGTATGGCAAAACAGACAGGCTTAGGGAGAGGGTTCGGCGCACTTATACCACAAACGTTCGACCCGACGTTACTGACTGACGAGAATGAGCGGATACACCGGCTGCCCGTCGGTTCCCTGACACCGAATCCAGAACAGCCACGGACCGTTTTTGACGAAACGGCGCTGGCTGAGCTGGCCGCGTCCATCCGCCAATACGGTATCGTGCAGCCGCTGGTAGTTACACCGGTGAGCGGGGGTTATCATATCATCGCCGGTGAGCGGCGCTGGCGGGCGGCGCAGCAAGCCGGGCTCAAAACCGTACCGGCTGTAGTGCGTACTGCCGAACAGCAGGAAAAGCTGGAGCTCGCCATATTAGAGAACGTACAACGGGTGGACCTGACCCCCCTTGAAACTGCCGTATCGGTTGAGCGTTTGCACCATCAGTTCAATCTTGCTTACGGTGACATCGCCAAGCGACTCGGCAAAGCCGAGACTACAATTCACAATACCGTGCGCTTGCTACAATTACCACCTGACGCCCGCCAAGCACTGGCCGACGGCGAAATCAGCGAGGGCCACGCCCGTCAGGTTCTGGCGCTTAAAAACACACCTGAGGCACAGGCCGAATTACTACGGCTTATCGTGCAGAACGGCTGGTCGGTTCGCCAAGCCGAACGGTACGTTAGTTCGCTGAAGGCCGGTGTTCGTGAGGCCGCCAAGGCTCAGGAACGCGTCAGCGGCGACACACCTGAAACCGAACGTTTGAGCCGTCATTTCGGCACCAAAGTCCGCATTCATCGCACCGCCAAAGGCGGCCGTGTGGAGATCGCTTTTACATCGGACGAACAACTCGAACAGCTTATTGCCCAACTGGAAAGTTAGCCTGCAGACTCGTCTGAAAAACACTGTTTTCCAGACTTCTTGCTCTATAGTTATCAGACAAAATCTGGAGGGTTTTTCTGCTGCACCTAGGCCTTCTGTCTTACGCTTGCTACTTTTCCGTATTGCGGCGAAACTCCGTAATGAACACTTTTAGTGTTCATTGTGAACAGGGGTGAGGATTTAAAATCCGAGCCGTTTTGCCACCTCGTCGCCCAGGTGTTTATATGCTCGGGCACCCTTACTCCACTTGTCATGCTCGAAAATTGTGTGGCCATAACTCGGCGCTTCAGCCAAACGCACATTGCGCGGCACTACTGTCTTGAACAGCTTTGCGCCAAAGTGCTGCATCAGCTCGGCTTTCACCTGCTCACTTAAGCTAATGCGCTTATTGAACATGGTCAGCACCACACCCATAATCTCCAAAGACGGGTTAAGCCCCTGCTTCACCAACTGCACCGTTTGAAGCAGCTGACCCAAACCTTCCAGCGCAAAGTACTCAGCTTGCACCGGGATCAGCACATCACTGGCCGCCGTCAGTGCGTTGACCGTCAAAAGCCCCAGCGCAGGTGGACAATCAATTATTACCAGCTCGGCATCCACGTGAGCCAGCACGTCACGCAGTTTGTATTCGCGCCGTTCCATACCGACCAGGTCGACTTCGGCCTGAGCTAGCGTGTTATTTGCCGGTAACACGAACAAGTTTTGCACACTCGTCGGTAAGACTATATCAGCCGGCTGCGCATCACTAATCAGTACGTCGTACAATGTGCTTAGGAGCCGCTCCTTTTCGATCGCCAGTGAGCTTGTCGCATTACCCTGCGGGTCCATATCCACCAGTACCACACGGCGATTAGCCTGTGCCAGCTGCGCCGCTAAGTTAACGGCAGTCGTGGTCTTACCCACGCCGCCCTTCTGGTTCGTAACCGCTATCACCCGTTTCATTGCTAACTTCAAGTATACCCTATCAAGGGCCGGATTCGGCCGCCTACTGTGGGGCGAAGTAGTTGTAGTTGTAGGTTTGGCCGGCAGTCGGAATAGCGGTGAAATTCAGGGTCGTGGTAGTCGGCGTACTTTGCAGGTAGGCACCCATGGCCGCGCTGCCGGAGTCGTTCGGTGAGAGAACTGTACGCGGCGCGGATCCGAAAGCCTTGTCGAAGGTCAGCGTACATTGCGCACCCGCCGCCTGGCCGGTGCCCTGTGACTGCAAGGTTATGGTACCGCTAGTGTCATTGCCCGCTACCGCACAAGTGGCTGTGCTGCCGGCTGTGGCAGTGTTTACAGCCGTGGTTGGCGCGGTGCCACCGGTGATGAAGTGGCCGGCCAGCGTCACGTCCCCACCAAAGCTGGCAGTGCCACTAACCACCATTGTGGCCGCACTTACCTGGCCCGCCACCGTGACGCTGTCGGTGCTAATGCCACCGCTCACCCTCAGCACCGCCAAGCTAGCACTCCCGCTCACCGTCAAGTTCTGCGTGGTAGTGGTGCCGGCTACGATCAGACTACCCTCTATATCAGCGTCACCCCCCACATACAGCCCACCACTGATGTTAGCGTTGCCCTGTATACTCCCCGGATTAGGATTATCGTACCCGGGATGTAGCTGGACATTGATTTCATTACTTGGCTCGGTACCATCATACGCTTCCAGTGCTGTCCCGATGATCTGACCACCTTCAGTCGCCTTCATGGCTACGCCTGGTGTACTGGAGCTGGTCAGCGGATCACCCGGTTCAATCGGGCCGTTCTCCAGACTCACCTTGACGGGCACACGGCCGGTCAGAGCCATGACCACGGAGTGACCATCGTCGGCACCACCAACAGTGTACGGTGTAGTGGAGACGACGCCGATCGCATGATTGTCATACGGCATTGTACTGTCCTTCACGGAGGTGGCGTCATCACCGACCGTCAGGACATCACCAGGTTGTGGTGCCACATCACCACTGTAGTCGATCCATTCGGCGTAGTCAGCGGTGTTGGCGGTGGATGTGGTCGAGCCCACAGCGGCCGACAGGCCACTCCCCACCACCGCCCAGACGCCGTTAATACGAGCGAGCGTAAATGAATGTGTTACGCTCTGCGCCGAGTTTGTAGACGTGGTCGCAGGGCCACTAATAACCGAGCCACCATTAATCTCAAGATCGACGGTATGTACGGCGGTCGACGAAGTCTTTGCCGCCGTCACCGAGAAGTAGGCGACCGTACCGTCAACGGCCGGCAGACCGGTCACATTGAATACTGAAGTAGCAGTAGTGGCAGTTGTCCCTGACGTAGTTGCCAGGTTATATACCAGGGCATCAGTCCCTATGGTGTAGTTCAGCCCATTAGGATCGGATATGAGGCCCGAGTTGTACTCTCCACCCGTCAGTCCCCCGGCAATGGTCAATGCACCGGTCGTCGTATCGTCATTGAGGATAGAGGTTCCGGCTTCATTCTGGACCTGGAGGGCATTGACCCCCGTGGAACTAACGAGGAGTGCGGTGTTCGCACTTGACGGCAGCGCCGACATAATGACACCCACGCCACCACTGGTGCCACTCGCATTCGAGGTCTGGGTCGGCGCATACGCCGTGTTGGCGGCCAATGAGGTATTCCAGGCCGCCCCTTCATGACCAGTTGACGTTTGGATACACGTAAAGCCAGTGCCGGTGGTACAGCTGTTATTTATACTGGTAGCACCCGTAACCATATAACCCCAGTACGCTTGGCCCGCGGCAGTCGACGTCAGTGACGGATACGTCACCGTCGTGCTACTACTGAGGTTGTGGGCATCGTTCGCAACCACGAACGACCAGTTGGCACTGGAGCCGTAGGAAGAGCTGAATTCCTGGGCATTTACCTCAGTGGTGACCCCTGGCGTACCGCTCCAGGAAATACTGACGTTGGTCGTGCCGGTGCTCGTAATCTTGCCCTCCCACAGGTGATAGATGGTGAGTGCTCCGGTCGTGGGGGTAGCCACTAGTTGCGTCCAGGTCGTCACGTCACCCCCCGAGATACCGGTTACATGGTTACCGCTGCCACATTCACAAGTCGCAACGAGCATGATGTCGCCGACCACCGCCGGCGTTACCGAGACAGTTTCCACGTTCGTCCCGCCGTTATCCCAGTTCGTACCTGAGGTAGAAATGCTGGAGGTAGTTGCGCCAGCGTTGGTCAGCGTGGTCTTGTTGTTAATAGTATCGACGCTCAGCAGGGTTGTCCCGGAGCTATTCTGAATCTGAACGCCGTTGCTAGCCGCGGTCAAAGTATTGCTCATGGTGTCCGAAGTCGAACCGCCTGTCGTTACCGGGTTAATCGGTACACCGATGGCAGCCCAGTCAATTGTGTTCGCTAAACTCCAGGTCGTGGTTACCGTACCCCCAGTGCCGGGCTTGGTCGAAGAACTGGATGAGAAGATACCGGAATTGTCTTGGACAAGCCATTGCTGCGTCTGGCCAGAGCCCGGCGCACCAATGTACGGATTACCGTCGTCGACCACTATACCGTCAACCACTACCTGGGTGCTGTTTGCCGTCGATGTCGACACGCTTGATGACCCCGCACCGGAAGTAGTCCCACTGTTGGTGGCAGCCGTACCCAATGGAGTCGTTTGGTCGACGTTATAGTACGTGGTGACACCGATGGAACCGTTGGCACCGGACAAGGTAGCCACGAGGTTGTGCGTACCGCTCGACGGCGCTTTCATATACCACATCTCGATATGCGCACCGCCGGTCCCGTGGACGTTTGGCGTGTTCAGGCTAGTGATCTTAGTTAAAGACGAACCGTTATACGCTAGGGTGCTGACCGAGTTACCGAGAGACATATTGGCAACAACCACCATGAGGCGGTTTGACTGCGAGCCAGTCGTAAAGCTAAGCGTCTGAGTGTTAGTGAACGTATATGTTGAGCCGCTGTTGTCCACGCCGATGCTGCTAGCCGCCGTCGGCGCAGCCGTCTGGAGGATGATCGAGCCAGAACCCCCCGAGCCAGTGCCGTTCGAAGCCTGGAAGGTAATGTTACTGCCTGCAACGTTTGTGCCGGTCCCAACACCGCCCCGAATAGTAATATTGCTGGTCGTCCCGTCGGGTCCGAGCACAATAGCTGAATTGGTGGTGTCGACGTCAAAGATTGAGGCTGAGCTTAAGTTCTGGACTTGGAAGGCTGAGGTGGAGTTCGTGGTGGTCTTGATAACATCACCGGTGTTAGAAAGTGTCTCGCTGACAGCACCGGCCTGCAGCTTCGTGGTACTGCTACTGTTGGTTGAGCCGATGGTAATCGTGTCTGGGTTCGTCGCGTTAGTGGCGATGTTGACTGTATCGGTGCCATTGTTGGTAACGCCACCGACGTTGATGGTGGTGGTCGTAGCAGTGTCACCAATACCAATCAAACCACCGGCACCGGCTTGAATCACCACAGCACCACTACTGCTTGTTCCGCCTTGGATAGTAGTCGCACTACTAGTGTTACCAACGGTTACGCTTGTAGCCGTCGTACCGCCGACAGTCAGTGTGCCCGCACTAGCTACATCCAAACTACTCGCTTGCAAGGCATTGGCCGTGCCAGTACCCGTTATCTTAAAGTTTGCCGTTTGTGTCGACGCATTCTGGTTAAGGATAGAGCTTGCATCAGAACCTGCGCCCACCCATGCACTACCATTCCACAGGAGCGTTGCAGCGGCGCCAGTGTTAAGTAGCATTGAGGTTCCGTGGGTCGGTGAAAGTGTAAATAAGTTCGAGCCACTTGAATTGTTGCTTATGTAGAGGAGCTTGCCGGCAGTTGTTGGGCTTGGGTCCGGTAGGGTCAATGTCAGGCTTGTAGCCGTAGCGGTAATGGTGATGGAAGAATAGGCGTTGATATTGGCAATGCTGCCATTCGCACTAAAGCTCTGCGAGCTGTCGGTAGCGTACAGCGTCGTGCCGTTGTTAGTGAAGGAACCATTACCGGCCGACGCCCCAACCGTGACGCTACCGCCCTGGATGGAGCTGGTGGTGAGTATACTACCGAAGCCGCTGGCGATGGAACCGCTATTCAATGCACCGACCGTGGCCAGACTACTGGCGCTGGTCATACTGTTGGCGCTAGTGATGGCACCGTAGGCACCGCTCTGCAGGTTACTGTTTGTGATGGAGATGGACACGTTGCTGGCCGATGTAACGATACCCTGGGAGTTGACAATGAACTGACCAACCTGGCTGGCTGAACCGTAGGTGCCGGAGGTGACGCCACTGGTAGTGAGGTTCGTCACGGCGTTCCAAGCACTTCCATTCCAAATAAATTCAGCACTCGCACCGTTTGCAAGAGGCACATTCGTAGCAGCTCCAATCGTAACACTAGTGCTGCCTGTGTTGCTGATGTAGATAATAATACCAGCCGCAGTCACGCCTGTGGTCGGCAGCGTAACGGTGACGCTGGCAGTAGTCTGAGCTATGGTGAAGTAGGTGTATGCATCCACCGTGGTAGAAGCGGTCAGGGTTATGTTGCCGGACTGGTTACCTAACGCCTTAACGTTATTTTCGGTAGCACCGTTGTTGACGAACAAGCCACCGTTGGTACTGTTGCCGATAGTCACGGTGCTGGCAGCAGTAGTACCGATCAATATGCTGCCTGTACCGCTCGCCTGCAAACTAAGCGTACCCGTGCCAGCGGCCTGCACCGTCACGCTGTTATTAGTGCCGGTGGCACCTATCGTACCCGTGCTACCACTGAATGTGAGTGCACTACTGCTCAAGGTGTCAGTATTTACTGTGCCGCCGCTGAAGTTACCGCTGGCATCGATACGTGTTACGCCATTGGTCTGCAAGCCGGTCGCACCGTTCACTGTACTGTTGCCACTTAGCGTACCGGTCACCGTGGTATTGCCAGTGATGCCTATGGGGCTGTTGCTATTCCCGATGTTGACCGCTTTGGCATTGGCAGTACCGATGGATATAGTCGGCGTACCGCTCGTAGAAGTACCGGTGTCGATGGAGATGCTGCCACTAGCACCAGCCGAGGCATTGCCGCTACCGATAGTAACACCCGCGCTGGTGGTGCCAGCTGCAGTAGTAACAGTACTGGCAGCGTTGCCAGTCAGAGAGAAGGCTCCACCGCTGACAGTCAGGCCACCGTTACCGGTCAGTAACCCGGCCGAGGTGACGGTACCAGTACTGCTGGTACTAATATTGCCACTGGTGGTAATATTACCGCTCCAGTTTATGGAACCGCTAGTAAACACCCCCGCGTTAGTAACGACGAGGTTTGGGGCGTTAATCAGGTCAGCTGCAAAGGTACCGGTGAAGGTCAGGCCATTCGTAATAGTGCCGGAGGTGTTTTCTATCTGAATACCGTTGGTCAACGTACCTGAGTTGGTACGATTAACGAGAATACCGTTCGTCTGGCTGCCGCCCGTAACGTTAACATCCATAGCATCAGCACCATATGCTTGGCTAACGATTAACGCCTGCGCGGACGTTGCGCCTGATGTGCCGTTGACTGTCAGACCGACTACGGCGGAAGTGGACGGAGAAATAGTGTTCTGAAGTGTCGTAGTCGGGGCCGTACTAATGGAGCTACAGCTGCTAAACTGCAAGGTAGTCGAGCTCGTGGTCGAGCCGCTTGTTGACTGCAGACACTGGCTGCCGGTGGCACCGGTTGCAGGGAGATACAGCGAGTAGCTATTGCTGAGAGCTTGGCTGGTAAGCGTCACACCGTAGTTATTCGATGTCCCGTCCTTCAGAGCCACTGAGCCCGCCGCCGAAGTCGTTCCGGTCTGAAGTGAGCCATTCAGATACTCGTTACCATTGACATCGTAACCCGACACAAATTGACCGCTACTGTTATATATGTCCAGAATATCGACCGACTGACTGCTAGCACCTTGTAAGATCAGTGCCCGATTAGAGGCATTGGTATTCTTGACATACAGCTGCGCAGGATGAACAAGACTTGCGTTGGAGCCCACGTCCACCACATCACCCGATGTGTCCACTGTCAGGACGTTAGCACTACTGCTGTCCTGTACCTGAAAAGCCTTAGTAGAGTTAACGCTCGTCGCAATGATATCCGAAGGATTCGTGGCTGATCCGGTGATGGTCTGCGTTATCCCCCCACCCTGCAGCGTCAGAGGCTGAACACCACTGTTATCGCCGACAGTCACCGCATTATCCTGATCGGTCCCGATATTGATACTCTTCCCTGTTGCGGCAACAATGTCAATGCCATCAGATCCGCCCTGGATTATAGTACCCCCGGCAGCATTGGTGCTCCCAAGAATAACTGCAGCCGCGTTTGTGGCACCAATACTTATATATGGTGATGCCGATCCGCCCTCTATAAGTGCGTTGTCTATATATATCACATCTGCGGAAGCGGTGTTGCTCGTAATTGAAAGCCAGACGTTGGTTGCCCCGGCAGGTGCCGTAACGTAGCCGCTTAACTGCGCCCAGCCAGACGTAGTAGCAGCCGTAATCTGGCTTACGACAGACTGACTCGGGCTCCCATTTACCCACTCCGCATTGAGCGCAACGTTACCTGCAGAAGTACCCCGAACCCAAATACTCATATAATACAGTCCCCCCGGCGTTACTGAGGGACCAGGAAATGGGCTATCAATACCCCAGAACTGGTTAGTGGATGTGATGGTTAGGCTATGACTGCCTGTCTCGGCATACGTACTTGACTGAGCTTCACCAGTATAGTTATAGCCGCCCGCATAACTGTCAGTGCCGCTCTCAAAAGTGTCATGCTCAAGAGTAGACCCCGTCGAAGAAGCACTAGCACCAGTATCGATATTGACATTACCACTCGCACCACTGCTGGAGTCACCACTCATAATTGAAACTGTGCCTGAATTACCGCTAGTTACGCTACCAGTCTCAAGGCTCAAGCCACCAGTCCCGCCGCTAATTTCTGTGCTACTGCCGGTTGTCGTGCTGCCAAGGCTGATCTGAGTAGTACCGCTCGAACTGGTACCGATGCTAATCTGCTGTGTATGACTGCTGCCGACGCTGCTGCCGATAGCAATTGAGTTACTTGCAGTCGACTGACCTATCGTAATAGTACCCGTCTGGGAAGTGCCGCCAATGGTAACATAACCGGTCGTCGCAGCGGTACCAATCTGAACATTGTTATTGTTTGTGGTAGCAATAGCTATAGTACCGGTTGCCGCCACCTGGATGCCTAGCCCGCTGCTGGCACCCGCCTGAATAAGCGTCGATGACGATCCGGTCACCGAGCCGATAGTCACGAACTGACTGTTGCCGGAGGCACTGGAGTTTCCAATGTTTACATGCGAATCCAGGGCGGTCGTTCCAGTCGCGCCTATGTTCACATTGCCGCCTGAAGTATCAACACCAAATAGTAGCGCACTGCTGCCGTTCTCAACCTGGAAGGCGGTTGTAGATGTATCCTGAATTGTGTTCGCTCCGGTCCAGGTCTGATTTGCGGCTAGCTGGCCGAGTTGTGAAGCGGTCAGACCACCGACCGCATTGGAGTCGAATGAATACGGTGTCGCAGTAAGTGCCAGTCGTGGGTTCATTTCACCATCCCAACTAGGGGTACCCGTACCGCCGATGTTCATGGTGAGATACATCTGCTGACTCCAGTTAATCGAGCCGGAGAATGCCGTGATGCTGCCAAGCCGTACGCTTAAGTAACCGTTCTTGACGGTTACAACGTTTGCACCAGTATAGTCTTCGGTCCACAAGCAGTGAGTATCGCCGGTGCAGCTTCCCTGGGACGAGCCACTGGACGAGCTGGCATCGTAGAGCTTGAATTCAACGTTATAGTTGCCGTCCGGCACGATAGTACCGGCGGCACTCTGCAGGCGTGCCTGGAAGTTGACCGTAGATGATGCGGTGGCCGCCGTCTGCGGCGCGTGCAGGTTTATGACCAGCAATGAAAAAACACCGAATACAGCAAGCAGAACAGGTGTCAGCTTACGCGCGAAGAGTACTCGCTTTTTCGGTGTTGAGTAGACCATTTTTTGGTTGGATTGTTTTGGTTTGTGTTTACACGTTTTTTTGTGTTAAAACACTGCTTCTATTTTCCCTCTTTTCGCTCCCCTGTTACAAGGCAGATCCAGGCAAAATGAGCGATTGCCCAACTACCTCATTTAGGTTCTCCTTGACAATAAATATTGATGTAATGGATACTACAATATTTAGTTAAACAGGTTACGGTTATGTCTGTAGTGATTGTATAAAGCCGATAGCAGTCATTATATATGTTGTTAAAAACAATACGATGCGCACTTCACCAGTACATCCGCAACAGTGTTATCCACAGGCTACTAGCACTAAAAGATAGAAAAGCCCCACCGCATATGCGGCGGGGCTTAACGGAATCAAGATAACTAAACTATCTTGTCGATTTTGAGAACCGTCTGCAGCTGGCGGTGGCCATGCAGCTTATGCACACGCTTCTTAGCTTTGTAGCGGATAGCGGTGACTTTGTCGGCCTTGGCTTCGGCGTCAACCACACTGGCGGTCACACTCGCACCGCTAACTAGTGGCATACCCACGCTTACCTTGTCGCCGTCAACAACCAATAGAGCGTCGAATTTCACGCTTTTTTTATCGGCGTCCGCAAGACGCTCTATGGTTACGGTGTCACCTTCGGCGACAACGTACTGCTTCCCGCCGGTGGCGATGACTGCTTTTTTCATTACTAGGCTTCCTTACAAGAAATGACTTAACCTGAAAATTGTACCAGATATGACCCCTTAAGTAAAGACTGGGTGGCCGGTTCGCTCAGACTAGCGTGAGCGACGTTGCCCATTTTACGGATATTTGTGCCGGGAGCCCTGAAAGAGTTGGAACCTGTCTGGGCGAGCCGGCCATATCAGGCTAGTTCGTGGTCTTCTCTAGGGAAACCGTGAGCGCAATCCCTTCCACCCTAACCTCAGCTTTGTAGCCGGATACGGCGCTTTCGTTCAAGCTCACCGCCAAAGTTTCGGCTTTAATGGTTTCGGCATGGTCTTGAATCGCTTGTTCAATTTCACTGTCGGCAGTCTCCAGAACCAGCTGAATCCGATCATCCACTTGCAGCTCAGCCTTCTTACGAGTCTCCTGGACCTGCCGCACCACTTCGCGCATTATGCCTTCACGCTTGAGCTCCGGGGTCAACTCAAAATCCAACTGGGTTTCGTACGGTGTGCCTTCCGTGCCATTTGTGAGTACTTCTCCCAAATCGGCGTACTTGACGTTCAGTTCCTCTTTGACTATCTGCACGTAATTCGAGGTGGTCTTGCTACTCTCGGGCAGCTTGCTCATATATACATGCGCCTCGCTGAGCGGCTGACGCACCTTAATTTTATGGGCAGCGCGCTGGGACAGGCCCTGCTCAATACCGAGCCGGACTTCCGCCATTTCGCGCAGAACCGTTTCGTCTATCGCACCAGGCTTCGGCCAATCCAGCAAGTGCACACTCTCGCCCGCCTCTCCGCCGGTCAGTTTCAGGAAAAGTTCCTCGGCCAAAAACGGCACGAATGGCGCCAGGATCATGCTGAGCCGCACTAGCAGATAGTGCAGCGTGCAGTACGCTTGCGTTTTGTCAGCATCGTCGCCAGACTTCCAGAAGCGGCGGCGGCTGCGGCGTACATACCAGTTGCTGGCATCATCCACGAAAGCTAGCACGAGTTCCAACGCGCCCGGGATATCATACGCATCCATCCTTTCGGTTATGTGGTTCTGCAATTGGTGCAGCCTTGACAACGCCCAAATATCAAGCGGATTAGCCAAACTAGCTGACGGGTCATCCAGCGAGCCGTCCCATTCCCAGCCATCCACCGACGCGTACAAGGTAAAGAAATCGTACATGTTCCACATCATAGCCAGCTTGCGCTGCACATCCTGCACATCTTTATCCTTGAGCGCAAAATCTTCTCCATTCATGAGCGGGCTGCTCATGAGCAAAAAACGCAGCGCGTCAGCGCTATATAGATCCATCAACTCATTAGGATCGGTATAGTTCCCGTACTGTTTGCTCATTTTGCGGCCATCATTACCAGCAAGGTTGCCGGTAACGTTCACGTGCTTGTAGGCATGCTTGCCAAATAGCGCGACGTTCACGGCGTGCACATAGTAAAACCACGCGCGAACCTGCCCCACATACTCAACAATGTAGTCGCCGGGATAATTCGCCTCAAATTTCTCGACGTTCTCAAATGGGTAATGAAATTGTGCAAAAGGCATACTGCCGCTCTCGAACCAGCAGTCCATCACTTTGTCGATGCGCTTGTAGTGCACGCCTTCGAGATCGAATTCGATATCGTCTACCCATGGCCGGTGGTAATCTTGAAGCTCCACACCACTTAAATCTTTAAGCTCGGCATAGCTGCCAACTACTTTTACATGTTCCTTGCCAGCCTTGTCCGTACCCTTCCAGACCGGCATGGCCGTCGCCCAGAACCGGTCACGGCTGATATTCCAATCTGGTGCGCTTTCGACCGTTTTATGGAAACGACCTTCTTTGAGATGTTCCGGGAACCAGCTGACATGCTCATTTTCGTCAAGCATAAGCTGACGCTGACCGTCGATGTCGACAAACCAGCTGGGATGTGCTCGGTACATGAGACGAGTGCCGCAGCGGTAACAATGCGGGTAGCTGTGCACCACGTACTCAACCTTCCACACTACGCCGCGGTTATGCAGTTCCTTAGCAATCGGTTTGTTGGCTTGCCAGACGTTTTGGCCTTTCCAGTCGCCTTCTTTGTAAAAACCATTCTCGTCGATTATGCTTACAAATGGGAAGCCGTTTTCCTTGCTGAGCGCATAGTCTTCCTCACCGTAAGCCGGAGCCAGGTGCACTATGCCCGTGCCCTCTTCCATACTCACATAATCGGCATGCCAAATTTTGTGTGCAGATCCACCCCTGTTAGCAAACAGCGGCTCATAGCTTTTGCCCACCAGCTCGCCGCCCTTAAGCGTACCGAGCAGTGTAAACGGCACGGCTTGATGCTTGTCATCGGTCAGCACCCGCTCCAGCAGTTGTGTCGCCAGAATGAGCACTGTGCCGTCTTCCAGTTTTACTTCGCTGTAGTCTTCGTCTTTGTTAACAGCGACTGCCGTATTTGCCGGTAGGGTCCATGGCGTAGTAGTCCAGGCAAGCACATAGCGTTCTTCACCCGCAAGTTTAAACTTCACGAACACGCTTGGGTCAGTGACGTCTTGGTAACTACCCGCATCCATGGTGACTTCGGCCTTGCTGAGCGGCGTGGCGTCGCGCGTACAGTACAGCAGCACCTTTTCACCCTCGTAAATCTTACCCTTATCGTACAGCTGCTTGAACGCCCACCAAACGCTCTCCATATAGGGTTTATCCATGGTGCGGTAGGCGCCCTTAAAGTCGACCCACCGGCCAATGCGGTCAATGGTGTCTTCCCACAAATTGCCGGTCTGCACCATGTTGTCACGACATGTAGTGATGTATTCCTCCAGGCTAATCTTGGTGCCGATGTCGCGCCGATCTGCAATACCGAGTTTCTTTTCGGTAAAGACTTCTGCTGGTAGACCATGACAGTCCCAGCCCCACACGCGCTCCACGCGCTTGCCTCGCATAGTCCAGTAACGCGGTACAACGTCTTTCGCGGTAGACGCCAGCAGTGTTCCGTGGTGCGGCACACCGGTGATGAACGGCGGCCCGTCGTAGAATACATAGGCATTGTCCTTCGACCGGCTTTCAACCGATTTTTCAAACGTCTTGTCCTTTTTCCACTTCTTAACAAGGTCTTTCTCGTATTCAATGGCCTTGCGGCGTTGTCCTGCCTGAAATTTCATACACCCATCTCCTTCAACTTATCCTTCAATTTATGTGCAACTTGCGCGTGGGCAGCCTCCGAAAAGTGCAAACCGTCCAATCCTCTTTCTAAATCTCCGAGGTCAACCACCGACGCGTCGAAGTGTTTCATGATATCCGCTAGTTCGGCCCAAATACCCGGTTCCGACTGAGAGTGGTTCTCCGGAATTACGTACAAAATTTTCGAAGGTCTACCGCCCTCAATGTCCTGCAAGTCTCTAATTGCCTGCTCGTACCACAGCAGATCATTCGCAATATCCTGCGCGCTTCGCCCATACTTCGCCTTCAAATCGTTAGTGCCAAGTGCGATGATCACCAGGTCAACCGGTGAAGTACTTCGATATATGACCTCAAAGCTCGGCCGACCATTCATGTAGATACGTTCATCCAGTTCACCCGCAACCCGTCCACCTAGGCCCTCCTGAATAATTCGATAGCTATCGCCCAGCATTTTTTGCAGCACATTAGGCCACTGTTTTTTGTCCTCCATGCGCCTCCCATCACCGATTGACCCACGTGTATTGGAATCGCCGTAGCACAATATCCGCTTCATACTTACTCCTTGCAAATAAAAATCACCTCTTTTAGATTCTGGAATCCGCTAGGCTAGCGGACGGTACCATCCAGATTCCAAAAGAAGTGACTGCTGCACTCTTTGGCGCTTGTTTACCTGATCTGACGTGTCAGTCCCGGCAGGTTTTACTTCGGTCAATAGTATAACGTTATTATACTCTCCCGGTTCTTCCCGCTGCTTCGCGGTTGATAGCCGCTCACGTAGCTCTAAAAACTACAACGCATTATAGCTCTATGATACCTCTTGAGCGCCGCGTTTTCAATCCTGGTACGAGTGCAGGTAGCCGGCGACTTCTTCTTGCAACGGCAAGCTAGCGCCTTCCCAATGCTTGACGTAACCACCATCATCATCAGTAACCATTATGGCCGGCTGGTTCATGATGTCATACATACTGGCCACGGCCGTGCCTTCGGGGCTGTCGTAATCGACAACCCGCAGATGGCGGTCATCGACGCTGTACACTTCCCGCAAGTCGCGCAGAAATTCCTCCACACCGCGAGCAAACTCCGAATTCGGCCGATACAACACAAGCAATTTCATTACTTCCAGTTTACCACAGACGTTGAGGGTCCAGACAAACGCATAGTGGATACCAAACGGAAGCGCAGCCGGTGTAGTGTGGCAGAAATACGGTACTGTGCTACATGGGCAAATCAAAAAAAGGCTCTCCAGCGGAGCCTTTTTTTGATTGTAGCTAGCGCACTATGAACAGCCGCTAGTCGAGCCACAGCTTGAGCACACATAACAGCTACCGGCACGCTGGGTCTGGTTGCCGCAGTTGTAGCACAGCGGCGCATTCGAGTCCTGAGCGGTCTGTGCCGGCTCAGGTGCGGAAACGGCTGGTGAGCCGGCCGGCTCGCCCGCCGCAAGTCCCGAGATCCCCACAACCATTACCTGCTCCGGCGATGCAACCTCGAGCAGACTAGTCTGCGCTTCAGGCATGTCATCCAGGCTGGCCAGGCCGAGCTCCAAACGGTCATCAAAGCTCAAGTAGTCCAGGGCTAAACGACGCATGACGTAATCGGTAACCGAGCTGGCGGTACGGATTTCGGTGTCGTCGGTGATGCCACTCGGTGCGAAGGTTGTACCACGTAGCGTTTTAACATAGCTTTTGAGCGGCACGCCATACTGCAAGCCATGGCTTACACTGATGGCAAACGAGTCTAGCAAACCGCTTAGTGTACTGCCCTGCTTGCTGACGCGCATGAACAGTTCGCCCGGCGTGCCGTCTTCGTATTCGCCGACCGTGAAGTAACCCTCGAGATCGGCAATCTGGAATTTGTATGTCTTGCTCACACGTACCCTGGGCAGGCGACGACGTACCGCGCCCTTGACGACGATGCGGCCATCGAGCGTCGGGTCAACGGCTGGAACTGCGACCGCAGCAATCATGGCAGGCTCAGCTTGTTTGCCACCATCAGCTTTAGCATCTTCCTTTTTGGCCATGCTGAGCGGCTGCGCAACTTTGGTATTGTCACGGTAAATAGCCACAGCCTTCAGGCCCATCTTCCATGAGTCCATATGCAGTTGCTCAACATCCTCGATAGTCGCTGTAGCCGGCATGTTAACGGTCTTGCTGATAGCACCCGACAGGAACGGTTGTACCGCAGCCATCATTTTGACGTGGCCAAGATAGTGGATTGGGTTATCGCCCATGCTGCAGGCAAAGACCGGCTCGTGCTTTTTCTGCAGGTGCGGCGCGCCTAGGATTGTCTTTTCAGTATCGATGTAGGCCACGATATCGTTGATCTGCTCTGTACGATAGCCTAGCGCCTTGAGAGCACGCGGCACGGTCTGGTTCACGATGTGCATCGTACCGCCGCCGACCAGCTTCTTAACCTTCACGAGCCCCAGGTCGGGCTCAATGCCGGTCGTATCACAGTCCATCATCAGACCAATGGTGCCGGTTGGAGCCAGCAAGGACGCCTGGCTGTTCCGTACACCGTACATTTCGGCAAGCTCGTTGGCTTCGTCCCAAGACTGGGTGGCAGCGCTCAACAGGTCTTCGGCAACCATGCCGGCATCAATATCGTTCACCGCTTGGCGGTGCATGCGCAGGACTTGCAGCGTACCTTCCCGGTCCTTGCCGTAACCGGCAAATGGACCGACTTTCCGGGCAATCTTGGCGCTCGTAGCGTATGCGTGGCCGGTCATCAGGGCGGTTACCGCGGCAGCTTGGGCACGACCCTCATTACTGTCATACGGTAAGCCTTGAGCCATCAGCATAGCGCCCAGGTTGGCGTAGCCTATACCGAGCTGGCGGTAAGCCCGGGCCGTTTTGGTGATACGCGGTGTCGGGTACTCGCTGTAGCCTACTAGAATTTCCTGCGCGGTGAAGATAAGTTCTACCGTGTGCTTGAACGCAGCAATGTCAAAGCTAAAATCATCGTTCAAGTAATGCAGTAGGTTGATGCTTGCCAGGTTACAGGCGCTGTTATCCAGGCTCATGTACTCCGAACATGGGTTGCTGCCGTTGATGCGGCCCGCAACCGGTGTGGTGTGCCATTTGTTGATGGTAGTGTCGAACTGTAAACCCGGGTCAGCACACTTCCATGACGCTTCGGCAATTTGGCGCCATAAATCACGTGCCTTTACCGTGCGAACCGTTTTCCCGGTTGTCACTGCCTTGAGGTCCCAATCAAGATTATCCTCAACCGCCCGCATGAATTCGTCAGTCACACGTACCGAGTTGTTGGCGTTCTGGTATTGCACGCTAAAGATGTCTTTGCCATCCAGGCTCATGTCGAACCCGGCAGCTTCGAGGACGCGTGCCTTATCCTCCTCGATAGACTTACACCAGATGAATTCCTCGATATCCGCATGGTCGATATTCATGATGACCATCTTGGCAGCACGCCGAGTTTTACCACCTGATTTTATAGCCCCGGCTACCGAGTCGGCACCGCGCATGAAGCTCAAAGGCCCACTGGCACGGCCGGCGCTCTTACCCAAAGGCTCCATGCTGGAACGGATAGAACTGATGTTAACACCCGAGCCAGAACCGCCCTTAAAAATCATACCCTCATCAGTGTACCACTGCAGAATCGACGGCATAGTGTCTTCCACATGCAGGATAAAGCAGGCACTGGCTTGCTGGGCACGCTCCGGTGCACCGATGTTGAACCACACCGGCGAGTTGAACGCGGCCCGCTGCGTGGACAATATGTACTTCAGCTCTTGGCTGAATGTCTCGGCCTCATCCCCATCTTCAAAATAGCCTTCCTGCACACCCTGGCGAACAACGGTGTCAACCACGCGGTCAATCAGATGTTTCAGACTGGTTTCACGCCCCTCGGTGCCCGGCGTGCCGGTAAAGTACTTCTGTGCCACGATGTTAAGTGCGTTCAGCGACCAGGTTTCAGGAATCTCCACGTCCTTTTGCTCGAATACCGCCTCCCCGGTAAACGGATTTTTGATGGCCGCGTCGCGTTTGACCCATTTGAGCATGTCATATGCTTTGGACCTGGGGTCAGTAAAATACCGTGCCACACTGCTGTTAGTTACTTGTCCCATAGTTGTTACCCTCACTCCCTTTAGAGTTTACTGCATGACCGTCACCTCAAAACGGCCACATGTTTTGTTGTTTTTGTTAGAGCTTCTCGCAGAGCCGCGTCTGCCGGTTTTGTTATACTCCGACAGGGTTCGGCAAGCTCTCTCCGATCCTTAAAGCACACACAGGTTTTTAAGTTCCGGGGAGAGCCTACTGGCGCTGACCGCGTCGCTCCCTCATGTACTCACGATGACTCCGAGCGTCCTGCGCTCCCGTATCTGCGACAGCTCCTGTTCAAAACCGGCGATGTCCTTGAAGCGGCGGTAAACGCTGGCGAAACGCACGTATGCAACCTCATCCAGCCCCGGCAGACGCTCCATAACTAGCTCGCCTATGCGATCCGACAGCACCTCTGCGTCGCCGCAGCTATACAGCTGCTGTTCCACGGAATTCACCAAGTTTTCAAGTTGCATACTGGTGACGGATGTCTTTTCGCAGGCGCGATACAGCCCGGCCAGCAGTTTACTGCGGTTGAAGAGCTGGCGGGTGCCGTCTTTTTTTACCACTACCAGTTGCGGACGTTCCACTCGCTCGTAAGTAGTAAACCGGTAGCCACACGTGCTACAGGCACGGCGGCGACGGACTGCCTGGGAAGCATCCACATCGCGGCTTTCAATAACTTTAGTGTCATCACCGCTGCATTGGCCACATTTCATAGGCCTTGCCTCCTTATTTATATTGTTTTGAAAGGTGCGGCTAGCGTTTCCGCCCGTTTAAGCGCAGCGGATACTATATATAGCGTTCTATGAATTAAGATTACCCCCACGCATAGTGCAAGCGCAATAGCATTTGTGGTGTAGTTTTTACACAGTAACAGAGGTGATAAGAGAGGCGTTGGATAGCCTGCAGTATCTGTAGGTTCGTGGCTCGGCACACATAGTAGACACGGTACCGCTTATGCGCGGGTGACGCACTGCCTTTTCTTTACTTTTTGTCGTCGGGCTTGTGCTCCGCACGCTTGGTCAGTCGGCGCAGGAATGACGGGCGTTCCAGATCAATATCGTCGGCGTCGGCCGGAGACACGACCGCCTTAGGCTGCTCGTCATCCGGTTCATGCCGGTCTTCCTCGTCTTCTTCCTTGATAGACCAGATGCTCGGCATGGGTTCGTCTTTCGCGAATTCCTTCACGGCTTCTTTGTGGTCTTTGAGGTCCGTGTCGTCGTCCGAATCATCCTGCCCAGCCGATGCGGCCACGGAGGCCGGTTCGGGGGGTGCCATAACCGAAGGCTCGTTGTCATCAGCCACCGGTGTTTCGCCCACAGGCATACCGGTCACCTGCCGGCTGGCAAAGTACGAAGCGTCAAAACCGGTCGCCACGACTGTAATAATAACTTCGCCTTCCAGCTCGGGGCTAATAGTAGCTCCAAAGATGATGTTCGCATCCGGATCGGCCGCTGCCGTGATAACCTCAGCCGCCGTGTTGATTTCGTGCATGCTCAGGTCGTTGCCACCGATGACGTTAAAGAGGATACCGCGCGCACCGTCAATCGATACCTCCAGCAGTGGGCTGTCGATGGCCTGCTGGGCCGCCTGGATAGCGCGATTTTCACCACTAGCCCGTCCAATGCCCATCAGCGCACTGCCCGCATGACTCATCACTGTCTTCACATCGGCAAAGTCCAGGTTGATCAAGCCATGCACAGTAATCAGATCAGAAATACCCTGTACGCCCTGGCGTAGCACATCATCAGCCACCTTGAATGCCTCCATGAGCGGGGTGGCACGGTCAATAGTCTGCAGTAGCCGGTCGTTCGGGATGATAATAAGCGTATCGACTGCACGGCGCAGATTCTCAACTGCTACCTCGGCGTTGCGACGTCGCTTTTCACCCTCAAACGCGAACGGCTTGGTTGCGAAACCAACCACCAATATGCCCATCTCCTGGGCGATTTTTGCCACGACATGTCCGGCGCCACTGCCCGTACCGCCACCGGCACCGATTGTCACGAATACCATGTCAGCACCCTCGAGCGCCTGTCGGATTTCACTGTCCGACTCCTCGGCCGCTTTCTGGCCAACCGTCGGGTCGGCACCAGCTCCCAGGCCGCGCGTCGTACCGCGCCCGATATGGATTTTGACGTTCGCCTTTGAATTCTGCAACGCCTGCGCATCGGTATTTATCGCCACGAACTCCACATTCTCGATACCTGCATCAACCATGCGGTTGATAGCAGCACCGCCCGCACCGCCCACGCCGACTACCTTAATGCGCGCAAACGTCTCAATTGCCGGATCTACTGCCTGTGCCATTGCGTTACCTCTTGCTCTCTACTCTTGCTGATGCCATTACTACCTACGAGTATACCGTACGGTCCTACCGGAGTTCAAGGTTGGTCGTATACATATTTGATAACACACCGTCACAGCTGAACAATGCGTGCTGCCATATTCGATATAATCCGCTGGGAGTGAGCACTAAATTATAAATTGTAGGCCAGGATGTCAGGCCTTAAGGCCTTAGGTGACCAAAAAACTTGCCCAAAGCTGCCTGCAAACTGCCGCCGACCACCTGATGTGTGGCCGCATGGTCATTCGTATACGGCGTGAGCAGAATGTCGAGCAGCATCAGGCCTGCAGCAGCCGCGAATGCCGGCGTATCCACCGTATCTACGAGCCCAGCCAAGCCACGTACTTTGCCGATACGAGCCGGTAGCTGCAGCTTATCGCGTGTAAAATCAGCCAATCCGGGTAACATCGCCGTACCACCAACTAGTACCACGCCGCCCGGCAGCTTGCGCGAACGATGAATGCGCTGCAATTCTTTGTCAACGTATTCCAGCAGTTCCTCAACACGGGCTTCCACAATCATGTTCACCTCGCCACCCGAAAACAAATATGCTTTGTCATCCACCACGACACGCACCGGTTTGTCACTGTCATCGCCAACACGCGCATGCTTCACCTTGACCGCCTCAGCTACTTCAAGATCGGTCTTGAGCCCGATTGCCAGGTCGTTCGTGATATGTGTGCCACCCATCGGTAAAACCGCCACGTGCTGCACTTCCCCGTCCTCAATCACACTCATGTTTGTCGTGCCAGCACCGATATCGAGCACGCAAGTGCCTGCTTCTTTTTGCTTGCGATCAAGTACTGCTTCACTGGCCGCGAGCGCGCTCACGGTATGATGTTTCGGCCGCACCTGCGCCTTTTCAAGCGCCAGGTTCAAATTGCGAACATTGGGGCTGGCCGCCGTCACGATGTGACAATCAACTTCCAGTCTTACACCGTGCATCCCTACTGGATCTTTCAAGTTGTCCTGACCATCCAGCCGGTAATTTTTGGCAAATACCTGTACGATTTCGCGGTTCGGCGGCAGCTTTACAATCGTGGCTGCTTCTTCCACACGCTCGCGGTCATCTACCGTAATTTCGCGGTCTCCACTGCTGATAGCAATCACGCCGCGACTGTTAATGCCCGCCACATGTGTGCCGTTCACATTGACCGTCGCCTGATGAATTTGCACACCGCTGATGCGTTCCGCCTCAGTAATTGCCTGGATAATCGCTTCGGCCGCATCGTCGATGTGCATCACCACGCCTTTGCGCATCCCTTGATTAGGCGCGCTGCCGTGGCCAATAACCGAGACAAGCGAAGGGTCTGACGCGTCGCGCGTACCGACCACACAACGGACAGCCGAGGTTCCAACATCAAGGCCTATAAAAGTAGGGGCGGCAGTATTGTCGCGCATGCACGCAGTATACTACGAGCGCGCCGATAAAAACATAAGCGTACCTGTTTTGATGAGTATGCAAGAATATTTGAGATGGATCGGCAACACGATACGATTACGAATACCGCTCACCCGCGTACAGTGTGATGCCTGAGCTGCAATTGCAGTATCGTATCGTGTTGCCACGCACGCAGGTCTATGCCTGTGTCAGGATTTCGCACCCATCTTTGGTAACCAGCACCGTGTGTTCGAATTGTGCTGATCGGGAACCGTCGACCGTCAGCAGCGTCCAGCCGTCGTGCGCCTGAAAAATCCGCGGACTACCAAGCGTCGTGATGGGTTCGATGGCAATGGTTTGGCCAGCTCTTAGTACGGGGCCGGTTCCAGCATGACCGTAATTCGGGATCTCCGGATCTTCGTGCAGTTCACGCCCCACGCCGTGCCCCACCAACTCGCGCACAATGCCCAGGTCATACTGGCGCAGCACCTTTTCGATAGTCGCCGAAATGTCGCCCACCCGCACACCGTCATGCACTGCGTCGATACCGGCCTGGAGTGCTCGTTCCGTGCCTTCCAGCAGCCACCGGCCGGCCTTGTCGGTTTTTTCCGGGCCGCCGATACTCACGGTAATACCCGCGTCGGTAATCATGCCCCGATACTTCACACCAAAATCAAAATTTACGATGTCGCCATCACGAAACGGACGGTCGTTCGGGATGCTATGTTGCACTTCATTGTTAGTGGATATACAGATAATATCCGGATACGGCGGCGCGCCCGGGCCACCGTCCTGACCCCGAAACACCTGCTTGCCGCCGAGCCGTTCCAGCTCTCTGGCCGCCAACGTCGACATGTCTTTGGGTGTCGCGCCGGCCGTTACAGTATGTTGTATCTTTAGCAACACTAGAGCCAGAATCTTCCCGCTCTCTCTCATTGCCGCCAGCTCCGTGTCTGTTTTTACCGCGCTCGCAGACATGCTTCCACCGCCGTGTAGATACGTTCGTGCACTTCGGCAATCGGGCCCATGCCGTCAACCGTCAGGACCGGCACGTCGGTCATGCGATAGTAGTCAATCACGGGCCGGGTCTTATCTTCATAAATATCTAGCCGGCGGTTGATAACTGCCTCCGTATCTTCGACCCTGCCGCGCCCCGAAAGACGTGCGACTAGCTCCTCGCGTGGTACTTCAAACACCAGGACGCATTCAATTTTACGCCCCACTTTCGGCAGATAGCCTTCCAGCCATTTGACCTGCTGCAGGTTACGCGGATAACCATCTACCACGATCGGCCCGGTGCCTTTCACTGCCCGTACCGCCTCGTCCAAAACCTTATTAGTCAGCTCATCGTCAATCAGTTCGCCAGTTGCCAAGCGGTGCAACACCTCCCAATCTTCGGATTGGCGGAAGAGCTCGCCCGTGGACAACCAATACCAGCCGTTGCGCTTAACGAGCAATTCACCCTGCACGCTTTTGCCGGAACCCGGCGGACCAAAAAATAGAATCATCCTAGGCTAGTTACCTTTCAACCGTCGTCCTGTCATTTGCGCTATGCGTGCACCATCGGCCAGGCTGCCCACCTTAGCTTTGACTGCACCGATTACTTTGCCCATTGCCTGCACGTCCGCAGCACCCTGCTCTTTTATAACCTCATCAATCAACCGGGCCAGATCTTCATCATTCATTTGCTCCGGCAGATAGCTTTCGATAATTTTCTTCTCCAGCAGCTCCTTGTCGGCGCGTTCCTGGGAGCCACCTTGCACATACAAGTCAGCGCTCTCCTGGCGCTTTTTAACCTCTTTAGTTAGCAATCCCAATACTTCGTCATCGGGGATACCGCCTGTCTCGCGCTTTTTAGCTGCCACATCAGCGTACAAAATGACACTCTTCAACCCGCGCAGAGTATCGACGCGAACCGAATCACGTGCCAGTAAGGCGGCTTTCAGGTCGTCGTCAATTTGTTGACGTATGGCCACTGCGCTTATCTCTGGCCGAGCTTAATTTTCTTGAGCTTAAGAGCCTTACGCTGGCTGCGGATAATCGCCTTCTGGCGGCGGTCACGCTTACTTATGGGCTTTTCGAAATACTGTCCTTGTTTAACGGCAATGATCAGGCCACTTTGCTGTACGCGGCGATTAAAGCGGCGGACCAAATTTTCGGCTGACTCTTTGCTGTCTTTACGGGTTACTTCTATCATGTGTGCCAGTATACCGTAACAGGGGCGATCGCGCAAGCGTACAGATAGCAAAACGTGTGTTTGAGTTTAGGGCAAGCCACTGAGATAGAGAAAACCCACGCAGGTTTCAGGTACTCAACAGAAGTACGGCCGGACCGGTGTACTGTGTAGGTGCGATAATTTTTAAATATTGCAGCTTAGACAGCATACCGTCAGCGCATGAGCAGTACCTGAAACCTGCGTGGGTTTGAAACTTGCTAAGAAACGTGGCGCTTGGTTTGGGTGCGCTGGCTTTTGAGTACGATACTCTGGAGCTCTTTAAAGATAATGAACTGTTTGTTGGTGTGATACATTTTGGTGTTGCCCTGCTTTTCGCTGATCAAAAAGCCAGCCTTCTCCAGCCGCTTGAGCTCGCGCTGGATGTTCCCCGCATCTTCCTTGATAAGTTTAGCGAGACCCCGAACGTGCGTCTTGAAGTCAGGATATTTCGCATAGATTACGATAATCTTGCGGCGGACTCGTGAGGTGATAAAAACATCTAACATATGCTGAAAACCTGTATAACCCCGATACTCTCAAAGTTGTATTCCACTTATTGTCTTTCCGACAACGTGCTTTCTAGTATAGCCTGCCCTGAATACGATTTCAACAGATTTCTTGAGAGGGAACCCTGTGATATAAAAATTGATGACTATAGCAAACGGATTCGAGGTATCAAGTTAGGGCGCAATTTAAGCTATGTAGATAGATTCGCAGCTGAATGATATTAATGGTTGCCTGTACCGTATCGCGGTAAGGACGCTGATTACATAAGACCGCAAAGATCACCCAAAGTGAGGTCGGAAAGTCGACTAGCGAGACCTTAGGCTTGATGGGCAGCTTCGCGCACGCGGACCCCCTTGAACCGGAACGTGCCGGGCTGGCTAACATCTACCTATATACTTAAGGCATGTACTACTACAAGGTGTTGGTGGCGACGCAGGCCTACCACGGCAACGAAGCGCTCACCTATTCCAGTGAGACGGCGTTGCATGTTGGTGCGCTCGTCAAGGTTAGTTTGCGCGCACGGCCGGTTCTAGGTATTGTGGTGCAGGCCGTCAAAAAGCCTGATTTTGCAGTCAAGCCAGTGGCGGCGATTGCACCGTTCCCGCCGCTAACTGCTGCACAGCTCGAACTTTTGCGCTGGTTGTACGCATATTACCCAGCGCCGCTCGGCGCGGTCGTGCGGCTGTTCGTACCACCAACCGAAGTACTTCCAAAAAAAATAGAAGCTACTGTGATAGCACCGACGCAATCATCTGTTAACATAGCAGATTTTCCACCGCTCAGCCCGGACCAACAAAACGCCGTGCAAGCTATTACCGGGCCAGGCACGTTCCTGCTGCACGGCATAACCGGCAGCGGTAAATCGCGCGTGTATATCGAGCTGGCCGCACGCGCTTTGGCCACCGGTAAATCGGCTCTGGTGCTCACGCCCGAAATTGGCCTGACCGCACAGCTGACCGGAACATTCCGGCGCATTTTTGGCGATGCTGTGTATGTGCTGCATTCGCGGCTCACGGCCACTGAGCGGCGTGATATTTATTACGAGCTGCTCGCACGCGAGCAGCCAAGCATTGTCATCGGCCCGCGCTCCGCATTGTTTTCGCCACTACGCTCTTTGGGACTCATCGTGTTGGATGAGGCACACGACGGAGCCTACAAAAACGAATCAGCGCCGCACTATCAGACAGGCCGTGTCGCGGCCAAATTAGCCAGTTTGCATAGTGCCACGTTAGTGCTTGGATCAGCCACGCCCGCAATTGAGGATTATTATCTGGCGGAAGCCAAAGGTCGACCGATCGTCACCATGTATGAGCTCGCCCAGCCGACTGATATGGTAGTCACGTTCGAGACTATAGATATGCGTAAGCACGAGCTTTTCAGCCGCAGCCCGCTACTCAGCAACACGCTGCTTACACACATTGCCGTGGCCATGCAACGCGGCGAACAGTCGCTGGTATTTTTGAACCGCCGCGGTACTGCCAACGTGGTGCTTTGTAGCAATTGCGGTTGGCAGTCGCTTTGTCCAAATTGTGATTTAGCGCTTACCTATCACGGTGATTCGCACGAGCTACGCTGCCATGTTTGTGGCTTCCTAAGCAAACTTCCGACAACCTGTCCTGTGTGTAATTGCGCACAGATTTTGTTCAAGAGTGCGGGTACTAAATCAGTGGTGGAAGCTCTTTCCAGACAGTTTCCCGCTGCCCGTATCCAGCGCTTTGACACTGATGTCAAAAAGGCTGATCGGCTGGAGCAGCATATACCCAATTTGGCCGCCGGTAGTGCCGACATCATCGTCGGTACACAAATGGTTAGCAAAGGCCTGGACCTGCCCAAGCTTTCCGTCGTTGGCGTCGTAAATGCCGACTCTTCCCTACTCATTCCCGACTATACGGCAGCCGAACGCACCTACCAACTGCTCGCACAAGTCATCGGGCGCGTCGGGCGCGGCCACCGGGCAGGCACTGTGGTCGTCCAAACTTACGACCCCGAAAACGTTACACTGCAGTCGGCCATGCATCGCCGCTGGCAGGAGTTTTATAAGGCAGAGTTGCATGAGCGCAAAACCTACAAGTTTCCGCCATACGTTTATTTGCTAAAGCTGCGCGTGCTGCGGGCCACAAGCAAGTCTGCCGAGAAAGCTGCTGGGGTACTAGCCGGAACGCTGGCTGCACAGTATCCGGGCATCACCGTCGATGGTCCCGCACCGTCGTTCCATCCGCGCGAACGCGGGCGGTACTGCTGGCAGTTGCTGATAAAATCTTCCGGCCGGAGCGTACTCATAGACATCATACACACCCTGCCCTCTGGCTGGAGTTATGACATCGACCCCATCAACCTGCTTTGATTTCCGCCTTCAGCCGAGAGGACCAGTCGAGCCTCATCATTGCAGTTTGTGTTAAGCATCAGCCAGCGAATCGTATGCCTGTTTGCAGAGTACACTATGCTTGAATCACCGCTGGTAATTCAAATGGCGCGTTCCGCTTGAATCAGCCTAGAAACCGATTCCACATTCTCTGCAAACAGGCATACGATTCGCCCACCACCTCTGATATAATGGCAGTAATGCAAAATACACTCATCAGCCTGCCCAATCCACACCTGCGCCAATCTTCCAAAAAAGTCGGTATTGTCGACGAAAGCATCAAAGAACTCATCCGGCACATGGAAGACATTGCGCTTGAGTGGGAGGCCAGTCGTGAACACGAAGTAAGTGTTGCCCTGGCCGCCATCCAGATTGACGTGGACTTGCGTGTTATCGTCGTACGCAACGATTTCGACAACAAAGAAGACACTATGTTTCATGCACTCATCAATCCGGTCATCACCAAATACGAAGGCGAATTGCTTGAGGATTATGAGGGCTGCCTAAGCGTTAAAGATTTGTACGGCCTTGTGCCACGCTATAGCAAAGTGCGAATCAAAGCGCTGAATCGGGCCGGCAAAGCAGTTCGCTTTAATGCGGAGGGGTTCCTAGCTCGTGTCCTTCAGCACGAGATTGACCACACTAACGGTAGAATGTTTATCGACCATATCAAAGACTCCACGGACGCGTTTTACGCGCTGGATGCCGACGGTAACCTGCAGCAACTCGATTACGATACAGCCATCAAAAACAACAAAACCCTGTGGAGCGAGTGATGGATGAGCCAATCGTTTTTTTTGGCACAGGGCCGGTAGCAGCCGCGTCGCTGGAATTGCTAGCCCAAAGTTTTACCATTGAAGCCGTAGTCACTAAACCGCGGGCAGCGCATCACCACGGCGATATACCCGTGCAGGACATGGCAGCCAAATTGGAGCTACCCGTGGTCGAGGTCACGAATAGGCAGACAGTTTCTACTGGCATTGTGCCAGGGCGCTTTAAGAGCAGGCTGGCTGTGCTGATAGATTTCGGCATCATCGTGGAACAGAGCGTCATAGACACTTTTCCGCTCGGCATCGTCAACAGCCACTTTTCTCTGCTGCCGCAGTGGCGCGGAGCAGACCCTATTACATTCGCGATTTTAAGCGGACAGGACAAGACCGGTGTCAGCCTGATGCTTCTGGTGGCTGCCATGGACGAGGGGCCGCTACTGGCCATAGGCGAAACGGACCTACAGCCGAATATAACAACGCCTGAGCTGACAGATGCGCTCATCGCCTTAAGTGCCGCCCTCATCGAAGACGTACTGCCAAAATACGTTGCCGGTAAGCTTAAAGGGACTTCGCAAGCGCAAGTGGCCGCAACCGTTGACTACAGTGCCAAACCGACCTATTCACGCAAGCTCACCAAGGAAGACGGCATACTTGATTGGAATAAGCCGGCCGCACAATTGGAGCGCGAAATCCGCGCCTTCATTGAATGGCCCAAAAGCCGCACCATGCTTGGCGGACATGCGGTGATTATTACTCAGGCCCATGTTGAAACCGGCGAAGGCACACCCGGCAGTGCTTGGTTACATGAGAAGCATCTGGGCATGTACTGTAGCAAAGACGTATTGATGATCGACCGGCTCAAGCCCGCCGGCAAAGGCGAAATGAGTATCGAGGCGTTTCTGGCCGGCTACGGCAAAGATTTGCGATAAAGTTACAGCGGACTATTACCTCTCGCCGGCGCGCATTTTTTCTCTTAGTGTAAGAACACCTCGGGTTCGGTATATATTCTGGCTAACCGCCAAGGTAGCAAATGTTTGCATAGCCATCCACCCTCTAGCCAAAATAATATATCCGCCCGATGGTGGATATATTATTTTGGTGGAGTATGGGGGACTCAAACCCCCGACCTCGGCAATGCGAATGCCGCGCTCTAGTCAACTGAGCTAATACCCCTCGAATATTTTAAGTAGCACGCTGATCCTGGTGGCCACCAGGTCCGGCGGGCGGTTGCTGAGTCGGGAACTGATAGATTTGCCGACCACCCATTCCCTGCCCTTGCCCATCTTGGGCAGGCTGCTGAGGCTGAGCCGGTTGTTGCGATGGCGTCCAATAACCAGCCGGATCCGGCTGGTTAACCGAAGTGGTTTGCGGTCCTGACTGTGCTGTCCCGGCGGATGGCGTGTGTGTATACGGCTGCGCCTGATGGTGCTGGGGCACCTGGTGTGCGGGCTGGGCGGCAACCGCCGGTTGTTGGGTAGACTGAGTGACAGCCGTTTGCTGCCCGGCAGGCGTACTGGCCGTCATAATCTGCGGTGCCATCTGCTTGATTTCGGCTTTCAGTTCCTCAAACACCTGATTCACCACTTCCTTATAGTTAGGTAGATTAGTCTCCAGCCACTGCAGCGCCTGCGCCTGATTGGCATCACCGCCGGTATCAATGAATCGCTCGAATTCATCGAGCTGCTGATCTGTCATTTGGTTGGCGAGCCGCGTACCGACACGCAGCTCCAGCGTGTCGTAGATATGCTGGAGCATCGTTTGCTTTTGGTCGGCCGGCAAGCCGCCCAACCCCAGTTCATCCAGCAAATTATTATCGAGTTTCAACATATAAACCTCATTATACTCCGACTGTATGACCTATGTAGCTGAGTGCTGTTTGGAATGAAAATCGAGCACCGGAACGTGGGCGTATTAGAAATACAACGGAGTGAGGAGTACAGATTCTCGCCCAAAATGTACCAGCCACGTAGGTCACAAGGTACGCTCCACAGTTTCGCGTGTAAAGAAGCTAACCCGGTCGCCCAGCTCAAGTACCAGCCGGTTCGCGGTTTTCAGGCTGACGCCGCCCAACTCGCCTTCCGCTAAATCAGTCGCGGCGTTCGGCCCGCGCTTCAAGCCCGTAAGTTCCGCTTCACCAACCAGCTGTTTGCCACGGTAAATCCGCACGAACGCCGGTGCCTTTAGGATGCCGCTTTTGACTTCGCCACCGGCAATAACTTCAGTTTTAGTCGTTTTGAATATGCCCTTTACTTCCAGCTCGCCCATATCCTTTTCGACAATTTCGTCGATCAGGAGCTTACTAAGCTCAGTCTTTACATCATCTATAAGCTCATATATGACGTTATAAAGCCGGATAGACACTTGATCTCGGCTAGCTAAACGCCGTATGTTAGGCGCCGCTGTGATATTAAATCCGTAAATAATCGCCTCGGCACTGTGAGCCAGATGGATATCGTTCTCGCTCACCACGCCCACGCCAGAGCCCACGATGCGCACCGCAACCTCTTCGGTTTCGACGCTCTTGAGACTGTCAGCCACGCTGGTAAGCGAGCCTTGCACGTCTGCCTTAATAATAATTGGTAGTTCCTGCAGTTTGTCGGAGCGGGAGATAATGCGCAGCAGCTCTGAACTGCTCATGTCCGAACGGCCGCCACCGTTAGCACGTTCAGACGCCACGCTCGCTGCCTGTGTGCGTGCTGCTTTTTCGGTCGCGACCACACTGAACGCATCACCGAATTCCGGTAGCGTCTTAAACCCGCTGATAACCACCGGTGTGCTCGGACCAGCCTCCTTCACAGGCTTACCTGCTGTATCTTCTAGGTTACGTATTTTGGCATACGTGCCGCCCGCCACGATGAAGTGGCCAGGCCGCAATGTTCCCTCTTCAATGAGGGCATGAGCGATTGGTCCGCGGCCGGTTTCCACATGCGCTTCGATGATCAGTCCCCGCGCCGGTACGGTCGCATCAGCCTTCAATTCTTCCACGTCCGCCACTAGCAGGAGCATGTCGAGTAACCCCGGAATTCCCTGCCCAGTTTTAGCGCTGACCGGCACGGCCACGATGTCACCACCCCATTCTTCAACCAGCAGGTTTTGTTCAGCTAGCTGTTGCTTTACTAGTGCTTCGTTAGCGCCTTCTTTGTCGATTTTATTGACGGCAACCACAATGCGCGTACCCGCGTTGCGGGCATAGCGGATGGCCTCGATGGTCTGCGGCTTTACTCCGTCGTCCGCCGCCACCACAATAATCACAATGTCTGTCAAATGTGCGCCATGTTCGCGAATCGCAGCGAATGCCTCGTGCCCCGGCGTATCCAAGAAGGTGATCAGGCGGCCGTTATGCTCAATCTGGTACGCGCTGATGTGCTGGGTAATGCCGCCAGCTTCGCCTTTCGCGACTTGCGCACCGCGGATAGCGTCAAGCAGGCTGGTTTTGCCGTGATCAACGTGGCCCATCACCGCTACCACGGGCGGTCGCTGCGTGGCATTTGCGCTGGCACTACGCTTTTCGCGCTTGACCGGCTCCGCCTCAGCCTTCTTATGCTCCAGTTCAATATCCAGGCCCAGTTCGCCTACAATGATCTGTGCAGTGTCGAAATCGAGCCGCTCGTTGATCGTGGCCATAATACCGTTTTTCATCAGCTCGCCGATCAGGCGTGTTACGGGTAAACGTAACTGCTCGGCCAGAGAGCCGACGGTGATGTTGTCTTCGATTTGGATTGTCGTTGCCACTCGTCACTCCCTTTCCGCCTGACGGCTAAGCTGATGTTTACAGCATTATTTTACTTCTGCTTCAAGCTGAGTGAGATCTTGCGCGCTTCGGTGTCGATGTCGAGCACCTTGAACTTCTTCTTCTCGTTCAGCTGGAAAATCTTTTCCGGGTCGATGTGATCATCATCACCCATTTCGCTGACATGTACCAATGCTTCCACGCTCGGGCTCAGCTGCACAAAGGCTCCAAACGGCGTGATGCGGGTGATCTTACCTTCCACGAGGTCGCCCTTGTTGAAGGCTTTGACCTCTTTCAGCCACGGGTCTTCACTCATTTGCTTCAAGGATAGACTCAGGCGATCCTTGTCGATGGCAATGATCTTTGCCTTAAGTGTTTCGCCGACCTTCACGTAGTCGCGCGGGTTTTCCACGCGCTCCCAGCTGATTTCACTGATGTGAATCAGGCCTTCAATGCCATCCACGTTCACGAATGCACCGAAGTCGATCACGCCGGTCACCACGCCCTCCACCACGTCGCCGACCTTTAGTTCGGCAAAGCGGGCCTGCATGTCGTCCTTAACCGCTTCCTTCTCAGAGAAGATAAGCTTGTTATCCTTGCGGCTGACATCCAGCACGCGGACGCGGATCGGTTTGCCGGTCAGCTGATTGAGCTTCTGCAGGATTTCGTCCTTGTCAGCACCACTTACACGTGGGTAGTGGCCAGCAGCCAGTTGGCTTACCGGCAAGAAGCCACGGATGCCTTCCAGCTCTACAAGCAGACCACCGCGGTTTGCGTCGTAAGGAGTAATCTCCACGATTTCACCGGCGTCAAAGATACGCTGGACTTCGTCCCAACCGCGGTCTTTGGCGGCCCGGCGCATGCTGAGCAACGCGTAGCCCTCGTCCATTTCCGGGTCGATGACACTGACAGTCACGGTAGCGCCCTCTTCCAGGTTCTGGCCGTGGCCGACTTCGCGGCGCATGACTACGCCGACGCCGCGCGGGCCCAAGTCAATCCAGACCTGATGCTTACGCACGCTCTCGACAGAGCCTTCGATGACATCTCCCGTCTCGAGTTGTTTGACGTCACTGCCAGCCAGCAGCTCGTCCATTGTTATTGTTGATGATTTTGGCATGTTCTTATGATGCCCCTTTCAAGTGTATTTCCTGCAGGCATCAGGGCGCCGTCGCCGGCACTCCTGTAAACGCCCATAAGATTGGTTCTTATTATACCAGAGGAACGGAGGTGAAGCAAAGCTTGCTTTGATTCACCGAGTACCGTGTGGTATCTCGGAGAGATACCGTAGGAACGGAGATAAGGCAAAGCGTGACTTGCCATACCAAAAACCAAATCATGGGCCAACTAAACAAACGAGAGACAGCGCTGTAACATGCGTATTAGAGCTGGCGTACCCCGCCCGGGGCAGTATCCGCATGCCTGAGCGCTGCTGCACTTATACCCATCCTTCCTAAGTCCTGCACCACTGTACCGTCAGGATCTCGCCTAGTCTCAGGTCGGAGCCTTATTGGCCCTACTGCCGCATCCATTTTGTCGCCCAAAGCTACTGCGAGGCGGAGCCCCTCAGCATCCAAGCCTATATCACCAGCCTTGAGGCCTTCCCAGCCTGTAGACGGCCGGGCTTCATCATCAAGATTATCCGGGAGCACATCAAGCCGCATACTCCATATGCCATCACCAAGGTCATCTGGGAGATAATCAATTTGCATTTTTTAACATTAGCATAATATTACCATATAGTCAAGTAGGGGCTCACCCCCAGCCTCCCGGCAAGCGCCAGGCAGAAGGCATACCATGCTACACTAAGCATATGTATTTGGGCATCGATATTGGGGGAACCAAAACATTAGTGGCAGCCCTGGATCAACACGGCGTAATCCTTGTTTCCCTCCGTTTCGAAACGCCACCGAACTACGATGATTTTCTAAAAGCCCTCAAGCACACGTTGCAAGACCAGATGCCCCTGCAAGACTTCCGTGCCGGTTGCATCGCCGCACCGGGCGAAATTGACCGCAAAAAGGGCCGGTTCGAGCAAGGCGGCAACCTTAAGTGGCAGCACGTGCTACTCCAACGCGACATCGAACGTATCGTCCACTGCCCCATGCTGCTCGAAAACGATGCCAGTCTGGCAGGGCTGTCCGAGGCCATGTTGCTCGAAGACAAGCACGCCAAAGTGTTATACCTCACCATCAGTACCGGCATCGGAGGGGGGCTTATCATCGACAAGCGAATCGATCCAAATATGGCCGATGTAGAACCCGGCCAAATGCTGCTCCAGCGCGGCGACAAGCTTATCAAGTGGGAAAGTTTTGCCAGCGGCAAAGCCATTTACGAACGCTACGGCAAAAAAGCCTCTGAAATCAGCAGTACAACCACCTGGCGGGCTATCGTCAAAGACTGGGTGCCGGGTTTTATGCAGTTGTTGGCAGTCACCAGACCCGATGTCATCGTAATCGGCGGCGGTGTGGGACATTACTTGCCCAAATATCATGACTTGTTGGTGGCGGCGCTCAACAAATACGCCACGCCCATGGTACCTATTCCACCCATCCTGCAAGCTCAGCGCCCCGAGGAAGCAGTGGTCTACGGCTGCTACGACCTGGCCCGGAGCGTGTATGCGTAAAACCGTCGAACGCCAGACTGTGGCAGCCAGCCTGGATACGCTCATCAGCCGCATAGCCGCGGATCATCCGGACTTTGCTTTTGTGGAAGGCGGGCGATTCTCGTGGCACGCCGGGTCTAAGCACGTTTCATTCAAAAAATCAGCCGCTACCAGCAGTCGCGGCGCCTGGGCGCTCCTGCACGAACTCGGCCACGGACTGCTTGGTCATGCCGATTACCGCTACGACATCCAGTTACTACAGATGGAAGCCGCTGCCTGGGCCAAAGCCCACGAGCTTGCGGCCAATTACGAGCTAGAGATAGACGAAGACTACGTGCAGGACTGCCTGGACACCTACCGTGATTGGCTCCATCTGCGCGCCACCTGCCCCACTTGCTTCACCCGTTCTCTGCAAACCTCGCCGCGTTCCTATCACTGCCATAACTGTAGTGCCGAGTGGCAGGTCAGCCGCAATCGGCTTTGCCGCCCGTACCGTCTCAAAACCACCTAGAATGTCTTACCACCGGCTACTATTATTCATCCCTCTACCGCAAGCAAAACTAAACCTCGTAGGAAGGTTCGGGCAGTAAAGCGATCTGGCCGAGCTGGAGTTCGGTGCGCAGTTTCATCCAGATCTTACCCAGCGCATTACCGTTTTCCAAGTCACGATTTGGTCCCCACCCCCAGAAACTGTCTTTCGGTGAATCTTCTATGATTGCCCGATTACCCGTTTCGAGGAGCTTTTTCTGGACGTAGTAATGCTGGGAAACTTTTGCGCGAACAATTTCTTCCATGACACCTACTTTTACTTTCTCCCAATCAGCTGGGCGACGATGTTTGTGTACCTGACCGAACTTATACGCATCATGGGGAGAAATGGCGCTAAATACTGCTTCGGCAACTTCAGGTGCTGTGTCGAAAAACTTGCTTGCCTGGTACACATGCTCTACCGTTGGCCATAACCGCCCCCGCCACTCTACCTGGAAGGCTGAAAAGTTATCAAAGGGGTAGAAGTTACGGGGATAAAACGCGGCAGCTTCCTCTGACATATAAAGGAGGTGGTCGCGAGATTTGGGAAATGTCTCTGACATGCGCTTATTGTAAAGCAAAAGAGCCCCTTTCAGGGCCCTTTTGTAGTCTTGTCGTGGCTTAGCTTAAGCAGCCAGGTCGACATCAGTCTTCTTGGTGCGGCGACTAATGCGGCCACCGATGGCACCGTACTTGCGGGCGCGCTCGCGGCCCTCTTCGCCAGCGGCAAAACCGCCGGTGCGACCGTTCTGTCCACCCTTGGCACCGATCTTTGCGTAAAAGTCGCTGCCGTACTTCTTCTTGTTGGTTGCGGCGGCAGCCCTGCCGCCAGCTTTCGTTCCAGCCATGTTAGAAACACCTCCCATTAGTTATTTAGATTCGAAAAAGAGGGTTTATATAAGCCTCCACCGGCTTCTTAAACCCTCTCATCCTTTCGAATTATGCTTATGATAACACAGGCTAATGCTTATGTCAACACTTTCCTGCCCGTCCTGCACTTCGTTATACTGCCTGTGTGACGAAATACGCAGCCATGATCCGCGGCATCGGCCCCAGTAACCCAAACATGCACGGCCAGAAGCTTAAAATGGCTTTCGATAGCATCGGGTTTAGTGACGTGCGTCCAGTTATCACGAGCGGGAACGTGGTGTTTGAATCAGATATAACGGATACAGGAAGGCTTGAGAGTATGGTGGAGAGGGCCTTCCCTGAGCTGCTCGGCTTCAGTCGCGAGGTCTTTATCCGTTCTCAGTCTGAGCTACAGCAGCTAGTCGATGCCAATCCGTTTCCAGGAATTACGCAAGGACCTACTCACTATATTACGCTTACGTTTCTGAAGAATCAGCCGAAAAACATACCAAAACTCCCGTATAAGCCTGACGGTAAAGGCTTTGAAATACTTGCGCTGTACGACCGCGCCGTGACAGCCACGCTGGACCAAACACACGAAAAAACTCCCAATATGATGGCCTGGCTCGAACGTGAGTTTGGCAAAGAAATCACCACCCGCACCTACAAAACCGTATTGCGCCTACTTACCACGCTCAACAAAATGTAGCTACTTTGCAGTGGAATAGAAAAAGACTCCTCGTGAGGAGTCTTTTTCTATAATACGGCACCGTGCTATTTTCCCAGGGGTGAACCCCAAGTATTGTAACCGCTGAGAGGCTTAACTGCTGTGTTCGGTATGGGAACAGGTGTTTCCCTCTCGCTATGGGCACCGAGCCACAGGCTTGAGACACCCGCAAGCGGGGTTCTTAAGCGCAACCTTTTGGCAAAGCCAAGTTTCGCTTAGAGCGAAACCGGTTCCTACTCTTCCCAGCTCGTAATAAAACAAAAGCTGAGCCGAGATGATCGGCGTCCATACGACGGAAGTCGTATTTGAATGATCACATTTTGGTTTCAAGGGCCCATGATTTTTGTTTTAGTGCTCCTAAAACAAATGATGCGCCGGAAAAACCGAGATGTAAAGCAAATGTGACAAACATCACAGGTGTCGTTTGGTAGACACCAATAACCAGTCAATGCACTCCTCTAGCCTGCCCACCAACGGGGGTGAACGGACTAGAGAACGTAAAAAGTCAATGTCCCTATTAGTACGCTTCGGCTAAACACATTGCTGTGCGTACACCTTGCGCCTATCAACCAGATAGTCTTTCTGGGGGATCATAGGGAAATCTAATCTTGAGGCTAGTTTCGCGCTTAATATGCTTTCAGCGCTTATCTATTCCGCACGATAGCTACTCGGCAATGCCCTTGGTAGAACAACCGATACACCAGCGGTGCGTCCGCCCCGGTCCTCTCGTCACTTATTCCCCTGTTTCCAGGAGCGTAGACTATATCTTTGCCCGTCTTGCACGATACAAGCGAGGGCAGCGGCATGTTACCCACAGGACGCGTCGCTTTTTCTAAAACGATTCGCGCATCTGCGAGTCCGTGTACGAATGGTGACATCCGTTACAACGAGTCGTTACGGGGTCAAACCGAATATCCTTAACATTTCTTCGCGACTCTTCTTACGATGAGCTTTGTAATTTTCGCGCTGTATAAGCAGCGCCATATCAATTACTTCCACGATTTCCTGCTCGTTCAAGTTATGTATACCACGCTCCAGAATCTGACATGCCCGTATCATCGCCTCTGCTTGAAGCACTTTGAAACGAATGAACGGTTGTAAATCGGTTAAAGCTTTGCGAACTGTTTCAAATCCGTTAATCCTTAGTTCCGAAATGCTATCATTCCTGGTCGTGACATAGCCAGCTCCAAGGATATCTCGTATCCAGTGAAGTGGCGTATCGTGGCGGGAATCTTGATATAGACAGACTGTTGCCATGAAACGATAGCCACGTGACGTGTCTGAACGTTTCTTAAGCTGCAACATAATACTGCCATCACCATCAAGAAATCCCGCAATGTAACTTAATTCGATATCCGATCGACTTCCCACGGTATTACCTTTCAGTTTCTCCCGGTCCTCAAGCGAATTGTAGCACAGCGGACCATGCTGCACATACCATTCATCGAACCAAGAGGCTTTTGAAGGCTTCACCGTTATAAGCCGCGTTGTCATTACGCATCTCTGCGTAAAGTAGCAATTTTGCTTACTAGGGGTAGATCCTCTCAAATTTCCTTGCGTCCACAGCGGATATAAACCGAACTGTCTCACGACGTTCTGAACCCAGCTCACGTACCTCTTTAACCGGCGAACAGCCGGACCCTTGGAAGGTGCTCCCCCTCCAGGATGAGATGAGCCGACATCGAGGTGCCAAACAGCGCCGTCTATGTGAACTATTGGGCGCTATAAGCCTGTTATCCCCGGGGTAACTTTTATCCGAAAGCGCTGCCGATACCACACTCTTGTACAAATGTACTGACAGCGGAAAACTTACTCCGACTTTCGTCCCTGCTCGACTTGTAGGTCTCACAGTCAAGCTAGCTTATGCGTATACACTATCACTACGATTTCCATCCGTAGTTAGCTAACCTTTGAACGCCTCCGATACTCTTTAGGAGGCAACCGCCCCAGTTAAACTACCCATCAGACACGGTCCCCAGACCGGAAGAAGACGACATCTCAATCTAAAGAGTTTGAACAAAATCCAAAGGATTCTGCTCATAATCCACACACAACGCCCCAAAATCGGTTCGTCGCAGTAGAAAAATAAACGCTCTTTAGAGATGTCGGCTTTTTGCGGCCTGGGTAAGAACAAGAGGCATACAAGGGTGGTATTTCACTGATGACTCCACCTAGGCTAGCGCCTAAGTTTCAAAGTCTCCCACCTATCCTACACATGTATACCCCCGGCTCAATGTCAAACTGTAGTAAAGCTCCACGGGGTCTTTTCGTCCTGCTGCGGACAGACGGCATCTTTACCGTCAATGCACTTTCACCGAGCTCTTCGTTGAGACAGTACCCATATCATTACGCCATTCGTGCGGGTCAGAACTTACCTGACAAGGAATTTCGCTACCTTAGGACGGTTATAGTTACCGCCGCCGTTCACTGGGGCTTCAGTTCGCTGCATACACAGCTCCCCTTAACCTTCCAGCACCGGGCAGGCGTCAGCCCGTATACATCCACTTTCGTGTTAGCACAGACCTATGTTTTTGGTAAACAGTTGCATGGGTTCCTTAGTTGCAGCCCCCTCATCGTACGTAACACGTACTCCGAAGTTGCTTGCTAAAGTATTTCTTTCTCAATTCAAAGAGATGAATTTATCGTAAATAGTCGTTACTCTTTCCATCTTCTATCGAAAGAATACTCGCTTGAACCTCAGTGTGATACACACAATGAGGGGGCAGACCTTATCCCTAAGTTACGGTCGCTTGTTTGCCGAGTTCCTTAACGAAGAATCACTCGTACACCTTGGTCTACTCGACCTGAGCACCTGTGTCGGTTTGCGGTACGGACGGCATAAATCACGCGTTAGATTGCTTTTCTAGTCAGCACCTTGATTGAACTTCCGCCTAAAGGCAGTCGCATTCGTACACATTTCTTGTACTTAGACGGATATAACCATGAATCCGCTCCAACTAATATGCCGCGCACATCTAACAAATTTACACCGGTACGGGAATATTAACCCGTTGTCCATCGCCTACGCTACGCGCCTCGGCTTAGGACCGACTAACCCTGGGACGATTACCGTGGCCCAGGAAACCTTGCTCTTTCGGTGGGCAGGATTCTCACCTGCCTTATGGTTACTCATTCCAGCATTCTCACTTCCTCACGCTCCACCGGACCTCACGATCCGACTTCAACGCAGAGAGGAACGCTCCTCTACCACTGCCACTAAAGTGACAATCCATATCTTCGGTAGTATGTTTAGCCCCGTTACATTTTCCGCGCAAGATCTCTTGACTAGTGAGCTATTACGCACTCTTTAAATGAATGGCTGCTTCTAAGCCAACATCCTAGTTGTTTAAGAAATCTCACCTCGTTTCCCACTTAACATACATTTAGGGACCTTAGATGATGGTCTGGGCTGTTTCCCTTTTGAGCGACGAGCTTAGCCCCGCCGTTCTAACTGCAACGATTTCACTGATAGTATTCGTAGTTTGTCAAGGGTGAGTAAGCTTACGCCCCTCAGTCCGAAACAGAGCTCTACCCCTATCAGCTACCACGTCACGCTAGCCCTAAAGCTATTTCGAGGAGAACCAGCTATCTCCGGGTTCGATTGGCATTTCACCGCTAACCACAAGTCATCCGGGCGTGTTGCAACTCGCTACGGTTCGGTCCTCCACGCAGTTTTACCTGCGCTTCAACCTGCTCATGGTTAGGTCACCCGGTTTCGGGTCTATTCACTGCTACTAGGTCGCCCTATTCAGACTCGCTTTCGCTATGCCTCCGTCAGATGACTTAAGCTTGCAGCAGCAAATAACTCGCTGGATCGTTCTACAAAAAGCACGCCGTCACAGCTTACGCTGCTCCGACTCCTTGTACGCGCACAATTTCAGGTTCTATTTCACTCCCATTCCTGGGTTCTTTTCGCCTTTCCCTCACGGTACTTGTTCTCTATCGATCGTATTACATATTTAGCCTTGGAAGGTGGACCTCCCGGATTCAGACAGGGTTTCACGTGTCCCGTCCTACTCGACAATATAGATGATAAAGTTGCATCCCTTTGCGTACCAGACTATCACTGTCTTTGGTGCAGCTTTCCAACTGCTTCTGCTTACAATGCAATTTGTAACTTTATTCCGGTCCTGGTAGAGCCGGACTCCTTAAGTGGCATACCGACCGAAATCGGTCGACCACTTAAGGGTATCTATATGTCACAACCCCTCTATAAACATTCGTCTACCAACTTATTCAAACTTTGCAGCTTGAAAGTTTATAAGGTTTGGGCTGTTGCGGATTCGCTCGCCACTACTACCGCAATCTTTGTTTAATTTCTCTTCCTCGCCCTACTAAGATGTTTCAGTTCAGGCGGTTACCTACGCCGTATCCTATATATTCAGATACGTGTGGCTGGACATGACTCCAGTCGGGTTTCCCCATTCGGATATCTCCGGATCAAAGCATATTTAGCTGCTCCCCGGAGCTTTTCGCAGCTCATCGCGTCCTTCATCGGTGTAATACGTCAAGGCATCCTTTGTGCGCGCTTGAGTAACTTTTTACGAAAGTAATGAGACAAAACCTAACGGCTTTTTCTCATTACATGTGCAATTGACTGGTTATTGGTATCCACCAGGCAACTCTCCATCTTGCGACGGGAGTCACACAAGCAAACCGCCAATAAGCCGTTTGTCATATTTGCTACCTGTTCGTAAAAACAGATAGCAATTGCTTTCTTTTCTCTAATGTGACCAAATTTTTAAATTGCGAAACTCCAGCGTGTACCTTTACAGCTTTCACCGAAAGTACACTTGGACGCTTGAGTTTACGTTTGAAGCCTTCTGAAGTCTTGCGGCTTTATGGGTTGCCTCTGACCTAAACTCAAAGTGACGCTTGCTATTGTAGCATAGTGCAACAGGGGCGGTCAAGGGTCATATGTAGCAAATTTATCTACACACTGTCCCCTGATAGCATACCCCGTTCGATACTACTGCTGGTGTTGTGCTTGGTATTGGTCGATAGCTTGTACGACTTTGCTATCACCCTTCAAGTTTTCCCAGAACAGCATCTGGTCGCTGGCGACGTACATCTTATCCTTCGGCCCGTGCAGCTCAGTGCCCAGTTTGGCAAGTGATACCTGCGAAGAGGAATTGTCAGCACTGCTCGTACTGCCCTGCAATCCGGTATTAGACGAGACCTGCAAGTAGTAGATGTCCGTTATAGTAACGTATTTGTTGTTCAGATCGGCCAGCTTGCCGAAGTAGACCTGACCGTTGGTTAGAAAAATCGCCTGGAAGCCTTTGGGGTCCACATTACGGTTTTCGTCAAATGAAGTGTTACGCCCAAACAACCACCAGCTCCAGCCCATGCCGACAATAACCAGGACAACGAGTGCGGTCACGATGTAATGCTTGCGCTGCGGCCGACGGCCCTGCAAGGCCCGTGCCAGGCCATTTCTCTTGTTATAGCTTTGGTGCCCATGTCCACTTCCGCTTGGTGGCGGTGACGTTGGTGTTACAACTGGCCTTTGTGTCTGTGGTGTGCCTATATTCACGGCGTTTATTATCCCCTCTTTTCAACCCTATACTCAGACAGTGTAAGCAAGAGCGTAACAAAACACAAGCGATTCAGCAGCCCGGCATTGCGTGCTTTGCATTTACCATACTTAAGGTCCTTTCTACCTTATTCAGGCGTCTTAAGTTACGTAGTGCTTGTGGATAAGTCGACTGCTTTTTGCTGTAATTTTTATTACACTTCTTCACTCTCCTTTCCCTACCTCTGTTTTGCTGAGTAGAAGTTGTGTTCAGGCGCGCTTCGAATGGTAGACAATAAGCCTAACGGAGGTTTGTTTACGCTCCAAAACGGGCTACAATAGCTGTAGGTTCGTTGCAACAAAAACTCAAAACACAAGTAAGAGCTCATATGAATCCTTCTGGCGGATTACAGCCGGGCCAACAAAGGCCTACTGTCGTTAGTCCTGCACCATCTCAGCAGACCCCCATTGCTGCCGTTATGAACACCGGCGCGATTAGTGGTGGCGGCAGTCTGGATGCCGATTTGGAAGGTACTGCCGCAGTCATTGCCGCTGAGGAACGCCAGGCGCGTGAGAACTCACGCCTGGCTCAGGAAACACATGCGCGTGGCCGATGGGTGAAATTCGCCGTCATTGCGGTAGTGGCACTGGTAGGATTGTCGCTGGTATTTATCCGGCACAGCTCCGTCAACCAGCAATTGGCAGAAAACGCCGCCGATGCCAGTGACCGTTTCCCGACTACTCCGATACCACTGGAACAGTTGAACACTAATGCGTCAGGCCTACAGGTGCAAAATGCCCAGAGTTTGAGCATTAACGGGCAGTTAAACGTGAATAACTCACTAGTCATTACACCGACCACCCGGCCGAATGGTGCTGTGACAGGTCAGTTGTACTACGACCAGACCAGCAATCAGCTGACGTACTACAACGGTAGTAGCTTCCAGCCCCTATTAAGCGGCGCCCAAACGTCTATTTCCGGGATAAGCGGCGCCATTGGCACGGGTGCGGGGCTGGGAGTCAGCGGTAACACTCTTCGTAGTACCGGCGTACTAACGCTGCAAGGGCAAAGCGGCAACATCACACTGGCAGCCGGACCCGGCATCGTCGTGAACGGCACTACGCTCAGTAACAGTGGTGTGCTCAGTTTGGGGGGCCAAGGTGGCAACATTTTGCTGGGGAGCGGCCTTTCACTGAGTGGCAAGACCCTGAGTGCCACCGACAATGTCAACAGTGTGAACGGCGCGGGGGCAATATCGGTGACCAACGACGGCAGCGGTAACTACACCGTCAGCTTAAGCGCGCTGCCGGGCTCGGGGACCGTCACCAGCAGTGGTGGCGCCAATGGGACTATTGGCATGTTTACCGGCGTACAGAATATTGAAAATTCAATTATTACTGAAAATAGTGGCACGGGCACAATAACCGTGGGCGGTAACTTGGCTGTCACCGGTACGCTATCGCTGAACTCCCCGCTCAGCGTAGCCCAGGGGGGCACAGGTGTGGGCACATTGCCCACAAATAGCGTACTGATCGGCAACGGTACCAGTGCTACCAGCGGCATTACCGGCAGTAACGGCCAATTATTAATAATAAACGGTGCCGGATCACCGTCGTTCACCAGTTTTAGCGGCGCTGTGGCGGTATCGGGTACCGGCGCAACTACCATTCAGCCAGATGCCGTTGCATTGGGCACCGACACGACCGGAAACTATGTGGCCAACATCGGTTCCACGACCGGTCTGACGGTCGGCTCCAACACCGGCGAAGGCAGCACGCCGACTTTGAGCGTGACCTACGGCAGCGGCGCGAATACCGCTGTACAAGGCAACACACAGCTCACCTGCCCGTCTGGAACCGGCAACCTGACTGGCGGCGGCACGATTATTACATTAGGGTCGGGCGGCACCTGCGGCAATTTGGGCACCGTCAACAACCCTACATTCGCTACCAGCGTAACTACACCGATACTACAAGGAGCAGGCCTGAGTGTCGCCTCGACCGGTGCAAACGCGCTGACCTTCGGTACGAATGGCAGCACCCGGCTGACAATTGCCAGCGGCGGCGACCTGACTGCTACTGGCAGCTTAGCGCTCCAGGGCGGCAGCTTGGGTGTTGGTACCGCCACCCAGGGTGGTAGCCTGGCATTGAGCGACGGCAGTAGTAACACCGGCACATTACAGGTTTCCCCGCTGGCACAAAACGTGGTCTATACCCTGCCCGACCCCGGTACTGGCAGCGCAACCATCTGTCTGAACAGCGGCAACTGTGCCGGCTCGGGCGGTGGCGTGACGGCCAGCGGTACTGTGACAGCCAATGCACTCACTAAATTTACCGGTACCGGCAACGCCGTAACCAGTTCCACGATTACCGATAATGGTACCGTGGTAACTACCACCGTCGGTTTAAACGTCCAGGGCGGTACCATAACCGTAGGCACCTCTGGCCAGCTCGGATCGCTTGTGCTGAACGACGGTGCCGGCGGCCAGACCACCACGGTACAGGCCGGTAACAGCGCCAGTAACCTGACGTTTGTACTTCCCACTACTGCCGGCAGCAGCAATGACTGTCTGCAAAAAGGCAGTGGCAACCAGTTGGTATGGGGTAATTGTACCGGAGCTGGCGGCTCAGGCAGTGTCACCAGCCTGGACGGCATGAACGGTGATATTACCGTACTTGGCACAAACCATGAGGTAACGGTTACCGATAATAGCGGCACCGGCAGTATCACGCTGTCATTGCCACAGGATATCGACGTTACCTCAGCGCCAAGCTTCGGCCAGCTGACCGTGCAAAGTGACCAGACCACCGGCGATATGCTGACCGTTAATAATACCGACACGGGCGCTCCGACTGGCAATCTTATAAATCTTAAGCTCAACGGTAATTCCAAATTGTCGGTCAGCTCAGCCGGCAATGTGCTGGGCGGTACCTACAACGGGCAGACTATCGCCAGCACCAGCAGCTTCACCGGAGACGTCTCGGTCGCCGGCACGCTGACAGTGAACGCCATTTCGCCCAGCAGCGCGCTGACCGTCGGGGTGTCGGGCCAGTCGTTTACGCTACAAGGCAACGCCAGCAGCGTTATTAAGGCCATAGGCGGCAGCGGTACCGCAACCGTCGCCTTCCAGAGCCCAACCGCCAACGTCACCTACCGATTTGCCGCGGCATCCGCCAGCACCTACGACATCTGCACCACCCAGGGCAACTGCGTAGGACTGGGCGGCGGTGTGACGGCGACCAGCAGTACCACCGGCCAAGTGGCACTATTTACCGGCAGTAACCAAGTTGGCGATTCGGTCATCAGCCAAGCCAGCGGCAATATAAAAATTGGTACCGCCCTTAGCCACGCTAACCTGGAAGTTACCGGCACAACCACACTGGACACGCCGTTAAGCGTCACCAACGGCGGCACGGGCTTGGGCTCGATAACCGCCAACGAACTGCTGCTGGCCAACGGCACAGGCAGTTCTTTTGCCCAGCTAGCCAACGGCAGTAACGGCAACTGCCTAGTAATAGAGAGTGGTGTACCGGTCTTTGACACCTGTACTGGAGCGGGCGGCGTCAGCAGCGTCAACACCAAGAGCGGTGCGGTAACACTGAACGGCAGCACGAACCAGATCAGCATAGCCAACCCCAGCGGCAGCACATTCACCTTCAGCACACCACAGAACCTCGACACAGGTGCCAACGTCGCCTTCGGCACCCTGAACACTACAACCACCATAAGCACGGGTGGCACACAGCGTATCGACGGTAGCGGTAACCTGTCGAACATCGGCAGCATTACTGCTTCCAGCACAATCCAAGGGGGCAGCTTGACCATCAACAGTGGTGGCACTATTACGCTCAATAACCTGACCGGCGGTTCGAGTACGTGTCTCACGCTTAACGCGTCGCATGTGGTTGGCACTGCCACCTGTGCGACTGGAAGCGGGTCAACCCCAACCCTTCAGAACGTCTATGACAACTCAAGTACCACTCCGATTATTACCTTGAGCTCCACTGGCAAGGGCTTATTTATCCAGGATGCCAGTACGACAGTCGGCGGCAACCTATTCGCCGTACAAAATAACGCCGCTACTACGCAGTACCTGGCCGTAACCACCAGCGGCGCCAGCGTAACCGGCACGTTTAGCGCCAGCAGCACTATTAATACTAATAGTGGCTATCTGCTAAACGGCACCAACATCAATACCAGCGGCACATTAAACAATGTGGCGTATCTGGGCAGCACTACCGTCAACTTCACGGGTACCAACTTACAACACGGCGGTAATGCCGTTTGTGATGCGTCTAATAATTGTAACTACCAGGCAGCCGGTACTTATTTGACCAGCTCAACCGGTATCCAGCTGCAAGGCAGCACGCCGGGTACTCAGCAAACTGGTAATTTCAACATTTCTGGCACCGGCCTGCTCGGAACACTTGATTCTACTGGAACAACCCTAGGCCTGGGCACCTCGACCGCCACCACAGTCAACATTGGCTCAACGGGTTCAACCATCAAAGGTACCGCTACTCACATAGGCGATACCAGCAGCAGCACTAACGCTCAGACGGTCGTTGTCGGTTCTATCGCGGCCAACAGCGGCAATACCACAACCATCCAAGGCGGCAGCGGCAGCGGTGCGGTCAGCATCCAGGCCGCGACCTCCGGGACTATCTCCATTGCATCTAGTAACAACAATACGGTTGCCATCGGTGCGACAACAACTACCGGCACCATCACCATCGGCGGTATCAGTACCACCGGCGCCATTACCACGCAGGGGCAGAATATCACCCAGACGATCACGGGTGCGGCAAGCAACCCCACCGACATCGTCAAAGGTACCAGCACCGGCCTGTTCCAAGTCCAGAATGCCAGTAGCTTTGCTGTCCTCAATGTAAACACCAGCTCAAGCCAGGTCTTACTGGGTAGCTCCACCCACGTCAATGGTTCCCTGGCCTTTGCTGACAGTGGGGATAGCAACACCATCACACTGGCTGCCACGAGCGTTGGCTCATTCACTATCTCCGTGCCCGGCAACGGCGGTACCAATCTGCCCCAACTTGATTACGCCGCCAACTTCCACCAGTCAAGTCAGACCTTACCGTGGAGCAACACGTATAACATCAACGGGAACAGCAACCCCAACGGGAACACGGATACTTATCTCCTGGTGACGTTAATAAACGGCGGTGGCAATAGCTGCGCCAATACCCAAACGGTCAGCTTCAACGGTACCAACATGACCCTGCTCGGCTCTTCCACGCTTGGTGAGGCAAATGGCAGCTGTTACTTCACGTACGGGATGATGGGTACCCAGGGTGCCACCGGCTCACACAGCATCACGGTCAGCCTCACGTCGGGTAGTGCTTCCAACACCTGGTACTCACTCATTGTCACCAGCTGGTACAACGTCAACCAGACCACGCCGTATGGTACGTTTCAGGCCACGGCTGGCGGCGCAACCGATGGATCAGCGTTAACTTACAACTGGCCCGCCGGACGCATGGTTGTGGACAGTGTGAGTGACCAGATGTACTATAGCGGGAACTCAAACGCCTACTGCCAGCTGGGACCGGAAGCACCGCAAAAGGTGGCAGCGGTTGGCGCTGCGACGTCACTCGGTTGCGTGAACTTCGATGGGCTCAATGACTACAGCGCCATGGGGTCCAGCTATGCGGTTTCCAATGGCGGGAGTATGACCATGGCCTGGGCGAGTAGCCCGAATGCCGCGACAAACTACGTGACCGACGGCAGCGGTACCGACGATGTGTTCTACTGGGCGGCCGGTGCGGTTGACCTCATCGGTGATTCGGGTAACACAGTCTCGTTCGGTAACACAGGTACCAGCGGCACTAATAGCAGCAGTGACAACCAATCGTGGCTCTGCAGCCCGTATATTTCCAGCAGTACCGGTACCGTATCTTCGCTCACGGTGCAGATCGCTACCCCGGCCGCCTCTACAGGCACCGGTGCCGACGGTGTCAACCACCCCAATGCCGCGGTAGCCGCGCTGTATAGCAACCTCGATGCGGCTAACGGCGTCCTCGGCTCACCCGGCGTCCCGCTCGCCACCAGCAGCATGATCGGACTAACCAGTGGCACTAATACCTTTACATTGAGCACTAATCCGCAGGTCTATGCCGGCACCGTGTACTGGATGTGCTTTATGAGTAATACCACCGCGACAACGAATAACCTGCTCAAGTACGATACTAATACGACCCAGCCGTATGAAGATCTAGTAATCAATACCGGCTGGGCCTTCAACAGCTGGCCGAGTACTCTGTCCGCACTAGGGCTTCAATTCGCATTCCCCGGCCACGGCTTTGAAATGACCGCCAGCGTCACCCTGAACAACCCCGCCGGTACGGCCTTCACCCTGACCAACACCGGTCAAGTAGACCTGCAGAATGCCAGCGATAGTACCAGCGCCTTCCAGGTCCAGAATGCCAGCGGCATGAGCCTGTTCAATGTGGATACTGCCGATAACCAGGTGGACATCACCGGTTCGTTGGCGGGTTCGGTGGTACGTGAGCAACAGGCTACGTCCGGCACCGCCCCTACCGACATGGATACGGTCATAAATCCCGCCGTCGGCTACAACCTGTCATCTATCTTCCAAACGGGTAGTGGCGCGTCAGTAGTCACCTTCAACATCACTGGCCTACCACAGGTGGAAGGTACCATCGCCTACATCATGACAACGGCCATCAAGGTGACTACCAGCAGTGGCAATGACACCACTGTGGTACAGATCAATGGCACGACGATGAGCAGCCTGCAGGTTCTGTCCGTCAACGGCGGGGGCACCGGCACGGTCCACAAGGATTACACCGTCATGTATAGCGGCGGAGTGTGGCACATTGTAGGCTATGGTCCAACCAGTAGCAGCACAACCCAGCAGACGTTTGAATCGGCCGACTACGCCGAGTACATACCCTACAGTGGTGATACTACCCCACAACCTGGTGATGTCCTGACGGTAGGCGATGACTACACCAGTGTCAAAGATGCTACCACCCCCTATGACAGTCACGTCATCGGCGTCGTCTCCACCACCCCGTACCAAGTCGGTAGTGCCGATGATGGCCATTCGGTGGTCATGGCTCTAACTGGTCGCGCACCTGTGAAGGTAAGCCTGGAGAATGGCCCGATCACGGCAGGTGATCCATTGACCAGCAGTAGTACGCCGGGTGTGGCCATGAAAGCGACTGAGGGTGGGCAGATCATCGGGACGGCACTAGAAGCGTATGACGGTACTGAACCGACTAATGAGATTAATGTGCAGTTGCATCCTGGGTATGACAATCCTAATCCGGGGAGTATACAGGGAGATGGCAACATTGCGGGTAATCTGACTGTGGGTGGTAATACCACCTTACAGGATCTAGTAGTAAATGGGTCGGCCACGCTCGCCAGCCTACACGTCAGCGGGAGTGTGAGCGCCAGCAGCATCACTGTCGGAACGATAATAGTTACCGGCAATGCCAGCATCGGCGGTGATTTGATTGTCAACGGCCACTTTGCATCCACGCAGACGACCGCGCCGGTAATAAATACTCCGTCATCCTGTGCCGCTTCCTCTGCGTCAACTATAGCCAGTGGATCGACTGATTCTGCCGGGTCATTCACTATTACATCGGGTACAGGGTCGCAAACGAGCGGCTGCACCGTTACCATTACCTTCAACCAGGTATACAAATCACCACCAAAATCGATCATCCTTACCCCGGGGGCTAATGTGAACAGTGGAACAGTCACTAGGACGGCTTCTGTCACCGACATAGGCACGAACGGCTTTACGGTGACCATGGGCGGAAGCGCCACTGACGCGAGCACCGACTACGTCTGGTATTACTGGGTCATACAGTAACTAGAGACCTTGTTAGATCTTGCGTACTTCCTGGAAATAGCGGGTTTTACTCAGGAAGATGTGGGAGAATACAGCTACCTTGCCCTTTTACCGCTTTGCATTTGCCGCGCTTAAAACCTATACTATCAGGCATAAGCGTTACGGAGTACTATAAAAGCGATCTAAAGGGTGACGGCTATCAAAATCCAGCGATATTTCCCGGTAATTACCTGTGGCACGCTTGCTGTCATATTGCTTTGCGCGACTGGCAAAGCTACTGCTTTGGGCGCATTGGCACAATCCTTCACCACAACTGACAATTCATTGGTTGCTGGCACAGTTGTCAGCCTCAAATCAGGCAGTACAAATGTTGTGCAAAAATCTACACCTGGCCATGAGTCACTCCTGTTAGGTGTGACGGCCAGCCGTCCTCTTGTGTCCTTGGGGAGCGGCAAGCAGCAGGCGCAGGTTGTAGTTAGCGGCCTCACTCCCACGCTCGTCAGCGACATAAACGGCGACATAAAAATCGGCGATAAGATCACCGTTTCGCCCTTGGAAGGCATCGGCATGAAAGCCATGCAGTCCGTGGAGACAGTAGGCACGGCCGAGAGCAGCCTGAGCAGCAGCCAAACCACCACCCAAACCGTCACTGACAAAAATGGCAAGTCGGTCCAAGTCAAAGTCGGCCTCGTGTCCGTACAGGTAGATGTCGCATACTACCAGGCATCTCAAAGTAAGCTCAGCGGTTTCGTCCCCTCATTCCTGGTGAATGTGGGCAGTTCTATCGCTGGCAAGGACATCTCGCCGCTGCGTGTGCTTGTCGGTTTTTGTAGTCTGTTGCTCGGTTTTGTGATCGCCGGCGTAACGCTACAGGCCGGGGTCCGGGCCGGTATTATCTCGCTTGGCCGTAATCCCCTGGCTAGTGGCATCTTAAGACGCAGCTTACTGGACGTCCTAGCAACATCACTCGGATTACTGGCAATAACGGCCATGGCCTTTTATCTGATTCTGACATCTTAAGCCGCGTCCTGCTTGTGGATAACTCCCCTATTTTTTGATGTAATTTTTATTACGCCTTCCCGTCGTCAGCTCTCTGCCCCCTGTTTTACTGAGTAGAAGTTGTGTTCAGGATTGTTCCCAGTGGTAGCCAAGATACGTAACGGAGCTTTGTCTATGCCTCTAAAAGGACTACAATATCTGTAGTTCGTTGCAACAAAAAAACCGAAAAACACAAGTAAAACCCATATGAATCCTTCTGGCGGATTACAGCCGGGCCAACCGAGGTCCACTGTCGTTAGTCCTGCACCATCTAGGCAGAGTGTTATTGCTGCCGCCATGGATACCGGCGCGATCGGTGGAGCCGGCAGCCTAGATGCCGATCTGGAAGGTACTGCCGCAGTCATTGCCGCTGAGGAACGCCAGGCCCGTGAGAACTCACGCATAGCCCGGGAGACACATTCGCGCGGCCGCTGGACAAAATTCGCCGTCATCGCGGTAGTGGCACTGGTAGGATTGTCGCTGGTATTTATCCGGCACAGCTCCGTCAGCCAGCAAGCCAGAGACAACGCTGCCGACGCCAGTGACCGTTTCCCGACTACTCCGATACCACTGGAACAATTGAACACTAATTCGCCAATACAAACCCAGAACCAAAGCTTAAGTGTGAACGGCCAGCTGGACGTCAACAGCTCGATTGTCATCGCACCGACAACCCAACCGAACGGCGCCGTAACCGGCCAATTATACTACGACCAGACTACCAACCAGCTGTCGTACTACAACGGCACCAGCTTTCAAGACATACTGAGTGGCGCCCAGACCTCCATTTCGGGAGTGATTGGCGCTATAAACACCGGCACAGGCTTAGGTGTCAGCGGTAATACAGTCCGTAACACCGGTGTACTGAGTCTGCAAGGCCAGACCGGCAACATCGCATTAGTGGCCGGACCCGGCATCGTCGTGAACGGCACTACGCTCAGTAACAGTGGTGTGCTCAGTTTGGGGGGCCAAGGTGGCAACATAGCACTAGGGTCCAACCTGTCGCTCAGCGGCAACACTTTGAACGCGGCGAACAAAGTAAACGACATTGCCGGCACCGGCAGTATCACGGTCGGTCACGACAGCAACGGTAATTACACCATCGGCCTGACGGCCGTACCCGGCACAGGTACAGTGACCAGTAGCGGAACAGCCACGACCGGGACTATTGCCATGTTTACCGGTGTGCAGAATATTGAGCAGTCGGTGATTAGTCAGAGCGGAGGCACCATTACTGTCGGTGGTAATCTGACGGTTAACGGCACCATCAACGGAACCAGCCTGTCTCTGACCAATCCGTTGGGTGTGACGAACGGCGGCACGGGGCTCAGCAGCTACACACAATACGGCATTCTGTACGCTAGCGGTAGCTCAACCATCGGCCAGCTAGGTGTGGGCACTAGCGGAGAGTGCTTGATAAGCGGCGGAACCCTGGCCGCACCGGGCTGGCAGGCCTGCCCCGGCAGTGGCGTAAGCAGCGTGAGTAGCCTGACCGCCAGCGGCACGGGCACAGCGCTAACGGGCGGTATAACTATTAACAATGCCACCAGCAGCGGCAATACGATTACGCTCCAAAACGCTGCTGCCGATGGTGCCACCAAAGGTATTGCCGCGTTCAACAGCACCAACTTCAAGTTGGACGCGCCGGGTGTTATTAATACTACGCAGGACATCAACATCTCCGCCGCGCCGTCGTTCGGACAATTAACCCTAAGCAGCAGCCAGGCAGTGGCGGACATGCTGACCGTCAATAACACGAATGGGTCAGGCACCGGCAACTTATTAAACCTAAAGCTGGGTGGCAACTCCAAGCTGAGCGTCTCTGCCGCGGGTAATGTCACCGGTGGGACATACAATGGGCAGACCATAAGCAACGCCGCCAATTTTACCGGCAACCTAACGGTGGCCGGCACCCTTGGGGTGAACACCATCTCGCCTAGCAGCGCGCTGACCGTGGGCGTAAGCGGCCAGGCCTTTACCCTGCAAGGCAATCAAAACAGCATCGTTAAAGCAACTGACGGGGTCAACAGCACAACACTCGCCTTCCAGGACCCGACCGCCAGCGTGACCTACCGTTTTGCCACAGCCGCGGCTAACACGTATGACATCTGTACGACTGCCGGGAACTGTGTGGGGTTGGGCGGGAGCGTCACCACCAGTGGCAGCCACGACCAGTATTCCTTGGCGATGTTCAACAACGGTAGTGGCACAACCATCGGTGACTCGATCGTATCCCAGGATGTGGCCGGCACGACCCTGACGGTGAACGGCGCGCTTAAAGTCAGCACTATCAAATCGGTAAACGGTGCCAACACCACTACCATCTCCGTGACCGCGCCGACTGCTAACCGCGCTATAAGCATCCCGGATGCATCCGGCACCGTGGCCGTCAGCGCTAGCGGACCGTTATCCATCGACTCAGCTGGTAACCTGACCTGCCCCACCTGTCTAACCACTGGTGGCAGCGGCGGTACCAGCGGCGTAAGTAGCGTGAACGGCTTGTCCGGTAGCATCACTATCCAAGGCGGCACGGCCGGCAGTACCATCGTAGCCAGTAGTGGCACCATTACCATCGCGAACGCCAGCAACACCACGTATGGTTTTATTAAGTACGACAATTCCAATCTGGTGCTGAACGGCAGTAACCAGCTGACCACAGCTCAGAACATCACCACGACTGCCACGCCGCAGTTTGCTGGCCTGACCGCGACCGGCAATGTGAGCATAACCGGTGTCAGCAGCACGCTGAGCCTGTCCAATGCCCTGTCAGTCGGCAATGGAGGTACCGGCCTGACGTCGCTAACGCAATACGGCATTTTATATGCCAGCGCGTCCGGTACGATCAGTCAGCTTGGTCTTGGCTCTACCAACCAGTGTTTGATGGGCAACACCGGCGCCGCACCAACCTGGCAAGCCTGCCCCGGCAGCGGCGGCGCGACCAGCATTAACGGGCAGAGCGGCGCTTTGACCGTAAATGGTACAGCCAACGAGATCACCGTGGCCAACGTCGGTACTACATTTACTCTGTCTACTCCACAGAATATCGGCACTGGCTCAGACACCGTCTTCAACACCACGACCGGTACCAACGGCATCAAGACCGGTAGCACCCCGACCACGCGCATCGATACCAGCGGCAATCTGACGAATATCGGCAGCATTACCGCCTCTAGCACGATTCAGGGGGGCAGCCTGACCATCAACAGTGGTGGCACTATTACGCTCAATAACCTGACTGGTGGCAGCAGCGTCTGTCTGACGCTCAATGCCTCAAACGTAGTTGGCACGGCCGCCTGCCCGACCGGTAGCTTCCTGACCAGTTCAACTGGTATCCAGCTGCAAGCTAGCACTCCAGGTACCCAGCAAACTGGCCATTTCAACATTTCGGGTACCGGCCTGCTTGCTACTCTTGATTCTACCGGCACAACATTAGGCATAGGTACTTCCACCGCCACCACCATTAACATCGGTTCAGTAGGCTCGACCGTCAAAGGTACCGCAATCCACATCGGCGACACTACCGACACGACTAATGCTCAGACGGTTATTGTCGGCTCCATCGCCGCCAAATCCACCACTAACACAACTCTTCAGGGCGGCAGCGGCCCCAACGCGATCAGCATCCAGGCAGCAAATCTTGGAACCATCAACGTCGCTTCCGTAAACAATAACACCGTTAATATCGGTACCGGTCTAACTACTGGTGACATCAACATCGGTAGCACTAGTGGTAGTGGCGCCATAACCTTGGGCGGAAGCAGCAATACCGGCGGTGTCATCATGCAGGGTACCGGCATTACGCAAACCGTAACTGGCGCGGCAAGCAATCCTACCGATATTGTTAAAGGCGCCAGCACCGGCCTGTTCCAAGTCCAGAATGCCAGTAGCTTTGCTGTCCTCAATGTAAACACCAGCTCAAGCCAAGTAACGCTAGGTTCCGCCACCCACCTCAACGGCTCTCTGGCCTTCGCCGACAGTGGCGACAGCAATACGGTCAGTATTTCGGCGGCCAGCGGCGGTGTTCTGAACACCGCCGCCACGGGGACCGGGACCGGCACGTTTGGCGCCCTCAACCCAACTGCAACGAGCACTCTTTACACCCATAATCAAGCAGTTACAAGCACCCTAGGCTGCTCACTGTTCAGCTTCGGTGGCCGGCAGAGCGCCACCGTCACTTCGATGACCGGCTACACCGGAGTCGGTGCAGGCGCGGGCAACAACGACTACAGTCTGGCCATTTACACAGGTACCAGTACCCAACCTACCGCAGAGCTGGCAGCGACTATCACGGGCACTATAGCAGGTACTGCAGGCGCCAACACGCTGTCTCTCACGGCTACCTTGACAGCCAACACACCGTACTGGTTATGTGTTAACAGCGACAGCAGTACCGCCCAATGGGCGTCCAATGTCAACACGGGGGCTAATGGCGGATGGTCAATGGGTCAAACCTTTGGCACCTGGCCGGCTACCATCTCAGGCGGCTCCGGCTTCGATTACCAAGCTGCTTGGGACATCACCGTCAACTACACCCTGGCCGGCAGCACCTCCACGGTAGGGACTATGAGCACCACCGGGCAAGTTACCCTACAGGGCGCAAATAACAATGGTTCGGAATTCCAGGTTCAGGATGCGGCCGGTGAGAACATCTTGAGTGTCTCAACAGGTGGCAGCGCGGCGGCCGGCGTAACAGTCAACGATGGTTACCTGAACCTTGCTGGGCTAAGTAACCCCGCCAGCGTTTCGGTAGCCCTCAGCAACGGCGGCTCACTGCCTGCTAATACGCAAATAGATTACCTTGTCGACGCCGTAGACGCTCAGGGTAATCATACACAAGCAACAGACGCCGCACTTAGTAATAGCAACAACTGGTTCACAACTGGCAGTGGTACCACCAACCGGACTGCAACCATAACCTGGAACGCGGTACCAGGCGCAGTTAGCTATACCGTCTACTACACTACCAGCTTCGCCACCTTCTATAGCTACTCTGTCGCTGCTGGAACAACCAACTTAGTCGATAATGGCACTGTCTTCTCAACCGCCATAAGCAATGGCGCGACAGCTAAACCTTTCATCTACGCCAGTGCAACAAGTGGGGTTGTTCTACAGGCAGGCAATAGCATCTGGCTGGATGGCGCACCCACATCTAATAACTATGTTCACATTGGCTACGATCAATACAACCAATTGATTTTGGTTAACCAGGTTTCTGGCGGTGATGTTATAGCGCAGGCAGATAGCTTCCAGTATAACGACGAGAACACCGGCGACACGGTGCTTAACATCGCGGGTACCGGCGCAACCACGCTTATGACCCCCACCAATACCGCAAGCGCCTTCTTGATTGAAAACAGCAGCGGTAGCAGTGGCATAGCCCTGCAGGTGAGCACAAGCAACGTTAGCACCAGCGGTGCGAACGGCAACAACGCGATCCTTAAGCTCGGCAAAGATAGCGGCACAAGCCGGTCAATTAACGCCACCGGCTCCATCAACCAAAACGGCGCCGACTACGCCGAATACTTCGCCCAAGCTGTACCGGGCCAATTACAGCCGGGTGATGTCGCTTGCATGACCACGGACCAGAAGGCCGAAAAGTGTACCGGCGACCCGAACAGTCAGCTACTCGGCGTCGTGTCGACCACTCCGGGCCTCGTGGGTAATGACATATTTGATGCTGCAGACCCCGCAGGTTCCGCAGTCATCAGCATGCTTGGCCAGGTGCCGGTGAAGGTTTCCGATGCCAACGGCACCATCCACACCGGTGACCTGTTGACCTTTGACCCGGTTACCGGCCTGGCCGTTAAGGCAACCGGCGCCAGCATGACCATCGGTCAAGCTCTCGAAGACTTCAGTGGCGCGACCGGTACTACTAACCTCTACATCCACATTGGCTACTACGATCCGATGGGACTACAGAGTGACGGCGTCAGCAGCGGCTACGTGGTTCAAAACGGTAATGCTGTGCTCACTAACCTCACCCTAAGTGGTACCGCTATCATCAATACACTGAGCGCCAACACCGCAACTATCAGCAATCTTAATGTTACTGTTGCACTTTCTACATCTAATATAACCGTAAACGGGCATATCGTGACCGGTGGTGGTACACCTACTGTTGCGGTTGGTACAACATCTGGTACAGGTGCTGCGGCTGCCGTAACTGGGACCGACACCAGTGGCAGGTTAACGGTCACTCTCGGTGCCAGCGTAACCGCTGGTGACCTCGCCAACCTCACTTTCCACGCCGCTTACTCCATCACCCCGAACGTCACGATTACCGCCGGTGACAGCAACGCCGGCCAAATCCAGCTGTATGTCACACCCACAACTAGTGGCTTCAGTCTGAGCGCAGCAACCGCTGCCAACCTGAATGCGGGCCAAACCTACACCTTTTACTACCATGTCCTGCAGTAGAAGATATGAAAAGCCACAGCTTAAGCGTGTTTAGCAACAGATGTAAATACTGCGCCCTATGTGTAGTTTAGTGTTCGGCTGCGCTCGCCCTTTTGTTCGCCTTTTGCTGCCCGACGAGAGTTTAAAGATGGTCTCAGGGTCTTCCAAAACCTGGAATATCTATAATTGTAATAATTACTTAATTAAACTTTATTCCACCCCATACCCCGCGGCTTGCCGCGTGGGGAAGCTAGCCGGAGGGGAGTTTGAGGGGAACCAGCGGTTCCCCTCATCTATAATGATGGTCAGATGACTGTCACAAGATCGAATCACTGCGTCTACGACACACACTACCACCTGGTATTCCCGGTGAAGTACCGCAAAGCGTTGCTCGATCACGCGGCAACGGCTAGTATTGCCCACACTCTGAGAGAGATTGAGCTGCGGTACGACCTCACCGTTGAGCAGATGGGTGATGACAAGAATCACATCCATTTGCTCGTGAGCTTTCACCCTAAGTACAGCATTGGTGAGGTTGTACGGAAGCTCAAAAGCCTGACAGCGCGAGAGTTATTCAAAGAACTGCCGCAGCTCAAGAAAGAACTGTGGGGCGGTGAGTTTTGGACTGATGGCTATTACGCCTCCACAGTAGGTACGGGTGGCAATTGGACTGTCGTAGAGCGCTATGTCAAGAACCAAGGGCACAATGCTAGAGACCTGCAACTGACTATCTGGTGAGAGTCAGTTGACTACGCCCATACCCCGCTGCTTGCGGCGGGGTGGTTGATTTACAGAATTGCAAAAAGCGCTAGCTGTACGTTACAGTCAGTTTTGTTATAAGCAGTATTTGTGCTTAAGAACGGTAAATTTGGGGTAATTGGGTTAATACTGAACGAAGGCCGTTATGCCGCAGCCACACGCCGCACACCAGACTTACCGCCCGACCACTGATGGCACAAGCCATGTCAGTTTGCTTCTCTCACGTAAACGCGTCAGCTTTATACTAGCCGGCGCATTTTTATGTGCCATTATCGCCGCATTGGTTGTCGGCAGCCAGAACACTACCGGTAAAGCCCCTGCTGGTCTGGCTGCGGAGGCTGTAACCCCTGCAGATCCGACCCTCGACCCAGCAACTTCAGCAACCGGTACCGACCCGCCTCCCGGCGGTACCGCCAAGAATACGACCGGCACAACAGTGAACGTAAACGGCCAAAACATACCAGTCCCCAGTAACAGCAGCACTTCCACAAACAGTTCCAGCAGTAATCTGAACGTTCAGGTCCACAGTCACTCCTCGTCTTCAAGTTCGAGTGAGTCTGTCCAGAGTACCGCATCTTCCACCGTGGCAAGAGTCAATAGCTTATAATCTAACTCTCTGGCTAAAGAAAAAACACCGTGCATGTACGGTGTTTTTTCTTGGTGGGCGATGAGGGACTCGAACCTCCGACCTCGTCATTATCAGTGACGCGCTCTAACCAGCTGAGCTAATCGCCCCTATTATTTGGTGGAGACGCCGCGCGGTAAGCACTGCGCCCCCATAAATGCGCTCTGCAGCCCTGGAAAAGAGCAGCCCGAGACTTCGGCTTTGCCGAAGACCGGCGCAATGAGAAAAACCGAAGGTTTATCTCATATTTCGTGGTGGAGCAACGGGGACTCGAACCCCGGACCCCCTGCTTGCAAAGCAGGTGCTCTAGCCAACTGAGCTATTGCCCCAAGTATCCGAGCTTGTCTAATACCCGAAACTACCGGTGTATTTTACCGAAAAACACCTTGAAAAACAAGTCAGCCTAGCTCAAGCAGTTAGCTAATTACTAAACAACTTTGTTACTATAAACGCATGTGGTTTTATTTCGCTGTGCTTGCGGCGGCTGGTAATGCTGTATCTCTGGTAGCCCACCGCACCCACGGATCCACTTCGCGGCCGGTGGAGCTCGCCTGGTGGACACAAGCACTCACCGTTCCGTTCAGCATCGCTATCCTATTGCTAGCACGCCCACACCTCTATACTAGCCACGCGTTCCTGCTGCCCGGCATCGCCTCTTCCGCGCTGGCCAGCTTCGGCTGTGTGTTGCTCTTTAGCGCCTACAAATACAGCGACGCGTCGGTAGTCTGTCCACTAGGCAACCTGCTGCCTGTCTGCCTGCTCGTTTCGTCATACGTCATGTTTCACACCGTTCCTCCCGTCTCGGGGCTCGCCGGGATCATCCTGGTGGTGTTTGGTGTGTATTACACCAGCGTAAGCGGCAAACACTCACTCACCCGCCCATTCACCGCCATATGGCGCCAGCGTGGCTCACGCGCCATGCTCGGCTGCGTGATACTCTGGAGTGTGACCGCCAACCTCGATAAAATCGCCCTGCGCTCTGCCTCTCCAGCCTTTTATCTGGTATTCTCCCAAGCTATCACGTTCGTGCTGCTCACCATGTACCTGTTGGCCCAGCCAAGCCGGCGCGAAGGCGTTGTTTGGAACAGGTGGTGGAAACATATGCTGGTCATCGCCGCCTTCTCAGCTGTCTCGATGTTTTTCCAGATGAAGGCTCTCGGCCTCGCCAGCAGCAGCTACGTGATAGCGGTGAAGCGCCTTGATACGCTCCTCGTCATCTTCTTTGCAGGTGTTTTCCTGCATGAGAAACACCTCCTGCGCCGCTTCAAGGGCTCTGCGATCGCCCTGCTAGGTGTAGTTGTAATCTATCTCGTCGGATAAAGACTCCCGGCCCTAGCACGAACAAAAGAGCCCTCTCGCATGGGGCTCTTTTGGTGCTAACAGAACAGTTAAAGATTGAACAGTGCAAATCAAACGTCAGATTCAAGGTTTCAGAAAACTGAATGGTATCGACCATCGAAATGGCAATTGGATTGTCAGTACTGATTTACAATCCATCGATATCGACCTAACTCTTGCAAAGATTACTCTGCTGCAAGGTTAGTTTCTCCCTAGAAAGGAGGTAATCCATCCGCACGTTCCCGTACGGATACCTTGTTACGACTTAACCCCAATCATCTCCTTTGCCTTAGGGCGAGGCGAAGCTCACACGTCAGGCACCGGCGACTTTCATGGTTTGACGGGCGGTGTGTACAAGACCCGGGAACGTATTCACGGTAGTATAGCTGACCTACCGTTACTAGCGATTCCGGCTTCATGGAGGCGAGTTTCAGCCTCCAATCCGAACTGAGACCGGCTTTGATGGGATTTGCTCCGTCTCGCGACTTGGCAGCCCTTTGTACCGGCCATTGTAGCGTGTTTGTAGCCCCAGATGTAAGGGTAATACTGACCTGACATCATCCCCTCCTTCCTCCCTGTTACCAGGGCAGTCTGGCCTGAGAAATACAACAGACCAAAGGGGTTGCGCTCGTTGATGGACTTAACCAAACATCTCACGACACGAGCTGACGACGGCCATGCAACACCTGTCACTTGGCTCAATAAAGCACTTTTTCCTTTCGGAAAAATTCCAAGGATGTCAAACCTGGGTAAGGTTCTTCGTTTACCATCGAATTAAACAACACGCTCCACCGCTTGTGCGGGTCCCCGTCAATTCCTTTATGTTTTAGTCTTGCGACCGTACTCCACAGGCGGGATGCTTAACGCGTTAGCTTCGCTACTAGAGGGGTCGATACCTCTAACAGCTAGCATCCATAGTTTACGGCGTGGACTACCGGGGTATCTAATCCCGTTTGCTCCCCACGCTTTCGTGCCTTAGTGTCAGGAACGAGCCAGTTACCTGCCTACGCCATCGGTGTTCCTCCCAATATCTACGGATTTCACTCCTACACTGGGAATTCCAATAACCTCTCTCGTCCTCTAGCTAAGCAGTTTCGATAATGGATATGAGGTTGAGCCCCACGCTTTCACTATCGACACACTTTGCCACCTACGCAACTCTTTACGCCCAGTAATTCCGGATAACGCTTGCTTCCTCCGTATGACCGCGGCTGCTGGCACGGAGTTAGCCGAAGCTTATTCATCTGCTACCGTCATATTCGTCACAGATAAAAGCAGTTTACAACCCGAAGGCATTCATCCTGCACGCGGCGTTGCTCCATCAGGGTTGCCCCCATTGTGGAAAATTCCCTACTGCTGCCTCCCGTAGGAGTCTGGGCCGTTCTCAGTCCCAGTCTGGCTGATCATCCTCTCAGACCAGCTACCGATCGTCGCCTTGGTGAGCCATTACCTCACCAACAAGCTAATCGGACGCAGGCCGTTCCCAAACCGCCGTAGCTTTACTCCGAAGAGCACATGCGGTATTAGACACCATTTCTGGTGCTTATCCCTCAGTTTGGGGTACGTTCCTACGTGTTACTCAGCCGTCCGCCGCTCGTGTACCCCCGAAAGGGCCTTACCGCTCGACTTGCATGTATTAGGCACGCCGCCAGCGTTCATCCTGAGCCAGGATCAAACTCTCCAAAAAGAATCCGAAGATTCAAAGAATTTGTCTTATGCTTCAGTCTGCTGACTTACTGCACCTGTATCCGTGGAAGGACACAGGATTTAAAACAATTCACACTTAAGTGAACTGACGTTGATTTGCACTATTCAATTTTTAACGTTCAGACTTCAAGGATCCTCATGCTCCCTTTCAGGGACACTTCAACAGAACCTCTTAGCACTGGTTAGTAATTGTACAGGGGCTCACCTCTTAAGTCAAGGCTGTATTTGTACGCTTTTGTAGTTTTTCGTACATCAACTAATCAGAGGTAGCGGCCGGTTCTAGGACAGCTTCGTCTTCGTCCTCCGGTTCTTCACTTTTGTCGACCAGCGCCAAGCTGACCACTTCGTCAGCGTCATTCAGCCGCATGATCCGCACTCCTTGCGTAGCCCGGCCCAGTGCTGGAATCTCTTTAAGGCCCAAGCGGATAGTCTGGCCGGATTTGCTGATGATGATTACTTCTTGGCTGTCATCGCCACCGAGCGTCTTGACCCCAATCAACTCGCCTGTCTTGGCATTTACGACCGCGCTGCGGATACCCACACCACCGCGCGCGTGTGGCGTGAACTGCGCTACCTTGGTTTGCTTGCCGTAGCCATATTTACTGATTACAAAGATACTGGAGCCATCTTCCACTACGTCCATACCGATCACATGGTCATCACTGCGCAAACGTATGCCGCGCACACCACGGCTGGCACGGCCCATCGGACGGGCATCCTTTTCGTGGAAGCGAATAGCCTGCCCCTGGGAAGTCGAAATGACTACTTCGTTGTCGCCACTGGTCATGCGGGTCCATTTCAGCTCGTCGCCCTCATCCAGGTTAATTGCGATCAGCCCGCTGTTGCGGACATTGGCATATTGCTCAAACGGTGTCTTCTTCACAACGCCGCGCACCGTACACATAATGAGGTTGGCGGCCTTATCGGTCTTGCTGATGTTTATGACGGAGCTCACCGTTTCTTCAGGCTGTAGCTGCAGCAGATTCACAATCGCGACGCCCTTAGCACCCATACCAGAAGCTGGCACTTCGTAAGTCTTCAGACGGAATACGCGACCCCGGTTGGTGAAGAATAAAAGATAGTCGTGTGTAGATGCATTTACAACATGTTCGATCACATCCTCTTCGCGGGTTGCCATACCCCGCCGGCCTTTACCACCCCGGCCCTGCCGCTTATAGTCGGCGATGGGGCTACGCTTAATGTAGTTTGCGCTAGTCAATGTGACAACAACTTGCTCATCTGGAACCAGGTCTTCGTCACTTAGGCGGTTCAGCTCGTTTTTTACAACCTGCGTGCGCCGGTCATCGCCGTAGCGCTCCTTCAGCTCTGTCATTTCATCCTTAATAATGTTCAAAATCTTCTGCTCGTCCGCTAAAACACCTTCGAGCTCGGTAATAAGCAACTTCAATCGAGCCAATTCATCTTCGATTTCTTGGCGCTGCAGGCCAGTGAGGGTGCGCAACTGCATGGCCAGGATAGCCTTAGCTTGAATCTCACTTAAGGAGAACTGCTTGATGAGGTTCTTCTGTGCTTCTTCACTAGTCTGGCTTGCCCGGATAGTCTTGATGACCTCATCGATGTTATCGAGTGCGATCTTGAGACCCTCTAAGATATGTGCCCGCTCTTTCGCCTTTCTCAGCTCGAACTCGGTCCGCCGTCGTACCACGACTATGCGGTGCTTGATGTGCTCGCCCAGAATGTCCTGCAAACCCAGCACGCGCGGCTGGATGCCGTCCACCAGCGCCATCATGTTGAAGTGGAAGCTACTCTGTAGCGGCGTCAGTTTATACAGCTGGTTCAGTAGTTTCTTGGGATACGCGTCCTTTTTGAGGTCAATCACGATGCGCACATTGCCGCGGGCGGACTCATCACGGACGTCGCTCACGCCGGTTATCACCTTGTTGTTTACCAAGTCAGCGATCTTGATCACCAGCGATTCTTTGTTCAGTGCATAAGGGATTTCGGTAATTATGATCTGGTGGCGGCCCTTTTTGCCTTCCACAATTTCGGCGACACCACGATTGATCACACCGCCACGGCCTGTCGCGTAGGCCTGCCGCAGGCTCTCGGCACCGTAAATGATACCGCCGGTCGGAAAGTCCGGTCCTTTAATGAACTGTAGTAGATCATCCAGCGAAGCGTCGGGATGATCGATTTTGTAGACCGTCGCATCCACCACTTCGCTCAGGTTATGCGGCGGAATATTGGTGGCCATACCGACGGCGATACCTAGTTGTCCGTTCAACAACAGATTCGGCAATTTGGCCGGCAGCACGGTCGGCTCCTGGTTTTCGCCATCATAAGTGTCACGAAAATCGACCGTCTCTTTGTCGATGTCCTGCAATAGCTCGTCGGCCAGACGGTGCATCTTAGCCTCGGTGTAACGCATAGCTGCCGGCGGGTCGCCGTCCATGCTCCCAAAGTTACCCTGCCCGTTCACCAGCAAGTAGCGCGTCGCCCACGGCTGTGCCAGTCGCACCATTGAATCATAAATTGAACTGTCACCGTGCGGGTGGTACTTACCCATTACCGCACCGACTACATTGGCGCTCTTGCGGTGCCGTGATGATGAGCGCAGGCCGTCCTCATTCATGCTGTACAGGATACGGCGGTGCACCGGCTTGAGGCCGTCACGCACGTCTGGTAGGGCCCGGTCAATGATCACACTCATGGAGTAGCGCAGGTAGTTGTCCTCCATGACATTTTCGACCGTACGGAGCTCCACAAGGCGCGAATGGTCAAAACCGGTCAGTATTTCAACTTCAGGTGTCAATCGCGTCACAGCACCTTCTGAAGCGTCAGAGTCATCATTTTGAGCGTCCATGTTGCTCATGTTTTGGGTATCGTCAATATCAGCCATATTAGATGTCCAAGTCCTTTACAAATTTCGCATTTGCCTGGATGAAGTTCTTACGCAGCACTACCTCCGTGCCCATCAGTTTGTTAAAGATAGCATCAGCCTTTTCTGCATCATCAACCTTCACCTGTACCAGCACTCGCTTTTCCGGGTTCATGGTAGTCTCAAACAGCTGCTCGGCATCCATTTCGCCCAGACCCTTGTAACGCTTTTGTTCAATGAAGCCCGCCTGGCGGAAACGCTCTGCCGAGTCGTCGACGTTGACGCCCTCTTTCCTGCGCGCCACGATCCGGTCATCCAGCACCCGATCGAGCTCAGACTCGTCATATATGAACTCGCTGCCCTTGCGTCCCGGCTTCACCAGTTCAAACAGCGGCGGTTTAGCCAGATACACGTGACCACCATCAACCACTTCCCGCATATAGCGGAAGAAGAACGTCATCAGCAGCGTAGCGATATGGCTGCCGTCCACATCAGCATCGGTCATAATGATGATGCGGTGATAGCGCAGGCCGTCGATACTAAAACTGTCTTCGATGCCCACGCCCAGCGCTTTAATAAGTGACAGGATTTCGTTGTTGGCGAGCATCTTATCAAGTCGTGCACGCTCTACGTTCAGTACTTTGCCACGTAGTGGCAAAATCGCCTGTGTTTTGCTGTCACGACCGGTTTTGGCGGAACCACCAGCACTGTCCCCTTCCACCAGATACAGCTCTGATGCGGCCGGATCTTTGCTGCTGCAGTCAGCTAGCTTGCCGGGCATGCTGGCGCCGTCCAGCACACCTTTGCGTATGATGTTTTCGCGCGCCGCGCGGGCCGCCTTGCGAGCACGGGCCGCCAGCAGCGCTTTGCCAACAATCTTTTTAGCGATAGCTGGATGCTCTTCCAAGTAGTAGCCGAAGTATTCGGCCATCACCTGTTCCACATAGCCACGAACCTCAGGGTTACCCAATTTGTCCTTGGTCTGACCCTCAAACTGCGGATCGGGCAACTTCACCAGGATGATCGCCGTCAAGCCCTCGCGTGTATCTTCACCACTCAGCGCCTCTTCTTTCTCTTTCAGTAGACTATTTTTGCGTGCGTAATCATTGATGATACGCGTCAGCGCTGACCGAAAACCGGTTAGGTGGCTGCCGCCGCCGGGGTTCACCACGTTGTTGGCAAACTGCTTGATGGTCTCGCTATAGCTATCGGTGTATTGCATGGCAATTTCCACCTGGCTGTCTTTGACCTGCTTATCAACATAGAACATGTCATCATCGACAGGTTCTTTGCCGACGTTTAGATGGCGAACATAGCTTTGTATACCACCCTCAAAATAGAAACTGTACTTTTGTTCAGTAATTTCGTTGATAAGTGTAGTTCGTATCCCTTTTGTGAGATAGGCAGCATGACGCAGGCGGTCCAGGATAGTGTCGTAATCGAACGTCGTGCCTTCCTTGAAGATAGTGTCATCGGGATAGAACGTAATCTCAGTGCCGTGTGGCCGGTCCGCCGGTGTCTTGCCGGTAACCTTGAGGTCGCTGTCCGGCACACCCTTGGCGTACTCCTGGTGATGGACTTTGCCGTCGCGGTAGACGTTGACTATGAAGCGAGTCGACAGCGCATTCACCACGCTGGAACCAACACCGTGCAGACCACCGGAAACCTTATAGCCGCTATCGCCACCGAACTTACCGCCGGCGTGTAGCACAGTTAGAACCGTTTCCACGGTACTCTTGCCCGTCTTGGGGTGGATATCGGTCGGAATGCCGCGCCCATCATCAAACACGCTAATCCCGCCATCAGCCAGCATGATCACCTGCACGTGTGTGGCGTGGCCAGCCAGCGCCTCGTCGATACCATTATCCACGATTTCCCACACCATGTGGTGCAGGCCATCTACGCCAGTACTGCCTATGTACATACCCGGACGCTTGCGCACCGGGTCCAACCCCTCCAACACTTGAATCTGATCAGCTGAATAATCCTTATTGCCGCCCTTATCGTCAGCCACTGCTAAACCCTCTCCAATATCTTTCGATATTTTGGTTAACACCCTTATAACTACATATTAGTATATCTCCGATATACTCCCCAGTACTCAGTAAGATCAGGTAAACTTAGACTTACTTCCGTGCCTATAGTATAGCGTCTTTTGAGTACTTTCACAAGCACGCGGTATCTTATCAGTAGCCTTGGCGTGTAGTCTGCGGTGCGGCGTCACGAGCCTGTAGCATGCCGTCCTTGTCGATGCTGATAGTGTCCTCCGGCTCGGAGCTTTTTTGCTTTGACTGCTCTACGTGTAGCGTACCACCGGAATGATCCGGTGCATTCGCGACCGGTGCGTTCGTCAAGCCCTTTTTGAGCTCATCCGCGATACCGTCAACCTCGAGCTGATCCAAACGGGCACTCGAAACGTTACCATCGCCCGTAAGGCCGCCAGACGGCGCGAACGAGTTTTGCGGATGCGGCGACACTGCGGGAGCAGGCGGCGCGAATGCTCGCGATCCAACCGGCGTACCACTCCGCTGCTTAGCTAGCCATTCATCCAGAAATGATCCGGACCCTTGTGTCGGTACCGGTTTCGGCGCCGCGCCAAAACCCTGCGCACTACCGTGCCCAGCCTGGCCAAAGCTGCCCAATGCCGGTGTGGTAGGCTTGGTAGTCATACGCTCGAATATATCTTTCTCCACAATCGCCCGTGGGCGCCCATACTTGGCAGCTGAGAGCTGCTTAAGAGCATTACTAAGCTCCATGTTCGGATGGCCAAGCGGCGGTAACGTCGCCATGCTGAAAGACTGCGTTGGCACACCGTTCACGAGCATGCGGACAATAGTATTGGCGTTCGGCACACGCAGCAGATCCGCACCGTCAAATTGAGGCTGGAAATAACGGCTCAGTGCCTCGACGTCATCCTGGCCGATCCGGAAACTCACGACCGTGCCCATGTTACCGAATACCGCGCTGCGGATCTCTTCGGTCAGCTGCGTCGTGAATTGGTTGGCTACGATCAGGTTCAAGTGATATTTCCGGGCTTCGCTCATTATGGTCGCAAAGCTGTCAGTACTGAAGTTCTGGAACTCATCCACATACAGGCAAAAATCAACGCGGTCGTCTTCCGGTACATTACTGCGACTCATGGCCGCAGCCTGAAACTTCATAACGAATATCATGCCTAACAATTTACTGTTCAGGTCACCGGTACGACCCTTGCTCAGGTTTACCAGCAGTATCTTTTTGTTATCCATGATATCGCGCAGATCAAATGCGCTCTTGGTTTGCCCGATAATGTTGCGCATCATTTCGTTACTGAGGAAGGCCCCGAATTTACTTACGAACCAGGCAGTCACCTCACCCGCTTCATTGGAACGCTGGCTGGCCGGATACTCCTTTTGCCAGTAATCAAGCACATTGGGGTCCTTAACATGTTGTAATTTTTGTTTCAAAAATTCTGGATCACGGAAAAGTTTTGGGATATCTACGAATGTACCCCCGTTAGGGTCCGCCATGATGGCCAATGCAGCATTGCGGAAAATACTTTCATAACGTGGACCCATGATACCTTGATGTTGTGGATCATACAACTTGTACAACATACCAATGGTTTCTTGGATTAAAAAGTCTTTCTGATCCGGGTCGTTGAACTCAAACAAATTCAGCCCCATTGGATAGTCCATATCGGACGGGCAGAAATAAATCACATCTTCCGTCCGCTCCCTAGGTACCATTGCCAGCAACTTCTCAACGGTGTCGCCGTGTGGGTCAACGAACGCAAAGCCGTCGCCATTCAGCATGTCCTGCAGCGCCAGGTTTTCCAAAAAGGTAGATTTACCGGTACCGGTCTGTCCCACGGCGTACATATGCCGCTGACGGTCCTTAAGTGCCAGCCGGATAGGCTTTTTGACACCACGAAAGACGTTGTACCCCATCAGCAAACCAGATTCAGGCATGTTGCGCGGGCCGTCAACCTGCTTTGATTCTTGCCGGCTCAGCTGTGAGGTCGGAATGTTACGCTGGTCCGGAAAGTGGAACAGTGTTGCCAGCTCCACCGAGTTCATAATATTACGCTTACGCCGTCGCGGGAACGCCCGCAACATATAGTCGATAGCGAGTTGTGCGCTCTCTTTGGATGCCTCATATTTAAATCCATTTTTGCCAGGACTATCGAAGAGTGAAAAACTAGCCACTATACTATTAACGATAGCCTGCGCACGCTGAGAGATATTCGAGCTCGCCACCACCCGGATCGTTACCTCAAAACCGGCGTAGCGCGTCTTATCATCTATAGCATCGAGAACGGACTGCTCTAGCGATGACAGCTCTTTCTTTGACCCGCCGCCCTCGTCCTTGCTTGGCTCAGGGGGCTTAACTAATGCGGTAACCATTTGTTTCGCCAATAGGCCAGCGCTCAGGTCCTTGCTACCACTACGCTTCTGGCTAGCATGTGCACTCGCCTGCTTCCGCCATGTTGCGTCTGCCGGACGGAACATGATCTGTATTCCCGCCCCGTCGCTACTATCGAGAGAGGATAAAGCGTTCAAAATTGACTGGAAGGCATCACGCTTGAGGTCCTGGTAAGTCGCTATTGGATACGCAAACGATTCCCTCAGGTTGAACTCACCTCCTACTACACCACCGATACCGCCCATCTGATTAAAGATATTTGGGTCGCGGACCACGTCGAGGCGAGTACTCGGGTAGGCACTAGTAATCGCCTGCCGGAGCACCTCCAGCGTATCGGCAGGCACGGCCGCGTATAAATGTACAAAGCCTTTCATACCCACGATTTCGAAACTGAAGTGCCGCTGGCCAAACCATCGGTTCTTAAAATTCTTCTGGGTAGTACTAGCAATAATGTTGTAAATTATTTGTGCTTTTGAGATATTTTCGTCAACAACATCACGAACATCCCGACCATTTACATCTGTATCTTCACTGATTGGGGGTAGGTGTATAAGCACCGACACCATATCGACCCCACGTTCGTAGTCAATGGTTTTCTGCCTGCTATCTCGTAGTTTGTAAAACAACAATGGGCCGCCCACGGCTAGCCCGGCTATAAAAATAAGGGCGATTATCAGACCCATCAGCGCTCTGCTCCGCTTGGAGTAATATGATAATGCTGGGCCAGGTGTAGCAACCTCAGCTGAGTCAGTGCCTCGTTAAGCCGATACGGATCATGGGCATACTGTGCCGCCAGGTGCTGTGCCTGTGTCGCAACAGCCGCTGTGCCTGGTGCGGCGATCGACGCGCCACCGGGAGCCATCGTCGCACCTGGTGTCGGCACGGGTGCAGGACCTGGCATATCAGCCGCCGACACTACGGGTAAGTTCGCCGGTGATACTGGCTGGCTCTGTTGAGATTCTGGGGGCATACTACATAGTATACCCGAATCTCGAAACCCGGCGAGTGGTGCAATATAAGAAAGGCCCCAACTGCGCGCGGGGCCTTCGACTCAATACCGATTCTGGGGTCTTAATCAAGACGCACACCTGAAGTAGCGTGTGCCATATAAAGATAACTTAGTGCCGCCAGCGCAGCAACAATGACGATATCACGTAGACTCAGCTGCCCAAGCGATTGCAGAACCAAAAGCAGAACGATGCTCACACACATCCCTGCTCCCAGCCGTGGATGAGGTCTGCCACGTGCGCTATAGCGTATTTTTAGTTGCAGCAAAAACCTCCATAGGCCGTAAAGTGCCGCGAATAGCAGTACGAACGGCACAATAAGCGCCACTACCGGTAGCCTATCAGGCCGGGTCAGTGCTAAAAAAGCCGCCAGCAAAAGCCAGGACCCGATGAGTACTTTTGTTTGTCTAGAAGGGTTCATATCTTTTCATTTTTTACTCTTTAAGTTTTTTGCCTGTGTAAAATACGCCCCTCAGCACCGAGCAGTGCCAAACTAGGGCGTACATATTTATGATAATGGTGCCACCGGCAGGAAATCCGCCCTTGTAAATTACTATTCAGCGCTTCCCGCCTGACGTGGCTATTGTGACTGACCGCTCTCGCTGCCTTTAGGGCAACTTGAGCGTTATGACCTCTTTGGTCCTTGAGTGAGCCTTTGAATTGTTTTGTTTTTGTTTTTGCTGACTCAAGTTCAATGCTACTACACCTACCCTGTTTTGTCAACCCGCTTCTGGTTTTGGACTGATTCTCAGGATGGTCCTACTAGGGGGTTGAAGACGCCGCTTTAGAAAAGGCTTCGCCAAGCCTGCCAGGAGTATTAAACGGAAGCGCAGCCGGGCCGATACGTCGCGGGGATGCGACGACTTTGGCACAGCACAGGCAACATACCGTCCGCGCGTGAGCAACTACTGTTTTGTATATGTGGCTGGCTACCGCCTGCAGGCCAGCCATTTTCGAGTAGGTTTTAGGCCTTGGCCATAGGTTGTTTAGGTCCGCTAAATCAGCCCGAATTTGCGTGCAAAAGTTATGCACAGCCTTCTTTCAAAATGCTCGTATTTTCTTGTTGACACTACCCTGCCTCCAGGCTACTATATCTGTAGCACTGAATAAAAAAAGTGCTCAAAAACAAAAAGTCCAAAACAGTAAACAACGGCTTCTCGCAAGCCGTTGTTTTTATAATCAGGGATAAGATCGGCCGAAATGTCTGCCAGATAAGCCCTGAAACCACTGAAGATATCGATTCCTTTCCTGCGGCTTTGTTTTGTAATCGTGGTTAGTATGCGTGGTGAGCGGAGCGTATTGAGTTTGATTGAATCCGGCCGGAATGGGCTCGACCTAATTTATTAAATGTGGCATCAGCGGCAAAATTCTGGTCGGAAAGCGGCATGGGCTGGAGCACTTCATTGGTTGATAATTTTGAGCAGGCCGCGCTCATGCCTGGCTTGCTGCTGGAGCTTAGCCGCGAAGGAATGCTGGGAGCCGCCCATCGAGCCTAAGGTCTAGCCGGACGGCTCTCTGGATCCAGTTTGGGATGGCGACCCCTCCTGACCGGACTGTGCCGGCCTCTAGCTCACATGTTGTTTGACCTCTGTTCCCATCTCTGGTAAAATACCCTACTGTAAATCAACACAAGGAGAACCTATATCAGCACCAGCACTCGCCTGAACTCCGCAATTCGGGCACCGCAGCTCAGGGTCGTCGACAACGATGGCAAACAGCTCGGCATCATGGCCCGCAACGAAGCGTTGCGGCTTGCCGAAGAACAGGAACTGGACTTGGTAGAGATCTCGCCAAACGCTGATCCGCCAGTGGTCAAGATAGTCGACTGGGGTAAGTACAACTACCAGAAGACTAAGCAACAACAGGCCAACAAGCGGAACACGAAGAGCCTTGATATGAAGCAGATGCGCTTCGGGCTCAAGATTGGTGACCACGATCTCGAGGTGAAGATGCGCAAAGTGACTGGCTTCCTCGAAGCCGGGCACAAGGTCAAGATCACCCTTGTCTTTCGTGGCCGCGAGCTCGCTCACAAGGATATAGGATTCAAGCTGGCCGACAGAGTTATAAACGACTTCGGCGAATCGATCGCCGTCGACCAGCAACCCCAGTTGAACGGCAAACAATTATCATTCGTGATACGGGGCACCGGCAAGCCCGCTAAACCCGCCGAAGAATAGATGTGAACACATAGGAGATTTTAGAGGAGAATATATGCCAAAGCTTAAAACCCACAGCGGCACCAAAGACCGCGTAAAAGTCAGTAAAAACGGCCGTGTACGCGCTCGCAAGTCCTACGCCAGCCACTTTTTACAGAAGAAAAGCGGCGCCCGCAAGCGCAAACTGGCCGGCCTGCTGACTATGAACCACGATAACAGTAAGAAGATTAAGCAGAAACTGGGAGTTTAACAGATGCGAGTCAAACGAGGCGTCACCAGCCACGCCAAGCACCAAAAGATCCGCCGTGCCACCAAGGGCATGACACACCCGCACCGCGCCAGCATTAAGCGCGGCAAGCAGGCCGTTACCAAGAGTCTGCAGTTCGCCTACCGTGACCGCCGTAACCGCAAGCGCAGCTTCCGCGCTTTGTGGAACGCGCGCATTAACGCAGCTGCCCGCTTGAATGGTACCACCTACAGTCGTCTAATCGCCGGGCTGAAGGCCGCTAAAATCGACCTGGACCGCAAAGTCCTGGCTGAACTGGCCGTAAACGAACCAAAAGCCTTTGAGGCGGTCGTAAAGGCCGCTAAATAAGCTTAATCTATAGTCGCACCACCTCTCTTCCTGTCTCGGGAACGCTCAGAGCGTAAGCTTACCCTAGCTCGCATTGGCGCTATCGGTTTAATGATCGAACTAGGGCCAAGCGCTCAAACACCTGAAATCGTTAGTTCGGAAGCATCTTGACAGCAGTTAGGCCGGGTATAGAACAGTGGCAAAAAGAAGACACCTCGGCATAACCGGGGTGTTTTCATAGTGTCAGATAACGTGTAAGCCGGGTTCTGTTTCTCAACTGGTCATCTATCTAGATCTACCGTTGCCGGCAGATTCGAGCGGTTTAAATCGGGCTGGCGGGACGCCAACGGATTACTTAAGTATCCGACTTAGGCCCATTCCTTGCAGCAGACAGGGTTTACCTCCCGCCAGGGTCACCCCTGGCGACTACGAGCTCTTGCCTCGCGCGTTTCACCTTTACCACTGTTTGCGCAGCGGAAGTTTCGTTTCTGTGGCACTTTCCCTGGGGTCGCCCCCGGTCGCCGTTAGCGACTGTCACTCCCTACGCTGCCCGGACTTTCCTCGTGGGTATCGCTCGATAGCCAATAGTTGGCTATAGCCTCCCTTGGTTACTCAGCGATACCCACGCGACCAATCAGCAATCTGACATGAGCAGTATACCACCTCTGTTAAGACTTGTCATGTGTAGCACGGATCATCTACTGTCCGTGCGTGCGTGACTCCTTTGCCGGGGTTCGAGATTCACTCTAAGCTTTCTGACTAGCCAAAGCCTCGTCCAGAGCCTTATTCACCTCGGCATCGGCCGCCTTATTGAGTTCGCGCGGCACATGGTCATAGCTAATCTTATGGAAGTTCTTAGCCAGTTCAACACACGCATTATGGATCGGCCACAAGTCACGGTTTTTAATTTTGAAGATATTTTTCATTTGGTTCACGACGAGCATGCTATCCATATAGACATGCAGCTCACGAGCCTGAAAATCGCGCAGCGCGTGTTCCAGGCCAAGCTTGAGCGCCTGATATTCAGCCTGATTGTTAGTGGTCACGCCTATGTATTCGCCCGCTCTCAGCCTCGGCTGGCCCTCCATATCAAGCAGTACATAACCACTCGCACTCGGCCCAGGATTACCGCGTGAGCCACCGTCAGCATACAGCTGCATCTCTGTTATGTTTGGTGTTTTATTCGCAACGTCCGTAGCCATACCGCTTGCAATGCCCGGCTCGACCAGGGCATCAATCGTTTGCGCAAAGGCCCGGTCACGGTCGGTCACCTGCAGACCATTATCGTTGGTACTAAGCCACACGTCGACCGTTCCCTGCTCGTTTTGCCAGCGCGGAAACTGCTGCAGCTGTTCAGCCGCTTTGGCCACCCGTTGCATAAAACCCCACGCCGCGCTGAACGTATGGAAGGTAAATTGTTTGTATAGTCCGTGTTTTGTTTCTTGCCACATACCTATAGCTTACCACGGCATAAGCCCGCGAAGTGATGGCTAGCTACATTTAAGTCTACCGATATATTACGGCCCATACCGTTCATCAATAATGTTCCCAATGAACTCATTGCATATCTCCCACCCTCCGCAAACAGATGAGCAGGCAGACCAAGTCAACGACTGCCTGAAACATGCCGCGCTTGCGTTCATACCGGTAGCGTAGCTTCCGGTATGACTTGAGCCAGGCATTCGTGCGTTCTATAAAGGCTCGGAATGCGAATTGGACTTTGTTCATGTGCGGCTTTCGTCCCCGCTTTCTCCGGTGTTGCGCTTTTCGCTCAGGGATATTGGTGCCGGTACCTCGCTTTCTGAGATGACGTCGGAAGGCCATACTGTCGTACCCTTTGTCGGCGTTCAGTTCAAGGACCCGACGCTTCGCACCGACCCGAAGTTTTCGTATGGTCAGTTCGGCGGCCACAATGTCATTCCGGTTACTCTTGAATGTCGTGTTCGTGAGCGGCAACCCATTCCGTTCGGTCAGGAGCGAGATGTTGGTCCCGTACCGGTGGTGTTGGCTGTCGTAGCCAGCGCCCGAATACTTCGGTGACTGGACTAATGTGCCGTCCAGATTGCCGAGGCTCAAGTCAATCTGACCCTCACGGTCGAGTAACACGAGGACGTACTGCCAGACCAGCTTGAGTGCGCCTCGCTTCCGCCAGAAGTTAAGCCTGCGCCAACAGGAGCTGTAGTCGTGTCGGCAGATAGAGGTCGGTATGTCCTGCCACCGACAGCCGGTACGAAGCACGAACAGAATACCGCCGAGCAACTCCTCGTTTGGAATAATATGTTTGGTTTTGACTACTGGTTCCGGCAGATTTGCTGCCAGGAATTCGTATTGCGCTTGGTTTAAAAAGTACGTAGCATTGCTCATTGAGGTACCCCCTTTGCTTAGCACAGACAGGGTACCTCACTTTTTAGAGTTATTACACTACGGCGCGTGACGTAGTTGAGTGGCTATCCGGTACAGAGAGCCCTGCGAGCCTCCGCATGCGCGCGTTCACAAACTTTGCCGGCCAGACGGGCGTACGAGCATACGTAGCACGTCAGTGGCAGCCCGGTATGATGGACAGTGACACTGTCCCGACAGCTGTGTTTGAAGTATCGGAGGGTGCAGCGGTAGGTTATGCACCTGAGAGTTTACGAAGGTATGATCGCGATCGCAGATTCTTAGGCATGATATAAGCTCCTAATGCTCTGCCTTGGCGTGACTAATTTTTGGCTACGCTCCTCGTCCACGACCCTGAAAGCACAAATTACGCACCAGCCACGTCTCACCAAATAAAATAGACCTCCACGGAGGTCTATTTTATTTGGTCGGGGTGACAGGACTTGAACCTGCGACCTCACGGCCCCCAGCCGTACGCGCTACCAACTGCGCCACACCCCGCGACAGGGGTTATTTTAGCATAAAATGTCGATCTTCGATAAGCTGTGCTTGTTTCCGGTATATTAGTGTCGGGAAGAGCAGCATAGAGCTGGGCGCCGACGTGACTAACCTGAAAAATTCCAGGTGGGCATCCACCACCATAGACCACGGTCTACAGTTTCAGGATCCCCTAATGATTACTATTCAGTTAATCATTTGTCGGCAAAACGCTTTGGAGGCGTCCATAACCCAGCACCATGTATTATACTCCGCTGCAGCCCCATACTAAAAAGAGAAAATCTAAAATCGAACCATAACGTTGCATTTATAACAATAGAATATGATCTGTTAAACTAACAGATTCAGCAGGGATTGACTCAGGTTCCCGAGCAAATTTGAGCCACCTCCCCACAGTACAAGTATAACGATTATGAAGAAGCCATACGGCTCAATTTGTTGCATAAAGTCCTGGACTACTTCAGGAGCAAACGCGTATAAGACGCGTGAGCCGTCAAGCGGCGGGATCGGAATCAGGTTAAAAATCGCCAACCATACATTGAGCTCCACAAAAATAAAAACAGCCTGACCAAGCAGCACGCCAAGGTCGACGCTTCTTAGGAGCGCTGCCCCTAAAAGTGCCAGCACTAGATTACTCGCAGGCCCCGCCAGCGCAAGCAACGCCGCCCCATACTCACCGTATTTAACGTAGCGCGGATCAAACGGTACCGGCTTAGCTGCCAAAAACGGAGCATGCAGCACCAGCAGCGTAATGGCAGGCAACACTAGTGTCATGAAGGGATCAATATGATGTAGCGGGTTAAAGCTAATCCGCCCATGCTCCATGGCAGTCGTATCACCAAGCTTAAAGCCCACATAGGCATGCATAAACTCATGGACAGTCATGCTCACCACCAAGCAGATCAGCACAATAACGACAGTGGTAAGGTTCAGACTCCCTAACATACTTCGCTCCTAAGTATAACATCCATGAGCGTGAACTGGTTGACTCTTCCCTGTTATTCAGGTAAAATAGATTTCTGAACTAGAGGACAAACTCATGCAGATATGTGAACTCACCGGTAAAGGCAAGCAATATGGCAATAATGTCAGCTTCAGCCAGCGCCACACCAAAAAAGTCTGGAAGCCAAACCTTCAGGCCAAGACTGTTATGGTCGACGGTAAGAAGGTCCGTTTAAAAATTAGCACTCAGGCTATTCGTACTCTCAAGAAGAAGGGGCTTCTGGCCTAAAACCATCAGCCGACCTCGCTTAAAAAGCTCCGATCTTATCGGAGCTTTTTGTTTTGTCACCTTTGCAGTCTGTCGTTGTTCTTGTTACTTCGCTGCCTCCAACACTACCAACTGAGTGGTATCTGTAGCTTCAGCCGGTTTGAATTGGAATTTGCTTAGGCGGTCTTTTGGCTCCATGCTCAGGGTTTTGAGCGCGTCTTCCTGTCCGACTTGCGGCACTTCGTAGTGCAGACGCGCATCTTCATAATGGGTCGGGATGACTATTTTAGGCTCGACGGCTTTAATGAGCTGCAACGCACCAGTTGCGTCCAGCGTGTAGCCGTTGCCGCCAACCGGCACGAACATCACGTCCACGATACCAATGGCCTCCAGCTGGTCCTCGCTGAGACGCGGAAAAACGTGGCCGACTACAAGTACCCTGGTTTCACCCCAGGTAATCTTATACATGGTGGCCGTCTTTTTGCCCTCTTCGTCCATGTGACCCCGGGTTTGCACACCCAAAATGGAGATGTTGTTTACCTCGTATTCACCCGGCATGTCCAGGACAAGCTTGGGTTTAGCTGATACGGTCGGGTGCTCAACACTTGTAAACAGGCAGACGTCACCATCTTTGACCACATCTTTGGCGCCTAAAGTCGCCAAGTTATCATCAATCACTACTCTGGCCTGTTTGCCGGAAAGAACCACGCAGTCCGCTCCATAAAATTGCATGTCCATCAGGTCATCCCTCCTTAGCTCAGCAAGCCCGGTTTATCCAGCAGCACCTGTTTTTTGGCGCGGAGCACATTAGCGGTAAACCGGTCTTTGATTTGTAAACGATAGGTAAAGTCATCCAGCGAGAACACAGTGTAGCGCAGATCTTTGCCCTCCTGGTGCTCCAGCTCGGTCACATATTTGTTAAGGGCGTTGTTGTTGACGTTGCCGACAATCAGCACGTCCACGCCGGCACTGTCGTCACGGGTAAACTGGCCGGTCAATACGGCGATTTCCACGTTACCGAGAGCCTTGAGGTCAGATACATCGTCGTGCAGCGGCAGTTCAATAGACTTTGCGGTTCGCGGTGTGCTTTTAGGACGGGATTTTGTGATGCCGCCTCCAAAAATTTCTTGGAGCGGTGCAAAAAAATCGTACTTCTGGTCAACCTCGTAATAGACTTTGTTGTTGCTGGTGTCGCTAGTGATAATGCCCACGTTCAGCAGGTTAGCTAGCTCGCGACGCACCGAGTTGATTTGTTCATCTATTTTGCGTGTGATTTCGCGGACATAGAACGAGCGATTCGGGTTCGAGTAAAAAAGCTGCAGCAATTTGACCCTCGTCTTGCTGCCGAACAATTGCTCAATCATAGCTACATTGTAGCAGGTTTTAGTGCAGGGTCTAATTGGTTTTGTTCAAGAATGTTGTCAAAATATCTATAGCATTACTTCGGTCATTTAGCCACTGAATACTACTATTGCGCTTGAACCAGGTGCGCTGACGTTTGGCCAAATCCATAGTCGCCTTGATGATTCGCACACGCACTGCATCCAATGTCTGCGAGCCTGAAAAATACTCACCCCACTCACAGTAGCCGATCCCCTTCATAGGCTCAACATCCCAGCCATAACATGCAGCCAAAGTCTGGACTTCCACCTCAAGCCCACTAGTGAGCATCGTGTCGACCCGTGCCATAATTCGTTCACGCAAGTGCTCTCGATCGACAGCCATACCCAACACTACTGCATTATCCCGTAGCGCATGCTTGCCTGGCCGGACGCCATTATTTTCAATTAGCCGGATAATACGCCGCTTATTACGAAGGTCGATACCACCTGTGTCCAATTCAAGCTCATCAGTCCGCGTAAGCAGCTGGGCCAAGCTTAACTCATTGAGCTCAGCCCTTAAGACAGGGTCAGACGGTGGCAGAAAGCTGTAATCATAAAGCACACTATCTATATACAAACCCGTGCCGCCGACCATGATGGATAGCTTGCCTCGGGCCGAGATGTCGGCAATTGCTTGTTTGGCCAGCCGCTGGAAAACTGCCGCGCTGAACCCTTCGGCCGGGTCGGCCACATCCAGGAGGTAATGCGGAATTTTGGCCTGGTCTTCTGGCGTCGGTTTGGCTGTGCCAATATCGAATCCCCGGTAGACCGTCCAGCTGTCGGCGCAGATAATTTCGCCGTCAAACTGCTCGGCCAACTCCATCGCCAGCGCCGATTTACCGCTGGCAGTCTCGCCCACGATTACTACAAGCGGCGGCAGCTTCTGCGACGTTTTTTCACTTTTTAAAGTGTTATTTCGTTGACTCATTTACAACTATTTATACCAGCCGAATTTGCTCGGATGCTCCACTGTCCAGCTTAGCCCTACGGTCCTCGCCGCTAGTTCCCAGCGGCCACCACAGCAAGCGCTCCACGCCCACACGCATGTCTTGGTCCACGGCCACACCCTCCGTCCGCAAATGCTCCGCGTGCGCCTGCCGACCACCGGGATAACCTGCGGCTAATCCGCCAGTCTTGTTTACTACTCGTTGCCACGGCAACGCCGGATCTCCAAAATGAGCGATTCCGCCTACAATCCGCGCCGCTCGCGCATTGCCGCAGAGCGCTGCTAACTGTCCATATGTCATCACCCGCCCACGCGGAATTTGCGCTACCAGTACCTCGACCCGCTCTCGAAAGCCAGGCTCAATTGATTCCATCAAAATACTCCAGCACTGCCGACCAATCGATACAACGCACTACGCCAAGTGGTAATACGTCAGCTCGGTTCCACGGATAATCCCCAAAAAGCACCGCCCCGAGCCCGCATTCCGCCGCATTTTTGACATGCAGGAGGTGGTCATCAATCAAAAAGCTGGCACCCAGCTCCACACACATTTCGCCTTTTGATCGTCTTCTCTCCGGGACGAACAGATTGGAGAAGCTCACTGAGCTGAATATCCCCGGAAAATACCGCTCTAGCCAGTCATTTGTAAGTTTAGCGACTATCTCATTCCGACCTGTGAGCACATGTAGTTCGTAGCGCTCGGCTAGTTTGGCCAAAGCATCTGCAACCTCACGTAGCGGCTCCCGCTCAATGAACGCAGCCGTCAATACAAAGTCGTCCACACGCTGGATTGCCGTTGTTATGTCAACATCACCCCACGCTTGCCTATCGTGAGCCGAGTTATAGGCACCAACTGGCAGTCGTGTGCCAAAACGCCGATTGTAATCGGCTATGACAGCAGGCCCTGACTCCAGCAGCACATCGTCTACATCAATCGCTATAATAGGTCTGCGCATAAAAACTACAGGCTCGTCTTACTTACACGGCTCTTGGCCTCATGCGCGACTGTCTTCAGAAATTCCTCTGTTGTGTAACTATTCGATACCTCATTTACAGCAAGATCACCACGGATGCGCGGTGTTAGCTCACCCCCGGCTATCTCCTTTTCGCCGATCACCAGTGTATACGGTACTTTCCACATCTCGGCTGAGCGGATTTTCTTGCCGACGGATTCGTTGCTGTTGTCAACCATTACCCTCAAACCAAGCTCTACGGCACGTCGCAAAATATCATCGGCAAATGCAACCGTCTTCTCTTCCTGATTGACTGTGATGAGCCGCACCTGCTCGGGTGCGTTCCAAACCGGGAACTTACCACCGGTATGTTCGATGTAGACGGAGAGAAAGCGCTCATGGGACCCCATGACCGCACAGTGCAGCATCACAATCCGCTCATCTTCGCCGTCTTCGTTGGTGCATGTCAGGTCAAACCCTTCGGGCTGGTTGAAATCGAGTTGAATCGTCGCCACCTGGTGCTCACGGCCGAGCGCATCTTTGGCCATAAAGTCTATCTTCGGTCCGTAAAAAGCTGCCTCGCCCACTCCAACAAAATAGCCCGAGCCAACTTTGGCCTTCAGGATGTTCTCCAGCTGTGCTACGCTGGATTCCCACTTCTCCGCGCCGCCCGCATACCCTGTCATGTTATCAGGGTCATGCGTCGAGAGACGATACTTCAGCTCCGAAAAACCGGTTCCTTTATAGAATGTCTCGATGACATCCCACAGCTTAAATGCTTCCTCCTCTATCTGACTAGTGCGGCAAAAGATATGCGCATCATCTTGCGTAATCGCACGGACACGGCTTAAGCCACCGAGTTCTCCACTCTGTTCATCGCGGTAAACCATGGCCGTCTCACGATACCTGATGGGCAGATCCCGATAGCTGCGAGGCTGCGAGGCATATATCTGCGCATGGTGCGGGCAGCTCATCGGCTTCATGGCAAACTCATGACCCTCACGGGTATTGATATGGAACAGCTCGTCTTTGAACTTTGCCCAATGGCCACTCGCCTCGTAGAGATCTTTTTTAGTTATGTGCGGCGTGGTTACCTGCTGAAAACCCGCTGCGTTGCGAAGTTCCTGCACGAACCGATCCAGTTCATTCTTGAGAACCGTGCCTCGCGGCGTCCAAAGCGGCAGCCCCTGCCCGACTAAATCACTAAATACAAATAGATCAAGTTCCTGCCCAAGCTTGCGGTGATCGCGTTTTTTGGCCTCCTCGAGCATATCGAGATACTGTCGGAGTTCCTTGGGAGTGGCAAACGCCACGCCGTAGACGCGCTGCATTTGCGGGTTAGTTTCTTTGCCGCGCCAATAGGCACCGGCCACACGCATCAGTTTAAAGGCGCCAACCTTGTTAGTTGAAACTACATGCGGGCCCCGGCACAAGTCGGTAAAGTCACCGTTCCGGTAAAACGACACCTTATCCATCTTGGCCGTGCCATCTGCGGGCAGCCCGAGCTCAGTCGCATCCAGGTCTTTGGCAACGGTGGTCCCGGCACGCTGCAGATCATTGAGTAACTCCTCTTTGTACGGCTGCTTGTTTTGACGTGCCCAGTCAATGGCATCCAGTATCGGCATCTCAATCCGCTCAAACGGCTCGGCCGCCTTAATGATCTTATGCATTTCGGCCTCGATGCGCTCAAAGTCACCAACCGAAAGTTGGTCGTCTTCCAGATCAACATCGTAGTAAAAGCCGTTTTCAATCACCGGCCCTACACCGAGCTTTACATTTGGCCACAGATGCTGGATGGCACTCGCCATAATGTGTGCCAGGCTATGGCGCATGGCATACAGTTGATCGTCAGGTTGTTTCTCGGACATTACTTCAGTCTCCTTGCATTATTTAGAAATTAAAAAGACATGAGACGCATGTATATAAATATACGCATATGTCTCATGTCTCGGGCCCTGCTGCGGCCAAAGCCGTGCGGGTGGTTCCACCGGACTTCCCGGGCTTGCGGTTTCCACGCAGACCTCGGGCGCTCGTTAGGATTGTTTAGCGTCTATTCCCTGAAGACTTCGGCTCGGCGGTTGGTGAGTCCGCGTCAACGCCTAATCGTATTTTACCACAGATAAAACTCTCAACTAAAACAGTCGGGCGATCTCGCAAATTCGCCCGACTGTTTTGGATGTTTTGCCTTGCTAAAACCTCTCGGCAAAACTTCGCCTCACTAACCAGTAGTATAGAGCCCGTGGCCGGATTTGGCTAGTACTTTTTTGCAGTATGTTTTACACAGGGTGTGGATAGTGTGGAAAACTATTTTCGCGCTTTTATCTCACATTTGGCGTTGGATTTTTCTATAGCCGGATAATACTCAGCCGTATTTCTCCGTCATGTTCTATATAAATATAAAAGCCCTGGTTAACCGGGGCTTTTATATTGGTGGGCGATAGAGGATTCGAACCTCTCACCTCTTCCACGTCAAGGAAGCGCTCTAGCCAAATGAGCTAATCGCCCCAGTGGCATGTGACAAAACCTAACTGTTTTTCACATCACGCGGGGCTTCGGCAAAAGCTGGAGTCTCCGACTGCTCTTTTTCCCTAGTGTAGGAGCTGAAGCTTTGTATTAATATAGCACGCCACCTCTGTTGACGCAAGCTCGGGCTAAGTATTAGCGTCTCGCAGAGGGTTGACATAAACCGCAGCTTCCGGTAGTATTGAACGGTTAAACGAGGTGTTTTGGTGAGTGCCAAACAACAAGTAGACTCGCTTGCGAGTTTTCAGTTGTTTTTTGAGGAGCTCCCGGAGGTGAAATACGTCAATCGTGTTCGCCGTGTCCGTCTTTCCCCACAAAGCAACGACTAAGTTTACGCCAAAATGAAAACCCGGCCAGAGGCAAACGACCTCTGGCCTTTTTAGTTCCCCACAGTTCTCTGTCAGTTTTCCACTAGCGAAAGTGATAGCGTTATGCCAATATGTAGACATGGTTTGCATTTATTGCGGTAGCCGGACCCAGGTCACCAATTCACGACCTCAAAAGCGTCTGCGTCAGGTTTGGCGGCGGCGAGCCTGTACTGCCTGCGGTGCCATCTTCACCACGAACGAAGCGATCGACTTCAGTACCAGTCTTGTTATTCGTTCTGGTACCAGCGGCGTACAGCCGTTTAACCGCGATCAACTTTTTGTGAGTATTCTGCAGGCGGTTGGACACCGCGACGCGCCGGTCCGCGATGCCAGCGCACTCACTGCAACTATAACCGGCAAGCTTCTGCACAGTCTCACAGCGGCCACCCTGACTCGCGCCGACATTATTACTACCGCCCTGCAGGTGCTTAAACACTTCGACCAGGCCGCCGCGGTGCAGTACGCGGCATACCACCACAAAGCTTAACCTGGCCCGAAACGAGAACATCGGGAATTATTTGCGGATAACTGCCCCGTGTTCTTTGGTATCAATCACGACCGCCTTTTCCGTAACATCGAACTTAGTGAGGTAGCGCTTAAAAATCAGACGTGTCTGCGAGTTAAACGCCGCCAGTACGTTGTAGCCAAACGTGGTGACCGGGTAATACACCCACTGCAGCACCATCAGAACAGTACGGTGGCGCTTATAGCGCGCCGGCTTGGGTGGCAGCAAACGGAGCGCCATGTACATCGTAATAATCAGCAGCACGGTCCCCACAGTCTGCACGTGGCTGACCACAAGCGGCAGCTCGTAGACCGCAATATCTTTATGATTAAACAACGCTGGTATGAAACCACCGACTAGGATTAGTACCGGCCCGACCGCCCACGTCACATGCCCCTCAAGTAAGCGCCAGAATTTTGTCCATAAGTCCCACTTTGAAATCTTGTTTTTACGGAAAAAGCCGAACTCTGCCAGGTACGCCACGTCTGACGCACCATATGTCCAGCGCCGTAACTGAATAAATTGGGCTCGCAGAGTCCGACGGTAACCTTCCGTCAGTACGGCATCCTGCGAGATGGGCAACTGCACCGGGTAAACACGGTAATTTCCCTCAAATGTTAGATATGATCGCCAGAACTGGTGGCCATCCTCTACTACTGTGCGGGCACTCCAGAAGTCCGTTTGGATGAGTGCAGCCATGGGCTGTGAGTGGCTCGAAAAATTGCGCAGCGCATGCTGACGCAGCGAGACGACAAAGGTGAATAAGGAGTTACCTGTAGCAATCACTCGCATAGGCGCCGGCACATCCCAGATGTTATTTGTATAGAGCGAAACCGGCTGGTACGAAGCATGGATCGGATCGGGTGCCGCCACGTAGGCGTACGTCACGGCGTTCAGATAATTCTTGTCGGGACGATTATCGGCATCTAGTGTGGTTACCATCACCCGCAAAGGGTCAATGTCCCGCTTTTCCAGGTATTTTTGCAGTTCGCGGGCAGCATAGTTTATGTTACCGCCCTTGCCTATTATCTCTCCTGGTAAGCCCGCCGGATGTTTGACGGCAAAGGCATCACGGAAACGGTTCTTGTATCTGGTAATGAGCTTGCGGGCTCGTTCTTCGGTTGCCTCGCCCGCCCTGCCCTCGTACGCCAATATAAATATGACCTGCTCCTTCATGTTAAAGTCACTGGCAAGCACCGATTCGACGGTACCAGTCAGGATCTCTTCAGTTTCGGATACGGTAGCCATGATGATCACGTGCAAAACCTTGCTTGGCGGCATGAGCAACGGACGCTCCGCTTTGGCGCGTGCTATTTCTTGAACATGCCACTTCGGGCGCTTCGCCTGCGGTGGTACCTCGCCGCTTTCAAGCTCATGCAACATCTTTGCCCATGGGTACTTTTGGTGAGTGCGCATGACATGGTAGCCATGTAGGCTACGGACCGTGTACGCGACACCGCGTGTAAAGTTTATTAGCAGGTACACCAGCACGAATACGGCCGCCAGCGTCACGTTTATGAGGCTCAGGATAACCGGCAACGCCAGCATGAAATATGACAGGGCGCCAGGCAGGATTTCAAAAAAGCGGTAGCGCCGGCCGCGCTCCTTTGGGAACGGTATTTCTATGTTGGACATTACTAGTTATCTTAGCACCAAAAGAGCGTTGCTAACCACAATCAGGAACACGAGGAGAGGCAAAGTCAGTACCAGAATGACTAACGATAATTCGCGCCGGACCGGATAGGTGCGGTAGCCTAGCACTGCCCCGACGGTAGAAATCAGGACGACGGCCACTACGAATGCCAGAATATCGGCAACCGTACCCGTGGTGTAGTGGTCGATACCCAGCGACGGCCGGTTCGAAATGATATAACTACTACTCTGCCGGCTGACAAGTTCCAGCAGAATGAGTACCACAGAGGCGAGTGTCAAAAAAGCCATACCGCTGACCAGCAGTAGCGCCGTTCTGTCTTGAAGAAAATGCTTTTGAGTTGCCATACTTAAGTACTAGCCCAATTGTTCAAAACCTATTGTAGCAGACTGCAGCTAGCAGCGTCGAATACAGAAATGGTGCGGGTACCGGGAGTCGAACCCGGATCTCGACCTTGGGAAGGTCACATAATAGCCGCTATACGATACCCGCAAAACCGTCAGGTTGTCATAAACGTTCTGGAGCCACCTCGGGGATTCGAACCCCGGACCCCCGCTTTACGAAAGCGATGCTCTAGCCAACTGAGCTAAGGTGGCGTTTTGGCTACTTCCCTGCCGTCCGCACCATTATACGGCCTGCTGCCCCATCTTACAAACAGGTACGTACCGGTGTTACAATACTCCAAAAGGAGATAGTATGTTAAACGAATTCAAAAAGTTTATCCTGCGCGGCAACGTAGTGGATCTGGCGGTGGCGGTAGTGATCGGTGCGACGTTCAACGCAGTCATCAGCTCGCTTGTCAAAGATTTAATTCAGCCACTCATCAATGGTGTAACTGGCAGTAGCAAGGGCACCGCCATCCAGGGTATTGCCCACTTTGACACTCTCGGCCGCCATTTCACATTTCCCTGGGGAGATTTTGTCAGCAACGTCATTTCATTCCTGATCATTGCCACCGTAGTGTTCTTCTTGGTGGTGCAGCCCATCAACCACCTGCAGACTCTGGCAAACCGCGGCAAGGGACCTAAAGAGCCGAGCGACCGCAAGTGCCCGGAATGCTTGAGCACTATCCCAAAAGCCGCCACACGCTGCGCTTTCTGCACTGCCAAGGTCACCCCGCTCACCAAGAGCTAGCCGGGCTCATGGAGACTGATATAGCTTCGGATTTTAACTAGCGACCTTGACCGTCTGCTTGGATGATAGCAACCAACGGACCAGTACAACTATACGTATTCCGCCCCGACAACAAGTCGTTGAAGACAGCGGCGGCAGACTGCGCAGCAGGCATCTTATTATTAAAAATGCAGGCCATCGGCTTGTTCACCCACGAAGGATTGGCAGGGTTTTTAGTGTATGTCACGGTTACGTAACAACCACCGCTACGAACATCGCTATGTGCGACCTGGTATCTTACCGCCCCTAGGGATTGTATGGAGTAGTCAAAGACCACCGGTGCACAGCTGCTAAACTCGGGATTGAAGCAGGCTTCTGTGGTGCAATGCTTAGGCTTTGAGGATGCAACATGGAAAGCTGTGAAAGCGATCCCTACTACTACCAACACCAGAACAACTAACCTGTCGTACCGTTTTACAAGTCTGAATAGCTTATTGGCGCTATAAGCTCGGATCTCATCTTCTTTGGGTTTAATTATATCCAGCTTTATTACAGGTTTTTGCCATAAGAGGTACTATAGGGGGTGGCTTGGGTATTGTCAAAGTATTTACGCTAAGCCTTACGGTAGTATCTATGCTTGCCGCCAAACCAGCGATCTACATTTACAATCCGCAAGGCTGGCAGGCCGTAGCCTTGGAGGTATGGAACTACGCGCTATGCAGGTTTATGGTTGCGAATGCCGACTGCCGATATGATTCCCCCAACCACAACAAGGACTGCGGTAACCAAGATTGCGTGGCGAAAGCCATTTAGATCTAATGTAGTGCCCACGATAACTCCGGCAACGGCAATAGTGATAAGGCCAGCGATTCGGGCAACAGCGTTGTTGACGGCAGAGGCGATTCCGGCTTGCTGCGTCTCAACATCTGCCAACACTGCCGACGTGAGGGGCGCAACAGTCATAGAAAGTCCCAACGCAAAGACGAGCAAGCCCGGTAGTAAGTCTGACCAGTACCGTACATGGGAAGTTATGCGTAGCATCAATAGAAATCCCACCCCGGCTATAATCGGTCCGATCGCCATAAATAGTCGCGGCCCATGCTTCCCGGCCAAAGCTCCAAAGCGGGGAGACAACAGGAACATAACTACTGTCACTGGTAGTAACGCCAGACCAGCGGAGAGTGCCGAGTAGCCTCCGACTTGTTGCAAGAAGACAACAATTAGAAACGTAGCGATAGACAAACCGCCATAAATGGCCAAGGTAGCAATATTTCCAATCCGGAAATTGTTCACATTAAAAAGCGAGAGCGGCAACATAGCCGTCGTATTACGGCTTTCATGCCGCACAAAGGCAGCCAGGGCGAATAGCCCGCTTAGGAGTGGCATGAGAGTAATGGGGCTGTGCCAGCCATAGTGCGGCTGTTCAATCAGACCAAAGACCGTGCCGCTCAAGCCGACACTGCACAGTACCGCGCCGACTATATCCAGCTTGGCACGCTTGATCTCTCTGGGTTGCTTGAGTAATCCCAGCAGCCACAGGCAAATAGCAACAGGCACAACATTGATAGCAAAAACAAACCGCCACGAAACGGTGTCGACCAAAAAGCCGCCCAGTAACGGTCCCACTATAAAGGAGATGCCGCTCCATGCGGTCCAGGTACCTATTGCCTTGCCTTGGGCGGTTCCAGAGAATGATGAGATGATAAGCGCCAGCGAGCTTGGAACGAGCAACGCTCCGGCAACTCCTTGCAGCCCCCTAGCGACAATCAAAAACACACTGCTCGGTGCAATTGCGCACAGGATTGAAGTCACCGCAAACCCAATTAACCCGATGCTTAGGATGCGCTTTCGGCCGAATAAGTCCGATAGTGATCCGGCGACCAAGATGAGCGATCCGAGGGTAATGAGATAGGCGTCGATCACCCATTGCTGTGTGGCTAGACCGCCGCCAAGGTCACGGCTTATTGCTGGCAGTGCAACATTCACAACTGAGCTATCCAAGAGCGCTACAAACGAGGCCAGAATACTAATAATGAGGATACGCCGCTGTAATCGATGCATATATTCAGCATAGCATTGCCTGGCTAAAACCTCTCAACCATGAGGGGTTTTGGACGTAAGCATCTTGGCGGGCCGTTACTTTACAGGTATGGAACTATTTCGTAGACCAGCAGGTTGCCGTTAGTGACCACACTCAGAGGGTGGTATGATGAGCCTACCCGAAGCATGTAAGAGGACATCATAGTGGACCGCACCCAAGCAACCAAAATTTATAATATACTCACGACCCTAAATAGTACACTTGTTCATAACCAAAGCCAGTCTTACATAAATGACAGCTCATGGAACCGTTTTAATAGCACAGTGGCAGAGCTGGCCGAAGCATACAAAGACGATGTTTTCAAAGACTATATAGTTGAGGTCAAGCACAATTCACATCTTGGTCAGTTTGTACAAACTGAGGAGTTCAAACGTAAGGTTTATGCGGCCACCTCATACTTACATCAGCAGTATCTTGGGGATTTTACTGTCCCGCCTGAACGTAACAATGCGACCAGTAGTGTGCCTGGCACGGTTGTTACTCAGACGCAAACGGCACAGCAACAAACCGACGTGAACGTTGAGTTCAATGTCACCCTAGTACTGCTTAGTGAGTTGCTCACCAAGGCCGAAGCTCAGTTTCCAGATGAGAATAGCAATGAAAATAAATTCATAAAAAGGTTGAAGCAGGCATTGCCGTTTGCGAAGTCATCAGTAGAGATACTAGCCGCTGTCCTGAAGACCGCAAATGAGTTTGGCGTGTCACCTGCGGACCTGTTAAAAATGCTTGGCCTTGGTCACTGACGCTTACATCACGAGCTGCTGAAATTTATCTCTCAGCATTTGGAGCTTAACGTCTGCCGGTGCTGTACGGATGGCATTTACTAATTCGCGCACATCGCTGTCATCAAGCACTATCATAAAGCCTCGATCATCATTGGCGGTATCACGACATCGAGCGACCATAGTATCCTTATCAGTCACACTACGGCACACCAGGATACCAAATTTGCCACGACGGGGTGAAAAGCGCCCTGAAAGCTGGTCGATCTCATTATTAGCGGGGTCGTCGGTATAATTCTTGCATTCGACGATTATGTACTGGGCTGGGTAGTGGTCACGAAGCCATCGGAAGAAATCATCCTGAGCCATATTCATATACGTTATGTCGATAATTTTACGGCCATCGTGGATGCGTGTTTGGGTCTCTGGGTACATAAGCCACGGATAAAACATTGCATCGAACAGATTTTTGACGGCTACTTCGTAAGCATGCGCATCGCTACGGCCGGGCTCGATATTGCCTAGCGCGGCAAGTAGCGCGTCCCAGTCCGGTGCAGGCGTACCAGCAGTCTCCGCAAACCGTTCGTGCGACAGCGGTTCACGCGGGTTATCTCGCTTGTCGTCACGGTATTTATCAAGCACATCTTCTCGGCCCGGTGTAAGACGACGGTTTTGCTCTTTGCCCTCGCCGTACCTTTCCTTGAGACTTTTCTTTGTCGGCGGCCTCTCTTGTCCGTTTTTCAGTAGACGAACAAAGCCCTGACTGACCTCTTCTTCTTGGAGGCGCTCAAGCAAATACAGGTTGTAGTAATTGTCGGCCTGGTAGGTGATAGTTTTGCGTACTAGTGCTTTAGGTACCAGTAGCAGACGTTCTCCGTCGGCTACAGGCTGCTGAACGTGCCTATTCTGCCACTGCTGCTGGCTCATATTCCATATCGGCCGGGATGCAATATTATCAACCAGCGGTATGCCATATTGCTCACACATATCTTTGGTGTATTCCAGCAGC
>Ga0265334_10000030_pt1 | contig 112102 bp, 98 predicted proteins | sample 42023metaG_FD_192442 | JGI IMG/M metagenome (GOLD analysis project Ga0265334, IMG submission 192442) | Rhizosphere microbial communities from Carex aquatilis grown in University of Washington, Seatle, WA, United States - 4-20-23 metaG | ecosystem: Host-associated > Plants > Roots > Rhizosphere...
CGCAACATAACAGTACCAAGGACTTCTGGAACAAGGCATTGGCGGTGGTTTCGCTGACCAACAACTTCACCCAAACGCATGCGCTATACCTTGAGTGGAGCAGCATAAAAGCGGCGCAGGAAGCTGGGCGTTATACGCTGGAAAACGGCAACAGCGGAAACAAGCCCCACACGCCTGCACCGCTGCAGGCCGATTGCGAAGATATTCACGATACTGCCAGAACGCTGCTAGCCACCTTGGGTTTCCCCATTTTTGAGCCGATCGCCGCAAAGCCAGATAGCGCCAGGCCCATTGAGCTATTTTATTGCACGAGCGGCGGCGCCAATGGCATTGGTGAATATACCTCCGAGGGCTTTGTTGTCTTGAAAGGCTCCAAGGGTCGAATCAAGAACGTAGCGTCCATCGAAGGCACTGCTGATGCGCGGTTCCGCGAACGATTAGTTACATCGGGCGTGATGGTAGAGAAAGATGGCATGCTGGTGTTCGTGAAAGACCACTTGTTCGGATCGCCCAGCATGGCAGCGGTTGCGCTGCTAGGGCGGACGGCCAATGGCTGGTATGAGTGGAAGAGCGTCGAAGGCAAAACCTTGAACGAGCTTAAACGCGGCAACGCATAAGAAGCCATCGGGATCGCCTTGAGATCGAAGGCAGGCCCTGAAATCGATCAGTACGGGAATAGATAACCGTCATGGACAAGAGCGCCCTGAGCGAACTTCATCAACAAATGAATGTTGCTAGAGCAAAATCTCTTGACGAGATAGGTTATTAATAGCAGCGTTGGCCCCCAGCGGTGCGAAGTGTCATCTCACCCTTGATAAACCAAAGCGAGCGCGCGTTCGACGTACGGTTTAAGTTCTCCATCTGTCACCGGCACAGAGTCAGCGTTGCCAGGATTAGTGTCGTGATGAAAGCGCCCTGCGTAATCGTTAAGATCGCTCATTTCTCCAACGCGCGGCATCAAGTGGCCAATCGGCGCTCCCTTTGGAGCATGCGTTATCGCGGAAATGACTCCGCCAAACATACAGCGCGTCGGCAAAAGTCCCGGGAAGCGGCGATGGTAGTAACCTTCGAGGAACGGACGCATCGCCTTGGCCACGTCGCGAATGTTGCCTTGATACGTACCTGCAACGTATTCGCTCAGTTGGCGGTGGTGTCGATAGTAGTCAGAGGCGCAAATTTCGTCGATGTCGCACGAAACGAAAGCGGAATAATCGCCCTGCACGCGGCAGATACCGGCAATGCGCGGGATGATCGGCGGCTGCCCCTTGGCTAGCATGTCCCGTTGCTCACGGATGAAATAGGCATCATGTGACAGAACGATCATCTGAGCGCACTTGGTGGAAAGCTTGACGAGCAGATCAATGGTCTGTGCTCTGCGGTTCCTGTCGAAACTGGAAACGGGATCATCGAGAACTAGAATCTGCTCGGCGAGGCACGCAGGATCGGCTTCGATTTTTGCGAGAAAGAAGGCGAAAGCCAGCGTGCGCTTATCGCCTTCGCTCAATGTCGAGCCGAAATGCGCTCCGCCGGAAGTGCGGTTTCCTAAAGGCACAACCTTCTTCCGCAAGCACAAGCCATACTCCGTGCGCGGCACACCTGCGCCTAGATAGTTCGGCTTCATCTGTTCGATAGTAAAACCCGCTCCGAATTTCACCAGCAACTTATTGATGCGGTCCTGATACTGCGCCAGGGTAGCAATCATTAGTTTGTCGAGATGCTCGCGGGTGTCGGTTTTTTCGCTGTCGAGACGCTTGCGCCTGGCATCGGCGGTCTGATAATCAGCTACCGCTTTGATGGAGTCGGCGTGCTGCCGCGCGACTACGATTTCCAACCGCTTTATTTGCGCTTCCAAGCCTGCGACGTCTTGTATCGCGATCTTTCTCTCGAATGCCTGGATCGCCGCGATCGTCTCGCCAAGCAGCCGGTTGTATGTCGTGATGGCGCCATTTATCTGCTCGATGCATCGCGCAATAGCCGTTTTGTCAGCCGGCGAGCCGAAGGTGTCAAGAGGCTGACCCTGCTTCTGCGTGGCCAAGTCGACCGCGATCTTACGAGCGCCGGCAATTACCTCATGCAAGTACTCGGCAGGCAACCCAGGAATTGCAGGAGCCAGTTGGTCTTTCCACGCTTCGATGCGCGCAGCATTGATCGCTACTGCCGATGCCAACCGATCAATCATTACGCTGGAGAGATTTGTCTCGGCCCGTTGCCGCAATGCGGACACCTGCTGCTTTAGTTCGACATAAGCTTTATTGAAGTAGCCCTGATAAGCAGCAACGAGCGTAAGACCTTCGAGCTTCTGGCCGCAGAACGGGCAGTCGTCGGACATTGCGTAAACTTGACCGGTACTGACCCAATTTTCGATTCCGACCGGCATCGAATGCTTGGAGAAGTGTTCGCGAACGACGGCCTCGGCAGTCTTCTCCACGCTGTCCAGATTCTTCGCAAGAATCCCGAAAAAATTGTCTATGTCAAAATCGATCGATGAAAGTAGCGCAGGCGTTTGCCTCTGTGTTAGGACAGTCGCATTCTTCGCTGTTTCGATGAGCTTGCGAAGCGCATCGATCTTTGCTTGCGCGTCCGGATCGACCTGAAGCGCGACGAATATCGGCAGCGGCATTCCACGGGAGAAAGCGGCAATGCGCTTCTCTGCATTACCTCGTGTGAGCGTCGCGTCGGCGATTTGTTTTGTCAGGTCGTCGATTTGTTGCTTCAGCTTGACGGATTGATCCCCGAGGGCGAATTCAAGCAAAGCCTGTCGTTGATCGGGCCTAACCTCCTGCCCCGAATACACGTTCTGCTCGACGAACTCCACATCGAACACGATGACTTGGGGAACACGGCTGTTCCATGCACCGTTGGCAAAAGCAACAGAGGTATTCTGCCCCCCGAGATTGAAAAGCAACCACGCTTCTTGAGGCGCAGTGGTGTCGAGAGTTTTCCTAGCCTGAATTCTCGTTGCATCTCCTAAAGCGCAAGCGCGGAGCAGCGTGGCGAGCGTGGACTTGCCGCGCCCATTTTCGGCATATACGAGTGTAACGCGCTCGAAGTCGGCAGGGATCGGAGTTCCGTTATGCAATAGGCCGATCCCCTGCAGCTTCGTAATTTTCTTTAGCACCGCGCTCCTCCTGAAACTGGGCTCAGCAATTCAATGCTCGATATACCGCCACATGGTCAATGCTCTTACAGTACCCGAGCTACTAGAAGTAGCAGCCCATGCGACCGCGACATTTCGCGTCTGCTGCTGCCATACCGTCGGGCACGGGTACACAGGTGAGTTACGCTGCAAAGCACGTAGATCGCGACCGCAGGGCTCTGTCACATGCGGTCGTTAATGCGTACAACCGTCGGCGGCTACGCGAATTATTTTGGATAGAGATAATGTACCTGGATGTAGAGCGTTTTCATCTACGGTCGCCACTCCATACTGATTCGGCATTAAAAATTAAAATTCAAAATTCTCTCAAATATACTGCATTACGCTCAACGATCATGCCAATGACCGAACTTGAACGCGACGAACGCAGCGGCCTAAAGTCAGCATCGGTGATCTCGGGCTGGCCCGCAGTCGTTTCGCTGCGCGAGTGGAAATGGCGCCCGAAACCTGGTTTCCGTCAATTGATCTCAGTATCACGGGATGATCTGAATTCACGAGCAGCGCAGATCCCTCGCGAATTTCGGCATCCTTCCATAAGGATTGGCCCAGATTCAGCCCCGCCGAGGAGAGGTAGCCCCTCGACCGGACGCAGCCCTTCTAGGACTCATCCACTTTCCTTGGACCTGTCAGGCGACTACTCACTTTTCACATAGCCGCACGGCGCAGCGTCGATATTTGCAACCACACCCGCGTCTGCCCATTCCTGTTCCAGCTCCAATACTGTCCGCCTTTTCGATTGCCGTTTTCTCGTTACTCGGTCATATGGTCCGATCGGCAAGATCAAATTGCCGTCATACACCTGATAACGCAAAGCGCCAGTTCAGATTCCGCTATAAGCATGATGACCGCGCACTCGCCAAGAGCGCGTAAACTTGCGGTCCTTCACCATGCTTTCTGTTCTTCGCTCGATCCAGTGCGCTGATTTGCATCCAGCCAGGAATGCGCGGATCGGCCCCTGCTTTGATGAGCAGCTTGGCCATCTGTAATGAACAGGTGTCGGTAATCTCTGCCAGGGGAGTATTTCCAATACGAGGTTCACAGTGCGCATTCACATCTGCGCCATGCTCCAGCAGAAATCGAACAACTTCAACAAACTCTTTCTCTGCCGCGTAGTGCAACGGCGTCTTTCCAAGTTCGTCGAAAGCATTGATGTCATAACCAGCCGTCAGCAGAGCCTGTATCTTGCCAACGTCGCCATCCTGCGCCGCAAAATGCAATTGCTCACGCTCAAACCAGTCTTCGGCTAATTCTTTAGTCATGCCGATCATCGAGTAAAAAAGCAAACCACATGCCAAATATCTCCGCCACAAAATATTCGCTTAGGCCGACATCTTTGCATGCAGGAATTCAAACCCCTCAAAAGCGATACGAAATTCTGCGGACGATGCGAAAAGCATGCGGATTTCGATGCCTTGTGACAAGACTTCGCATTCCCAATAGCCAAGATCACCGAGTTCCGCCCAATTGTTCCGACCTGTAGGAATATCTTGCTCAAAGATTGAAACGCCTGAAAAGGACAGCGTGTAGCACACTTGGTGCGATAAAGTTCTATCCCAGCCATGAAGTACGATCTTGACACACCGGCTTGGAAAATCACTGACAATCTGCTTCACCCGAGAATCGTGAAGCGTGTGATTGTCTTCAAGCTCGCACAGTGCTGCAGGTAACCGGTGCCGAACAGAAGCAAGGTATCGCTCATATTGCTGAAAGACAGTATCTGCATTTTTGCAGCCGTCAGACCACCACTGTGTCGTGAAATATTTCACCGTGCTCTGTCAATCCAAATATCGAGTTGAGCGGACGAATGCCGCTGGCGCAGAGCCCAGGCCAATGACGGATTGGATCGTTTGCATATCATCGCGCACCAAAGAAGTAGAGACCAAGAGCCACGAAACAACAAATTGCGAGAACGACTGCAAGTCCGCGAACGACCCAGCCTGTTATAACCGCATATCTTGGCGTCTGCGTCCCATCGGGATTGTTGAAACCGCCAGGCAGATCGTCTTCCAGCGTTGCCACCCAACCATTGATAAGGATTGCCCCAGCAACAATAAGAAACGCCCACCAGAACTTTAAGCCTGAGATGGCGGAGATGCCTGTTGCGAGAGTGGCGACTACTAATAACCAGATCGTCGGGAAGAGCGTGCGTTTCATACCGGCTCATGCACAACGAACTCAACCACCAGGAAGGAGCGGCCCTTTGGCCGCCCCTTATACTTATCTGGAATAGTGGTGACGGTCTGAACCGTCGAACTTTCCTGTGCGCAGGCAACAGTTCTTGAAACAACCTCGCGGAACCACAGGGACAGGGATCGTTGCGACCGAGTTTCTCGAATCAACTCCTTAGATCCATGCACGACGCGATATCCCTTCTTTACGCGCTGTTCGGACGGGAAACCCTTTCGGCGTTTGCTAGTCGACTCGAAAGCAGAAATTGTTGGATGACATGGCATTTCTCCCAATTTTGTCCTCGGCAGGACGGCCATATTATAGACGCAGCGCCGTCTAATTTTGAAATGAACGTGAGCATGAAACTGCGCCGATGATTGCAGCGGCAGCGCAAGACCAAGTGTGAAGAATTGTCCACTTGATCTAATTATTAAGGCTTCGCGGCCTCATACTGTTCTGCCTCTTTGATCGCAGCTAACGCAGCTTCGTTAAGTTGCGCGCACAATTTTTGAACGCTGTCAGTACATTGCGAAGTTGATTGCTTAGCGATCGCGCGCAGCTCATCAGTGTCTGTAGATGGGTCGATATGACGGAAAATAAAGCGGCGGAAGCTGATGTCATTCTTAACTAAACGGTGCAATACAGGTAGCGCGGCCCAGTTTACAGCAAGCAAATGAACAATCCGATCACTGAAACCTTCAGCAACGGCTCCATCGTCGCACTGAGGCGTATAACGAACAAAGGCCGCGTGTATATCTGACCAGGTATTCAAATGATCAACGGCATCTTCCGCACTCCTCCCGTCGGCTTGAGAGCACACCTTTGCATTGGAGTCAGACATCACGAGCATAAGAGCAGCCACGATGACTAGGCGTAACACATTCATAAGCCCTACAAATTTGGCCGCAGGATGCAGCATCAATTACCACAATTGAGAATCGGCGCGAGTTATTTAGCACATCCGCGCCGACAGAGACGCGCCAGCTTTCGATTTCATCGTTCAACTCCGGTCCCAGTGGTTAACATCAGCCGACCTGAACACTACTTTCGGCGCAGCTATTTTGCACCACCCCACTGACATTCAAAAAAGTCACCTCGACGCCACTGGTCGCAAAAATCCAAGTCAGGTGATTGTCTCAGTGCGACGTGTCGCATTGACCTGATCCCGGAACGCTGCACGCGATGACGAATTCAGTCACTGCGTCCTTGAGCCACAATTGTCGAGATTTCTGATGGCATCGTTGCCCAACGCAACCGAGTAGTTTTGCAGAATTAATTACCATACTGCCGCTATTCTAATCCTTACAGATAGCTGCGGAACTTGGTACTCAGACCAATCACCGCCTACGAATCGCAGTGAACCGCTGAAAATCTTATGGCGCCTATATTTCACCGAATGTCACAGATTGCCCCTGCTCTCGATTTTCCGATTCAATCAAGCGAAATTCGGAGACATTCAAGGGACATTGGGAGTAACTATTTTCCGCTGTTGGGTCCGCTGTTTTCAGGATAACTGCATATTCAGTGCGACTTCCGACAAAAGTCAGTCGCTTCCGACGCAATAATAACTCGTGAGCGAGACTTTTCGATCAGAACCGGGAGTGATAAATGAGCAACAATGCGTCCAACGACAATCGTAATTCCAGTAAACCCACGTCCGACACCTCCGTGCAGAAGTTGCGACGGTATTCGTTGTACCGGCATCCTGTGCGTGGATGGAGCGTCATTTCAAATGCCCGTGATTACCAAATCCAGCAAGGCACAATCGCAATGCCGGAACTTGCCGGCCAGACCGTTACGGTTGCTACGGCCTTCGTAAAACAAAACGACGACAGAGCCTGGCTGCTCCGTCTTGAGCGGGGACAGTGGCCATTTGATGCCAAAGGGTTCGTGGATCAGGATCTGGTCTTCGCGGAAATTCAGAGGTTACTTGATGTCGAACACGACGTAAGTGACAGAAAATTCGATGAAGCCGAAATCGACGCCATCAAGGTCGCTCTTCGGGCTGCTCGGCCACGATCTGGATCGTCGGATCACTCCACCACTGCGGAACTAACCCACGAGGAGCAAGCGCGTACACCGCTACCACCGACGCCTACAGTCGCCGAATTTCTGAGAGAGCGAATCGACAATTGCAACCGCAGCCAGAACGAGATTTCCGATATGTGCGGGTTCAAGCGGCCGAACATGATTTCAATGCTGAAGACCGGCCGCACGGCCGTACCGCTCAACAAGATCCAACCGTTGGCTCGGGCGTTGGATCTGGACCCGCTGGACCTATTCCGCCGCGTGTACGGCGAGTACCAGTCAGAAGTTCTCAGATTCTTCGATGAGATGGTTGCACGCCAGGTCGCGGCCACGAGCAAAGGATAAGGCGTGGCTCCGTGGCGATGATTTTTAAGCTCGGCATCAGATTCACTATGTCTATCACCGGAACAGCACGAGTCCTCCTACCAACGTGCAACACGCCAAACGCTCGCTTTTTCGCGCTGCATCAAATGAAGAATGTTGGATTTATCGGATTGCAGGAGAACCCATGTGCGCCCTGACCCCTCACGTTTCATTTCCAATTGCAAAGAAGCACACCAAAGCAATAATGCCAAGCATTACCGCGAGAAGCTTCCAGATAACCGACGGCGTTGGTGTGTCGACCCATTCACCCTCAAACCAGAAGTTCGATCCAGTCAGGTAACTACTGCCCCTGAAAAGGTAAAGGAGAGAGGCGAAAAAGCTGATTTTTAATACGACCCAAAATCTTACGCTACCAGTATGAGCGCCCGTCCATACTAATGCGGCAGCGATCACAAGTTGTATGGCCGCCAAAAGCAGCGCCTTTAATAGCAGCTCCGGCATTGACGTGTTACCTCATCAAGCTATCTCAATGCGTCATGTCGAGTTTATTTGGACCCAGACCGCTGATCATCAATTGTATCGACCTTATTCTGCGCATTGCCGGGCGCCGAAGAGTTTTCTCTCGACAGAGTGTATGGCAACAAGACCGTGTCAGCGATAACACTCGGAGGAAGATCAATCACGAGAAATAGCCACAGCAGAATAACGCCGCGAGAGGATGGACAGTTTTTCAATTTCGCGCCTAGTGCGCAGGCTGGCAGTGTAACGGCCCCGGCAGCGTCTACCTTGGTTCCAACGTACGGTTCTCTTCCGAAAAGGCCATTAGGCTCTGGCCCGCCAAATGTGCCAATGAGACTGGCGCACCCAGGTACAAATAGACCAGAACAAAGGGCCACTATGGACTTTTGATACATTGCTTTTCCAGGGCGTGGCATCAAGCGAATGTATACCCGCATCTTCTGTGTAGACGCTAATCAACGCTGCGAAGTACGCGATTGAGGATCTCTGTTGTATACGTGTGGCCTAACGGGTACGTAGTCAATGTGACGTTTGCGCCGGCTTGTTTTAACTTGATGTACGTTTTCCTCATATCTTCAAATGAATTTCTGTCATCCATCGTTCCATGGAAAATGTTTATCCTGAGCATGCCCAGGTCATCGAGGCGCCCGTCAAGAAGGTCGGAATCGTAACCACCGGCGATGGGCGCGATTTCCGAGAACAGCGTTGGATTTCGGAATCCGACAAAAAAGGCAACCCTTCCTCCCTGCGAAAATCCGGACAGGACAATTTTTGAGGAATCGACGTTGTCGGTTTCAATCAGCCTATCGATCATGCGTTGGATGAACTTTTCATCCTGTCCTAGATCCGCAACGAACTGATTTCGGTCTTGACGGTCGTACCACGAGAAGCCGTCACCTTGGCGAGTCGGAGCCTGCGGGAGCACGATGTTAAAGTCCTGTTGCGTGAGGAGTTCGTAATTGGTCCTCAGCACGTTCTCAGGGGACCATCCCTGACCGTGCATGAAAATGAATAGAGGCCACTTTTTTTGTGAGATCGGAGTCTTCGGCTTAATCAGGATGAAGTGGGACGGATCGCCGAATCCGATTTGTAGGTCGCCGTGAACGATTCTGTCATTGCCTCCGTCGTCCGAATGAGCGGGAGCGACAACGGCCATCATTGTGAGCATCAGTGCCCCAGCGAGTCTCAATAGCCTGACCATACCTTCTCCTCGGAAGCTCAAACGCTTAGCGGGTTGCCGCTGACATAGCTGCGTGTGTTGATGTCCGCTGCGCTCCCCACCGGCAAATAACATCCGGTGGCCGCGTCGTAATGTGGCGCCCCAAGCCCCTCTCATTCTTGCTACTTCCTTGCGCTGCGGGCAGATCAAAAAATTAACGGCTTCCAGTCGGACGAGTTTGATCAAGCAATAATTTAATGCTGTCCAGCGACATCGCGTGCAGATCCGCAAAGGCGGCGTCTGTCAGTTTTTTGCGGCCCGTTCCTTCTCCCCGAAGGTTATATTTCCCATTTGTCTGGGCGAAGGAAAATATGAATGGTGTAGCGGGACTTCCTGGTGCTGACACGATAACGAGTGTCATACGGTCGTCACAGCCGTATACGAGCCACGGACTGCCCCCGTAAGTCTTACGCACCGGCCCGGAGGTGCAGTTCACAGGGGCGGTCGAAGCCGCCGTCGAAATTAAGGGTATGGCCCAACAGAAAATAGCAAAGCAGACAGAATTTAGTTTCATGGTCACTTTATGATGGTCTCGGGCAGTTCAGATAACGACCATTCTATCTCCGCTCATTGTTATGGATTTTCGCTAGCGATTTCCTGCGCGCGGCTTCGCGCGAAGCCGGCGGAGAAAAGTGGTTTCAGCACCGACGGCGATACGCTCAGGCGATATCGGGCGCGATGGTTTCAGTGTGCCGCGCGGTAATTTCCGCGACATGAAGCGAAAACGCCATCGGCCCTGTGTCGGTGTGCTCGCGATAGGCGGGGTGGTTTCCTACTGCGTCATTGCTTCACCAATTATGCGTCCGTCCCAAAAATAAAACTTTTCTGCAGAGTGAAAAAGCGCAGCAACCTCATCAGACGAAAATCGGATACCTATACGTTTAGTTTCTCCTGGCGCCACTTGTTGTCCGTCCAAAATTAGACGGCAATCTACAATCGTGTCGCTCGTCTTATGAAGCTTACAGGGACAACCGAAACCTTCACGTGCGATCGGATCACGGCGGCCACCTTGCTCAGTGGGGTAGAGCGTTATGTCGATCATGAAATGCGGTATGAGGCTTTTCATAGTGTTAATTGTGACCACCGACTGGTAGAGGAATGGAGTTGGAGATACTGGGCGGCGGTACGCTTGGTAACTGTTCATTCGGTATAGTAATTACCCGACCTTCACCAGCGACATTCACGACGTTCTCCGGATTAATAAGAGATATCGGAACCCCAGTCGAAGTCAAAGTATATGGACCGAACTGAGAATTTAGCGGATTCGCAGCGAATGCAGCCGCCTGTTCGGCGGTTGGATAAAAGTATTTTGATTCCAGCCCGCCAGGAGAAGGGGTATAACTTCCGTTTTGTTCAATACTCACAAGTTCATCTGGCCCCACCACTCGATATAGAGGAATAGTTTCTGCCTCGTTGGCAAACTCTTCCGCTACAGCTTCCTCCTCTCCCGCTCCTCCAGTCATGCCGCCTTCGGCAATCGATTCCGCCATTCCTTGAATGGCAATGATCGCCATCATCAAACCTGACATGGAATTGTTATCGCTGCCATTCGAGCACAGCCCAAGCGGATCGACGAGGTCGAGCGGCCGGTTCAGGACATAGCTAAACGTGTTGACGCCGGCTACCATCCCCAAGGGATCAGATTGGAGGTAGCGCCCGGTAGCCGGATCATAATAACGCGCACCATTGTGCATGAAACCCGATTCGGTGTCGTAATACTGGCCTGGATATCTTAAGTTGTAGACAAACGCGCCGAGCCCGGCCGGATTGTTGTTGGGAAGGCTGTCCCCGTAAGGCTGCGGATACCAAGCCCAGGCTACCGCTTTGGTGCGATTGTCGATCTGCCGCGGCGCATTGCGGTAGTCGGCATGGACGTAGTACGTGGCCAGCGGCTTGACGACGGCGACCGGGACGTCACCCATGTAGACCGTCTCTTCGACGAGCTTGTTGGTGGTGCCGGCGGTGTATTCGCCGAGCAGATGCTTCTGGTCGTCGTAATTGAACAGCGTGCTCGCCGCTGAGCCGACCGTCTTCGCCACCCGCGTGCCAAGCCCGTCATAGGCGTAGCTGGCGGTGCTGCCATAGCCGATCAGCCGTTCACTAGTGTCGTACGTCAGTGCGGTACCGCCGTAACCGGTGATGCTGCCATCGGCATCCGGTGTGTAGGTGATGGGGCTGGCAATGCCCTTGCGGCTCTTGGTGATGCGGTTGCTGCTCGGATCGATCGTATAGATCGTCTGCTTTCCGGCCGCGGTCTGCTTGCTGCGATTGCCGTTGGCGTCGTTCGTATACGACAACGCGATGTTATTCGTCGTATCGGTCTGGCTGCCAACGAAATCCATCGGGTCCTGATACCCGAACGTGGTGTTGCCGTTGTAGAAGCCGCCGAGCGTCCAGCCGTTGACGCGGCCGGCGGCATCGTAGCCGATCGATTCGACCGGATCGGACGAAATACGGCCATCCATATCATAGAAGCGCGTGTCGGCTTCGCCGTTGGCGAAGGTCCAGCTGCTCGGACCGCCGAAGGGCTCGTAGCCGATTCCGGAAACCAGCGTGGTTTTGGCTCCGGCCTTCGTCGTCAGTGTAATGTTGGATAACTGCGGACCGTTCCAGTTGTAGCCAATGACGTTGCCGGTTGGCAGTGTGATGGACTGAAGTTCCCCGGTCCCATAGGGATCGTAAGACCACTGGGTCGTCAGCGTTGGATTGCCGCCAACCGTGACATCGCGTTCTGCGATGTCCCCATAGATATCGTAGCTGAGGTTGACGGTAGTTAATGGGCCTGATGGGCTTCCCGTATCGGTGAAGCTCGTCAGCCGGCCGATGCCATAGTAGTGTTTGTTGTCATTGGCCTGGTCGTAGTTATAGGTGACCGTCGAGCTGTCACTACGCGTAAGCAAGATGAGCCGGTTCAGCACATCGTACTTATAGGTCGTCGTGTGGTTATTGGCGTCCGTCCGAGAAATGACATTGCCGGCATCATCGAACTGCGTTTGCATGGTCGTCCCGCTGTCAGGACTGACGATCTTGCTGACATTATTCAAGGCGTCGATGGTGTAATTCGTCGCCAATGTGCGGGGATCGGTGACGGAGGTGATCTGGTCCAGCGCGTTTAACGCATAAGTCGTGTTGTTCGTATTGGGATCGGTGATCTGATAGCGCCGGTTGAGCCCGTCATAGCCGAATATCGTGATATGGCCCAGCGGATCGGTAATCTGCTTCTGATTGTTATTGTTGTCGTAGTAATACTGGGCCAGCTCACCCGGATAGTACCCTTTGTCCTGATCTTTCTGATTGAGCGTGTTGTAATGCTTCTGGTGCCAGCGCACCTGAGCGCCACCCGCATCATAGACGTCGGTTTCGGTATCGTTGCCCATCGCGTCCGGGGTGTAGCGAATGTGGTCGTTGAGTTGGTCGTAAACGTCGGTGAGCTGGTGAGCGGCGTTATAGGTGCAGTTAAGGTAGGCGCCGTTGGGCATCGTTGCCGTCTGCAACTGGCCCTCGGGATTGAAGTCATAGCTGGTGGATTGGTTGCCGGCCACGATCGTTCCGGAGAGTCGTTCTGCGGGACCGCCCCAATAACTTAACCCGATGGAGATGTTGTTCGGGTCAAGGATGTTCAAGGGCCTTCCGAGCCAATCGTAAGTCTGGAATGTGGTGATATGTCCCAACGCATCCGTGATCTGGTAAATCTGACCTGACGCCGTAGGGTTGCTCGTATCCACCGGCCAGTAGCTGATGTTGGTGACGTCGGCCACATCGCTGCGCGGCCCGTCGACCTGGGTTGTTTGACCGTAGCCGTTGACCTTGTATTTCCAGGTGCGTTGGCGATTCGTTGCTGTATCGGTGACGGTTTTCTGGGTTAATCCTCCTGTCGCAGGATCATACGTAAACACGGTTTTCCGCACAGGCGTGCCACTCGCGGTGTTCCCAACGTATTCGTCAATCTCGTGCGGCAAGCGGAAATTGGCATCGTAATTGGTGGTGATCGTGCGGGCTTGCGCGGTTCCGTATGCCTCGGTACGGCTGGTTTCCAGTCCACGCCAGCGATCGTTGCTGTCGTCATTGATGTACCGGATAACATTGTTGTTGTAGTCGGTACGGCTCTGCACGAATCCCGCACCGTCATAAGTGATCGATTTGCTATAACCACAAGGTACGCAGGGAGCACCCGACACGCCGCTGCTGAGCATGTGATTACCCGCTTGCTGGTACGTGAACGTGCGCTGAGCCTGGAAAGCATCGACTGTCGTTGTGCTGCCATTGGCATTATAGGTAAAGCCGATTGCCTGCACTCCGCCAGCCAGCTGCGAAGAAGTGGCCCGGCCTTGGGTGTCGTACGTCCACGCCGCGTATGTACTCTGGTTTCCAGGATTTCCGTCAATGATGCTCGATAGACCAGTAGGCCAGTTGGCATCGGTATACGTATATTGATGAGTTGTATAAATATCGTATTGATTGGAAAGCGGAATGGTTACGCCCGTAAGAAAGCCGGTATTGTTGTCGTAATGAAAGGTGGTTCCGTAGCCAACAGAAAAAAGCCTTTGACCGATGTTGAAATAATGGAGGGCATAAACAAGGGATCGGCCGAAGTTATCGGCTATCGTTACGGTGGAGTCATAACCGGAGTCTGGTGACTGATAGTTGTAACTCAGGGTCTGAGTATTGCTGGCACGATCGGAAATGCTGAGTAGCTTGCCAGTTGAATCGTAGGTCTCTGTGTTTTCATTGCCATCGACTAGCGTAAAGCCGCCGGATGTGACGTTTAAGCGCTCGACGACTCCGGCTTCGGGCGTAACGGTCGAGCCATTGACCGCATAATTGAGGACATGTCCGTCATCACGGATCGCTCGCAAGCCCACGATGGTTTTCGAGGTCGGCGAGTTGGTGCCGTTAACTGGTAAAACGAGCCCGTTTGAAAGCGTGCAAGCCCCCGTTGCGGAATTGTATGTTGCGGTAGTTGTCTGCAAGCCGGGGACATTGTTGCGGACGTCATTCCAGCCTTGCTGGCAAGCCGACGTGGCGTCCGAGTAAAGATTGGATTGCGGTGCTGTCGGCTGTGCTTGATAGATCAGCAGCGTTTCGACGCTGATGTTGCGGCTATAGCTGTGCCGCCACCCGGGCCCCATATCGCCACTGCCGATTGTGTCCAAGCTGTTGTAATAACGAGTAAACGACGGACCGTTTCCGCCCATCGCAGGAATAACGTCGACTTCTTCATAGTGTTCGTTTCCGTTGCTGGGATTCACCGGCTCACCGGCAGCGATGCTCGGCCATCCTTGATCTGCCGCCGAAGAACTGAGCAGTTGCGCAAGGCTTATGAACTCACACGACGGAATCTGGTAGCTAAGCGCCTTGATCGCGACCATCGCCCACTCACCTGCACTGTCATCACCGTCGTTATCACTGGGGGTGAGCGCTCCTGGGCTGATCGTGAATCCATGAATAAACTGTGGATACGAAAAAGAGAGTGATAGGGTTGCCGACACAGTGCCCGCTTGTTGGGCCGTGTGCCCCTGGTAGGTATTGGTCCAGACTGTCTTTCCGCTGAAATCGAAAGCCGAAACCGTGTATGTGAATGCTCCGCTATCGTCTGAGTCTGGCGACGTGATCGTAAGAGTTACCGAGACATTGGTGGCAGCGGCGGGATTGGCGCTGTTGGACGGGTTGACGAAGGTGACAGTCAGAGAATTTGGATATGTCGCCGGATACCCTTCGTAACCGGGGTTGTACTGCGTAATACTTGTTGACGTACCGGCCAAAGGGTATTGCGGTGACGACAATAAAAGCCCGTACGGGGCGTAATAGTTGTTGTTGCCGTTGAACGCACTGACGTTGATATTTTGAACGGTCGCCCCACCTACGCATGCAGGAACACTTTGTGCGTGAATGCATGGTGATAACACGATGGCCAGAAACAGCAGAAAAATGCTGGATGACGGCTTACTGGAAACCGTGTTGCGACGTTTGCCTCCCGTGATCGTTCCCAAAACCATCCGCACCAAACCAACCGCCCCGACGCCGCACTCTTCCACGTGAATCCCCTGTCGAATGTTGTAGCTGATATATCTAATACGGCGAATGCTGCCGAACTTCGCCACACCCGAAAAGTGGTGCGGATCATCTACCAGGTTTCGGACCGCGTGTTCGTCGCCAATGGCGGCTGGGGCTGCGGCGAAAAATTCAGCCATCGGCGAGTGAAGCGATCCGTGTAGGGATATTCCTACGTTGCCTTGGATTCGGTGTCACGGAGGTCGCAAGCGCCTCCTGAGCGACGCGGTGATGCGTTCCAGCCGTCCGAGGTTTCGGCCACTCCAGCGATAGGCTGACGTTCCAGCGATCCGTTCTCAGCCAGCGCCCATTCAGGTCAAAGGGCTGCGGTGACCAAGCAACCGAGTGCTTTTCATTCAAATTGACGCGAAAACGTTCCGCATCTCAAGCACATGAACATCGCATCGTAATCGGCCATCGCCTGCTGATGAGCTTTTTTGTATTCCGAACGGGCTGACATGAGGGCAAGTACGGAAATCACGAGCCACCCCCAGGCGAATATGTCAAACCAGATGCTGGTTCTGGGAATAAACACAAGGCCGTTCGCATAAATCACGGCCAACCAGAACAGCATCGACAGAATACCTTGTCGCTTCGGCGGGCCAGCTCTCAACGCAGCCGCAGAAACATTGACGCCGATCCCAATGTTTGCTCCTGCACCGCCGATCATTCCTCCGAGCCCCACTCCGGTACCTTCGGCGTAAACCAGCGATGCTTTCTTGAAATCAGCCCCCTCACAGCGCGGACATTTTGCCATTCCGAGCGACACCGTAACTACAGTGACTTCACTATAGTGGATGTTGCAGACGCTCGCCAGTTCAGATGCTGGCTAGCATGGCAACTCAAAGGAACCGGATCGGAACAGCTTTCGGCATGGCGCTGAAGCAGGCGCGGCTCGACGCGAAGCTGACTCAAGAAGCGTTGGCAGAAATCGCCGACTTCAAGCCGAGCTACATTTCCATGCTGGAATCTGCCGCGAGGCAACCGACGATTACTGCTCTGATTGCATTTGAGCAGGCGATGAATCTGGGGGCTGGCGAATTAGTCCGAAGAACCGTTGCGGTGATGAAAGGACGCCGAATCAATCCAGGTGATGGGCATGTACCGAAAAAGAAGGCTCGCCGCAAGTAGAACGGTTCAGTCGTAACGCACGTCTGATGGCCGGTAAATCCGATTGGCGTCCGGACATGAACGACTCCCAGCCAGCGTATCACTCGTCGATGAACGACCGGGATAGCTTTCAAGTATCCCTTGAAGGGAGCTTCTGGCTGCGCTCAACACGCTACCAGCATTTGTCCCGCACCCGTGGTACCAACTAGCGTCGATGGCGCTGTTATACGCGAGCTGCGGGCTTGGGAAACGGTACATCGTTAACGTAGTAATGTGAGCGAGGTACCGAGTAAACCAGAAATTCAGAACCAGCTCATGGCGGACAATTTAAGTGTTCAACTTCTGTTGATTTTCCCGTCAGCTTCATCAACGACAAAGATCGACTTGGGATCAGGGTGGGTGTGGCATGGCGCGGGGAAAAAATTGAAAAGCAGCATGTAATCGATTTCTGATTGATTGAAAACTGATTAAAGGTGGCTGTTCTTCTTCCTGTGATTAAAGACTGTATAAGAAGCTTGTATATGTAGTTAATAGAGCGAGGGGCGCAAACCCGCATGAAATATCGATTTCGTAGGAGAAAATCTCCGGAATTTCTGCTGAAACCTGTTTCAGTCGACGGTTACGCCCTTCGCTTCCGCGGCTACTTCATCCTATTCGTCAGGCTCTTCAATCGCTCGTACAACAGATCGTTCAGTTCGGCATTGGCGCGGGACGCCGCTGGATATAGTCGGGCTCCGCCGCCGGGACGGCGACGTGGACGCCTGGCGCCGATTTGCGCCAACTGCTCAGTTCCAACCCGCGCAAGGGGATTGAGAGCCGTGAGTCGGTCATCGTCCAGCCTTCGGAATTTGAACCACTGCGACACCTTCTGGCACGACTGGAACTTGAATTCCCGGACCTCGTTAAGGGTACTGAACGGGAGGTCTTGGCCTTGCAGCGTTAACTCGTAGCGTGCCCGGCACTGCTCCAGCGGCAACGGCGCCTGGCGATCTTTGACCTTGTCATAAAATCGCTGCGATATTGAGTCAGCGTTTATGCATTTTTTCCGATTGCCCTGGTTGCCGATATAGAGGGTCCAAGCAAGTCCGTCTTGGCGAAAGCCCTTAATCACATCTCGTTGCCAAGCACCCACCCCGAACACCGAGCCCCTCGATTTTCGGTCAGGTTCATCGAATTCGATTCTCGTGCCAAACCGGTGATTCTGTAGCTGAGCCGGTCGGCAGCCGTGATAAAGGTGAGCGAGCATTTTAAGGCGCTTATCACGATCCGGATGGTAGAAATCGGCAGCGATCTCTATCCCGGTAACCTGCGGGATGCTGGCAAGGGAGCGTTTCCGACTAATCCGATCCAGGAGTTTTTGCACATGATCCCAGCTCTCGGGGTCTTGGCACTTGACAAGAAACTCTGTCGCCGACCTGCCGGGACCTTCATTCAAGGCTTCGGCATACGAGATTCCATCGACTTTACGCACAGTATTGAAGTTCGTCGACGCGGCTGCAGTGATCCTGAATTCGATCCAGTCAACGACAACCTCGACTCGGTAGTCGCTGTAGTTCGGCAGACGTGTGATCCGAGGAACACCTGCATCCCGGAATTTTTCTAACTCTTTTCGTGATTGATGTTGTTCTTTTTGCATTTGCTGCCTCCTCGGTGTTGTGGAATTGATTGCTCGCGCCGCTAATTATAGTCATCACTTACTGATGCCAGAATTGGACATGATTGCCCTGTTCCAACACCACATGTAATCAGCTAATACTGATTTTCCTTGCTATACTGAAACCGAGAACCCACCATCGTGTCCGGTCGATGTTCGATCCACTACAACTCACATGCCAAAAATGAAGGCCGTCAGCGTCGCCACTTACCTTCAGCGCCAAATCGAGGTCTGCGGCCATACACAAGCCGAGATCGCACGGATCTGCGGCTTTAAGCAGCCACACATGGTCAGCATGTTGAAGTACGGACATGTCAGGGTTCCGATGGATAAAGTAGAAGTTCTGGCAAAGACTCTGAATGTTGATCCGTTGTACTTCCTGCGGCTCATCCTGACTGAATACCGACCGGAACTTCTTGCCCTGCTAGAGCGAATCACGAATCAGCCTCAACTGACAAACAACGAGATCGAGATTATTAAAGCGATCCGGGAAGCAAACCCTAACGATCCCAAGCTGGCGACCGGCGCCCAACACAAAATGCTTCAAGCTCTAGCAGAGTCAATTTCTTCTAATTAAACAATAGATTAATATCAGAATACATTGGCCTTTCTCACCGAAGTTGGAATCATTTTTGATGGATAGATAGACAAAGATACGCGGTGACTATAATAGAAGCATAATCATCAGTTCTTGCTGACTATGCTGATCCTGAAAAAACACCACTTGCGTCTGGATTTAAGTGCCGCGCCCCATGTTGCTAGCGTTGCATTGACCGGCGATAAAACCGGCGGCTTTCACCTCGGCCGTCTGGATCAACCAACGGACTTGGCAATCGTGCCGCGCCGGCAACAAACACGGCATTGCTACGATCTCAGAACGACAAATGCAGCAGGCGTGTCATCCGTCGAATTCGGGGTGGGTAGACGGCCATGTTCATGACACACGACCAGCTCCGCGACCTCACCGACCTACAGGCGTCTGCCGCGCAGATTCGATGGCTAACAAAACACGGCTTTAAATTTGAAGTAGGCGCCAGTGGTCGGCCTAAGGTATTGGTCGCTGAAGTCGAGCGACAAATGCTATCTGGCAGTCGGCGAACCCGAGAACTGAATCTGACAGCTCTGCACTGATGGGTCGTCACAAAACCACCAACAAACATCTTCCTCCGAGGATGCGTATGAAAAGTGGCCGGTATTATTACGTTGGCAACTGGACTCCGCTCGGCAGCGACTACGTACAGGCCCTGATGCGATGGCGCGATCTGGAAGGATTAAGCGACGGCGCGGCAACCGTAGCGCAGCTCCTTGAGAACTCCTTGGCCGTCATGGTCAAGGATCTGAAACCAGGAACCATCCGTGAATTCGGCAGAGCCAGAACCAATTTAGCGACTGCTTTCGCTGGATTCATACCCTGCGATGTCGAACCGCGCCACATTGCGCAATACCTAGAAACGCGCGCGGCAAAGGTCGCTGCCAATCGTGAAATTGCATTCTTTTCAGCAGCCTGGGAAATCGCCCGCCGCAGGGGCTGGATCAACCTTCCAAATCCGGCAGCCGGCATCCAGCGAAACCACGAGAAGAAGCGAAAACGGATCGCTAGGCCGCATGAAATCTATGCGCTTCTCCACCATGAGGATGGTACTGCCCGTGACTGCGTGGACGCCGACATGGTGGAATTGACCTTGCTCACTGGCATGCGTGAATCCGACATGCTCAATCTCACCAAGCCGCAACTTGAACGCGATGGCATCCGTGTAGTTCCACGCAAGACTGACAACAGCACCGAAGCCGAGCAGCTTTTCGAGTGGACGCCGGAACTGCGCACTGCTGTTGATCGAGTTCTGGCGCGCCGGCAACGCATCGGCTCCATCTACCTGTTTGCCGTGACCAAAGGTGATCGTGCGGGCCAGCCATATACGGTTAACAGCTTCCAGAGCAAGTATCACCGCTATTTTGAACACTGCGGCGTGGCCGGCCTAACTTGGCATGACATTCGTCGCACTGCATTGAATCTCAAAGCCAAGACGGAGGGCACGGAAGCTGCGCAGGGCATGGGTGCGCATGGCAGCATCACCACCACCGAGGGCTATCTAGCTGGTGTGGGGGAGATCCGGGTAAAGCCAGTTTCTCTAGCCAATATGAGAAATCGCCCGGAATATGAGAAAAATAAAGGCCGCTAAAAGCGGCCTAACTATTTGAAAAAATTGGCTGGGGGACTAGGACTCGAACCTAGATAAACAGAGTCAGAATCTGTTGTCCTGCCATTAGACGATCCCCCAATAACGATTCCCGTCAGGGAGCGGCACACAGACTAACGCATCGGCGACAAAGTTCAAGCCTGAAGCATGAAAGCACCAAAAGCAAAAAGCGCGCGGTACTCGAAAGTTCCGCGCGCTTTTGCCGTGAATCAGCGCTTGCTGTACTGCGGAGCGCGACGAGCTTTGTGCAAACCGACCTTTTTACGCTCGACTTCACGTGCGTCGCGAGTAACCAGGCCAGCCGCACGCAGCGGTATGCGCATGGCTTCGTCATACTGGATCAGCGCACGGGTAATGCCGTGACGGATTGCACCGGCTTGGCCGCTGGGACCACCACCGGCTACGGTAATCTTGATATTGAAACGATCAATCGACTCGACGATCTCGAGCGGCTGGCGCACCAGCATGCGCGAGGTTTCACGGCCGAAATAGGCTTCGACGGTCTTGCCGTTGATCGAGATTTCGCCTTTGCCGGGGCGCAGGAAAACGCGCGCGGCGGCAGTCTTGCGGCGGCCGGTGCCGTACTTCTGGTCGGCGGGTTGCTTGAGCGTGGGCATTCGTTAACCTTGGATCGTCAGGACTTTGGGCTGCTGCGCAGTGTGCGGATGCTCGGCACCGGCGTAGACCTTGAGTTTGCGGAACTGTGCGTAACCCAGCGGGCCTTTGGGCAACATGCCCTTGATTGCCTTCTCGATAACGCGCTCCGGATGCTCATCAAGCATCTTGCCGAGCGTCGTCGACTTGATGCCACCCGGATATTCCGTGTGGCGCCAGTAGATCTTGCCCTGGAGCTTATTGCCGGTGGTGTGGATCTTGGCTGCGTTGATTACGATCACGTAATCGCCAGTGTCCACATGCGGCGTGAATTCGGGTTTGTGCTTGCCGCGCAAGCGGCGGGCGACTTCGGACGCGAGACGGCCCAGCGTGGCGCCAGTCGCATCGACGACGATCCAGTCGCGCTTAACGGTCTCGCCGTTGGCGAAAAAGGTCTTCATGATCCTGCTCTATCGGTAGTTATAGTTCGGTAGCCGGCCTGCAACGATGGCCAAACTACTTCAAAAGAGCGCGGATTTTAGTCTTCGCGGGCTAGCGGTGCAAGCTTAGGTCAGGATTACGACGAAATTAGCCGCGAGCAGTGCTTCGTTAGGAAGATTATGCCTGCCATCCCTGGCGCGAGTTCGGTGGTTCTCCAACCCCCGGCCCGGCCAGCGTGGCCGGGCGTGAAACCACGCCGCGAGCATGCTCGCGAAGCGCGTGGTTTCACCCTCCAAAGTTAATCTTGGCTTCGAGGTTGGCGCGGGAATCCGCGTTGGCCAGCGTTTCTTCGAGATCGATGATCTCAGCCTTGTACATGCGGAACAGCGCTTCGTCGAAGGATTGCACGCCACGCTCAGTGCTTTGCGCCATCGCGTCGCGGATTTCGCCGATGCGACGCGTCAGGATCAGTTCCTGCACGAACGGCGTGTTCAGCATGACTTCGACCGCGGCGCGGCGCCGTCCGTCTTTGGCTTTGACCAGGCGCTGCGAAATGATTGAGCGCAGGGTCAGCGCCAGATCCATATACAGCTGATCGCGCATTTCGTCCGGATAGAGGTTCACGATGCGCTGCAGGGCCTGATAGGCATTGTTGGCATGCAGCGTCGAGATGACCAAGTGGCCCGTATTGGCCAGCTGGATGCTCGCGTCCATGGTTTCGCGCTTACGGATTTCGCCGATAACGATGACATCCGGCGCTTCGCGCAGCGAGCTGACCAGTGCGCGATCGTAGCTGAGCGTGTCCTGCCCGACTTCGCGCTGATTGATGATCGAACGCTTGTTCGGATGGATGAATTCGATCGGGTCCTCGATCGTCAGGATGTGGCCGGCGGAGATTTCGTTGCGATGGTTAATCATCGCCGCGAGCGTCGTCGACTTACCGCAACCCGTCGCGCCCACCATCAGGATCAGGCCGCGCTTGAGCATGGCGAGGTCTTTCAGCACTTCCGGCAGGCCGAGATCGTCCATCTTCGGAATATCGGATCGCACGTAGCGCATCACCATGCTCAGCGCGCCACGCTGGTTGAAGATGTTGACGCGGAAACGGCCAAGGCCGCCGGCCTGCGTCGCCAGATCAATCTCCAACTGATGCTTGAGCACATCCTGCTGCTCCGGCGTGAGGATCGACAGCGCCAGTTCGCGCACGAACTCGGTCGTCAGCAAACTCTTGCCGACGGCGACCATCTCACCCTCGATGCGCAGCATTGCCGGGGCGCCAGCGGTGAAATAAATGTCGGAGGCACCCTTTTCGACGGTAACCTTCAGATACGGCAGGATTTTGAGCATTTTTGATCCGCTTGTTATCGAATATGATCCGTCACCGGATGAACAGGCCGCGATCTTCTTCCTTCATCTGCATGCGCTTGACGCCTTCATCATCCATGAGGCTCTTAGCGGCACGCTTGGACTCCAGCTTAATGCGCAAACGTAGCTCGTTCTGCGAATCGGCGTTGCGGATCGCCTCGTCGTAGCCGACCGCACCCTGCTCGAACAGCTCGAACAGGAATTGATCGAATGTCACCATGCCCTGCTCATTTGAGCGCGCCATGATCTCCTTGATGCCGGCAACTTCGCCCTTGAAGATCATGTCGGAGACCAACGGTGAGTTGATCATGATCTCCATCGCCGCAACGCGGCCGCCGCCTTCGCGGCGCACCAGGCGCTGCGACACGATCGAGCGCAGGTTCAGTGATAAATCCATCAGCACCTGTTCGCGCTTTTCCTCAGGGAAAAAGTTAATGACGCGGTCCAGCGCCTGGTTAGCGCTGTTCGCGTGCAGCGTGGATAGCACAAGGTGACCGGTTTCAGCGAAATTGACCGCGTGTTCCATGGTTTCGCGCGTGCGGATTTCGCCGATGAGAATCACATCCGGCGCTTGTCGCAAGGTGTTCTTCAGCGCGTTTTCCCAGGAGAACGTATCCACACCGACTTCGCGCTGCGTCACCATGCAGCCCACGTGCGGATGTATATATTCGATCGGATCCTCGATGGTAATGATGTGTCCGCGCGAGTTCGCGTTGCGATAACCGAGCATCGCCGCCAGCGACGTGCTTTTGCCGGAACCGGTGGCGCCGACGAACAGCACCAGCCCGCGCTTGGACATGACGATCTGTTTGAGCTGCTCGGGCAATTGCAGCTGCTCGAACGTCGGGATTTCGGTATTGATGGTACGCAGCACGCCGCCGACGCGACCCTGCTGTACGAAAGCACTGACGCGGAAGCGGCCGATCGCGGGCGGGCTGATCGCGAAATTGCACTCGTTGGTCGCCTCGAAATCCTTCATCTGCCGATCGTTCATCAGCGAACGGATCAGCACGGCGGCGCTTTCCATCGTCAGCGGATCTTTCGATACCGGCGTGATCAGGCCGTCGAGTTTGATCGCTGGCGGGTAACCGGCGGTGATAAAAAGGTCTGAAGCGCCTTTCTGGCGCATCAGCGTCAGCAACTGACCGATAAGTTTGATTGCCTGATCGCGTTCCATGGTCGCCCCTCCCGTTTTGTTGAGTGGCGACTAGACGAAGTCGGCCTTGTTCTCGGCGCGCCCGCGCGCTTCGATGGCATCGACCAAGCCCTTCTTGACCAGCTCCTTCAGGCACTGGTCTAGCGTCTGCATACCATCCTTAGCGCTCGTCTGAATCGCCGAGTACATCTGTGCGATCTTATTCTCCTTGATGAGCGCGCGCACCGCCGGCGTGCCGATGAGGATTTCGTGCGCCGCGATACGACCGCCGCCGCGTTTTTTCATGAGGGTCTGCGCGATAACCGCGCGCAGACCGGTCGAAAGCATGGCGCGCACCATGTCCTTTTCCGCAGCTGGAAACACGTCGACTACGCGGTCGATGGTTTTCGCAGCGGACGTCGTATGCAGCGTTCCGAACACCAAGTGTCCGGTTTCCGCAGCGGTCAGGGCCAGGCGAATGGTCTCAAGATCGCGCATTTCGCCGACGAGAATGACGTCTGGGTCTTCGCGCAACGCCGAGCGCAGCGCTTCCGAGAACCCCAGCGTATCGCGGTGCACTTCGCGTTGATTGATAAGACATTTCTTCGACATGTGCACGAATTCAATCGGATCCTCAATGGTGAGGATATGGCCGAAGTCGTTCTCGTTGATGTGATTGATAATCGCGGCCAGCGTCGTCGACTTGCCGGAGCCGGTCGGCCCGGTCACCAACACCAGCCCGCGTGGCGTCTCGGCAATGTCCTTGAAGATCCCAGGACATTTCAGATCTTCCAGTGATTGAATCTTGCTCGGAATGGTGCGGAACACCGCGCCGGCGCCGCGCGCCTGCGTAAAGGCGTTGACGCGAAAACGCGCCAGGCCGGGGATTTCAAACGAAAAATCGGTTTCCAGGAACTCGTCGTAAGCCTTGCGCTGCTTATCGTTCATGATGTCGTAGACCATATCGTGCACCTGCTTGTGTTCAAGCGGGGGCAGATTGATGCGCTTGACGTCGCCGTCAACACGAATCATCGGCTCGACACCCGAGGACAAGTGCAAGTCAGACGCGCCCTGCTTTACGCTGAAAGTCAGTAGCTGTGCGATATCCACGACGCTCTCCCCTAAACTGATGCAATGGGCGGGTCGATATGAGGGCCGCCTCCCCGAAATTATCGACAAACTGAGAGCACGGCAAGCACAATGTCAGAGATTCCGCAGCGTCTGGCCGATATACGGCGAAAAATAGACGGCGCCTGCCACCGTGCGGGGCGCATGCCAGCGACCGTCCAGCTGATCGCGGTCAGCAAGGGTTTTGAACCGGACCGCTTGCTGGAAGCCGCGGCGGCCAGCCAGCGCGACTTCGGCGAAAGCTACGTCCAGGAAGCCATACCGAAGATCGCGGCGCTCCAGGCCCTTGGCCACGGCGGTCTGGCTTGGCATTTCATCGGCGGGATTCAGACTAACAAAACACGGGCGATCGCGACGCACTTCGACTGGGTGCATAGCGTGGATCGTCTCGATATCGCCGAACGTCTGGCCGCGCAGCGTCCGCCGGAGTTGCCGCCACTGAATGTCTGTGTGCAGGTTAACCTGGCCGCGCAGCCGGATCGGGCCGGGCGCGCGCCTGAAGTGGCTGCGTCGCTGTGCACGGAGATCGCGCAGCTGCCGCGGCTCGTACTTCGCGGTTTGATGACACTGCCAGTACCTTCCAACGATCCGGATGCACCTCGCGCGGCATTTCGCGCGATGCGCGGACTGCTGATGCACATCCGCCACATCGGCGCCGTCGACGCGCACCGATTCGATACCTTATCGATGGGCATGTCCGACGATTTCGAGATCGCCGTCGAGGAGGGCGCGACACTGGTTCGTGTCGGCACTGCGATCTTCGGCCGGAGACCTTAGGGCCTGTCGTCAATTCTTTGATCGCTGCGTTGCTGCCCAAAAGGGCGTCGGCCAAGGCGCAGGCCGCAGGGCATGGTGGTTCCATGTTCAAGGCCTGCAACGCCGGCCGTCGCTCTTTTGGGCGCAACCCGAAGGGACGGGGCCTGTGGGCGCGCAGCGCCACGTCACGGCCTCCTCGCGTACTTCACCGTTCCTCGCGCTGCGCGCCCACAGGCCCCGTCGCGGCGACCAAAGAATTGACGACAGACCCTAAACCCGGCGCGGCGACTGGCGCCGATCCGCCGGAACCCCGAAACTATTCGGATGAACCAGGATCAAGCCAAACGCGCTGCCGCCGAAGCCGCGCTGAAATACGTCCAGTCTGGCGAGCTACTCGGCGTCGGGACTGGCTCCACCGTTAACCACTTCATTGCGCTGCTCGCCGAGCGTAAGCTCGAGATACCCGGCGCGGTGTCATCATCTGAGGCCAGTACTGAAAAATTGAAAGCGGCGCGCATCCCAGTCATCGACCTCAACGACGCCGGCACGCTATCGATTTATGTGGACGGCGCCGACGAGGCTGATAACCATTTGCACCTCATCAAGGGCGGCGGCGGCGCGCTGACGCGCGAAAAAATTATCGCGGCGGCGAGCCGCAAATTCGTGTGCATCGCCGATGAATCCAAACTGGTGAGCGTGCTCGGCAAGTTTCCGCTGCCGGTCGAAGTGATCCCGATGGCGCGCAGCTATGTCGCGCGCGAGCTGGTCCGGCTCGGCGGCCGGCCGGCACTGCGCGAAAACTTCACGACCGATAACGGCAATGTAATTTTGGACGTATCCGGATTGTCGATCGTCGATCCACCCAAGCTGGAAGCAGAGATCGGGTTGATCGCCGGAGTTGTCACCGTCGGGCTGTTCGCGCGACGGGGTGCAGATGTGCTGCTGCTTGGCGGCGCCAGCGGCGTGCGTACCGTCACTGCGCGCTGAGCGCCGGTGCTGGCGACCGAAACCGCGCGCCGGCCCAGAGACGCACGCACGCTGCGAGACACGAAGCCCGAAATCCGTCTTAAATCCTCCGGAGCCATCCGATGACCGAGCACATCCACAGCGAACTCGCCGACCGTATTCTGACCTTGCGTCTGAATCGCCCGGAAAAGAAGAACGCGGTAACCACAGCGATGTACACCGCGCTGCTGGGCGCATTCCGCCAGGCCAACAAGGATCCCGGCGTACGCGCGATCCTTATCACTGGCACCGGCGACTGCTTCACCGCCGGAAACGATCTCAGCGACTTCCTGCAGGCGCCTACGACTGACGAAAACAGCGCGGTGTCCCAATTCCTGCAGGCGCTCGTCGATCTCGACAAACCCTTGGTGGCGGCGGTCAATGGTCTGGCCGTCGGCATCGGCGTGACCCTGCTGCTGCACTGCGATCTCGTCTACGCCGCCGAAGCCGCGCCATTCCAGACGCCGTTCGCGAAGCTGGGCCTGTGTCCAGAAGCGATGTCCAGTTACCTCATACCGATGACGATGGGACGCGCGCGCGCATCCGAACTGCTGCTGCTCGGCGAGCGGTTCACGGCACAGACCGCGCGCGAATACGGGATCGTCAATGCGGTATTACCCGCGAATGAAGTACTGCCGCACGCGCGCGAGAAATGCCTGCAACTGGCAGCAATGCCGCCGAATGCGGTTCGTACCACCCGCCGCATGCTGAAATACGGTTCGCGTATGGCGTTGGCAGAAACACTCCGATACGAACTCGAACAATTCGGTGCGCTGCTGCGCAGTCCGGAAGCGATTGAAGCGATGACCGCATTTATGCAAAAGCGCAAACCCGATTTCTCCCGCTTCGAGTAAGGCAGGCGAAAAAAACCACGGGTAAATTACAAAAAGATTTTGCCCAGCGGATATTTCTCTGTGGTTTCTAGCTACACTAACCACAAGGGAGAAAAACCGAGGGTTTACAAAAATGCGCATCGGCCTGGTCGTCGACTCAGCGTGCGACTTGCCGATTTCGTACATCCGCGAGCACAAAATCGAATTACTGCCGATCACCGTTCACATCGGCGGACAAACTTTTTTTGACAGAAAAGATCCGGAAGTCATTGCGGCGTTTTACCGCGATCATCTGGCACATCGCGCTATCGGTGACACCACAGCCGTTTCGGTCGAACAGATCAAACAGATTTTTCTGGATCGACTAGTCCTCGAATACGATTTTGTATTCCTGATCACGACGGCAAGCTCGCGCAGTGAAATCTACGAAAACGCGCTGAAAGCGTCGTTCGACATTCTGTCCCAGCAGAAGGCTATACGTGCGGCGGCGGGTATTACCGGCCCCTTCGTGCTGCGCGTCATCGATTCACAGGTCATATTCGGAGCCATTTCGGTTAGCGTCGTGGAAGCGGCGCGCATGATCCGCGCGGGCGCGACCCCGGGCGAAATCGAAACTCGTCTCAATGAGATCGTCCCGCAGGTTTATGGCTATGTGGTACCAAACGATTTGCATCATCTTCGCGAATCGTCGAAAAGACGCGGCGAGCAAGCGGTCGCCTGGCACCGTTTTTTGCTCGCCAGAATGTTCAATATCAAGCCGTTGCTGGTCGCCAACCGCAACCGCGCCACAGCGGTCGCGAACCTGCATAATTTCGAGGATGCCAGATCAAGACTCTTCAGATTCGCGGCCGAACGTGTCCGCGAGGGACTGCTGACACCCGCAATCGGTGTCGGTTACGGCGGTGACATTAGCGATCTGGAAAAATTCCCGGCCTTCGACGAACTGCGTGCAGCTGCCCAGGCCGCCGGTATCGAGTTCATCGTCGTCGCAATGGGTGTCGTAACAGGAATTTATCTCGGCGAAGGCTGCATCGCAATTGCTTTCGCAGCGCGCGAGCATCGCTTCGAATAGTGCGGCCGGCGCCCTCGCCACCGCGTTCACGATGCGTTTAGAGTATGGAATACAAAACCGGACAGGAGTTCTATGCGCATAGGTTTGGTAATCGACGCGGCATGTGATCTTCCCGCTTCAATCATTCGCGATTACCGCATCGAGGTCATGCCGGTCGCGGTCCAGATCGGCGATCTCAAGATCATCGATAACAATGACCCGGAAGCCACCGCGGCCTTTTACCGGAATTTCCCGGTCAAATCCGGCAGCGGAGACAGCCTGCCGACATCTGTGGACGAGATCAGGGCTGCCTTTCTCGATCACCTCGTTCTCGAGTACGACTTTGTATTCTTCCTGACCACGGCAAGCTCGCGCAGCAAGATTTATGACAATGCGCTGCATGCGTCTCTAGGCATTATTTCGGAATACAAGACTAGGCGGATGGCGGCGGGGCTATCCGGATCGTTTGTGATGCGCGTGATCGATTCGCAAGCCCTCTTTGGCGCGCAAGCGATCAGCGCCATCGAAGCGGCGCGCATGATCCGCGCGGATGCCACGCCCGCCCAGATCGAAACCCGCCTGAACGAGCTGATTCCGCACGTTTACGGCTACATTGTCCCCAACGATCTCGTACACGTATTCCAAGCAGCCAAAAGGCGCGGCGAACCCCCGACCGGCCCCTTGCGATTTCTTTTCGCACGGCTGCTCGATGTGAAGCCGGTTCTCCGCATTGTCCGCAACACCCTCGGTGCAGTCGCCGGGCTGAGAAAATTCGAGCACGCCAATACACGCCTGTTCCGGTTCGGCGTCGAACGGATCAAGGCGGGATTACTGACACCGGTTTTCGGGGTCGGCTATGCCGGCGATTTCAGCCGTATCGAAAAAATCCCCGGCTTCGCTGAGCTGCGGGAGGCGGCCGCAGCGGCGAGCGTCGAACTCGTTACATTCCAGATGGGCATCGTTGCCGGCACTTATCTCGGCAAGGACGTCATCGGCATCACCTTCGCGGCGCCGGATCATAAATTCAGATAGCGGCTGCGGCGATCAGCGGAAATTCGCCCGCGGTCGACGCGAGCGCAATCAACAGAGCGGTCTCGATCAACTCGATCATGGCGCCGCCGCAGTCCCCGGTCATGCCGCAGAGCCGCCGCATCAGCAGTGAACGCAGCAACATGAACATGCCGAGTGCAACCACAGCGGCCCACGCCCCTTCCCAACCGCAGCTGAATACAACAGCACCGCACACCAGCACCCCGACGATGTGCGCGCTCTGACGCGGCAGGTTGGTGGCGAGAGCGGAGCCGATGCCACTGGCCCGAACATAGGGCGTTGTCGCGAACAGCAACGGCATCGCGGTGCGTGCCAACAACGGTGCCAATACCAGCACGTCAAGACCGCGGCCGTTCGACAGCGCTTCGATGGATGCGAATTTCAGCAGCAGCACGAGCGCTACGATCACCACCGCAACCGGTCCCACATGAGGATCCTTCATGATCGCCAAGGCGCGCTCGCGATCACCTCGTCCTCCGGCCCATGCGTCCGCCGTGTCGGCAAGGCCGTCGAGATGCAGTGCGCCGGTTGTGAGTACCCATAGCGTGAGCAGCAGCGCCGCGCGTAGTGGCGGCGGCGCATGAGCCAGCGCACTCGCGGCCGTCCACAACAACGTACCCAGCAGTAGACCAACCACCGGATACCAGAGCAGCGAGCGTCCAAGCTCTTGCGCATTGGGCGGATGATCGAGACGCACCGGCACACGCGTCAGGAATTGCAGAGCGATCAGGAACGGGCGCGGGAACATCTATGAGCATTCGGCCAAGGCAGATATATCAACGGCAAAGCGTGCCGCGTGCAGCACTTCGATATCAATCGATCGCGACAGTGGCACTCCAGAAAGCTCCGCTAGAACGACACGGATCGGACCGCCATGGGTTACTACTAGTACACGCTCGCGATTTCTCTCTGAGTCGCGGCCAGAAGCAAGCTCACGCATGAAGGACATCGCTCGGGTGCGCAAATCGGCCAGCGATTCGGACTGCGGTGGTGGATGAAGCGCCGGATCTTCCCAGAAGCGGCGCAAGGCGTCCGCATCGGTTTCCATTAGCTCCGACGCGCTGCGTCCCTCCCAAATACCGAAGTGCATTTCGCGCAGCCGTTCGTCCTGCGTATAAGCCACGGCCAGATGCGTCGCCAGCGCGTTTGCAAATGCCGCGCAACGGCGTGACGGCGAGCTGATGATGCGATCCCAGCTATAGCCGTCGACCGCTGCCCATGATTGCGACCAGCCACGCTCGCTTAACGCGACATCCATGCTGCCGCAATAGTGGCCTTCCATTTCCGTCGCGCCATGGCGCAGCAGATCGACGCGCACGATTAGAGCTTTCCGGAAACTCCGGCTTCGGCAAACGTCGCCATGCGGTTGTGCAGCGCGCAGGCCAGACGCAACAGTGGCACCGCCACCGCCGCGCCGCTACCCTCGCCGAGCCGCAGGCCAAGGTCGAGCAAGGGCTGCGCATTCAGCGCTTCGAGCACGCGTGCATGGCCCGCCTCGGCGGAACGATGGGCGAACAGGAACCATTCGCCGGCACCTGCGCACAGACGGCTCGCGGCAAGCGCAGCGGCGCTAGCGATAAAACCATCGACGAGCACCGGCAGGCCGTTGTGCGCGCAGGCGATGTAAGCACCCGCGAGCGCCGCGATCTCAAAGCCGCCGACACAGCGCAGCGCCTGCGCTGGATCAGCCAGCCGCGCCTCGTGCAACGTTAATGCGCGTTCGATAGCTCGCACCTTGCGGGCGACACCCTCATCATCCAGACCGGTGCCGCGTCCAGCCAATGTCGCCGGCGACGCACCCATTAGCGCACAGGCCAGCGCGGCGGCGGCGGTTGTGTTACCGATGCCCATCTCGCCACCGATAAACAGCTGTGCGCCGCATGTCAGCGCCCTCTCGACGCTGTCGCGGCCCAGCTGTAATGCAGCAACGAGTTGTGCTTCGCTCATTGCCGGCTCGATCGTCATGTTGGCGGTGCCCGCGCCGAGCCGTTGCCTGCGCACGTTAGCGCGCGCACCGATTTCGGCAACCGTGCCCAGATCAACGATCTCCAGCGACGCATCCAACGCCGACGCCAGCACGCAGATCGCCGCACCGCCGCGCGCAAAGTTTTTCACCATCTCTGCCGTCACTGCCTGCGGAAACGCGGAAACACCTTCGCGGGCGACCCCATGATCCGCAGCAAACACGCTGATGTATACGCGATCCACACATGGCTGCGCGCGTCCCTGCAAGGCGGCAAGTCGGATTGCTACCGTTTCAAGCTGGCCCAAAGATCCGGGCGGCTTGGTGAGCATGTCCTGACGTTCGCGCGCTGAGCGTTCGGCGCTGGCGTCGTATCGCGGCGCGGGTGCGGTAAACCATGCGGATTCTTCATTCACGGCGATGTTCCTTTCAGTATGTGAGACAGACCGGCCACGGTGAAAATGACGCGATCGCACGTGCACGCGAGTTGCTGATGTAGCGCCCCCGCCTCATCGACGAAGCGACGCGTGAGTGCTCCGAGCGGCACCACGCCAAGCCCGGTTTCGTTGCTGACGAAGATGATGTGTCCTGGCAAATGCGGCAGCACGTCGATCAAAGCATCGCGCTCGCGCGCGAACAGCGTTGAATCGTCGTCGCACAGGAGATTGGTGAGCCACAAGGTCAAGCATTCGACGAGCACGCACCGTTGCGACGATGCCTGTGCCAGCAGCGTCGCGGCGAGCGAGCACGGTTCCTCGAAAAGGGTCCATGCCGACGACCGCCGTTCGCGATGCGCACGGATGCGCTCGCGCAGTTCATCATCGCCATCAGCGCGGGCGGTCGCGATATAGACCACATCGAGTTTACTGTCGCGCGCATGCTGCTCGGCCAGCCGGCTCTTGCCGTAACGCACGCCGCCGAGAATCAGCTCTTTCATTGGCAAAGCGCTCGATCAGAGAGGAGAGCGACGATGCGTCGCATGTCGAGATGCTCCTCAACAGCATCGGCGATGCGATCGATTGCCCGTTCGCGCAGCATCGCTTGGTCAATCGCCTGCGGTCGCGCGACCCCTGCCCAGCGCAGGAGCGCCGCGCAGGCCTGCGGCGCTTCAAATAGACCGTGTAGGTAGGTGCCGAGAATACGGCCGTCATCCGATACCGCGCCGTCGTCGCCATGCGCGAGCTTCACCGCCGGTCGCCGCAGCGCCTCGCCGCGGCTGATGCCGCAATGAATTTCGTAACCGTGGACCGGAGCCTCGTCGAAAACCAGCGTGCCGGCAACGTTGCGTAATTGCTTCTCCGCTTCAAGCACGGTGTCTACATCGAGCCAGCCGAAGCCACGGGTTTCCCCCGGCGCGCCTTCGAGTCCGAGTGGATCGGTGATGCTGCATCCAAGCATCTGAAAGCCGCCGCAGAGTCCGATCACTTTTCCACCATAACGCAGATGACGCTGCAGATGGTCGTCCCAGCCCTGTGCGCGCAGCCATGCGCAATCGGCGCGCACGTTCTTCGACCCGGGCAGAATCACCAAGTCGGCCGGCGGCGGCGATTCGCCGGGACCGACGTAGCGGAAATCCACCTGCGGATGTCTGCGCAATGGATCGAAGTCGGTGTGATTACTGATGCGTGGCAGCACTGGCACGATCACGCGCAGTGCGCCATTCGCTGCGACCGCGTCGGCATCGCGATCGATCGCATCTTCGGCATCGAGCCTAAGCCCGTGCAGATACGGCAGCACGCCAAGCACCGGCTTGCCGGTGTAACGTTCCAGCCAGCGCAGTCCCGATTCGAGCAGCGCGAGATCACCGCGAAAGCGATTGATGACGAAGCCGGCAACACGCGCCTGCTCGCTTGCGCTCAACAGCGCTAGCGTACCAACCAGATGCGCAAATACTCCACCGCGATCGATATCCGCAATGAGCAGTACCGGACAATCGACAGCCTCGGCGAAACCCATGTTCGCGATGTCGTTGTCGCGCAGATTGATCTCCGCCGGCGAACCCGCGCCTTCGACGATCACGGCGTCGTAGTCGGCGCTGAGGCGCTCGTGTGCGTCGAGCACAGCCTGCCGTGCGATGCGCTTGTAGTCGTGATAGGCAAGTGCATCCATGTTGCCAATTGCACGGCCGTTGATAACGACCTGGGCGCCGACATCGCTGTTCGGCTTCAGCAGCACCGGATTCATATCACTGGTCGGCGCCAGTCCGCAGGCCTGCGCCTGCAGCGCCTGCGCGCGACCAATTTCGCCGCCATCGATAGCGACAGCGCTGTTGAGCGCCATGTTCTGTGGCTTGAACGGCGCGACGAGTGTGCCACGACGCTTCAGCGCGCGACAAAGTCCCGTAACAAGTGCGCTCTTGCCGGCGTCCGACGTGGTGCCCTGAACCATCAGCGTGCGGCCGGTCATGCCGTCTCCATCTGCGCGACGGTCGCGATCAGCACCTGCAATCTTCGTAATCCGTCAGTCAGTGCAGCCGGGCCAGGCTGGAGAATATCGCAGGATTTGATCTCATACAGATGTCCGTCACGCACTGCGGGAATTGCGTCCCAGCCAACACGCGCCCGCAGTTTTTCAGGATTGAATTTCTTACCACACCAGGAACCGATGATGAGGTCAGGCGCACGCCGCACGACTTCCAAGGGGTCGGCGATGATGCGGCGCTTCGCGGAATGTTCGGACGCAAGATCGGCGAAGCAATCCTCGCCGCCGGCGATACCGATCAGTTCCGACACCCAGCGGATGCCGGAAATCATCGGCTCGTCCCATTCCTCGAAGTAGACGCAGGGCCGGCGCGGCAACCGCTGCGCCGACGCGCGTGCGGCATCAAGCCCACGCTCGAGTTCGTCGATCAGCGCTGTGGCTCTGGTATGCGCACCAACCATGCCGCCGAGCATGCGGATGAAATCGAGAATCTGCGCGACGCTACGTTGGTTGAAAATATGTACTTCGATACCGGCACGGACCAGGTCCGCCGCGATCGTCGCCTGCAGATCCGAAAACCCCAGAACCAGATCTGGCTTCAGCTCGACGATGCGATCGATCTTAGCGGTTGTGAACGCCGCGACCTTCGGCTTCTCGCGTCGCGCCCGCGCCGGCCGCACGGTGAAGCCGGAGATACCGACGATGCGGTCTTGCTCGCCGAGCAGGTAAAGCGTCTCCGTCGTCTCTTCGGTGAGACAGACGATGCGTTGAGGGCCACGACGGATGGCCGTGTTCATGGCATAAACAGTCGCGCGGCAGCGCGCGGGTTGGATGGCATGTAGAAGTGAATGTAGGACGCGGTGAGCCGGCCATCTCGATAGACAGCCTCGCCTTCCACACCGTTTGGATCGCGCCCACGCCGCATCGGCATCAGCGGCGTGGTCAGACGTGAATAGTGAAAGCTATGACCGCGCAGTTCGCCGTCACCAAGATCGACGGCTTGCAAGGCAAGTGCCTGCAATTTTGGCTGCATTGCAGTTTCTCCTGGCAGCAAACCGGCCATCGCGTAACGATGACCGTCGCGATCGGTTAAGGCATCGAGCAAGGTCATCATGCCACCACACTCCGCAAACAGCGGCCGGCCGGCGGCGGCATGGGCCTGCAGAGCACGCCGCATAGCAGCGTTTTCAGCGAGACGCCGCGCGTACAGTTCCGGATAGCCGCCGGGCAGATACACAGCGTCGACGGTCGGCAATTCCAAATCCGCGAGCGGCGAAAAGAAATGCAAGTTCGCACCCATCGCTTCGAGCAGCTCCAGATTGGCGTGATAGATGAACGAGAACGCGGCGTCACGGGCGACAGCGATGCGTACGCCGTCGAGCAGACGCGGCAAATGCGTACGATCGCCCGGCGCGGAAAATTCGACCGGCGTGAGATCTGCAAGGTCTGCGGCATCGCCGAGCGCATCTGCTGCCGCATCGAGTCGCGCGTCGAGGTTCGCGATCTCATTCGCCTGCAACAGGCCTAGATGACGCTCCGGAATAGTGAACACCGGGTCGCCCAGCAGTGTCCCGGCGAAGCACAGTTCGGACGGCAGGCTCGCCGCCAGCATGCGCGCGTGACCGGCGTTGCCAACGCGATTGGCAAGCACCCCGTAAAACGGCAACTGCTCGCGGTACCGGCTCAGCCCAAACGCGACAGCGCCGAAGGTTTGCGCCATTGCCGAACCGTCAATGACTGCCAGCACCAGGATACCGAAGCGCTGCGCGAGATCGGCGCTGGACGGCTCGCCATCGTACAAACCCATCACGCCTTCGATCAGAATCAGATCGGCCTGCGCCGCGGCATCGTAAAGAAGCCCGCGACAGTGCTCCGCGCCGCCCATCCACAAATCCAGCTGATGCACTGGCTGACCGCAAGCGCGTTCGAGGATCATCGGGTCAATGAAATCCGGCCCGGTTTTGAACACCCGCACCTGCAGTCCGCGCCGACGCGCGCGCCGCGCCAGTGCGGCGGTGACAGTAGTCTTGCCCTGTCCGGATGCGGGCGCCGATACCAGCAGCGCCGCACAACGGTGCGGCGAACCGCTCACAACTCGATGCCTTTTTGCGCACGTATGCCGGACTGGAATGCGTGCTTGACCACTTTCATCTCAGTCACCGTGTCCGCAGCATCGATCAGCTCAGCCGGCGCAGCGCGACCGGTGATGACGACGTGCTGCCACGGCGGCCGCGCGCGTAAAGCGATGAGCACATGGGCGAGCGGCACATAACCATACTTGAGCGCGATGTTGAGTTCGTCCAGAGCAACCAGTTCGAACGCCGAATCACGCAGCATGCCGAGCGCGACGTCCCAGGCAGCGCCCGCCGCGCGAATATCGCGCTCGCGATCCTGTGTTTCCCAGGTAAACCCTTCGCCCATGACGTGGTAGCTGACTTCCTGAAAACGCCGGAAGAACGCTTCTTCGCCGGTGGGAAACGAGCCTTTGATGAACTGCACGACGCCAACGCGCATGCCATGCCCCAGTGCGCGTGCCACCATTCCAAACGCAGATGAGCTTTTACCCTTGCCGGCGCCGGTCAACACCAGTGGCACGCCGCGATCCTGGACGGCGGCGGCGATGCGCGCATCGACCACCGCCTTCCGGCGCTGCATGCGCTCGCGATGCTGCTCCTGGTGTTCGGCGTCGGACACAGAGGCGCTCAGCGTGACGCGAGTCGATCCACCATCGATGCGGCACGCGCGGGGATCAGCGATACCGCGAGCACATGCAACACCGCCGCCATGCCGACATATGCGAACGGGGCGGACAGGAACGCGAAATACCAATGTCCAAAGTTCGCAGCCCAGCCGGCGAACGTCGGCGTGGCGGCGCGTCCACTGAGCCAGTAGAAACTGCCGTTGGAAACCAGGAAGCATGTACTGACCGCGACGAACAGGCTTGCCGCCAGCATGCTGACGCTGCGGATACCCAGCCCACTCCGATGACCGCGCAGCCAGCGGCCGCCGAACCACAGTGCGCCATGGGCCGGCAGCAGGAACACGTAGGCCGGCGAAATGCAGTAGCTACTGATACCCAAGTGCTGTGTGGCGACATAGTCGATCGCGATGGCTTCCGCCATCAAGAGCAGAAACGCCCGCGACGTGGAGAAATAAAAGCCGCCGAGGAAAAACACGGCCCACGACGCGTCTGGCAACGCGCCGACGTGGCACTCGCGTGTCGCGAACATCGCTGCGGCGAGCGCGGCTAACAACGCGATCCGCTGGATAAATGAGATCTTCATGATTCCGCTCCTTGCATGGGTTCAGAGATGGATGAGGTGATAGCGTTGTGCAAGGCGCAGTGCACCCCGCGCGATAAAAATCAGGCTATAGGGGACGGCACAGCAGAGGAATTTCGGAACAGGCAGGGAACGCGAATCGCCCGGCACATGGTCCGGCCTCGCCCTCCGCGAGCCACCAGTCATGTTCCAGGCCGGTCTCCGGGCTCGCGAGGGTGCTTCCAGAACAGCGCCTTCCCGTGCTCTAGACACAGTGGCGTGATGCCGTTCTTCGACTCGCTTACCGTTGCGGGGGCAGCGCCGGCATTGTCATCCGCGATGGATGCGCACCGGCTTCCCGTTTAATCCCTTGGGCAAAGCCGTCGGGACACCTGTAACGGGGTGTACTTTACGAGGATCAGCCATTGCGATGCAAGGAATGTGTGGAGGCGCAACAAGCGGACGCTGCCTGATCCGGGTTTCATGAAACTGCTCGCAGGCCCTTCGCTCTGAGCTCTTCAAAAGCGGATGTCGTGATTGTTCCAGCGTTTGCGTGTTAGCTGAAGAAGGGGTCTCGGGGAATAGCGCTCATGTATCAAATGCCATTGTCGTCACACGAACTTAAGTGTGTCGTAACGTTCGCACTCAATCAGGGAATAGGTGCGTATGCAGACACTGATGGCGCCGTGATTTTCGTTCCAGTACGGCGTTGCCTCGCCGGCGGCGTAGTTCACACTCATTTCCGTCCACAACGCGTCCGCACACTGAGCGAGGCCGTCTCGGTCCTGCATCGAGGATAACAACGTTTGCGAATGTGTTGCCCTGCGGACAATGACCACCGCCCGCTTTGGAGCGGGCGGTGGTCATTTCAGATGAGCGGGCAAAGGCTACGCGGAATAAATTAGGCCCTAATTGATGGTCAGCGTCGCAGTCGCATTCGCCTGTGCGCCATCGCTACCCGTGCACTGGACGATGGCATAGAACGCCGCCGGATTTGTTCTCAGTTGTTTGCTGTACAGAGTTATGCGCTTGGTTCCCGAAGTGGCCACGGGTCCCTGCAATCCGGTGACATCGCCAGCCAGCGTGCACGATGCCGCGTGAGCGGCCGACCACGACAGCGTCGTCGACCGTCCGAGTTTTACCGTTGGGACGCTGAAAGAGGCGGTTACGGTGAGCGGCGCGCTCGGGACCATTTTGTAGATAGCCTCCTGACCGGAAGGCCCATCGATTGTGATGCCGATGAGGTTTCCGTTGCCATCGTCCACAGGAATTACAGGATACTGGGGATACATTGACGGATATATGCCAGTCTCACCGTCGACGAAGGTATTGAAGGCATAAACAGTGGTGAAAGTACCATCCGGCGCGAATTTGAACATCGTGCCGTGGCCGTAGGGACCAAAGTGATTGATGCCGTATAGACCGCCGTCCGCCGTTTGCATCAGCGAAAGAATATTACTTCCTTCGGCATTGACGTACATCGGGCGTGTCGCCCATCCATGCAGGACGCCCTGCCATTCCCATATGTTCGGCGTGACGGCGAACGAATGGAGCAGAGTCAGACTCCCTGTGGTGGTCAACTTGAAAATCGCGCCATTGCCATATGCTGCTCCGCCATAGGTAGTTCCATAGAGATTGCCGTCGCGCCCTGCGATCAGGGTGAATGGGGCGTCGGTATCGGAAGAATACAGTTTGGAGTAACTGCCATTGGGTGTCAGCTTGAAAATATCACTGGACAAGCTCCCGTAGAAATTTCCGTCGCTGCCAAGAATAACGCCAATGGGATAGCTATTACTGCTTGGGAATGAATACAGCGTCGCGAAGCTTCCGTCCGTACCGATCTTGAAAAACGTTCCAGATCCATTAGCCCCGCCTCTTGAGGCAATTCCATAGAGAGCACCATCCTTGCCCAGAGCGAGCGGTCCAGGAGACGGGAACGCGCCGCCGTTATTGGGCTGGCAGTGGCACGTTGTATCCTCCGTCTCGAAGGTGTGTAGTACCTTGAATGCGCCATCAGCGCTGATGCGGAAAATGGTGCCGCTACCAGTGACTCCGCCTTCGTTTGTCGTACCGTAAAAATTGCCATCGCTGGCCAGCACCAATCCCCACGGGGATGTGCCGTCAGTATTCACGAACATCAGGTAGCCCCCGTCATCGATTACTTGTGCCATATCGAAGCTATGCAAGACGGCGACATCGCCAGCCGGAGTCATTCGTAGTATCAAGTCGTGGTCCGTCCCACTCCCTATTCCGTAGTAATTGCCGTCCGTTCCCCGAACCAGCGCAGAACCGGACACGAATGAACCCAATCCATCAATGCTTGGGTCACGCACACGCAAGACATATGTCGCGGCGCCTTGCGCGGGTTCGACGTAGGCCGAAAAACTGGCAGTGAGAGCAAACGCGAGCGCTGCCCACAATGACTTGGGTTTATACATGGCTTCCCCCGATTCAAACGGATCCGCTAATGAGTTTTATGGCGGTACGAATTGGGGAAAGCGTAGGCCGGAGTGCCGAGGGAAACTGTGACCAACATCTCATACGTCTTCAAGCCACTAAAATCGTGACACTTCTAACCCATTTAGTTATGCGTCAGTCCCAAAGCCGGAACAGCTGATATTGGCTGGTCGGCAGCACATCGATCGTGCCGGGGTCGATGAATCGACCGACGCTGTCCATCATGCGCGCCAGATTCCGCTTGAACTTCTCGTCGTCTCCGGGCGCTTCGAAATAAACCTTGTAATCGGTCATCGCAGCCTGCGGAAAGCATTCCTCGACGATGGCATCGATCGCGGGTGCGTCAGGCGTGAGCGGTCGCACGATCACGTTCTGAACATATTCAAATGTGGACTGGGTTTCGATGGCGATGCGCGTGTGAAAGTTGTGCCAGATATCTATCCATGCCACGTAATCGAGCCGTGATGGACGCCGCAGTACCGCCATCTGCGCGAAACCCTCGGTGCGTGCACCAGAACGCGGCGGATACTTGAGATTGCGCAGGGGCTGCGATTCAGTAACCAGATATGCAGCCATACTGCCCGCATGAGCCGCGACCACTGCATCGATCGGTTGGCGCAAATGTGTCACTGCGCTGTCGATCCAGAGTTGCAGCACCGCGTCGAACGGCGGTTTCATGCACAACTGCCGCAAGCCAGCCGCGGGCTTCACCGCTTCGTCTTGCAAGTTGAGCCGCGCTCCCCGAACGCCGACGTCCTTCAACTTCGCCGTCAGCTCGCTGCGCAAACGCTGTGCGAATGTTTCCGCTTCGGTCGCCGCATCGCGCCACAGCAGGTAGATCACTTTTTCCATGAATGCACCTCAAGGCATGTAGGCGCCACCGTTGGCGTCAAGCGCCGCCCCGGTGACCGCACTGGCGTAATCCGATACAAGGAACAGCGCGGCGCGCGCGCACTCGTCGTCGGTTGGGATACGACCGAGCGGGATATCCGCCGCGATCTGCGCCTTGAGCTGCTCTTCCGACACCTTGAGTTGGCTGGCCTGCCACTGCACGTAGCCTTGTACTGGCGCGCCCCACATCCAGCCCATATGCACGGTGTTGACGCGGATATTGTCGGGACCCAGTTCCTTCGCCAGATATTTCACGGAGGTCGCCAGCGCCGCTTTCGACGCGGCATAACCGGCCTCGCCGAGCGGCGGGACTTTGCGCACCGCCATAGTGTTGATCATGACGATGGCGCCGCTGCGCTGGGCCTTCATCTGCGGAATTACTGCCTGTGTCAGCTTGAGTGTGCCGAGCAGATTGGTATCGATGGTCTCATGCCATTTATCGAGATCAGCAGTGGATGCGTAATCCATATCGCCATGGAAAAACGCACTGTTCACCAGCGCGTCGATGCGGCCAAAGCTCTTCTTCGCGGCCTCAGCGAGACGCTCGCACTGGGCGCGATCAGTAATGTCAGTGACGCATTTAACGACAATGCACTTGGGCGCGACTTCACGGATCCGCTTTTCAGCATCGTCCAGCTTTTCAACCGAGCGCGCGGCGACGACGACGCCCTTCGCCCCTTCACGCGCCGCTTCAACCGCGAGCTTGACGCCGAGACCCGGGCCAATGCCCGAGATGATGACGATCTTGTCTTTCAATAGCATGGTTTCTCTTCTCCGGCAATCATTGATCTTTTGGCTCTTTGAATTTGCGTGACGGCTCGATGTAGCGCGCGCGATATTCCGCGAAATCGCGCTTGATCTGCGCCTCGCTGAGTCCGAATGTTTCCAGCCGGTAGTCGTGCGCAGCGCGCGTATCGCGCCGGTTATCTGCGGTCCAGTCCTGCATCGCGCGTTCTGCCTGGGCCGTCAACGGCAGGCCGGCGAACGCGTAAATATCGCGCACGACTTCAAATGGACGCTTCACGGTGTCGACGAAATTGACATCAAAAAACGAAGCGGGTTGCCGGCCGCGCACTGTCATCGTGTGCTTGAGCGCGCGCGCCATCAGCTCGCTCCACTCGTGGCCGGCAGCGGCCGGAGCGGCATCATTGCTGTAGATGCACCACAGCGTGTGTATAAAGCTTGCAATCGACGGTATGGTTTCGAGCGGATCGCGATGCGTCTGGATCACTCGCACACCGGGGAATACTTCCAGCAGCAACTCCATACGCAGCAGATGATGCGGTGTCTTCAGCACCCAACGCTCGGCAACGATGCCGCGCTGGCGCTTCTGCCACTGCAGAAACTTCAGCATGCGCTTGAGGTAGGCGTATGCGGGACGCTCATCCACGCGTGCCAGCCAGCCCATGTAACCGGGGATGCAGGCATAGGTGTTCATTGCTGCGATGAAGGAATGCTCCATGAGCATTGCTTCCTCATCAGCCTGATCGGCGTCCATCGGATGGATCGAGAGCAGTTTCGGCATCGCCTCGATCATCACCTTCACTTCGGCGCGAGCCTGCGCGATGCGCTGCTCGGGTGCGCGCAAATCCTCACCTGCGAACGGCACCGGATAACGCGACTCCCACCACGGCATCGAATAGAACTGCGGGTCGCAGGACAGCAAGCGTTGCAACAGGGTCGTGCCGGTGCGCGGCAGACCGACGATCACCAGCGGCGGCGCCAAGGTTTCGTTTTCGATTTCGGGGTGGCGCATATACCAATTCTCGATGCCGAGCCGATTGGTCAGCAATTCAATCACCTTCTGGTACAGCAGTTGCCGCCCTAACGGTGACAGTTTCGCCTCGTCTTCCAGCGAGCGGCAGAACACCGCCAAGCCCTTACGGAAACTCGGATCGCCGAAATCGGTGAGGCCACCAGTTTTTCCCGAGGCTTCGGCGAGAAGTGCAGCGGGTTCGAATCGAATGGGATCTGCGCTCATCGGGAGATCACCCTGGAAATGTCTGTGAACGGCACTACGCGTGTCGTCGGATGAACGTGCTCGGTCGCTTCGACCCAGCGGAAGCACAGCGTTCCCTGACGGTGTCCAGCCGTTTCCAACCAGTTCGGCACGCCCGGATCGCGATGCGCAAGTACGAGCGTGACGCCACCGTTGGCATCCGTCTGCGCCGAATGCTTGTTGATGCAGATGCGGTGATAGCGGTAATCCAGCGACTCCATCCACCAGTTATTGACTTGCAGGTTCCAGAAACGGCATTGCGGAATGCGATCGAGATGCACCACCAGCGCCTGATCGTCGGCGAGTTCCCAATACGAGTGGTAGTAGTAGATATTTGGATCGCCACCGGATGCTTGGCACAACGCCTGATCGGCTGGCGGCAACTGATTAGCCTTTGGCAGATAGCTCTGCGCCCAGTCCGCGAACACACGCGAAGTTCCTTCGACAAAAGCCGCTGTGCGCATCAGGCTCTGATGCAGCTGCGCCGGGTCCAGCGGTTCCGGCTTCGCTTTCGTATCGAGGCGCTGAATTGCGAGCTGCGCAGGCTTTTCCATGCGCCGATCAAGAAACGTCTGCCGCACGATCAGCGCGTTGCTTTCCGGCTCCAGACGCACCCAATTGCCGGGGCGTTGTGTCCGGCTCAGGATTACTTCGAAACTGCCGTCTGCCGCGATGTGGAAATCCTTGGCATCGCCAAAACCGGTCTGCTCCATGCGGCCGTTGCTTTCGTAGCCACCCTTCTGTGTACCGAAGCTCAGATACGACACGGTACCGCGCTGACCGCGGACGATGTAATCATTGCGACCGTCCAGCCGCGCCATCAAATAGAGATTGTCGGGGTTGTCCGCGCCGATCTTGCCGGTTTCATGCGAAGGTGCGAAGAAGCCGGGAAACTGCGGATCTGCGTATTCGAGGTGCATCTCCAGCCCGATACGCAGCAGCCGCGTCAGATAACGCCAACCTTCGGCACGATTGAATGCATCGGCAGGTGCTTCGGGTCTGAGAATTTGCCGGCCCGCACGTTTAAGCGCGTCGCAGAACTCATCCCAGGTTTCACCCGACACGACCTTACCGTGCAGGTCCTGCTTTGCAGAGGACTCCGCCATCCGATATCTCCTCCTGTGAATACGGGCGTACCTTAGGTGAACTAGGCTATGCGGCCGGCGAACGCAACGCTTACCCCGTTTATAGTAAGCCGCAAACGCGGCAAACCGCTTTCATGTGCGTGATGACTTTTATTTCAACATAACCGATTCGGAGGAAGTATCGTGGGTAACAAGACTATCGAACAGCGCGTGCAGGCGCTGGAGGACATCGAAGCGATTCGCCAACTGAAAGCGCGCTATCTGTTTTGCTGCGATTGCAAAGACCCGAAAGGCGCGCGCTCCTGCTTCGTGGATGGTCCGATTCACATTGATTACGGGGTGATCGGCACGTTCGACAACGCTGATGCCGTCATAAAGGTCTTCACCGACCTCGCCTGCCACGATCACATGGTCGAGACTCACCATGGCGTCAATCCGCAGATCGAGGTGATCGATGCCAGCCATGCCAAAGGCACTTGGGAACTGCATTACTTCCTGGTCGATACACGCTCGCGCAACTTAACGCAGCTTGGCGGCTACTACGAGGATGAGTACCGCAAGGTCAACGGCGAGTGGAAAATCAGCCGCACGCGTTTTGTCGTCACATCCACATTGGTCATGAACACTGAAGAAGGTATCGCAAAAATATTGTTTGCGGGGCGCGCGCCGGCCGGCTGAGATTTCGCTTCGCCAGCGGGTGAAAGACCCCAGCCGAGAACCATAATTCATCGCACAAAAAAAGAGGGCGCCTTACGGCGCCCTTAGGAGAAACCAGCGATTAAAATTTAAAATATTAAATACTTAAGCTGCTGATATCGGAGCGGACACGCTGAAAACCCAAAAAGCCGTGTCCACTCCTAACCATCGTTAGCGATGGTATTTGCTAAGGAACGGCCACACTTCATCAGTGTCGATGATGTTGAAAGTGTTAACACCCTTGCCTAAGGAAATGCCTGCTGCGAGCGTGCCGTAGCCGGTACCACAGCTCGGGCTGCCATACCAGCAGTGGCCACCGTTCTGAATCGAACAGAAAGTGACTTCGGTGTTGGACGGGCAACCGGTGTAGGTGATGCAAGTCACATCGCCGTCGTGGGTACCGTCACCAACGCTCTGCGGACGAGTGGCAGGGACCGTATGACTTGAACAGCCGTTGGCGCTTGCGAACTGCGCCATGCTATCCGCGTCGCCTTGATAGGGGACGTAGTAGTCCTTGCCGCCGATGCCGTGCGAGCCGAGGACCGCAACGTTCTTTGCAGGCTTGCAAGCGCTCATCGGCGTTGTACGAATGCCGCCTGAACCTTCAAACACCGCGACGAAAATGTCCGATGCTTCGCAGGCCAGCCGGTCAGCCATGAAGGCACCATTCGAGAAGCCCACCGCATAAGTGCGCTTGGTATCGACGTTAACGTGCTGCTGGACCACCGCATAGATCGCCCGGATCAGCGCTACGTCGTCAACACCCTTTCCGCGAACAGCGGCGCCACAGCAATTACCGCCATTCCAACTGTGGTGCAAGCCTTCGGCCATCACCAGAACGTAGCCGTTCTTGTCGGAAAGATCATAGATGCCGTCGCCGTTTCCGTTGTCCAGTTTGCCGCTGACCGTGCCGGTCTTGGTGCCGTTGACACAGAACATATCGACGGTTTCATCGAGGCCCGGAAGGCAGACGATCAGGGGGGTCGGATTGAGCTTGTTGTAGCCCTTGGGCACATGAACCCGGTATTCGCGGGGGCCATTCTTTTGGTCGTCCTGTCCCGGAACGCCCGAAATACCGATGAAATCGCCCGAAGTAGACGGGTAATCACCCGCCGTCCAAGCACCGGCCGGTGGATCAATATCTTTGCTCTTGGCGGCGAACGCCGACAAGGCGACACAGCCAAGACCTATGCCCAAAGTAACTGCCGTTAATGTCTTACGTGTAAACATCAGTTTCTCCTCCAACTCGTTTCATTAGTTATCGACCGCATACCATTGCGGATATCACCACTACTACCAATCCCGGCAATCTGCCGAGCAATTCAGGTCGTTGGGGATATTGCGGGCCACCGTCTCAATAAGACGGTACTTAACTCGGACGGTTAATTCGCAAATAGACAACAGAATCTCCCCCACCGCTGCCACTTACGTGGCTTTTTTATATGCGTTGCACGATCGCTTATTTCGATCATACAACTCTAAAATATTTGTCTTACTGTACCAGATGAAAACCGACTGTCAAGAAGCTGACGGTAGTAAATTTCACTCATATACGTGCTATCGCATTCGCTACGAAACAGCGCGCGTCGCCATCGTGAAGTTTCGTTTTCATCGATTGGCGAAACGTATGATCCAGAAAACTCGGAATAACTCATATAAAAAGGGGGGCGCCCTTAGGGCGCCCCGGTTTTTATAAGAAAAAAATTAACAACTAGCTGCTAGTGCTCGAGTAAAGAGTGGGCAACTAATACTTATGTCTAATGTCCACTCCAGCTCAGTGTTACCGATGGTACTTGCTGAAAAACGGCCACACTTCATTGGTGTCGATGATGTTGGTGGTGTTAACACCTTGGCCCAAAGCAATATTCGCCGCCCGAGTGCCAAAGCCCGTACCGGCGCTCGGACTACCGTACCAAGCATGGCCGCCGTTCTGAATCGAGCAGAAAGTGACCTCGGTGTTAGACGGACAACCGGTGTAGGTGACGCAAGTCACATCGCCGTCGTGGGTGCCGTCGCCAACGCTCTGGGGGCGCGTGGCGGGGACCGTATGACTTGAACAGCCGTTGGCACTTGCGAACTGCACCATGCTATCCGCATCGCCCTGGTAGGGAACAAACTTGTCCTTGCCGCCGATGCCGTGCGTGCCGAGAACCGCAACGTTCTTTGCAGGCTTGCAAGCGCTCATTGGCGTCGTCCGGATGCCGCCTGAACCTTCAAACACCGCGACGAAAATATCCGAGACCTCGCAGGCCAGCCGGTCCGCCATGAAGGCCCCATTCGAGAAACCCACCGCATAGGTGCGCTTGGTATCGACGTTGACGTGCTGCTGGACCACCGCATAAATCGCCTTGATCAGCGCAACATCGTCAACACCTTGGCTAGAAGCGGTGCCGCAGCAGTCGCCTCCGTTCCAGCTGTGATTCAAACCTTCGGCCATCACCAGAACGTAGCCGTTAGGATCGGATAGATCATAGATACCAGGGCCGTTTCCGTTGTCCGACTTATTGGTAACCGTGCCGGTCTTGGTGCCGTTGACGCAGAACATGTCCACGGTTTCGCCAAGACCCGGAAGGCAAACCACCACGGGTGTCGGATTGAGCTTGTTGTAGCCCTTGGGCACATGAACCCGGTATTCGCGGGGGCCGTTCTTTTTGTCGTTCTGGCCCGGAACGCCTGAAATACCGATGAAATCGCCTGACGTGGACGGATAATCACCCGCCGTCCAAGCACCGGCCGGTGGATCAATATCTTTGCTCTTGGCGGCGACCGCCGACAAGGCGACGCAGCCAAGACCTATACCCAAAGTAACTGCCGTTAATATCTTGCGTGTAAACATTAGCTTCTCCTCCAACTCGTTTCGTTGTTATAGACCCGCATACCATTGCGGATTCGCCACTACTACCAATCCCAGCAATCTGCCGAGCAATTCAGGTCCTTGGGGATATTGCGAACCGCCGTTCCAACAGGACGGTACTTAACTCGGATGATTAGTTCGCAAATAGACACAGAATCTCCCCTCGCCGATGCCACTACGTGTGTTGCGTGGCTTTTTATATATGCCGCACCATCGTTTGCTTCGATCAAAATTTTTGTACGATCAGTACAATTTTATTAACTATCCCGTAATATACCAGTTGCAGATCCCCTGTCAAGAATCCGTCGGTAGTCAATTCCATCGACTGCCCCGCCCTGTCTTCTTCGCGGCAGTCTTGGAAGGGAACGGCGTGCCATGGATGGAAGCCATTTCCGCAAAAGGGTAAAGTTCAATTGTCTACACAAACCTGAACGGGAGCTGCGCATTGGTCCCACGATCCTTCATCGTTCCTTATCCGCATGAGAAATAAAGCTTGGAACGGCACGCTGCCAAAATCCGATTCCGACGCACGGCAGCGACTTTATAGAGCTACGGAACAACTCGTGAAGCGACACGGGGTCGGTGCGCTCAACGTCAGCAATATTGCCCGTGAGGTCGGCATCACGCGGCAGACTTTTTACCGTTACTTCGATAACGTCGAAATGCTTTGTCACAGCGCGATCAACTCAGTAGGCGATGGCATCATTTTCCGAGTTTCCCGACACCTCCAGAAGTACAAAACACCCGCCGAACGTGCAGTGGAATCGTTGATATTCATGTATCAAGAAATTCCCAAGGACCGCCTGCTCGTTGAAATTTTCTTTGGCGTCACCCCGCCCAAGCAAGTCGTAGATATCGTCTTTTCCCCCGCGTCGCTGAAAAGCGCGGCTGAGGACGCGGCACAAATTCTATTCGTCGACAAGCGCGAGGGGGTCAGCTCGGAACATCTCCGCGAAATCACGGAGCTGATGGTCAGACTGCTGTGGTCGTTGCTTACTATTCCGAATCCACAATTCAAGGACGAAAACTATCTCAGAGCCCTTCTGAAAACATGGGTTGGGATTCCTGTCCAGGTATTGTTTGGCGACAGATAGGTGTTCGCCCGCCTTATGCGCAGGCCCGAGGTTTTTGCGTGCCCATCTATGGACCCCGACGGGGAAACGCGATGTTTGTCACAAAGGGGCGCAGACCCGGACTTCCAAGGTTGATAAACGATCGTTAGACTTGGGTGGTTCGCTTCGCGAAGAAAGAAGATCATCCGTCGATGAGTGGGCACCCTGGAATTGCGTTTGGCCACGACGGCGACAACAGCGTTTCAGTGGCGCGTAGCGGGGAGAATGCAGCGTCCGGAATGAATTGTTCTGCGCATTTACAAGAGCTCGCCTTGCTCGATTTGGGCAAGCGCGCGGCGAGCGGAACTTTCTTCTATCTAGTGCTGTGGCTCGCGATCAGTTTAGTCAGCGGCCTGCATCATCAGCATCTGCAATTCATGCTGATCAATGTCGGCCTGTTTCTCGTTGTCGCAATAGTGCGCGCGGGAATCATCCATCGATTGCCCCTGCTGTTGCGGGCCCGCTTCAAAGTTGCACGTGGGTGTCTGATCGGCGTCCTGCTGTTCAATGGTCTCCATTGGGGCGTGCTCACTGCAATCAGTATCCACGTCAAGGAACTGAAGGTTAATGAGCTGGCAATGCTGGCTTCGGCTTGCGGCATCGCCGGAGCCGGGGCCGGCTCGCTAGCGATCAACCCCCTTCTGCGCTACCTGTTTCCCGCCGCGGTGCTATTCCCCGCGACCGTTGGGCTGATGCTGGATTTCAATGTCGATCATGCGCTGATCTCGGTGCTGAGCTGTATCTACGTGATCTACGTCAGCACCGCTTCACGGGCTGTACACAACGATTACTGGAACGCACTGACCAACCGGTTGCTGCTAGAGGAACGCGCCCGCGAGCTCGAGCAACTGAGCATCACCGACGCGCTCACCAAATTGCACAACCGCCTATTCTTCGACGTGCGTTTCGACACGGAATGGAAGCGCGCCTGCGGCCAGCGTCAGTCAATCGCGATCCTGCTGATCGATCTTGACCACTTCAAACGCATCAATGATTCCTACGGACACGCGTTCGGCGATCTGTGCCTGCAGAACATCGCCCGCGTCGCGCAAGAGGAGATACAACGCACCGGCGACATTATCGCGCGTTACGGCGGCGAGGAATTCATCGTCATGCTCAGCAATACGGACGGCACCGGTGCACTTTCCATCGCTCAGCGCACACTCGAAGCGGTGCGCGGAATCAAGCTGTTTCATCACGAGCAGCGGATAGCGGTGACATGCAGTATCGGCGTGGCAGCAATCGTCCCCACCACACCGGATCAGGGCTATCGGTTGATCAACAACGCCGATGAGGCGCTTTACGAAGCCAAGCGACAAGGACGTGACCGGCTGTCGCTATTCAGAAAGGACGAGCCGATCGTACTCAAGAGCGTGAAAAAATCTGACGCGGTCCCATAACAAAGGTGATGCTCAGGCCTTCGCAATAATGGGCTTCTTGCCAGCAGCGCGCTCCTTCGCCATCGTCAGCGCAGCATCCTCAATCATGTCTTCTTGTCCGCCGACCATCTTACGGCGACCGAGCTCGAGCAGGATTTCACGCGCGGAAATGCCATAGCGCTTTTCGGCACGCTGCGCGAACAACAGGAACGATGAGTACACACCGGCGTAGCCGAGCGTCAGCGCGTTACGGTCGATACGAATCGGAAAATCGAGGATCGGCTGGATCAGATCTTCGGCGACATCTGAGATCTTGAACACGTCGACACCTGTCTCGATGCCCATACGGTTACAGACCGCGACAAATACTTCCGTAGGTGTATTGCCGGCACCGGCGCCGAGGCCGCCGCACGCGCCGTCAATGCGTCGTGCGCCAGCGGCGACGGCCGCGATCGAGTTGGCAACGCCCATCGACATGTTGTGATGACCATGGAAGCCGAGTTCGGTCTCTGGCTTGAGTTTTTCGCGCAGCAAGCTGATGCGTGCAGTGACATCGTCGGGGAGCATGTAGCCGGCGGAATCGGTGCAGTAAAGACAGTTGGCGCCGTAGGACTCCATCAGCTTGGCCTGCTCGACGAGCTGCGCCGGCTCGATCATGTGCGCCATCATCAGGAAGCCAACCGTGTCGAGACCCATCTTGCGACCGAGCGCGATGTGCTGTTCGGAGACATCGGCCTCGGTGCAATGCGTGGCCACGCGAATCGTGGTCACGCCGCAGTCCGCCGCCATCTTCAGATGATCGACAGTGCCGATACCTGGCAGCAGCAGTGCAGACACTTTGCTTTTCTTCAGCAGCGGAATCACTGCGCGCAGGTATTCCTCATCGCTCGCGGCCGGGAAACCGTAGTTGACGGAGGCGCCGCCCAAGCCGTCGCCATGCGTGATTTCGATCAGCGGCACGCCGGCTTCGTCCATGCCCTTGGCGATCGACTTCATCTGTGCAATCGAAATCTGATGGCGCTTCGGGTGCATACCGTCGCGCAGCGACATGTCATGCACTGTGACCTTGATGCCTTTGAGATTCATGTTCAGTAGTCTCTACTAAGCTGCGACGGATTTCAGCGTCAGCCGGCCTGACAACATTTCTTCGGCGAACATTTCAGCCGTGCGCGTCGCCGCCGCAGTCATGATGTCGAGGTTGCCCGCGTACTTCGGCAGATAGTCGCCGAGGCCTTCGACTTCCATATAGGTTGTCACGCGATCGCCATCGAACACGGGGCCGTTGACGAGGCGATAGCCCGGCACGTACTTCTGCACTTCCTTGAGCATGTCGTGCACTGACTCTTCGATCAGCGCCTGCTTCGGCGCATCGTGGGTCAGGCAGTGGATGGTGTCGCGCATGATCAGCGGCGGATCGGCCGGGTTGATGACGATGATGGCCTTGCCTTGATCGGCACCGCCGATCTTCGCCACCGCGCCCGCGGTCGTGCGTGTGAACTCGTCGATATTCTTGCGCGTGCCGGGACCGACCGAGCGCGACGACACCGTCGCAACGATTTCTGCGTATTTCACCTTCTGCACACGCGACACCGCATAAACCATCGGGATCGTCGCCTGCCCACCGCAGGTCACCATGTTGACGTTCATCTCGCGCTTGCCGGCGTGATCTTTGAGATTGATCGGCGGCACGCAGTAAGGACCGATCGCGGCCGGTGTGAGATCGATCATCATCACGCCGAGTGCGTTGAGCTTGTCGGAGTTGTCCTTGTGCACGTATGCGGAGGTCGCGTCGAATGCGATCCGGATATCGTCCTCTTTCACGAATGGCAGCAGACCATCCACACCCTTGTCGGTGGTCTTCAGACCCATATCGCGCGCACGCGCGAGGCCTTCACTGGCCGCCTCGATGCCAACCATCCATACCGGTTCCAGCAACTCGCTGCGCTTGAGCTTGTACAGCAGATCGGTACCGATGTTGCCCGATCCAATCATCGCGCATCTGATTTTTTTTGCCATCGAAAGATTCCTACGCTTCAAATGAGACGGTGGCCTGCCCGACCCCGCCCAGATCCAGGCGGAAACGGTCACCGATGCGAGCATCGACGAGCGGCGTCACCGATCCGGAGAGAATGATTTCACCTTTTAGAAAAGGAATGCCGAACTGGCCCAACGTATTGGCAAGCCAGGCGACCGCCGTCGCCGGATGGCCTTGCACGGCCGAACCCACGCCGCTGCCACACAGCTCTTCGTTGCGATACAGGTTCACTTTCACGTTGGCGAGATCGATCTTGCCCGGCGCGAACGTCGGCATGCCGAGCAGGAACACGCCGCTGGACGCGTTGTCGGCAATTGTGTCCTGAATCTTGATCTTCCAGTTGCGGATACGCGAATCGACAATCTCGAAACATGGCACCACGTAGTCGGTCGCTTCCAGCACCTGCTCTTTGGTCACGCCCGGACCTTTCAGATCATGCTTCAGCACGAACGCGATCTCGCCTTCGGCGCGCGGCTGGATCAACCGGCTTTGCGCGAAACTCACGGTGGCCCCATTGGCGACGCGCATGGTATCGGTAAGAAAACCGAAATCCGGCTGATGCACATTTAGCATGTCCTGCACGGCCTTGCTGGTTACGCCGATCTTCTTGCCGATCACGCGTTCGCCATCGGCCTTGCGGTGTTCGAGAAAGCGCAGCGAAATGCGATAGGCATCCTCGATCGCCAGATCGGGATAACGGTCAGTCAGCGGATCGAGCATGTGGCGCGCGCGCAGCGCCGAAAACAATTCGTCGCCGAGGCGATCCAGGGCCTGTGCTTCGAGGGTCATCGCCGGCTCAACCGTTCTTAAGAAAATCCAGCGTGAGCCGGTTGAACAGTCCGCGATGCTCGATCATTACCCAGTGACCACAGTTCGGCACGGTAACCAGGCGCATGTTGGGAATGCCCTTGGCGAGTTTGAGAATGCCGGTTTCCGGCATGATCAGTTCGTTGATGCCCCAGAAGCCCAGCGTCGGACATTTGATCGCGCCGAGACGCGCCGTGATGTTCGGCACTTTCATCGCGCGCATGACCTGCGGATTCTGCAACTGCATTGCGTGCCAGCGCTCGTTGACCAGTTCATCGTCAACACAGGCCGGATTGACGACAAAAGCGCTGATGAAGAGATCTTTCAGGCGCGCGGGCGTCACCGGCTCGGATGACATGAACACGTCGCGCACTTTCGCCATGCCCGGCATCTTGAAATATTCCGGCTGGTCCTCGACACCGCCCGGCGCCATCACCACCAGCTTCTCGACGCGGCTGGGATTGTCGAGTGCGATCTGCAGCGCGGTGGCACCACCGAGCGAGTTGCCGACCAGCGAATATTTTTCAACGCCGATGTGATCGAGCATCTGCGTAACGCACTGCGCAAACAGAGCGAGGGGATATTCGATGTTGTCAGGCTTATCCGAATAACCGAAACCGAGCAGATCCGGCAGGATCACCCGATAGCCGTTTTCGACAAGGTGCGGAAAATTGCCCTTGAAATTACTGTAACCGAAAGCACCCGAACCGGAGCCGTGCAGAAACACCACGACCGGCCCCTTGCCGTAGTCGAGGTAGTGAACACGGTGCCCGTTGGGCAGTTTCACGTACTGGCCTTCTGGGGCCGGTTTTGCAGTCATGTAGGCTCCTGCCCGCGAATGTGGGCCTGTGTATGCTCACCGTCCGGGCCGGGGCATGCCTCGTCCTTTTGGACGAAAGTAATAACCATACTCTCTGCCTATGATGCTACCAACCCCAGGAAACCTCGATTCCGGCCATGAGCGGTGAAATCAGATTCGATGGACGCGTGGTCCTCGTCACCGGCGGCGCCAAAGGCGTCGGCCGTGGCATCAGCGAGAGCTTTTTGGCCGCCGGCGCGACCGTCGTCGTCTGCGGGCGCCACGCGCCGGAATCGATGCCGGAGGCCGCTGGCCGGCGCGCGGAGTTCGTCGCTGCGGACGTGCGTGACATCGAAGCGATCGAAAGCCTTTTCGCCGGCATCCGTGAACGCCACGGGCGGCTCGACATACTGGTCAACAATGCGGGCGGCGCGCCATTCGCGCTGGCCAACAAGGCATCGCCACGTTTTCATGAGTCGATTATCCGCCTCAATCTGCTGGCACCGCTGAATCTGGCGCAGAAAGCCAACGCGCTGATGCAGGAACAGACCGAAGGCGGCGTTATCGTGTTCGTCGGTAGCGTCAGCGCGCTGCGTCCCTCGCCCGGCACCGCTGCGTATGGCGCGGCCAAGGCCGGCGTTCTCAGCCTGACACAGTCACTCGCGATCGAATGGGCACCGAAAGTACGCGTGGTCGCCGTCAGTCCCGGCATCGTGCATACGGAACAGTCCGATCTGCATTATGGCGACGAGGCGGGGCTCGCCGCCGTCGCCGAAACCATTCCACTTAAACGGCTCGCCAAGCCCAGCGACATCGGCGCCGCCTGCGTTTGGGTCGCGTCACCACTAGCGAACTATATGTCCGGTACTAACCTGACATTGCATGGCGGCGGCGAATGGCCCGCGTTTCTAACAGCAGCCAACACCAATAATCAGGAGAAATCAAAATGAGCGATAAATTAAGTCGCGATGTACAAATATTGATGGACCAGGAGGAAATCCGCCGGCTGAAATACCGCTATTGCCGCTGCATCGATACCGCCAACCAAGCCGAACTGCGCGAGCTGTTCGTTGAGGACGCTAGCGTCTGCTATATCGGCGGTAGCTATCGCTTTGAAGCTCAGGGTCGCGACAAGATCCTCGAAGCGCTGGCCTTCGCCTTTCATTCTGAAGCCGTCGCCGTCCACAACGTGCATCACCCCGAGATCGATATCATCTCGCCAACAGAAGCGACCGGCGTGTGGTACCTGCGAGACTGGTTTTTGAACTTGCGCCACAAAATCGTTACCGACGGTACGGCGCTCTATCGCGACCGCTATGTAAAGCGCGACGGAAAGTGGCTGTTCCAGCACCAAAGCTACGAACGGGTGTTCGAAATCGTCACCGAGGTCAAGGAGACACCGAACATCACCGCCCACTATTTGGGCAAGCATGCAAAACCGCTGCCGCCCGGCATGTAATCAGGAATGGAAAACCACGGTTCTGGCGGCCTGGGAATCAGGCCGCCAGATTTACCTGACAGTAAATTTAACCCAGCTGCGCGACACTATTGAGCACCACACGCACCAGCGTCGTCTGGCGCGTGACGCCAGTCTTGAAAAAGATCGAGCGCAGATGCGTGCGCGCGGTGTTGCGCTTGATGCCGAGTTCCTCAGCGGCCTCGTCGAGTGACAGACCGTTCACGAGCAGCAGCGCCAGGGAAGCTTCCATGCGCGTGAAATCGAACAAGCGGCGCAGGATTTCGTGTGACGCCATAGAGCGGTGTTCGGGATCGCGCAGGAACGCGACCAGGGTTGGCCGCTGCTTCCCCTCCGACCATTCGCCCAGCGGCACCCTGCGTACCAGTAGGCCGAGCTTGGCGCGACCGGACGGACGGGTGATCGACATCGCCTCAATAACCGTCGGACCCGTCTGTATGGAATGCTCGGCAAGCGCCTGCCGGATCAGGTTTTGCAATTCGCGGTGCTCGCGCGCGCTGTCGGCGCGCAGCGTGTTTCCGATCAGGCGAACACCATCTTTCTCGGCAAGAATACTCTTGGCTTCCTCGTTGACCTCCAGAATCACACCTTGCTGATCGAAGGTGATCATGCCGACCAGCATGCGGTTCATGGTGCCGGCAAAAAGCTGGCGCTCGCACTCCATCGATTCGAGGCGGGCATGCAGTTCGATTGCGCGCTTTAAATGCGGCAACAGCACACGGCAGAACCCTTTGTCAGCTTCGGAAAATTGCGGCTGGCCTTCGGAACGGGTCAGGCGCAAACGGCATTCGAGCCCATCGTCGGTGACGATATCCGCGCCAAGCAGATAACGGATGCCGAGCGGACGCATGTATTCCTGGTAGATTGCACTGCGCTGCCACTCTTCATCACCGATGAGTTCCTGAACAGTCACGACATCGTCCGGCGGCAGGCCGACGAATGGATCGACCGCGAAGAAATGGGATTTATACGAGGCCGTACCCTGCTCGGTGACGTTGTCGCCCGTCACCATCATGGTGCCGGGATTGTCGGAGGAAAGCGGGCGGATCAGCATCGTCAGATGCAAACAATTGAGCCGCTCGCGAAGGATCTCGAAAGTCTTCTTCCACGGCGGCGATTCCATCGCCTCCTGGTAGAGGAGTTGCAACAGCGAACTCAGTTCATCGGATGCGATCGGCTCAAACTTGTTCGGCGCAGCCTCGGAAAACGCCGATTGCTGACGCGACGCCAGCCGAACCACGGTGGCTTGATTCTGCATGTTCACTTCTCCTCCACAGCGGCAGGTCACATACGATTCATGACCAACCCAACCCGCGGGCTGTTGACCTGCAATTCCGCAACAGCAGACCCCGCCCCTTTAATGTTCGCCCGGCCAAGCAGGCGCCCCACCACGTTCCCGGCACAGCAGTGAAGCAGACCGGTAGGCTGACGTTATGTCCCACACGTTAAGGTAGCATCGTTCATTCGGACGATGCGTAAATTTCCTGTTATATTTTTTTATTAAAAATCAGTATGTTGCTATTGACAGTCATTGGCCATCCGTCAAGCTGATTGTTTTAATCTACGCTCGGCGGCGAACCCCACATGTCGGGCAGCCCCGGATCGGTCAAAGTAACCAGCCGCCGCAGCAGCGTCCTCAGCGCGGCACTATCGGCATAGCCGAAGCGATCAACGACCTGGGATTCGAAAGCTTTCGCCGCCGCGATCAATCGGAGGGCACAATCACGGCCGGCCGGCGTCAGGCAGTTGCGCGGCTCGCCGCCATCGATCGCGACAGGAGTCAGGAATCCGCGTGCAGCCAGTCCATCGAGCGCGACGCGCAGATCACCTTCCAGGAAAAAGCCGATGTTGGCGCCAAGTTGCTGCGCGCTGAGACCGTTGGTGACCGTGAGCGTCGCCAGTACGAAATGCTGATCGTCACTGATACCGGCTGCCGTGATTGATCCGCGCAAGCGCCGATAGAATTGGAAATGCGCGCGGCCGAGAAGATAGCCGAGAAAATCCTCGCTGAAACTTCCGGAGAGCGCGGGTTCGCGCGGCGCGGCGGTCTGCGGCAGCTTCTGCGTGGCAAATGCATAGCGTCCCCCGTGAAATACCAGCGGCTGCAATTCACTGCGATCGAACTCGACCACTTCGCCGACGAAGATGATGTGATCGCCGCCTTCGTACTGAAACGCCGTACGGCATTGAAAGCGCGCGGCGCAGCCGCGCAACAAAGGTAGATTGCCGGTACCGGCGTCGAGTTCCAATCCAGCGAACTTATCCTCGCCCCGCGAAGCAAAGCGGTTCGACAGCGCGTCCTGATCCGCGGCCAGAATATGCACAGCCCAATGGGAAGCGCCGGTAAACACGGGGAGGCTGCGCGCATTGCGCGCGAGGCTCCAGAGCACCAGCGGCGGATCGAGCGACACGGAGTTGAAGCTGTTCGCGGTAAGTCCCACCGGCTCTCCAGATTCGGACCGCGTCGTTACTACGGTAACGCCCGTGGCAAATGCGCCTAGCGCGCTGCGAAACTCGCGAGGATCGAAACCCGGTTTGGTGGATGCATTCATAGCAGCAGCTTATAACGTGCGTGCCTCGCCGTGAACGTCATCCAAAAGGGTTACCTGATTTGCGCTAAGTATTGCTAGTTTAGGCATATAACTCATTGACCATTTTAGGGATTGGAGAGAGGAAGATGCTTACATTGGAGCAGATTTCGGACCGGATGGAACTCGAGCGCTTGGTCATCGATTACGCCAACGCCATCGACGAACGCGCCTTCGATCACCTCGATCAAGTCTTCACGGCGGAAGCTTATATCGACTATCGCCCGATGGGTGGAATCGATGGTCCGTACCCCAAGGTCAAGGCATGGCTGCCGCAAGCACTCGCCAGCTTCCCGAGCTTCATGCATTTCGTCGGCAATCTCACGTTCGACATCCAAGGCAATGAAGCGACCGGCAAGGTCGCCTGTTTCAATCCAATGGTGATATCGAAGCCCGACGGTGGTACCGAAACCATGTTCTTCGGTCTCTGGTACCTCGACCGCTATCGTCGCACCGCTCAAGGCTGGCGCATCTGCGAGCGCATCGAAAAACCCTGTTACGACTTCAATGTCCCCGAATGGTTGAAGACGGCGGTCGGGTTAAAATAGTTGGTAGCGCGCTCAGCATTTACGGATACTGCGGCTACCGCGCCGCGCCCAGCGCAAACAGTGCATGCGGTCCATGCGTCTTCACGCCGCTTGATTCATCGAAACTTGCAGTGATCATTGCCTGCGCGACTATGCGGGCATGAATCGGACGATAACGGCGCAGCAGGCCGGTGCGATTGACGAGCTTGAGCGCGGCCAGACCAAGCTTTTCGCCGCTGCGATGTTCACTGCGCTCGCCATCGAGAAAGCCCGGCTGGAGAATACGCACATGATGGAACGGGAGACTGGCGATGTCACGCTCCAGCTCACCTTTCATCCGCATATAGAAAAAGCGTGAAGCCGCCGAGGCGCCGGCCGCTGATATCAACACATAGCAGCCGACGCCGTTCCCAGCCGCGCACCGCGCAAACTGATATTGGTAGGTGTAATCGATCTGATACTGACGCGCTTCGCTGCCGGCTTGCCGCACCGTCGTGCCGAGCGCTGAAAACAACACATCGCCGCGAATCGCATCACCGATCTCGTCGAGCCGATCGAAGTCGATGACGAGTTCCTTAAGCTTGGCGTGCTTCAGACCAGTCGGACGCCGTGCGAAAACCCGTACCTCCGAGAAGCGCCTGTCAGTCAGCAACAGCCGAACCAGTTGCGACCCGACCAAGCCGGTGGCGCCAATGACGAGAGCGGTTTTCATAGGGTGCATTATCGCTCAGCGGCGTATTAACACTCGCTTTGACCGCTGCGATGGCGGCCTGATTGAGTGCGAGTAAGGTGGAGATCACGTAACCGCGACTTTCACATCGACGTCCATGCCCAGATAATCATTCTTCGTGCCCACAAAACTGCCGCTCACCGGTATCGCTTGCAGGGCGTCGCGCGCAACCGCAACGCGAATCAGATTGTGCCCGCCGATGAGGCCATTGGTGGGATCGAACTCCACCCATCCCGCTCCGGGCAGGAAAATCTGCGCCCAGGCATGGGTGGCGCCGCCACCAACGAGGCCGGCTTCGGCGCCGATGAGTTTTTCATCGTACAAATAACCTGAGACGAACCTCGCAGCCAGCCCGAGACTGCGTGTCGCCTCCATCATCAATAACGCGAAATCGCGACAGCTGCCACTACCCGCGGCGAGCGTTTCGAGCGGACTCTGCGTGCCCATTTCATCACGCCGCACATACTCGAACTGTTCCTTGATCGCGTGTGTCATTCCACTCAAGGTGTCCAGCGTCAGAACGTCGGCGCCGATAAAGGACTTGGCCCAGAGATCAACCTTGTGCTCCGGATCGGTATAGTGCCGCTCGCGCGTGCGACCGAGATCGGATACGTCGTCGGCGCCGTAGTTAAAGGGCAGGCGGCGCGCATAGTCCTCAATTTCGATCTCGCGCGGCTCGCTGGGAAAGTGCTCGGCACGAAACGAGGAATCGAATATCAGTTCGGACGCTTGCTGCGCGAATGTCACAATGGCAATGGAATTGCCGAACACATCATGGAGCCAGCGCGTCTCTGCGGGCACTGGAGAAATCGTAAGCGTGGTACCGAGAAGTCTCAGATCGTGGCTGTCGCGCGGCCTGCACATCAGTCGATGCTCATTGAAACTCACCGGTCGCGCATAGCGATACGTCGTCTTATGTTCTACCTTGAGGATTGCCATAGCTTCCTGCAGTTACAGGCGCCGACACCGGCGCATACCAGGACGCCCGTCTGCGTCGGACGCTGACAGGTGTGACAGCGCAACCGCCGGTCGGTTCCGGTCGAACCGTAGAATGGATTTTCAGTGCGCTATCGTACACCCGAACTGCGGCCGCTATTGCAATCTCTAGCATTCACCCTAGGGTCTGTTGACAATGATCGGGTCGCCGCGTTGTCGCCAAAAAACTATCGGGTAAGGCGCGACGAGCGCGGTGTACCCGAGGTATATGAGCGAGGAGCAATGCGGCATGGCGGTTTTTTTGGCAGCAACTCGAAGGGTCGGTTCCGGAGAGGGCGCATTGCCGCGTCACTCACTCCTGCTATACCTCACGTTCCTTGCACCGCGCCCTCTCCGGGACCGGCGGCAGCCGCCAGATCATTGTCAACGGACCCTAATACTTGAAAAGCACCTTCACGGAGCCGTCGGCGGCGCCATTGCTGATATAGCCAATCGCGCCCGGCGTGCTATTGACCTTGGCTTTCACATCGCTATCGCTTCCCACTTCCACCGGCGCCTGCGCTCTGCCAGTGAAGATGAGTTTGGACCAGTACGCTGTCAGATCCGCTCCGGTCTTGCCGAGAATGACGGTCTCGAAATTGGTACGTGTATCGCCTTCCTTCTGAAATATCACCGTCACATTCAGACCTGACAGACTGACTTCTCGGCCGAGAAAAATCTTCTTGGCCTCTTCAGCATCGATTGCACTGAATGGAGCGTCTTTAGAGGAGATGATCACACCGGCATTGACATCAAAAGTGGTGACCAGTGCAATCAAACCCAGCAGCGATCTTGGATTCATAGACATGTGTGGATTCCTCCTCGCGCGCGCTCAGAATGAGAACGTCACAGCAGCCAGCAACCGGTTAGCATCCTGCGGATTGGTGACTGGAGGTGTTCCCGGGGCTTGTATCAGCGTGGGGTAGTCCGATGTCGTGTAGTGCGAATCGTAGTGCGTAAAATCGATCTTTAGGGCAACGTTGCTGGTGAGGTCGTAACGCAGGCCGATCCCGTAGTAATAATCCTTCGCGCGCAACAGTGGATTATCAGCAAACGTCGTGATCAGATCGGCGACCGGGATCCCATTAATCGGAGTTCCATTGACGTAAAGAGGCGTGCCTGCAGGGATCGATTGAAGAATCTTGCCAGCGGGCATCCACTGGTTTCGATGACCGAATGTAAGCAATGGCGTAAATCTGCCCCAGCGGTGACCAACGGTGAGATATTCCGATTCTGTGTTGGTTGCAAAACTGGGGGATATGAGATTCAACCCTGCGAACTCGCCGAGGATCATCCAGTTCCAGCGGGTAATCTGGAAGCCAACTGTGTAGTACTGAATCAGATCGTCCTTTGCCTCAAGGTCTCTTGCTGCAGTGTCCAGACCGCTTTGTTTGAGGCTGTCGACGATGATGTTGACCTGGTTGAGGGGATCATTGGCGCTGCCATCACCGGTAATCGAGAGCTTGCTCAAAAAGTATCCCGCTCGCAGGCTCAACCAATCGTTGTACGAGGAATCCAACGTGATCCCGATCATATTGTGATCGCTGATGGTCAGCATCGAGGTACCGGAACTGGGAGCCTGGGTATCTGTGCTTCCGAAGATAACCTGCCAATACAGATACCAATCACCGATTGATTGCTGAGCGCTCGCATTGATGCCGTCGTAGTGGGTGGTCTCTGTGATATACACCGCTTCCGGGGGAACGACCCAAGGATAAGCCTCGCCGACGTAGAAATAGTCGGAGTACTGGTAAAACGGGAATTGCAATCGTCCGGCCTTCAGCGCAAACGTGTCGTTGAAGTGATATGTGAGATAAGCCCACTGAAATTTGGGTTTGAAATCCTCTTGACCCAACGCAAGCACCTGGGCAACGGCACTGATCGAATCGCTCAGCGGCGCCGCCGCCTGCAGCGCGAAATTGGAATTCTGCTGAAAATTTGGATCTGCGCTGTACTGACTACTCGTGCTTTGTAATGGGAACACACGGTCGTTGTTGCTGAATGTGGTTCCCACCACCGTTTGCCCATAACCATGGAAGGTGACATCGGCGCGGGCGATTGGGATTACGAAGGTAAATAATAAATATGCTGCGAACCTGAAATTCCGATTCACCGGTCTCTCCTCCCGACTTTAATTTGGAATTTCACGTGCACCGCTGCTCATTGCGCACGCTGCACATCTACGACACAGCCCATTCAGGGCCGAACACTACCATCGGCTCTAATTAAGGTAAAGAGCTGATCTAATCAGGTCGATGCGGTGTCATCGTAAGAAGCCGGAATCCTGGCTACAGTCCGTTTCGGTGAATGGGCGATTCAACACTGTCGGAGGATGCGCATCATGGTGCAGATGTGATAGCGAGACAGGCCGTAAGCACCGTCCGTCCGCGTCGTATAGTGCGCAATCGATTTGGCTAAGAGAGTCGCATTTCACTGCGTTTGCCCGCGTTCCGAACAGATTGCGACGTTCACCTGCAATCCTTTGCAGGACTGCGAAACGTCTCGGACGCGAGCGCAGTGCGGTTACGGCGATGCACTTCAACGTTGCGAATCTACTAATCCTTTCCTTCCTCCGTCGAACGAATCAGTTCAATCGTGGTGATGATTTCGCCGCCATGACCCATCGGTAGGAAAGTATTGATGCCTATCAGCAAGACTTACCATCCAACCATCGGGCGTTCCTCGTATGATACGGCCCCAATTCTTCCGAACTCTTCGTGATGCAGCTTGCCTTGGCACCGATGGAAGGTCTGGTCGATGAAATCCTGCGCGACGTACTGACGGGCGTGGGAGGTATCGACTGGTGCGTGACCGAGTTCATCCGCGTTAACGATCGTCTGCTTCCGGCATCGTACTTCCATAAGCTGGCGCCGGAACTCCTGAATGGTGCACGCACCCGCGCGGGCACGCCGATGCGCGTGCAGCTGCTCGGCTCCGATCCCAGCTGCCTGGCCGATAACGCAGCCCTTGCCTGTACGCTTGGCGCGCCGGTCATCGATCTCAATTTCGGCTGTCCCGCGAAAACGGTGAACCGCTCGCGTGGCGGCGCTGTGCTGCTGAAGGAGCCGGAGCTGCTGCACACCATTGCCCGTGAAGTGCGCAGAGCAGTGCCGGCAGCAATTCCGGTCACCGCGAAGATGCGCATCGGCTTCGATAGCACAGAGGTCGCTTTGGACTGTGCGCGCGCGTTGGCCGAGGGCGGTGCTGCCCAGATCGTCGTCCATGCCCGAACCAAGGTCGATGGTTACAAGCCGCCGGCATACTGGGAATGGGTGGCGCGAGTACAGGACGTCGTATCCGTACCAGTATTTGCGAACGGCGAAATCTGGAGTGTTGATGACTGGCGTCGCTGCCGCGCAGTCAGCGGTGTAAACGATGTGATGCTCGGCCGTGGCCTGGTATCTCGCCCTGACCTGGCACGACAAATTGCCGCCGCACGCAATGGTCGCCACGTGGCAGCAATGACGTGGGACGACATGCAGCCGCTACTGCGCGATTTCTGGACACAACAGCGGCGCAAGCTGCCCCCGCGCTATGCGCCGGGACGATTGAAACAGTGGCTGAAAGCGCTGTCCCGCAATTATCGGGAAGCAGCCATTCTGTTCGCCGATGTGCGTCAGGAAAGCGATTGCGGAAAGCTCGACGAACTCTTGCACCCAATAAAAAGCGACGCAGCGGGTGCTCTATAGAGCTTTGCTTTCCAATAGAAACTCCATTTGCGGCAGCCGATCGGCGCCGAAGAATGGTTTGTCGTCGATGAACACGAATGGCGATCCCCACACGCCTTTCTTCTCAGCACTCGAGATTTCGTCGCGCAAGCCGTTTTTCGCAGCTTCGGCAGAAAGCCCTGCCTCGACGTCCCGGGCGTCGACACCGACAGATGCGCCGATGGCGGTGATCATGCTCGGGTCCGTGAGTGTGGTGTTCTCTACGAAATAGGCCGCGAAGGCACGTTGCGCGAAGCGCTTGGCCAGCGCCACGTCACTGCTACGCAGGTGGTAGAACAGACGCGCCGGCAGATGCGAAGACACTGGAAATTGGTCGGGCAGCCGGTAGGGCACACCGTAGAAGCGCGCGGAACGCTCGGCGTCAAGCAGCATGTAGCGCTTCTTGGTTTCGATTTCCAGTGGGGGCTGCAGGCCGATCTGCTTAAGGAGCGCCCACAGCAGGATTGGATACCAGCGCACTTCGCGTCCGTGTTTTGCTGCGAGTGCTTCGAGCTGACCGGACAGCAAATAGGCATACGGCGACGCGAAGTCGAAATAGAAATCGATCGGTGCGGGCATGATGGCGACCGGATTCTCAGCGCACGGCGATAGCCGGCGATGGCGGCTGCTGACAGGCGGTGCGGTATTCCGCGACGAGCCGTGCGACGATTTCAGCGACGCTCGGTACATCATGAATCGTGGCGACGCCGTGTCCCGCGGTCCACAGGTCTTTCCATATTTTGGCTTCGGAATCGAGCAGCGAATTCATATCCGGCGCTTTCGGCGGCAGCGTTTCTGGCTTGATGCAGTAGCGATCAAGCGACGGCTGCAACCAGCTGCAGCCGATGCCGGAAAGGCGATCGGAATAAACCAGATCATCGACCGTGCTATCGACAATCATCCGCTTATAGTCGTCACTGGCGTTGGACTCTTTGCTCGCGAGAAATCGCGTGCCCATGTATGCAAGATCAGCACCGAGCGCCTCAGCGGCACGAATCTGGAAGCCGTCGCCGATGGCGCCGCCGAGCACCAGACACCCATTCCAGAATTCACGGATTTCACGCACGAGCGAAAACGTGCTCTGTGTGGAGGTATGCCCGCCGGCACCGGCGCCGATACAGATGAGCCCATCGACGCCCGACTCCGCCGCCTTGCGCGCATGCTTGGCATTGACCACGTCGCAGAACACGAGACCGCCGTAGGCATGCACAGCTTCCACGACTCTGCCAGGATGCCCGAGCGAGGTTAGCACCAGCGGCACCTTGTGCTTGACGACGATTTCGAGATCAGGCGCTAAGCGTTTATTAGTGGGATGTACGACGAGATTAACGCCGAATGGTGCGATGACGGCGTCGGGATTCCCGCTACGATAGTCATCAAGATCCCACTTGATTTCTGTCAGCCAGGCATCGAACTGCGCGGATGGGCGCGCATTAACATGCGGGAATGTGCCCGCGATGCCGGCCCTGCACAGCGCTGTCACCAGCGGCGGAAACGACACCAGAAACATCGGCGAACCGATAACCGGCACGCTGAGCGCACCTCGAAGCAGAGCGGGAACTGGCACTGATGCTCTCCGTACAGCGAATTACTTTTCCTTCCAGCAGCGCGGAAAGTCCGGGAAGAGCAAGCGATCCGGCAAGCGCCCGTCACTCCATCTTCGCTCCACGCCGCAGGAAGAGGGAGCCGTTCAGAACTTGTAATACTCCGGACGACCGGCTGTCCACAGTTCACCCCACAGCTTGCCGCCGCCGTCGACGGTGACGACCTCGCCGGTCATGAAACTGCCGGACGGCCCGCCGATGTACACCGCCGCTTCGGCGATTTCCATCACGCTGCCCGGCCGCTTCATCACGTTGGCGCGCGGAAACTCTTGATGGGCCTCCGGCGGATAGACCTCCAGACCCTCCGTCGCGGTCAGGCCCGGCGCCAGGCAGTTAACGCGAATGCCGAGGGGCGCCCATTCGATGGCAACCGTGCGCGTCACTCCGACGATGCCGGCACGCGCAGCCATCGTATGCGCGACCCCCGGCATGCCGCGCTCGATAACCGCGACGATGTTGACGATCGAGCCCGGCTTCTTGTGCTCGCGCCAGTACTGTGCGGCGCGCTGCATCATGTACCAAGTGCCGTTGAGATTATTGTTGATAACGGCATTCCAGCCTTTCGGCGCGAAATCGATCGCAGCCTGCGGATACTGTCCGCCTGCATTGTTCACGAGCAAGTCCAACCGCCCATATTCGGCGTGCACGCGATCGAACAGCGCGGCGACCTCATCGACCTCACGGATGCTCGACTGTACTGCGAGTATCTTCTTGCCTTTGGCGCGCGCAAATTCAACCACACGCTCAAGCTTTTCCAAGGTACGTCCGCAAATCACGACATTGGCGCCAAGGCGTGCGAATAGCAGCGCCATGCCGCGGCCAAGGCCGCTGCCGCCGCCGGACACCAGCACAGTCTTGCCGGCAAATAGATCCGGGCGATAGACGGTTTCGGCATTCCACAGCTCTTCAGCCAGGGCGTCAGCGGTGTTTGTGATTTCGCTCATATGTATTCAACAAGCTTGTGAATAAAAACTCCCTCATCCCCTACGAGCAGCAACTGCACCGACTCCATCAATCTCTCAGCAACTCTTCCGCTATGATGATTTTGCGGACTTCGGTGGTGCCCGCGCCGATCTCCAACAACTTGATCGCGCGATAGAGGCGGTTGATCTCGGACTCCCAGATGTAGCCGGTACCGCCGTGCACCTGCACCGCTTCGTTAAGCACCAAGTTCATCGTGTTAGCGACGTACATGACGCCGGCCGCCGTGATCTTGTGGATGTCGCCGCGGCCACCGCCTTCCTCGCCCAGCGTGTTCACCGCGCGCAGCGTCTGATAAGTGAACAGGCGCATCGACTCGACCCAGGTATACATGTCGGCGATCTTGCTGCGCACCATCTGGAAGTTAGCGATCGGCTGGCCGAACTGCTTACGCTGCTTGGCGTAATCGATCGACAACTGCAGCGCACGCTCGGCGATGCCAAGGCAGATCGGCGAGATCATCGAGCGCTCGAGATCGAGGCCGCTCATGACCACCTTGACGCCGGCGTTTTCGACGCCCACCAGATTCGCCGCCGGTACCTTGCATTCGTCGAACACGAGCTCGGCGGTCTGACTGCCTCGGAAGCCCATCTTGATCAGCTTCTGCGCAACCTTGAAACCCGGGAAATCTTTTTCGACGATGAATGCGGAAATACCCTTCGCACCCTTCGATTTGTCGGTCTTCGCATAGATCAGCAGCACATCGGCGATGGGGCCGTTGGTGATGAACATCTTGCGGCCGTTAAGAATGTAGAAATCCCCTTCGCGGCGTGCGGTGGTGCTCATCGAGCCGAGCGCGTCGGAGCCGGCGCCCGGTTCAGTGAGGCCGAGCGCGCCAATCTTGCTACCGTTGCACAGACCCGGAAGGTATTTCTTCTTCTGCGCTTCGTTGGCATTGCGCAAAATGTTGTGCAGGCACAGATTTTCGTGCGCGACCCAGGCCAGCGCGAGCGCGTGGTTCCAGCGACCGAACGCCTGAAGCACGAGCCCGCTCGACATCAGATCCATGCCCGAACCGCCGTAAGCTTCCGGTGCGGTGATGCCGAAATAACCGGTCTGACCGATCAGTGGAAATATGTGATCCGGCCACCATTCTTCATCGTCCATGCGCTGCGCAAGGGGATAGGCTTCGTTCTGCGCAAAACGATCGGCCTGATCGAGAATGTTTTGCTCATCGGTCGACAGGCCGGTAAAGGCCTGCATCGCCGAAAGGCCGGATTCGGTATGGTCGTTCATGCGGATGCTCCTTCGCTCGCTCCGTAGGGGTTGTGCGGGTCGGCTGCCGGGCGAAATAGCGGACAGCGACACCTGTTCATCAGTCGGGCTTCAAATTTGTCCATCCGGAGTTGACAGCGGCGTCAGCCCCGCAAATAATGAGTATGACTCACCAAGGATACGAAAGCATCGGGGAGATTGCAACGCGTGTTGTCCTGCAGGCGCTCGATGCGCGGCTCGTTTCAAGTCTATATCGTCTTTTCATCTGGGATATATAAAGGGTTTCCATTTATGTGGTTAGTCCGATGGAAGGCATGCAGCGTTGACGCGGGCGGTCTGTAACCGTCTCAGCAGTGCTCAAAAATAGCTTTCCATTCAAAGCATATAGTGAGTAAAACTCACCATTAATCAGCCCAGCGAGAACGAATATGGCAGACCCTGTTTTGATCGAACGCCGCGGCACGGTGCAGTGGATCACCATCAACCGTCCGGACCGTCGCAACGCCATCAATGAGGAAGTGATCAAGGCGATCAACAACGGCATCGCACAGGCCAACGACGATCGCGAGTGCCGCGCCATCGTGCTGACCGGAGCCGGCGAGCAGGCCTTCTGTGCCGGTGGGGATCTGCAGAAGAACGTCCAGGGCGGTGCTTTCGATGTCGACTTCTCTCGCCCACGCCACTACGTCGTCGATCTGTTCAAGCGCATCCAGGAATGCACGCTGCCGTTGATCGCGCGCGTGAACGGCCACGCCTTGGCCGGGGGCTTCGGCATCGTTTGCGCCTGCGACATGGCGGTCGCTGCCGATGACATCCGCGTTGGCACCACCGAGAGCCGCATCGGCGTCACCCCGATGATGATCCTGCCTCACATGCTGCGTGTGCTGCCACCGCGCAAGCTGCAGGAGATGTGTATCACGGGCGAACAGTTCAGCGCCCGCGAGGCGCTCGAATGGGGCGTCCTCAGCTATGTCGTACCGCGCGCCGAGCTCGACGCGAAAGTCGAATGGCTGCTCGGCCGCATCACCGACAAATCGCCGACCGCCATCCGCATCGGCAAACAGGCGTTCAACGCGATGCGTGACATGTCTCTGCGCGAATCGCTGGAATACGCGCAGGTCATGTTTCCAGTGATGTCGAGCACCGAGGACGCGCGCGAAGGCAAAGCCTCGTTCCAGGAGAAGCGTACACCAACATGGACGGGGCGGTAATACGGCATCAATTCGCTCTCGCGTATACAGAGAGCCAGAGCGAAGCAACAGCTTAAACGTCTTTCTTAGAAGTGAACGGAACCATGACCAATAGCAAGACCAGCAAAAAGAAAGACATCGTTCGCATCGGCTGCGGCGCCGGCTTCTGGGGCGACAGTGCCGAAGGTCCGCGCCAACTCGTCGAATCGGGTCAGATCGATTATCTGATGCTCGACTATCTCGCCGAGATCACGATGTCGCTGCTCGCGAAGAGTCGCGCCAAGGATCCGAATCTCGGCTATGCGACGGATTTTCCTGATGTTGTCGCGCGCCTCGCACCGGAGATCAAAAAGCGAGGTGTCCGCATCATCACCAACGCCGGCGGTGTCAATCCACGCGCGTGCAAGGCGGCGATCGAATCGAAACTGAAAGCGGCCGGCATCGAGCTGAAGATCGGCATCGTGCTCGGCGACGATCTGCTCGGCCGCGCCGATGAGCTACGTGCGCAAGGCATTCATGAAATGTTCAATGGCGGCGAATTTCCCACCGCGCCGTGGAGTATCAACGCTTATCTTGGCGCCTTCCCGATCGCTACCGCGCTCGACGCGGGCGCCGATATCGTGGTCGCCGGCCGCTGCGTCGATAGTGCATTGGCGCTGGCGCCCTTGATCCACGAATTCGGCTGGAAGCCGAGCGACTACGACAAACTTTCCGCAGGCAGCCTGGCCGGTCATATCATCGAATGCGGCACACAGGGCACGGGCGGCATCATCACCGACTGGGAAGATGTCGTCGATGACTGGGATCGCATGGGCTTTCCGATCGCCGAGTGCCGCGCCGACGGCCATTTCGTCGTCACCAAACCCACTGGCAGCGGCGGCCGCATCTCTCCGGAAACCGTGGCTGAACAGATCGTTTACGAAATCGGCGATCCGGGTGCCTATCTGCTGCCGGATGTGAGCTGTGATTTCCGCAATATCGAGCTCAAGCAGGTTGGTCCTGACCGGGTCGAAGTGAGTGGCGCCGCGGGCCGCGCGCCGACGGATTCGTACAAGGTTTCGCTGACCTACCAGGACGGCTTCCGCGCCGGCGGCACCATGATGCTCGGCGGCTTCGACGCCGCGCGCAAGGCACAGCGTGTCGCCGAGGCCGTTCTCAAGCGCACGCGCCGCTTGTTCACGGAACGCAAGCTCGGTGACTACCTGCGCACCGATATCGAAGTGCTGGGCGCCGATTCGAATTACGGGGTCGATCCGCAGGATTCGAATGCACGTGAAGTAATTCTCAAACTCGCCGTGCATCATGACAACAAAGCTGCCCTGGAGCTGTTTTCGCGCGAAGTGATTCCCGCGGCGACGGCCATGGCGCAGGGCATCACCGGCTTTGCGGGAGGGCGCCCGACGCCAACACCGCTGGTGCGACTGTTCTCATTTCTCCTCAAAAAGAGCGCCGTGAGCATCGACGTCGAAGTCGAAGGCCAGAAGATTCCGTTCACGGAAACCGTCCCCTCGCCCGCATTTGCCGCCACGGCCAGCGCAACAGCTACTGCGGCAGATCCCGCACTGCCGGGCGGTGCAACCGTACTGCTTCCGTTAATCGCAATCGCTTACGGTCGCAGCGGCGACAAAGGCGACGCCGCAAATATCGGCGTGCTAGCGCGCCGCGCCGAATTCGTACCGCTGCTGCGCGCGCAGCTTACCGCCGAAGCCGTGAAGAAATACTTCGCGCACTTCGTCGAGGGCAAGGCAGAGCGCTTCGAGATTCCCGGTCTCAAGGGCTTCAATTTCCTGCTGCAAAACGCGCTCGGCGGCGGCGGCATGGCCTCGCTGCGCCACGATCCGCAGGGAAAGATGCTCGCGCAGCTGTTGATGAGCTTCCCTGTGCAAGTGCCGAAGGAGTGGGTCGACAAGGGACTGGTGAAATCACTGACATCGGCCAAGGCGCGCTCGTGAGTTCAGTCGCAGAAAAGCGGGGCTCGCGTTTGCCGCGCGAGCAGCGCATCAGCGAGATTCTGCATACCGCGCGCGATGTGTTCTGCGAGCGCGGCTACGAGAACACCGCTGTGTCCGAAATCGCGGCACGGCTGGGCGTAGTCGAAGGCACGATCTACAAATACTTTGACAGTAAGCGCGAGCTGCTGCTGACTGTACTCGCCAACTGGTACGACGAGCTGTTCGGTGATTTCTCGCGCGAGCTGGCCGGCATCGCCGGCGCGCGCCAGCGCTTCCGCTACGCCGTGTGGCGCCACCTGCGCACGATTCACGATTATCCGCAGCTGTGCCGGCTGATCTTCAGCGAGGTGCGCTCGCAACCCGACTATCGCGAATCGGAACTGCATGGCATGAACCGACGCTACGCATCGCTGCTGGTCAACGTAGTGCAGGACGGCATCCGCAGTGGCGAATTCCGTCGTGGCGTGTCACTGCAGTTGATCCGCGACATGGTATTCGGCGGCGTCGAGCATCATGCGTGGAGTTACCTCTACGGTCACGGCGAACTTGATGTCGAACAGCTCGCTGACCAAATCACCAGCGCGTTGTGCGACGGCATTCTCAATCGCCGCACGACTGACAACCTTTCGCAACATACCAAACGACTGTCCGCCATCGCGGACCGCCTCGAACAAACACTCGATGGACGCAAGAGGAGCCGCAAAGCCTCATGAGCAAGCAAATCAATTCTCTGGCCGCCGTGCGCGAGCGCGTACATAAGTGGCCGTTCAAGGCCGTGCTGGTCGCGAATCGCGGTGAAATCGCAGTGCGCGTATTGCGCACGGTGCAGGCGCTGGGCCTGAAAGGCATCGTCGTCTATCACGCCGCCGATCGCGGCGCGCCGGCGGTGCGCATGGCGGATCAGGCGATCGAGATCACCGGCGCCACACCGGTCGCCGCGTATCTTGACGCCAAGCAGATTCTCGCCGCCGCTAAGAGTAGCGGTGCCGGCGCGATCCATCCCGGCTACGGATTCCTATCCGAGAACCGCACGTTCGCACAGGCGGTCGAGGACGCGGGCCTGGTTTTCATCGGTCCAAAGCCCGAGCAGATCGAATTGATGGGCGACAAGGTGCGCGCACGCAATTTCGTGGAGAAAGCTGGGTTCCCGGTAGCTCCTTCAGCGATCGAGGATAACGATCCGAAGACCTTTGTCGAACGCGCGCGCGCGGTAGGAACACCGCTGCTGATCAAGCCTTCGGCCGGCGGCGGTGGCAAGGGCATGCGTATCGTTCGCGATCTGAAGATTCTCGATACTGAGATTGAGCGCGCGCGAAGCGAAGGCCAACGTTATTTTGGCGATGGTCGTCTCTACGTCGAGCGTTACATCGAGAATCCGCGCCACATCGAAGTGCAGGTATTGGGTGACAGTCACGGCAACGTCGTGCATGTGTTCGAGCGCGAATGCTCGGTACAGCGTCGGTTCCAGAAAATCGTCGAGGAAACACCTTCGCCCGCACTCGATGCCGCGCAGCGCCAGAAGATCTGCGAAACCGCCGCAGGTATTGCGCGCTCGGCCGGCTATCGCAATGCCGGCACCGTCGAATTCATCTTTGGCCAGGGCGGTGAGTTCTATTTCCTTGAAATGAACACGCGCTTGCAGGTCGAGCATCCGGTCACCGAGGAAATCACCGGCAAGGATCTGGTGCTGGAGCAATTGCGCGTCGCCGCCGGCGAGAAGCTCGGCTACACGCAAGCCGATGTGAAATCGCAGGGGCATGCGATCGAATTCCGCATCTATGCAGAAGACCCTGGCCGCGGCTACACGCCAACCACGGGGCCAGTGCTGACGCTGCATCCGCCGCAAGGTGAAGGCGTGCGCTGGGACAGCGGCATTGTGCAGGGCCAGGATGTGACCGCCGCGTTCGATCCGATGATCGCCAAGCTCATCGTGCGCGGCAGCGACCGTAATGACGCCATCGCGCGCGCCAATCGGGCGCTCGCGGACACCGTGCTGCTCGGCTGCAAAACCAATACCGCGTTCCTGCGCCGGCTACTCAATCATCCGGCCTTCGTCGAAGGACAAATCCATACGGGCTTTCTCGACGCGCATCCGGAAATTGCGGCCGATCCGACGCTCGGTGAAGGAACGCTGCAAAAGCTGCTGGCAGCTGCGGCGCTGGCCACGCGTCCGATGCGCGATGTCGCCGACTCGGTGCCGGACATGCACGCGGCGATGGGCGCTTGGAGTAATTGAGGCATGTGCTTCGTTTCCACATCACAGCCCAGCTTGCCGACACGATTCCCTCTCCCGCATGCGGGAGAGGGCCAGGGAGAGGGAAAGCCCATGAGCATGGATGCAAAGCATTTGGAATACGCCAAGCAACTGCGCGGCAACCAAACCGAAGCCGAGCACCGGCTCTGGTATCACCTGCGCGGCCATCGCTTTCTCGGTCTGAAATTCAAACGCCAAAAGCCAATCGGCCCTTACATCGTGGATTTTGTATGTATGGAGCATCGCGTCGTCATCGAAGTGGATGGCGGGCAGCACGACGAACGGCAGGTGCAGGATCAACAACGCGATGAATGGTTGGCATCACAAGGGTTTATCACCCTGCGCTTCTGGAACAACGAAGTGCTCGGTGATACGAACGCAGTTCTGCAGCGCATCCATGTGGCCCTCTCCCTAACCCTCTCCCGTACGCGGGAGAGGGAATCAATCAGTACTCCCACGAAGGGTAACTAAGAAATGCATCATGCATTCAAGCTCGGCGAAGCCGAACACAACGTCGAACTTTCGCGCGCCGCGGAAGGCTATCGATTGCATATCGGCGATCTCGTGCTGCCGATCGATTTGCGCAGCGGCGCTGACGGTCGCGCATGGCTCACGCTGAATGGCGAGCACCACGAAATCGTCATCGCCACGCGTGGTGACGATGTGTTCGTGCATATCGACGGAGAAGCGCATCAGCTTCGCTACCAGCATCCGCTTGATCGCCTCGCCGCGCAGTCGGGCGGCGCAGCGTCCGACATCGTGCGCGCACCGATGCCGGGCAGTCTGGTCGCAGCACACGTCAAGGCCGGCGACAAGGTCACGCTCGGACAGGCGCTGCTGGTGATGGAAAGCATGAAGATGGAGACGACGATCGCAGCACCGCGCGACGGCGTCGTGCAAACCGTGCATTTCGCAGTCGCGCAGACTTTCGATCGCGACGCGCTGCTGCTCACCCTCGAACCGGAGGCGAAGTAAAATTGCCATGAAACGCATCGAATCGAAACTGAGCACGGCGTCGCCGGAATTCCAGGCCAACGCGGCGCATAACCGCAAGCTCGCCGCCGATTTCAAAGCGCGCCAGCACCAGGCACGCTACGACCGTCCACAGCGCGACATCGAGCGCCTGAAATCGCAGGACAAAATGTTCGTGCGCGACCGCATCCAGCAGTTGATCGATCCGGGCACGCCATTCCTGGAGTTCTCGTCGCTCGCGGCGAACGACGCCTACGACGGCGAGGTGCCGGGCGCGGGCGTAGTGACCGGCATCGGCATCGTTTCCGGCCGTGAAGTGGTTATCAATGCCGGTGATGCCAGCGTCAAGGGTGGTGCGTGGTATCCACTGTCCGTGAAAAAGACTGTGCGCGCGCTCGATATCGCCATCGAAAACCGTCTGCCGGTCGTACACCTCTGCGACTCCGCGGGTGGCTTCCTGCCTCTGCAGGCGGATCTGTTCGCCGACAAGTATTACGCGGGCCGCATTTTCCGCAATCAATGCATCCTGTCGAAGATGGGCGTGCAACAGGTGTCTGTCGTGCTTGGGCATTGCACGGCCGGCGGCGCGTACGTGCCGGGGTTGTCCGACTACAATGTCATCGTGCGCGGCACTGGCGCGATCTTCCTCGCGGGTCCACCGCTGGTGAAAGCTGCTACGGGTGAAGAAGTGACTGTCGACGAGCTCGGCGGCTGCGACATGCACACCAGTGTATCCGGCACCGCCGACTATCCGGCGTCGAGCGAAGAAGAGGCGATCGCCATCGCGCGCGACATCGTCGCGCAGTTCAAGCGGCCGCAGAAAACGATCATCGAATGGCAGGAACCCGAAGCGCCATACTACGACCCGGGCGAGCTGTACGGCGTGCTGCCGCGCGACATAAGGCAGCAATTCGACATGCACGAAGTCATCGCGCGTCTCGTCGACGGCAGCCGCTTCCACGAGTACCAGCCGAACTACGGCAAAACCCTGATCTGCGGCTATGCGCATGTCTGGGGTTACAAGATCGGCATCCTCGCCAACAACGGCGTACTGTTCAATGACTCCTCACTGAAAGGCGCGCATTTCATCGAACTCTGCAACCAAAATAGGACTCCGATCCTGTTCCTACAGAACATCACGGGGTTCATGGTCGGACGCGAATATGAGCGGCGCGGGATCACCAAGGACGGCGCCAAGATGATCATGGCGGTGTCGTGCTCGGAGGTGCCGAAACTCACTGTGATGTGCCACGGCTCTTTCGGAGCCGGCAACTACGGCATGAGCGGACGCGCATTTGATTCACGCTTCCTGTTCTCGTGGCCGCAGTCGCAGATTTCGGTGATGGGCGCTGAACAGGCTGCGAATACCTTGGCCGACGTCAAAATCCGCCAGCTCGCGAAACAGGGAAAGAAGCTCACGCAGACGGAGATCGATGCCATCCGCGATCCGGTGCTCGGCGATTTCAAGCGCAAGCAGAGCGCGTACTGGTCCACGTCGGAAGTCTGGGACGACGGTATTCTCGATCCCGTCGACACGCGCAACGCGCTTGGCATCTCGCTGTCGGTGGCGCTGAATTCGCCGATCGGTGATCCGCGTTACGGCGTGTTCAGAATGTAAGCCACGTCGTCAGGCGAATTTCCGCGGAGGAAATCATGAGCGAAGAGAAAAGCGTCCTGCTCACCATTGACGATGGCGTTGCCACCGTAACGATGAACCAGCCACGGAAATTCAATTCTCTGGACGGCGCGATGCTGAGCGAGCTGTTCTCCGCCATTCTGGATATATCGGAAAACCCGGCGGCGCGCGTCATGGTTCTGCGCGGCAACGGCGCCGCATTCTGCAGCGGCGGCGATCTGAAATCGATGGCCGACAACCTCGACCGCATTGAAGGTACTGCCGGCTATCTGATCGATACCGCGAATGCCGTCGTGCTGGCGATGCGGCGCTTGGCGGTTCCGGTCATTTGCAGCGTGCATGGCGCCGCAGCCGGCGGTGGCTTCGCGGTGGCGATGGGCGGCGATATGGTTGTCGCAGCGGAATCGGCACGCTTCGTTTTTGCCTACTCGAAGATCGCCGTGTCGCCGGACGCCGGGCTTAGCTACGTACTGACGGAACGGCTCGGCGCGCGGCGTGCGATCGAAGCCTTGCTGCTGCGCACGCAATTCAGCGCCGCCGAAATGCTGGAACTGGGACTGGTCAATCGCGTCGTCGCCGATAATCAGCTCGCGGCCGCCACGCAGGAACTGGCGATGCAGCTGGCGCAGCTTCCGCCGACGATGGCGCGCGAGGTCAAGCGGATTGTCAACGAGCGCGCCGACAACGGATTGGGACATCAAATGTCGCTGGAACGCGCCGCATTCGTGCGCTGCGCCAAGAGTCCGGAATTCGCTGAACGCGTACGCGCATTCATGGAAAAGCGGCGCTGATCCCGCCTTAAAAAGCCTGCATATGCACCGACAATTTCCTTCAACAGGTCCGAAAAATTTTTGAGGAACGCTGCGCGCGCTCCCCTTTGGATACGTATAAATGGACGATATTGGTTTTCCAAACACCCGTGCTAGACTCTTTTTTGTTTATCTGCAAGATGGGGTGTGTTACTACTCCATAGGGCGAACAAAAAAATAACCGTCGGCAGACGGGTGTAGGGGAGAGACATGATGGATGTATGCACGCTTCCGGCTGCTGGACAGCCGTTCGAGACTTTTTCCGGTTCCAAATACACTACGCTGCGATTCGTATTTACGCCGATGCGTCAGCGTTCGATCGTTGGTGGATTAGTCTGCGCCGCCGCAGCGTTGTTACTCACCGCCTGCAGTAATTCCACACAATCGGCAGGTACCTCTCCAACTTCCGGACCCACCTCCGGCGGTGGCGGAGATCAGCCTTCTTCCGTCGCCATCAAGGTGCTGTCGAATCGCGCCGATCTGATTTCCGGCGACGACGCGCTGGTGGAACTGGTGCTGCCCTCCGGCACTGATCTATCCACGGTCAAAACCGATGTGGACGAACGCGACATCTCCTCCAGTTTCGCGCTGCGGGCGAATGGTCATGTGGAAGGGCTGGTCACCGATCTTCTGGAGAATCAGCCCGAAGTGCTCACCGTAAAGCTGGCGGATGGCTCCGGTGCCCACATCACGATCACCAATCATCCAATTGGTGGGCCCGTGTTCGCGGGCGCACAGGTGCAACCGTGGACCTGTGCTGCCGGCGCGATCGATACGAAGTGCAATCAGCCGACCGTCTACAACTACGAATACAAGTCGTCGAAAACCGGAAAATTCGCCGACTACAATCCGGCTAAGCCGCCAGACGATCTGGCGACGACGACGACGGATCAGAACGTCACCGTGCCTTATATCATCCGCGTCGAGGTCGGACACATGGATCGCGGCCAATACCAGATTGCCGTTCTGTTCGATCCAATCAAGGATTGGCAGCCGTGGGCGCCGCAAACCGGCTGGAATGGCAAGGTGATCACCACCGGTGGCTATTCCTGCGGTTCGCATCACGGCGAAGGGCTGCCGCCGACCGTGGTGGTGGACGATCCGCTGTCGCGTGGGTTCGCGGTGATGTCCTCGTCGCTGTTCGACAATAACCAGAACTGCAATATGGTCGTGCAGGCCGAAGCGATCATGATGCTGAAAGAGCATTTCATCGAAACTTACGGCCCCATCCGCTATACGATCGCCACCGGCTGTTCAGGTGGTTCGATCTACCAGCAGCAGAACGCGAACGGCTATCCCGGGCTTTTCGACGGCATCATTCCGCAATGCAGCTTTCCCGATTCGGTCACGACCGCTACCGAAGTGGAAGATTGCGCACTGCTGATGAATTACTGGCAAAACCCGATCGTTACATGGACCACCGAGCAGAAAGTGGCGGTGACCGGCCATCCGAAGCTGACGACCTGCCAAGCATGGATCGCTGCCGGATTTAATGCTGCCGAGAATCCCGAGCTGGTGCCGACTTCGGTCACGCAGAATTGTGGCGTTACTGCCGAGGAAGCTTGGTCGCCGACCAACCCCACCGGTGTGCGCTGCAATCTGATCGATTACATGATCTCAATCGTCGGTACGCGTACGGAAGACGGTTATGCGAAGAATCCGATCAACAACACCGGTGTGCAATACGGCCTCAGCGCGCTGATTGATGGATCGATTTCCCTCGCGCAATTCCTGGATCTCAACGCATCAATCGGTAGCCACAATATTAACTATCAATTCCAGACGCAGCGTTCCGATGCGGATATGGACGTGCTGCCGACTGGCTACCAGGGCGGATTGATCAACGAAGGCAGCCTGATGGCCGGCGTCCCGATCATCGATCTGCGCGGCCACGATACGCTCGATATCCATCTCGATTATCACAGCTGGGAGATGCGCGAACGTCTCAAAAATGCGAACGGCGGATACGCCAACCAGGTCATCTGGCTGAGTCCGAAACTGCTTGCGGGCGAACCGACTTGGCCGTCGGATTCGCTGACCGTGATGGATCAATGGCTGGCCGCCATCGAAGCGGATCATCGCAACGTGCCACTGGCAACCAAAGTCGCCGACGACAAACCCGCGACAGCGGTCGACCGCTGCTATGACAATAAGGGCAAAATCGTCGGCGCGCCGGACAGCCGAGCGTGCAAAATTGCTCCTTATTCGAAAAACCCGCGGATGGTCGCCGGCGAGAGCGTGAGCAATGACAACTATCGCTGTCAGCTCAAACCACTCGACCACAACGATTACCTGCCGGTTACTTTCAGCACAGGAGAATGGGGACTGTTGCAACAGATTTTTCCGGATGGCGTTTGCGACTACAGCAAGCCAGGTATCGGACAGCAGGCAACATTGCCATGGCAGGGTTATGCCAATGGCCCCGGCGGACAGCCCCTCGGCGACGCACCGGTGTCAGTACCACTCGGCTCTTAGACATTGGAGATAGCGATACCGGCGTCGACACGGGTGCAATCTTTCACGCGCTCTTTAATTTTAAGACAGAAACCGCCGTTGCCATCGCTATCTGCATGGAACCACTGCTCCTTACAACTAACGTACCCCAAGTAAGAGTTGGGTACTTTTCTTAAAATCCGGTGCAGACTTTATTGAACATTAATAAAAGAATCTTGGGGAGAGAGGTTAAAGATGCGCCAGATTTATCTCGCCGTTCTCGTATCGCTCGCGTTTGACGGCCCTGTCTTCGCACAAAGCGATATTCAGACACAGCCGGCCACGCCTTCTGTCGAAGACCTCACCAACCACGCGGAGCCGCCGATTCTTGGCATCACCTACAGCCGCGATTTCGCCAATTCGCGCCAAGCGAATGCTGCCACCAAGAGTCCGCTGATGAGCTATTACGGCGGGAAGATCATGCCGACTGTTGTGTCCAAGGCGATTTTCTGGGGCTCGAATTGGGCGAAGTCCAGTTTTGCCGGCGACAAGATCACTGGACTCGATGCTTGGTACGTCGGGCACAACGGCTCGAATTACGCCGCCACATCCAACGAATACACCGGCACCAACGGACGGGTCGGCTCTATCGGTTTTATTCATCAGGGCCACGTGATCGACCCATCAGTAGCGCGAAGTGGAGGTTCGACACAAGTTATCCTCAACGAGGTGTGCAAGCAGATCACCGCCGGTACCATCATTCCCGACATGGCGGGCAATGGCTACTATCCGGTCTATTCGACGGTAAAGCGCGGCAATGCCGGCTACTGTGCCTGGCATAGCGCGGGGACCTGTAGCTACCAGGGACAGAGTGTTCCGGTGCAGTTCGGGTTCTTCTTCAGCCTCGACGGCGATGCCGGCTGTGATCCGCAGGATACGCAAACCAGGCATTCGCAAGGGCTCGCTGCACTCGCAAACGTCAGCGCCCACGAACTGGCAGAAGCGCGCACCGATCCGGCGATTCCGGGCGCCTGGTACGACGCGGCTGGTTCCGAGAACGGCGATAAATGCGCGTGGACCTTCGGCGCTCCCTACGTCACCTTCACCGACGGCAACATCTGGAAGCTGCAGGGCGAATGGTCCAACGCCGCATACACCGCGGGCACTGGCTATCCAAACTCGTCGGGCCAGAAAGGCTGCCTGTCGGGCAACTGATTTCTAGAGCATTTAATGCGTTTTCGGATCACTGCGGGAATTTCCTGTGCAGTCAGGCTCTCGCATTTGCACGCGTGCACATGGGAAGCAAGGAACAGCAAATAAGAGCAAGTCCGGCGGCACCCTTGGACGCATTGCCGCCATCGAGCCAACCCAACACCACCGACTGCATTGAGAGCTCACTGCGAGCGTGTAGCCCCGCCGCAGTCAGTAGAAGTCTTGCAATTCCGCGGCGCGGCGGCGGCAGCGGTTAGCAAAGGCCCGTTCCCGGTAGCGCTACCGCTTGCGATATTCGACGTTTCGGCCAGCGCTTCGCGCCATCGCGCCAGTTTGGCCTCGATCAATGGACTGCTCGCGATCTGCGGCTCTGAGTGCGTTTCGTGATCGCGCGTTTCCCACTCGGCCACCAGCGCCTGAGCCTTGGCGAACGCTTCAGTAAACGATGAGGTATGCGCCAGCGCCCGCTGGAAATACGCGCGCCCGAAGTAAGTGAAATCGGCATCGTCGGCACAGCCGAACGAGGTGCGGTCGGCGCGCGCTGCGGTGATGATCAGTGTGTGATCGTCTTTCAGCGCATCGATGAAGCTGCCGCTGTAGCAGGCGGAAACCACGATCACCTTCCAGCGGATGCCCGACGCTTTAAACATAGCCGCCAAGCCATCCGCCGACAGCGGCCGGAAACTCAGATCCTCCAACTGCACCGACAGCTCCGCATCCTCGGAACCGTGGCTGGTCAGGAACAGGAACAGGATGTCGTCATCGAGATTCATGCGCCGGCCAATCGCCTTCAGCGCCTGTTCGAGATTGGTCGCAGTCGCCATCGGCAGCTCGTCCAAAGTGCCGCGGTTATTGCTGAACATTAGCGTGCGCCGCGCCGCGCCGAAGCGCGTCTCGAACAACTTCGTCGCGTAACGAATCTCTTTGAGGAAAACATCCTGATCGCCATCGGGCGCGAATGCGACGAAGTACAGATTCGGCCGCCCCACCTGACTTGGCGCTACACGCGCCAGCGCGTCGTCCAACAACGCCCGCTGCTGCGAAAACACCTCTTCCGCGATTAGCGGCGGCTGATCTGACTGCGCTTGGCCGGCGGTATCATCGGCCTCACTCCAAAAACGCGACGGTGGGATCAGCAGAGCCGGCAATGCCATGAATCCCACCGCGACTGCGGACGCCAAGACACGTCGGGATACGGACCCACCGGCACCCAGCGCCGACAGAATGCGCATGACGATGCTTACCCACCACACCAGCATCACCGCATACCAGAGCCAGTAGCCGCGATCGTCGTCGCCTGCCCAGTATGGCAGTACGTAGTCGTCGATGAGACTATCGATTGTGCCGGTGACCAGACTCGCCCAAGTCATCAGGATCGCAATCGGCCATAACCAGTATTCCCGCGCGAACACACGGGCGAGCACATAACTGACCAGCAGCGTCAGCAGCAGATCGAGCGCTTCGCTCTCGAACGCCGCTGGCACAAACTGCCGCGGTGCTTCGGCGGCGAAATACGCCTGCGTGAACGCGCACAACACGGACGCCAGCGCGGCAACCCAGAACACGCCGGCGGAAAAGCGCAGGCCAGTAATCGTAGGTCGCAACAGCAGCGACACCCGCAAACCCGCGCGCAGCGTCGCACGCAAGTTGCCCGAAACGGTCACCGGCGCGTTGGCGGACGTGTCTTCCACGTCGGGTATCGGGCGAGCACCCGTTTCGGCGCTGTTGGAATTCGTCATTTCGACAGTATGCCGTCCAACGCTGCGGCGGTCAGCCTATCGATTGATCAACAGATGGAGGTAAAACGAAGAACGCCGGCAACCTCGCGGATGCCGGCGTAGTTTCCGCAAACGGGAATTTCTGAAATTACGACTTTAATACTTGAACAGCACCTTGACCGAGCCATCGACGGCACCATCGTTGACGTAGCCCACCGCGCCCGGCGTGCTGTTGACCTTGGCTTTCACATCACCGTCACCGCTCACTTCCACCGGTGCCTGCGCCCGGCCCGTGAAGATCAGCTTCGACCAGTACGCCGTCAGGTCCGCACCGGTCTTTCCCAGAATCTTGGTTTCAAAGGTGGTGCGAGTCTCACCTTCCTTCTGGTAGACCACCGTCACGCCCTGACCGCCAATGCTGGCTTCGCGGCCCAGAAACATCTTCTTGGCTTCCTCCGCATCCGTCGCCGCGAATGGGGAATCCTTCGCCGCCACGATCGCGCCAGCGTAAGCATTCAAGGCTCCCATCAACGTGATCGCGCCTAACAGGATCTTCTGAGCAATGATCATTGTCGCTGTCCTCCCTTTGGCGCTGATCAGAACGTGAACGTGACGGCCGCTGACAGGCGGTTGGCGTCTTGGGGGTTGGTATAGCCGGCAAAGACAGCGAATGGATAATCGCTTGTGTGGTAATGCGAATCGTAGTGCGTGAAATCGAGCTTCAATGCCACCGTGTTGGTGAGATCGTAGCGCAGCACCACGCCGTAATAGCTATCCTTTCCACGTATATTCGGGCTTTGCGAGATGACGAGAAGCTCCGTATCGAAGGGAACATGCGTATTTGGATCAATCGCGGTGTCAGGAATCGACTTTGTCATTTTGGTCGACATCCATTGATTCTGATGACCGTACGTAACCATCGGCGTGAGTCTGCCGATACGTCGCCCGACGCTGATATAGGCCGATTCCCTGATCGGCAGCAGTGCACTGTCGCCCCTGTAGCCCAAGCCGGAATATTCGCTGAGAATCACCCATCGCGCACGGTTGATCTGGATACCCGCGTTCCAATACATGGCCACGTCGTTTCTAGCGTCGACTCCGCTCGCGCCGTCGTTCAAATTCTGCTGATAGAGCGCATCTACAATGGATTGAATCTGGGATTCGCAGCACAGCGTTATTCGATCCGCGATGAAGGCGCCGTGCAACGTCAGCCAATCGTTATAAGTGGCGTCCAGCGTAAATCCGAGATTATTTTTAGCATCAATATGCAACTCATCCTGCACCCCGGTCAGAGGAGCGGGCTGACCCAGAAAATCCCTATGAACGGAGCCGTAATAAAACTGTGCATATAAATACCAATCACCGATCGATTGCTCGGCGCTTAGATCGAATCCGTCATAGTTCGTGACCTGCGCCAGATACACGGACTGCGGCGGCACGATCCAGGGATAGGCTTCACCGACATACAGGAAGTCCGAGTAGATGTATAAGGGCAACTGCAAGCGGCCGGCCTTGAGCGCGAAAGCGTCGTTGAACTGATACTTGAGGTAGGCCCATTGAAACTTCGGCTGAAAATCGTCGATGCCCAGTGCCAGCACTTGGGCCACCGCGTTGATCGAATCGCTGACAGGGGCCGTGGCCTGGAGGGCAAAATTTGATTCCGGCTGAAAGTTCGGATCCGCGGAGTAAGTGGGTACTCCGAATTGCTGACCGTTGGGAAACTGCCTGTTGTTACTCAGTGTTGTGCCGACGACGGTCTGCCCGTATCCGTGAAACGATACCTCGGCATGAGCGACGGATGTGCTCGCCGTGCAAACAACTGCCAACACCGCGATTCTTAATTTCCGGTTCATTTATTGTCCTCCCCGGTCGCCCTCGACTAGTGGCATTTCCGCGTTTACTGAGCAGCCAGCAAATCGGATCATGACCGAAATTATGGGATTTTCGCCAATATCAGGCGCCATAACTTCTGACTGTGTTCCAAATTGCCAATCCCGGACTGCGCCAGGATGCACCGCGCGGACTTTAATATGTTCACAGCAAACCCGCCTAATCACAAAAGACTATTTTCAGCAATAGGCTCAGAAAAGCCGGGAACGCGCGTCCCATAACCACCGCAAAGAAATTTTGGCTTAATTCCGCGTCCGGCAAACGAAATAAGGGTTCAAGGAAAGGCTGTTTCCGCCGTTATCATAGAAAGACTATTAGTCCAGCTGCGGGAATGGGGAAGCCGAAGCCAATAAGTATCAGTCGGGCCCTGGACTATTTCGTTCATCCTGATCTGCAATCGAATCCGGACAGCTTGCACCGGGTCCGTCTGCTGGTCGCCATCATCCCGCTTTTCAGTCTGGTTTTGCTGACAGCCATTGTCATCCTGATCGTTACGGATGTTCCTCTTTTTTCGCTATTGGTCGGCGGAGGAATTTGCACAGTGGCGTTCTTCGGCTTGATCTGGCTGCTGTTCCGTTTACGCCGGACTGGCAATTATCGGAGCTATAGCGCGGCAGCCACGGCAATTGCGTTCTCCGCCATCGTGCTTGGAGTCATTGTTTCAGGAGGCGCTTCGGTCTCCCCTGTGACACAAGTGATGGTGGTGCCGCCGCTGATGGCCTATTTCTTCGGCGGCGTCCGCTGGGGAAACTACGCGCTTCTGGCGTCGCTTTTCACGATCCTGACTTTTCTGACGCTCGAAATTTCAGGAGTCCGCTTTCCGCAGACCATTGCTTCGGCGAGCGAGTTGAAGATCATCCAGTTTCTGGTCATCTTCGTAGCGGTAACCGCTGTATCCGGCCTGGGCCTGATCTACGAAATCACCTCTGCCATGCTCAAGCGCGAGCGCGATGCGGAACACGCAAAGGTCAACAGCCTCGCCGAAACCGATCCGCTGACCGGTTTGGCCAACCGGCGCAAGTTCGAAGCGGTGCTGACCGAGCGCATCTCCGCATTCGAAAAATCCGTCGCCTCATGCAGTTTCTCGCTGTGCTGCATCGACCTCGATGGCTTCAAGCCAATCAACGACCGCTACGGGCACGACGTCGGCGACGAGGTCTTGCAGGCGGTATCGAGCCGCTTGCGGAACATACTGCGCCACTCCGATGTCGTCGGCCGCCAAGGCGGTGACGAGTTCATGCTGATCGTCGATGCAGTGTCCGATTCCGCCGGTCTGAAAGATATGGCGCAGCGTCTGATTGAATTGATTGCGCGACCGATTTACAGCAGCGCCGGCCCGCTGCACGTCACCGCGAGCCTCGGTTTCGCCATGTTTCCGCGGGACGGCAGCGACATCGAAATGCTGAAACGCGCCGCTGATGCGGCGATGTACGAAGCCAAGCGCGGGCGCACGGGATGGAGCCAGTATCGCGCAGCCGAGCAACAGAATCCGGTCCAGAGCGACATCTGTCCCGTACCCGGCTTACCGCCGGCAACTTCGATTCACTAGGCTTCAAGCACCGATCAGCGACTGTCCGCACACGCGCAGTATCTGTCCGCTGACACCGGCGACACCCGGTGTGGAAAGGAATGTGATCGCTTCGGCGACGTCCTGCGGCTGGCCGCCCTGCGACAGTGAATTCATGCGCCGACCCACTTCGCGGATCAGGAACGGCATCGCCGCCGTCATGCGCGTTTCGATAAAACCGGGCGCCACGCCATTGATGCAGATGCCGCGCTCCGCCAGCCTTGGCGCCTCCGCGCGTACATAACCGATCAGCGCAGCCTTGGTCGCACCGTAGTTGGTCTGGCCAACATTGCCGGCGATGCCACCGATCGAGGACAACACCACGATACGGCCGTCGTCGCGCAGGATTTTCTGCGCATGCAACTGCGCATCAATACGCACGATCGCCGCCAGATTGATTTCGAGAACCAGATTCCAGAAATGCTCGGGCATCTTGGCCATGGTCTTGTCGCGCGTGATGCCGGCGTTATGGACAACGATGTCGACGCCGCCGAACTTCTCCTTGAGGAACTCCACGATCCTGGCCGGCGCGCCGGCATCCGTGATATCCAGAGGCAAGGCCGTGCCGCCGACACTGGCAACGGTTTTCGCCAGCGTTTCCTGATCAGCCGGAATGTCGAGACAGACGACATGGGCCCCTTCGGCAGCAAGTCGCGCCGCCGTCGCCGCACCGATGCCGCGCGCGGCGCCGGTCACCAGTGCGATCTTGCCTTGCAGAACCTGCGAATACGGCACCTTTTTCGGCCAGCGCACGCTGCCCGACACGGTTAAGGACTGACCATCCACATACGCTGAGTGCGGCGCCAGGAAAAAGCGCAACGGGCCTTCGACCCGGGACTCCGCGCCGGGCGACACGTATAGCATGTTGGCAGTCGCCCCACGCTTGCCGATCTCCTTGCCCAGCGACCGCATAAATCCTTCGACGCCACGCCACACTGCCGCCTGGGCAGGATTTTTGGCGTCGTCTGGTACACCGCTCAGAATCAGCACGCGGCCGCAAGACGCCAACCGCGAAACCAGTGGATGGAAAAAATTGTAGAGGGCGGTGAGGTCGATCGGCTCGGCCAGCCCGGTCGCGTCGAATACGAGGCTATGAATGGACTCGCCTTCGCCGAGACCCTGAGCGGATTCGAGCGCTTCAGCGCCCATCGATTTCAAAGCGTCCCTGACCGTTTTCAACGCAAAACCACCGGCCGTACCGGCGGCGACCACGCGTACATTGGACAGTGGTCGCGCCGCATAACCGCCTTCGCCGCGCCGTAGTTCGCGAGGCATTGGCAAACCCACTGCCTTGATTAGCGCACGGGCGGCGGGAAGGCTGGCAAGTTTGATCAGATAATCGCTCATGGTCGTGTTGTCGGGCACCGTATCGAAAGGCAAGATGGGAAGCATACCGATCTGCCGGCTGGTACGAATACCCCAGGGCCTGTGAACAAGCCTCAGCACCAACGGCAAGACCGAGGCGCCATTGTAGGGCCATGAGGCGGGTATTGGGGGAACAAAACGTCTCTGCGCACGCGCAGACGCGGCAGGGAAGAAAGCTAGGGCCTGCGTCCTAAGAGAACACCTTTTTCGGATCTATGCGGACGTTCACGGTTTCCGGCGGCAGCAGCTCGGATACCGAAAACTCGGCCCGAGTTGTATCTCTTGGTACGGGTTCCGGCAACACATCGCCGCGGCCATTGGTCAGACTGACGACCTGGGGCGTATGCGCCTGCTCGCCACGATGCGTGACGATTGCCAGTTCGCCGTTGGTCAGGCGCACATAATTTCCAGGGGGGAAAATGCCGACGGCTTCGATGATCATCGCCGGCATCGGATCGCTGTTGGTTTCCGAAAGAATGTACAGCCGCCGCGCCGCTTGATTGGCCGGCAGCGGCGCGCGATAAGCACGCGCACCCAGCATCGCGCAATAGCGATCGATATTGCGAATGACGTTAGCGATGGGCGATAGCTCCTTGATGCCATGCGGATAGCCGGTTCCGTCCGGACTCTCATGATGTTCCTGCACAGCGCGCAACCATTCCGCGTCGTTGACGCCAAGCGCTTCCAGCCAGCGGCGGCCTCGCTCCGGATGCGTCTGGATATCTTCACGTTGCTGGTTGGTCAGCGGCGTCACCTGTGACCACAATTGCTTCTGCAAATCGAGCATGGCGATATTCATCGTCAGCGACGCCGCCAGCAGGCGCAGATTTTCATCCGCACTCATGCCGAGACGACGGCCCAGCGCACCGCAGATCAGTGCTACGCCGAATGAATGCACGGCGGCATCGTCCGACGGATCGCGGTGCATGGTCTGAAATAGAGCCACATCAAAATTACTTTCGATGAGCCGATTGAGATCGGCAGATACCATCATCATCTGCCCTGCAAAGTCGGGCGCCTCGTACGGCGTCCGCAGCAGCGCGCAATGGCGTCGATTGATCCACTCATAAACATCGATAGGATGCTGCGACAGCCCGGCGGGAGTGGCCATCTCTTCTATTGACGGATTATCGACGGTCATTCCTCTCTCCCCTATGGCGCAGCGATGTATCTCGGCCGTACTCGCAGACAAGTTATCGGCCGCGAGAGCGGGGTTTTGAGGTGGACAGCTTCCGGTGACACCAGACCCTGCCCCACGAGATCATGGAACTCCGAATTCAGCTCCGGCAAGCGCCAAGCGTTCCACGCGGCGGCAATCGAAGGACGGGCCGCTCAATCGACGATTTCGTCGACCAATCCCCAATCCAGCGCTTCACGCGCGGGCAGCCGCTTGCCACTCAGCACCAGCAGTGCGGTACGTTGACGGCCGATGCGGCGCGGCAGACTGACACAGCCCCCGCTTCCGGGAATCAGGCCAAGACGCAGTTCCGGCAGTTGGAAATAAGCACCGCTTTTGGCGATCAGGCGACGGCCGAATGCCGGTAGTTCGGCACCCGAGCCGATACAGGCGCCATGGACCTGGAAGTCGACACGTTGTGCACAGCGCAGCAACGACAGCGCTGGATTGTGCACAGTCCGCACCACATGCGCGGTCGCGGGATCAGGTCGCTGGCCGAATTCGGCAAGATCACCACCGACGCTGTAGCACTTGCCAATGCCGCTCACGACCGCGCTGCGGATCGCCGGGTCGGTATTGACCAGATCAAAGGCCTCAATGAGTCCATCGCGCATGCCGATGTTGAGCGCATTGCGCGCTTCCGGCCGATTCAGCCAGACCAGCAGGCGATCATCCTCGCGATCGAGCATGACCGGCGGCTCGCTATCCTCGACTGCTTCGGGAACCTCTTCGCCGGACTCGCGCCAGCGCTTGAACTCCGGGCCTTCCTGCAAGGAGCTGTACGCGAGCGACTCCATGCGTAAGCCATCCTCGATCGGGATCAGTGCTGTTGCACGCATCACCTGGACGAAGATCAACGCGGCGATCGGTGAACGCTGGACATTGCGAAGAACTAGGGCCGCTTCGCGTTCATCGGCAACCAGCGCATCACAGGATTCGAGCAGCGCATCGCCAAAAGTGCCGTACGGCGCAAGCGCGACAACCGGGCAGGCCAGCCGGCCCAGCCATGTGATCAGCGCGCGGCGCTGGGGAGCACTCAGCTTTGATTCATCACCAGAAGGCCGCACGAACAGGCAGAAGCGTCCATTCAGGTATGACCATGATTCAGGACTAGCGCTTTCCTCGGCGAGCCGCAGCACCTCCCGCCAGCTGCGCCATTCCAAGCGCAGATCTTCTTCAACTGGGCTAGATACATCGGCAACTTCGACCATCATCGGGCCCTCCCAAAAATAAGCCGGCGAGGCGGTCAGGCCAGACTTTCCCTCAAAGAGGGGGCACAGCGCAAGAGGCAAAACGCTCTCGTAGCGAATCAGCCCAACGTGCGACGCGGGCAAATAAAACACCGCGCGACGTGGCGGTGAAATGGTTATGGCCACTCTGTGACAGTACGAAGAGCTCCATATCGGTGACTTTCGGGAAGCTTGCCGGGACACCGTGGGGCGTACCACAAATATCACGTTCGCCGAAGATCAGCATAAGAGGAACATCGATCACGGCAGATTCCGGCGCGATACTGCCTGGAATCAGCGCAAACATCGCTCCGATCGCGATCAGGCGATCACGCGCTGCAGCAACGGCTTTGCGTACGCCTTGATCATTGTTCCCCTGGCCCAGCATGGCGCGCGACTGATCATTGACTTGAAGCGTCGGGAACGGCTCCCTGAAGCGCTCCCGCGCAAACTGCGTCACCTGCGCCCGCGCGGCAGCAGCGTCGCCGGAGCACAGCGCCTCGGTCGGGGTGAGGATCTGCGGCATCCCGTTGAGGCTGAAACCCATCAGCACAATGGCGTGATAACTGCGGTGACGAGCCTGCTGCATGACGGTGAACATACCGCCCATGGAATGGCCCGCGCCGATTACGACGGGATCGGTTAACGGCGGCAGCCGCTCATCCACCGTGCCGTGGCGCAGTGCCTCAAGCACGTTCGATACCGCCAGCGCATCGGCATCGATGAATGCGTTGAGGTCAATCGCGAAACCATCGTCCGGAATGCCGCTGCCGCCAACCGCCACCGGGTTGATGAGTACAGTGACTGCGCCGTGCTGGGTCATCTGTGCCGCGAAGCTGAAGGATTCGTCGCCGTCGAAACGCAAATCGAAATACGAGGCCTTCATACCCCCGCCGGGAATACAGCAATACACGATTCCCGATAACGGCACGGATGCGTCGGGAAAACAGATGTCGACCGATAGCCGCACCGGCTGCTGCGCCGGCATCACTACGGAGACGTCGACAAAGCGATTTACGGTCCTCACGACCGCTCTCGCGCGCTGTACATCTGGTCGATCAGACTCGGCTGAGCACGGCACCCGCCATGCCTGAGGAAACGAGGACGTTATGTACGCTCTTGATCTGATTGACGGAGGTGCCACGTATCTGGCGCACGCCCTCGGCCATGCTGTTCATCCCGTGAATGTAGGCTTCACCGAGGAGCCCGCCATGCGTGTTGATCGGCAACGAGCCGTCGATCGCGATTTCACCGGATTTAATAAAATCCTTGGCTTCGCCCTTCTTGCAGAAACCGAAGGCTTCGAGCTGCATCAACGCGTGCGGGCTAAAAGCTTCGTAGAGCATTGCGGCCTGAAAATCGCTGGGCTTCATGCTGGTCTGGGCATAGAGCCGCTTCGCGGTGCCCCAGGCTTCGGGCATGATCGTCATATCGTCGTGGTAGTAGTTCGAAATAACCTCGACGTTGTAGGGAATCGATTGTGTCGCTCCGACGATCTTCACGGGTGGCTGTTTGAGATCGCGCGCCCGTTCGAGGCTGGTGACCAGAATGGCGACGCCGCCGTCGCTCTCCTGGCAGCAGTCGAGCAGACGCAGCCACGGCTCCTGGATCCACTTCGAAGCTTGATGATCCTCGATCGTGATTGGCTTGCCATAGAACCAGGCCTTGGGATTGGTCGCCGCGTACTTGCGCTGCTGCACGGCCAGGTAGCCGAGATCACGGTTGCTGACGCCATAGGTGTGCATGTAACGGCTGCACTGCAGTGCAGCCCAGCTCGCAGGCGTCATCGCGCCGAAGGGCACGCACCACAGCAGCGAACCGGTGCCGTTGCCGGACTGGTAGGACATCTGCTGCTGATTCGGGTTCTGGCCAAAGCGGTACTGCGAACGCTCGTTCATCGCACGCCAGATCAGCACGTTCTTGCACAAGCCCGCATTGACCAGCGCCATCGCCTGATAAATCGTCGCCGCTGCTGCTGCGCCGCCGCCCGGGATACGCGTGGTAAACGCGAGATCCTTCACGCCAAGGCAGCGCGCAAGGTTAACCTCGTCGCTATTGTCGATGGTGAACGTGATCATGCCGTCGATGTCGCGCGGATCGACACCGGCGTCGTCACAAGCGGCTTTCGAGCATTCCGCGGCAAGTTGTAGCTCGCTGCGACCCGACTCCTTGGAGAACTCGGTGGCGCCGATGCCTGCGATTGCAGCTTCGACAAAAGTGCGTGCCATTTCGTGTTCCCCTACTTTGTACGGGGCCGGAACACCGGCACTTTGTGATTGTTCATGGTTGGCTCGAAAGTAACTTCGACCGGCATATCCATTTTCACCTGATCCAGCGCCACTCCAACCAGATTAGAAACGAAACGAATGCCCTCATCGAGCTGGATCACTGCCACGATCGGCGGTTCACGAAAGCCGAAAGGAGGCGGATGCCGGGGTATGGTCCACGAATGCACCGTACCGTATCCGGAAAGCCTCACTTCCTCACGCTTGACGCTATGGCAATACGGGCACATCGGCCGCGGCGGAAAGCGGTACTTGCCGCAGTCACCACAACGCTGTCCGACAAACTCTTCCTTATCCGCCGCGTCCCAGAAGAACTTGGCATCGGGAGTGACGATCGGCGCTATACGTATCGGTTTGGGCGTCGCCGGAGCGGCGGGCGTGGACTCGGATGGGGACATGGTTCGCTTCCGAACAAATTAGGGGATGGGGACTGGATCAACCGATCTCGGCGCAATTCCGGTTTATGGAATCCAGTCGTGTCGGAACCGGCGCTCGCTGCGCCGAACCGCCACGCTGGAGATTCCTCAGCCGTTCACTTCTTTTCGCTGTTGGCAAGACCGGCCAGATTCATGCGCGCCTTGCCGCCCTGATTCTGCTCAGTGGCCGCGGGTCGCGGTGGCATTCTCGGCATACCGACGAAGCCGATGGCGAACTGCTCCTCCATGGTCTTCATCTGCTCTTCCGAGTAACCCATTTCGCTGAGGATTTTCTGCGTGTGCTCGCCAACCAGCAGCGGACGACCTTGAATCTTGCCCGGGGTATCCGACAGATCGCAAAGCAGGCCGATTTGATCGAGCTTGCCGACCACTGGATGCTGATATGACACCACCCACTTGCGCTTTTGGAATTCCGGATCGTCGTGCAGTTCGCGCGAGAAGGTCTCGGAAACGATTTCGATCGGCACGCCGGCCGCGTCAAGCTTGCCAAACCATTCCTTCGCGGTTTGCGTCTTGAATTTCGTAGCGAGGATCGAGATCAGCGCGTCGTCGTTCTTCTTACGCGATTCGGCGGTGGCGAAACGCGCGACCGTGACCAGTTCCGGCGTACCGAGCACGGCAAACAGCTCATCCCAGTGCGACTGGTTAACCAGCACGATACACAGCCAACCCTGCTTGGTCTCGTAGAGACGATGCCCCGCCGAATAGCCAAATTGCATCCCATCGATATGCGGGCGCTCGAAACCAGTGCCATCAGGTCGGGCGACCGCGTACGAGGTGTTCAGCAGCGCGGCGTTGATGATCGAGGTATCGACGAACTGCCCTTCGCCGGTCCGGTCACGATGGTAAATCGCATTGATGACCGCCACCGCCGAAAGGAAACCGTTGCCGGTGTCGCCGAACGACGTCAGCGCCCAGATCGGTTTGCCGCCCCTGGACATACCGCCATCCTCGTACTGGATACCGGACAGACATGCGCCGGTCTGGTCGTTGCCAGGCAATCCCTGGCGCGGGCCCTTTTCGAAACCGCGCGTATGACAGTAGATCAGCTTCGGGTTGATCTTCTTGAGACTCTCATAATCGATCTTCAGGCGCTCGGCAGCGTCGTAACGCATGTTGTGATGTACGACATCAGCCTTGGCAACGAGCTTCAGGAGAATCTCCATCGCCCGCGGATCTTTCAGATTCAGCGTGATGCTCTGCTTGCCGCGATTCGCCATGTAGGCGATGTGCACGCGATGCCAGAATACGTCGAAAAGACCGTTGATCTTGATGACGGTGGCGCCAAGATCGGACAACAGTTGCGCACCGAACGGGCCGGCGATGGCCAGACCGAGGTCCAGCACCGTGATGCCTTCAAGCGGCGCGGACAGCTTTCTGCCTGGATTGGCCTTTGGCGCCGGCGCGGATTTCGCCTTCTCGGCCTCGGCCTTCACCTGCGCGGTATGCTCGCCGGCTTTGGGTGCGGGACCGCCAATCTTGAGCGGCGTCTTGCTCATCGAGTACGCGGCACCCACCTGGCGGATCTTGCCGAGTTCCGGATCGTTCATTTCGGTGACGCAGCCGTCCGCAAGGAACGCCGGATCGATCAGCGATTCCTCGACGGAGCGCACGTCCTGCATCGTCATTTCAGCAGTGGCCGCCGCTTCCACCCACTCCTTCGCTGTGAATTTCTTCACCGCCTCGGCGAGGATTGGCTGATAGTGCGACATCACCAGGAGTTCTTCCGGCCCGGTACCGAAGCGATCGGGATCGTTCTGCACGGTCAGATTGGGCGACGCATTGATCTTGTCACCTGCGGATGCGGTAAGGATGAAGCGGGGATTGGGCACCCAATTCTGAATCCAGCGGCCATCCTTGCACTGAAAATGACCCTTGGGCGAACGACTGCCGATGATCCAGGAATCGAAACCAGGGGGATCGATATTTTCGGCGCGTTGCCATACACCGGAACCGCCGGCAAGCGCACCCTGCAGCAGCGAACTTTCGACGAGCTGGCCCTTGCCGGTGACTTCGCGCGCGCGCAGCGCCGCACTGATGCCGACCGACGCGGTGAAGAATGCGCCGAGGCTCGGCCAGTAGGACGCAGGGAACAAGGGCCCCGGACGCGGGGCGCCCTGCACCCAATCGTAAGGGATCTCGAGGTCTGGGAACGGATCAGGCCGTCCGGCCAAATGATTGAGCGCGCCCTCGGGCCAACCACGTTGTTCCCACTGCAGACCGGTACGCGCGGCAACCAGTGCGTCATACGCGGGACGGTTGGAGTGCTTGTTGTCGCGGCCGTAGCCGGTGATCGAGCAATAGATCAGACGCGGGTTGATCTTCGAAAGCGTCGCATAGTCGATGCCGAGTTTTGCGGTAACGCCTGGCGCATAGGTTTCGACGAGGATATCGGCCGTCTTCACCAGCGCCAGCAACGCTTCCTTGTCCCCCGCGTTCTTCAGATCCAGTACCGCGCTACGCTTGCCGCGCTGCCAGACTTTGTAGCCAAGCTGGGAACGGTACGGATCGCCGCCTGGCGGCTCCACTTTGATCACATCCGCGCCGTTGTCACCCAGCAGCATCGTGGCCATTGGACCCGCGATGCCCCAGGAAAGATCAAGCACGCGGATGTTTTCGAGAACTGCTGCCATCATTGCACCTTGCTGTCGATGTGCGATCAATCAAATCAGGATCCCAAATCAAGATCCAGTAACACGAAAACGGCGCCCGGAACTGCACGGTTTATCCATGCAGCGTGCCCGGCGCCGCCTCGCCGAATACCGCTTCAGTCGCTTACTTCAGACCGAATGTACGCAGTGCGTTTTCCGAAGTGATCTTGCGGCGATCGGCTTCCGGAATGGCCGCTTCCGCAAACTGGCTGACGACCTGCTTGCGGGAATGCGGCCAGCAGGTCGCCGGATGCGGGAAGTCCGTGGACCAATACAGGCAGTCCGGACCGAAGTAGTCGTAGCACGCCTTCAAACCTTGCGGCTCGTACATGAACGTCGCGCCACACTGCTGGCGGAAGGTTTCACTCGGCGGCCGCTTCACGCCCGGGAAAGTGTAGTGCTGGTGCATGCGCGGATCGAGCAGGGTTTGAAAAAACCATGGCAGCCAACCGAGACCCGGTTCGACGAACAGCACGCGCATCTTCGGATATTTTTCCAGCGTACCGGTCAGGATCCACATGCAAATGGTTTCCGCCAGCGGCGCCCAGGCCAGACCGGTGAAAATGCCCTTCTGCGGTGTCGGATCACGGCGGAACGTGTCCCACAGCTTCGCGCTGAGATCCAGATGGTTGAGGATCGTCAGATCACATTCCTGGATCGTCGCCCAGAGTTTCTCGTAACGCTTGTCGTAGAAATCGGGCAACCCAAGATCGGATGGGAACGGCGTCAGCTGCAGGCAACGCGCCTTGTTGTTCTTCGCCAAACGCTGCACTTCGCTGACTGCGAAATCGATGTCGTACAGCGGTAGCTGATAAGCCGTCATCAAGCGCACAGGATCAACCGATGAGAAATCCGCCATCGCGGTGTTGTAGCCCTGGAACACTTCTTTCCAGTTGTCACCCATCAGATGCGGATTCGCGATCTTGGCGCCGGCGAGTTCGGGGAAGATGACTTCCGCGTAGACGCCATCCAGATCCATTGCCTTGAGTTTGGCGTGCGGCTCGAAGTGACCCGGATCCATGGCGGCCTCGGGATCGACGAAATCCTCAAGCGACATCTGTGGCTGGCCACCGCGCAGTACTTTCGCTGCGTATTCCTCAGCTTGTTTATTGGCGTTGTCCCACACCTGATGCAATTCCTTGCGCAAGCGTGCCTTGACCCATTCATCCGTGAAGTGAACGTGGGAGTCGACGGAAATGAGACGTTCTTGAGCAACGGCAGTCATGATTTGAATCCTCCAATAAGCTTCGCGTCATTCGTTCTCATCAGGCAATGCGAAGCCATACCTAATGCGAATCCGCATAAAAATGTCGCCCGGCGATGGATTCTCGTGCCCGGGAAAAACGCGCCGAATATTTCGGCGGCAGGCGATGGGGGAAAGCATTCATCCAGGGGGCTCATCTGAAAAATGCCGCTACTCGTCCGCTGCTCAACAGCGGAAACCGGCAGTCGGACGCTGAGTTTGAGTGTGCGGACTTGATCCCGCTGACTCTTCGTCTAAATGGACTACTCAACGAGAGAACCTCCGGAGCCGACAAGGACACGATTTTCAGACGAATCCACCGCGCAGTTTGAGCAGACGATCGATCAGTCGCACAACACGATCGGGCAGCACGGGCCCCTCCTTGTTCAACAGGGACGACACCTGCTTTTTGAATTTGTCCGACAGCGGCGGGAACATCCCGCGTGGATCACCCACTGGAGGGCCTTCCTCGACAATCGTACGTGCGTTCGAGCATTCGGAAAATGTGTACCAACCGACAATACGCCCGATGCCGCTGGAATTGACGCCGCCGAACCCAAGATACGGATTGGTGCCCGACTGGATGACGTTGTGGTTCACCACTGTGCTGCCGGAGGTGGTGTTGTTGATGTAAAAATCCACTTCCTCGCGTTTCTTGGAAAAGATGTAGAGCGCGAGCGGCTTCGGACGGTTGCGAATGATATTGACCACTTCCTCGCGCGTCTTGAAGGGAACTATGGCAAGCACTGGTCCAAAGATCTCTTCCTCCATGAGTTTCATGTCGTTGGTGACATTGGTGACGATCGTAGGTGCGATATAACGATCCTCGGCGCGGCTCTGTCCGCCACAGACAATACGCGCACCCTTGGCTTTGGCGTCTTCGATCAATCCCTTGACGCGTTCAAAATGCCGGGCATTGATGATCCGTGGATACTCGGGATTCTTCTCGAAGCCTTCACCCTTGGGGTTGTACTGCGCGTTGATTTCCTTCACCAGCGCGTCGGTGAAACGCTGGGCCACTGACTCGTGCACCAGAACGTAGTCGGGCGCGATACAAGCCTGGCCAGCGTTGCACAAGCGGCCCCATGTCGTCTTCATGGCCGCATCTTCGATGTCCGCGCTCGCCTCGATGATCGACGGATTTTTGCCGCCCATTTCAAGCGTTACGGAGGCGAAATGATCTGCAGCCGCCTTCATGACGATACGGCCGACGTTGTTGTTGCCGATGTAAACGATATGGTTGAACGGGCATGCCAGCAACGCCTGCGCCGCCTCCGCTCCGCCTTCGACCGCCGCCACTTCGCCGTTGGGAAAAGTTTCGGCAATGATCTGCGTTATGATTTTTGACGAATAGGGCGCCAGCTCGGAAGGTTTCATGATGACCGCATTACCGGCGGCAAGCGCGCCGAACGTCGGCAGGAATCCGATGACATACGGGGCATTCCAACTCGGCAGCACCAACACCATACCTTTGGGTTCGTAGTGCATATAGCACTTCTTTCCCAGCGTCATCAGAGAAGCCGGCGCCATCTTCGGCTTCATCCATTCCTTGAGGTTTTTAGCGATGAAATCCGCCTCGAACTTGAGCATGACAAGCTCGCCTTCAATATCAACTGGCGACAGTCCGCGCTCCTTCTTTCCAGACTCGTAAATCTCTTGTCGTCGCGCCAGTATCGCTTTCATCAACCGCTGAATCTTTTCGATGCGCTGTTCGGCGGTTGTATGAACCAGCGCCGGCGTTTTGGCCGCGACGCGATCAAAAACGGTACGGATACCGGCCGTGTTTGTAGCGGTGAGATCGAGGACGGCGTTCATGCTTTGGCACTCGGTATTTTGTAGATGGAGCGGATCAGCGACTCGAACCTCATGTCCGAGAGGAAGCGGCGCATCGGCCCCATCGGCCGTGCGTCGCTACCAACGAGATAGAACGGCTTGAATTTCTTCACATCAAGCAATTTGACGACTTCTTCGGTGACCGCTTCCGGCGTGCTGCCGCGGCCTTCCAGCAGGTCCGGAAGCACCTTCGTCAGTGCATTTTCCAGTGAAGGCCCGTATACGCGCTGCATCTCCTGCGGCATTTGCGCCCAGGATTTCTTCGAGCGCTCATGCGAATTAACCGTCATCGCGGTCTTTACGCCGCCCGGCATGATCGTCGTCACCTGGATGCCAAATGAAGCCAATTCGTGGCGCAATGTCAGCGTCATGCCGTGAATGGCGTGCTTGCTCATGTTATAGGCGCCGGCGAACGGCGGATTGACCAGGATCGCGCCCGAACCATAGTTGATGATGCGCGCCGCCGGCCGTGCCTGTCGCAGCATCGGCAGGAACGACTGGATCGTCCGCAACTGACCCCAGGTGTTGATCTCGAACTGCCGCTGTGCATTCTCGACGGAAAAGCATTCAACAACACCATTGGCCATATCAGCGACACCGGCGATATTCATCAGCACGTCGAGACCGCTGTCGCCAATTGCCTTCCTGACCACTTCGGCGCTCTTGCGCACCGACTCGGAGTTGGACACGTCCTGTTCGACGATCGTGATCGACGGCTTGCCGGCAAGATCGGTGCTCGCACCCGGCAGCACTCCAGCGAAAACCTGCCATCCCATCCCGGCCAGCCGCTTGGCCATCAGGTTCCCCTGACCGATCGCGGCGCCGGTGATAAACACTTTTTTCATTCTTATGCTCCCACAGGCGCAACCGGATCAATGGCCCGCGCGCGCCGCGGCTTCCGGCGTGAACAGCGACGGATCCATCGGCGTATTGAGGCGCCACCAGTTGGGATCATCGCTGGCGCGGTCATTGGTCAGATATCCAGCCTCATAGGTTCCGCCGGTCAGGTCCTGATAGAGCGATGCACCGCGATGCCAGCCATGACCTTCCTGCGAATAGTGGAAGGTCGCCATCACCACGCGATAGAGTTTGCCTTGTCCGTCGAAGTTGTCAGCCATCAGAGTCAGCCAGGAATCCTCGTCGGCATAGAGCACACGGCGGGCGTAGATGTGGCGCAAACCGGGCTTGAGCGTGCCTTCGATTACCCACACGCGACGCAGTTCGTAGCGGAGATAATCCGGATTGACCGTCCCGGTCCTGACCAGATCCTTGTACTTCACTGCTGGATCATTGATCTTGAAGTTGTCGTACGGAAGATAAAACTCCTTCTTGCCGACCAGCTTCCATGTGTAACGTTCGGGTGAGCCGTTGAAACCATAGTCGTCATCGACGGTTCGGAAGCTGGCGGGCGGCACCGGGTAATCGAAACCGATTTCCGGCGCCTGACGGACTCGACGCGTACCGGGAAGGTACTGCCAGGATTGCGTTGAATCGGTCGAAAAATCGTTTGGCTGATAACCGACCGCAACGAAACCTCTCTGGCGCTCAGGCAGACTGAAGCCCTGGAAGAAATAGGAATTGAACTTGTCCTGATACGAGCCGGCTTTTTCAGCGTCATTGCCGATGGTGTACACCATATGCTTGTTGCGGCCCCAGGAAACATTGCCGTCGGCATAAACGTCGGCGATGTCGACCACCGCCTTTTCGGTCAGCATGTGCGCGGCGTGCGCAACATTCCAGATCGCCTCCAGACCACTCTGCGCAAACGGAAACGTGATCGCTCCGGTGAGCCCGGTGACACCCTTGCCGTCGTGGACCAGTTCCGAGGTCGCCGCATTCTTCTTGGTCCGGTCGCACACCCAGTCCGGATCACGGAAATCGCGGTGAGTCGGATAAACGAGCATGCGGTAGACCTGAGGGTATCTCTTGAACAACCCTTTCTCACCATCGGTCAGCTTGTCAGCATACTTGTCGATGTTATCCGGTGCGATCGTAAACAGCGGCTTTTCGTCCGCGTATGGGCCGGGTTCGTATCCGAAAGGCTTGGTGACTCCCGGCCAGGTTCCCTGGAACTTGCCGGTAAACGCCGGATAACCGGTCGCTTCATCACCCGCCCGATCGGCGCCGATGCAGGTGTACTTCGGGCCATCAAGCTCGGCCGCCTTTTCCGGAGAAACCTTGGCCGCCGCGAACATGACAGGCGACCCAACGCCGCCGACCAGCAGGCACGACGCAATAACCAGTTTGATCCTCATCAAAAACTCCTCCGTCAAAATTTGAGACTCGTGTTCAGTCCCTGCTCGTGGCCACAAATTTACGATCACCGCCGTCTACTATTCCAGCGTGGCCTTCGCTCCTGCGCGACGCAGCACTTCTGCCGACTTACGTGCCTCCGAAAAGCGCTTCGCGATGTCGGTCAAGCCGCTTCACGTTGCGCTGCCAGATTGGTTTTTACAAGCAGGCGGTTTATCCGCCGCGCGTTGTGATGCTTGTAATCGTATTCCACATCGCCGTTGCCGTTGACCAGTTCGGCGTTGGGAAAGCGCTTCATGAATTCGCTGATCATCAGACCGCCTTGTACCCTGACCAGATAGGTGCCAATGCAGAAGTGTGCACCCGCGCCAAATACGATATTGCCATCCAGACGCCGGGTGATGTCGAGCTTACGGGGATTTTCCCATTTCTGGGGATCAACCCAAGCGGCGGTCAGGTTGAGAAGAATCGATTGTCCTTTTCTGATGCTCTGACCCCGGAAGACCGCGTCCTCGCTGGCAAAACGGAATTGCGGCATCTTGCCGAACGCGCCGACACGCAACAGCTCAATGATAGCGTTCTCCATCAGCTCCGGACGCGAACGTAGCAGTTTGTATTGGTCCGGATTGCTCAGCAGACCCTGGATAACATAAGTGTGCAAATCCGTGGCTGTATCCGAGCCCGCCACAATGACCGCCTGAATGACCGAAAGAATGTCGTAGTCGTCCAGTTGCTCGTCGTTTTCTCTAGCACTGATCAGACTACCGACGAAATCGTCGCCCGGATGGGAAGCAGCTCGACGCTGCCGGATGAGGTCCTTGAAATATTCAAAACCCACCTGTGTTTTCTGCAACGAATCGGCGCGTTCCTTGGCGCTGAGATTGATGCGCGTCGCTTTGACCGTGTTGACGGCGAATTCATGAAAAAACTCTTCTTTGTCGGTCGGCACGCCAACCATGCGCGCCATCGAACGAACCGGCAGCTTCTCGGCGATCATCGAGAACACATCGAGCTGTTCCGGCGTACCGATTTCATCGAAGCACTGGACCACCAGATCCCGGATCTTGCGGTCAATCTTTGCCATCACCGGCTTGGAAAACGCAGGCATGGTCAGCCTGCGCAGTTGCAGATGCCGATCGGTGCTGGCTGAGAACAGGCCATGATCCAGCGATTTTTCAAAATCGCTCTTTTCCGCTTCCGGTTTTGCTGGGGGTGCATGCTCCCAGGCGCGAAAGTTCGGCGTGAACACGTTGTTTTTCAGCATCTCCAGGCAGGCCTCATGTGAGCTGACCACCCACATCTGCAAATCTTTGTGCCATGCCACCGGAAATTCATGGACCATCCGCTCCCAGGTCTGCCAGGGCGAGCGGATGAAGTCCGGCGAATACGGGTTGAAAATATTGCCGTCGATTTCGACGCGCCCAATCGCTGTCGCTGCAGTCATATCCGATTCTCCTCGCCCTTGGGTTGCTTGGTGAGTTGCCTTGAGCGAATCGTGGCCTTTTCGCTCTTGTTCCGGGTCTTGTTCTTCGATGGCGGCGATCGCACCGGCAGTCGTTCGCCGCGTGCGGCCGCGATACCTTGCAGCAGCGCATCGAGCACAGGCCGCCACTGCGTCTCCGCCAGATTGAGATATTCTGGCAACGCGCTTCTCACCAGCGGCAGCTCATCATCGCTGCGCTCGGCCAGCGCGCGCCTCATGGACAAATTTCTCGGCATGCCCATCTGGTCACTCGCCCTGGATGCAATCACGCCCACGGCAGCCCCTATAGCCAATATGCCAACAGCACGATGCAGGTGAACCCCTTCAGCCGCGCTGAAACCTTGTTCGGAAAGCGCGGCAAGGAATTGTTCAAGAATTTCGATTTCGAGATCCGGACCGAGATTGCCCTTGACCAATTCCGAAACGAGCTGCGGCTCGGAAACGAAGGATTCGTACATCACTTCGGCGTAATGAGTCGCAAGTTCCGACCAGTGCACATTGCCGCGCTCTGGCAGTTTGCGCGCCAGCGCGACCTGCATTGCGGCTAGGCTGACGAGTTCCTTGCTGCTGCTGACATACCGGTATAGCGTGGCAACCGCGACGCCGAGGCGATCCGCAACCCGTTTCAGGGTAACCCGCTCCAAGCCGATCTCGATCGCAGCAGCGACGATGGTCTGCGCGTTGACGCGCGCTGGCCGACCGACTCGCGGTGAGCCGGATTCAGCGGCAGCCTTGGCTCTAACTGCGTATGAAGACATCGAAGATTCTGCGATACCATTTGATTTGCGAATTACTTTCACAAATGTACTCTCAAAATTTGTCCGGCGCACTCATCCTAGTGGATGAAGCTGCCGGAGCGATTATTTCCACCGTCGGCCGATAAGCTCTGCGGAATCCCTGCGCCGAGATCCGGGGTGGACGAGTCAATCAGTCAGGAGATCAGAAATGAATCGAGTTGAAGGCAAAGTGGCGATTGTTACCGGCGCTGCAAGTGGCGTTGGGGCAGAAGATGCGCGAATGCTCGCGCGCGAAGGCGCGAAAGTGGTTTTGACCGATGTAAATGAAGACGCGGGACAAAAAGTAGCCGCGGAAATCGGCGCCAGCGCCCTGTTTCTGCGTCACGATATCGCTTCCGAAGATGATTGGCAGGCCGTGTTCAAGGCCACAGCAAATTACTTCGGCGCGGTTGACATACTCGTCAACAATGCCGCGATACTTGCCTACGGCACGATCGAGGACACCAGTCTCGAACTGTGGCAGCGAATCCAGCGCGTCAACGCCGACGGCTATTTCCTCGGCTGCAAGTACGCGGTACAAGCAATGAAGGAACGCGGCGGCACCATCATCAATATGTCGTCGCTGTCGGCCATTAGCGGCTTGTCGTCGTTCGTCGCCTACAGCGCGTCGAAAGGCGCCGTCACCGCGATGACGCGCAGCATCGCTGCTTACTGCAAATCAAAGAACTACAAGATCCGATGCAACTCGATTCATCCGGACGGCATCAAGACGTCGATGACGGCCGGCGTCTACGGCACTCTCAAGCCGGGACAAGCTGTCTTTCTGCGCGATGCGAAAAACTTGCCGGGCCGGCTTGCGGAACCGTCCGACATCGCCAACCTCGTGCTATTTCTTGCTTCGGACGAATCGCGCTTCATTAATGGCGCGGAGTTGCGTATCGACAACGGCTGGTCAATATGGGCCGATTAAGCAATACCAGAGAGAAATAGAAGGGCCGGCTCCAACTCCGAGCCGGTCGCTTTAGCCGCTTCGCCTCAGAAGCGATATGTGGCATTCAAACCGAGGTTATCGCGATCAGCATATGGGTGCGTAGTGAAATCGGGATTGCCGAAGAAGGCGCTATAGACAATACCGAGATCCAGGCTCTGCAAGTGCGTGAACGTCAAGCCCAGACTGGCGCGTATGTCACCCGCGCCCATCAGGGATCCGAATGAGCTGAGCTGCGATGTTTGCCCCTCGGCAACGCCGGAGAATGTGATCGGAATCAGCAGATCCCACCCATTAAACACGCCGTTCTCACCGATCTGCACCAGCACGGAACCTGCCCAGGACGTCCTCGAATAAGTGAGGCCGGTATAAAGAGTTTGGTCCGGGCTCGTCGGTACGTCCTGAGTATGAATATAAGGATCGGTGTGATTCACGAAGACGTATCCCAGCTCACCGGCAATGTTGATGCTGTCCCACAACAATCCGGAACCCGTGGCGTAAATCCCGTTAAGATTAATTTGTGTAACGTCACCGGGCATGGGGACAGGGACATGCCCAAGAAACGAGGAGACATAATTGACGAGAATAGGGGTTTTCTGTCGGTAACTGACGTCTCCAGCCCAACTGAGCCCGAACAGAGTGGTTGAAAAGCTCAGGGCACTCAGATCGACACCGGCGAAATATCGAATGTTGTATGTCGTCGGCACGTTGAGCGTATCGACGATGTCGAAGTTACTATTCTGAATAATTCGGCCTAGAGCCGGCAGGGCATTCACCGCATTCTGTACGTCGCAGAATTGGATATTGGCAGTGATCGATGCGTTGCAGTTGAAGTTCTGGTATGGGCTGGGCTTGGTGTCGTGATAGCGAAGGCGATACAGCCCCAGGGTCGTTGATCGCGTGACCGCATATTTGAGCCCCAGACCATATTGCCCAAACGAACTGGGATTCAGTTCTCCCGCATACCGGACGTCGGAAATATCCGGCGGCGCGCCAGGGAGAAACGCGAGCGGATTGTGCAAGCCATATACAAACTGAGCCCCTGGCCCTACGACATCGGCAATTGAAAAGAACTCGCCCACCGGATCGAGTTCGGTTGCCTTGAATTCCATCTTATATTGTCCGAGCAGGGTGAGACTGTTCGTCAGCGACAACTGCAGCGAGACTTGGTTGACGGGCAGCAAAATGCTTTTGACGTCTGCCCCCGGTATGTTGGCCTTGGTGGCATCCGCCGGAGCTTGCGCACCCGAAATGTTCGGAAAGAACAAGCTCTCGCCCCAGGCCACCACCTGGCGCCCAAGGCGGACGTTCAGATCCATGTCTTCGCCGAGATTCCAGCTTCCGAAACCGTAAGCATCAAGCAAACGGATGCGCCGGCCATCGAACCGGTGCGCGTCGGATGTGAATTCGTTGTTGGGACCGGTCTTGTTGATTGTCCCCGGAGAATCATTGTTGTTAGAGCCGAGGTACGCGGCGTCAAAAAACGCATCGCCGCGTACCTGGGCACCATAGTTATCCTTGGTGAAATTCAGCTCGCCGAGCGCGGAAATACGATTGTTGACGAGGCTGCCGCTTTTGAAGTTGCGATCACCGTCATCGTAGTTTGCAGACTTCGGGTATTTGTAGGGTTCGAGAATTGTTACGCCTTGAGCAACTAGCGGGTCGGGAGCTGTGTTGACAATTCCGTCGGCCGGATTCTTGACACGCACCGCTAGCGCATAGCTCATCTGAAGACTGAAGGTTCCATCTCCCCCAAGCGCTTTGAACTCGCTTGCGTGGGCGGAGCCCGCAAATCCAACGATGCTCGCGACCAAGCTTGCGCCCACGATTGCAAACTTTTTGTGGACGAGTCCCTTGCTCCCCCTGCGATACTGAGCTGCAATCACTTTTCCTCCGGTGCTTCCCGACTCGTTATTGTGACAACCATAGAAGCCCCCGCTTCTTCCAACTTCATCCAAACTAGCTAATGTCGACTACGACTTTCGACCAGTATGGATCTCCTCCGAAAAACATTTTGACTTAAATGTTTTTCGAGATTAGCATGCCCACGGAGCATTTGAGCCTACATGCGTGCGGCGAATCTTCGCAACTGGGGATCTTCAAGATCGTCTGCAGTACCAGGCGCCTGAATTTGCGTGGACTGGACGCATGGGGTCCAGAAAAACTTTTGGTCGGATGCTTACGCAACAGCTGGGGCGCGACGCTGACATATCGTCGCATCGGAAATACCGTGGATTGATGTGCTTTCCTTTTGGAGGATTGAAGCAGTGAAAAAGTACGATCGCCAGAAAGGAGTCGAAGTGTTCAATGAAGTCTATTGCGGAGACGTACCGCTGACGCAGCCGGGCCAGAGCAAGTTTGTCGATCACATGCTCGAAACGCTGTTCGGAACCCTGTGGTCGGATGAGACGCTGAGTATTCGCGATCGTCGCCTGCTGCTAATCGGCGCCATCGCTGCGCAGGGCGACGAAACGACATTGACGATCCAGGCGCGCTCCGCGCTGAAACGCGGCGAACTGACCATCAAGCAGCTCGAAGCTATCGTGATGTTCATAACGCAATACGTCGGATATCCAAAAGGCTCGCGTTTTTTCAATATCTATAACGCTCTGCTGAAAGAAACGCAGGGCACTCAAAAATAACGGGGCGTGCCAACAGCGTCCGCGCGCGCCGGCAACGCCAGTGCGACGCGTCGAAAAGCACGCACGCCACTTATTCATCAATTACAACCCGGAACAAGAAACCGTCATGGCACTTCCCGGCTACTGGTTTTCAAAAAATCCCGACAAGGCCTGGGGCGAGAAATTCTTCCTCACCTTTATTCCGGTGTTTTTCATTTACAACGCTGTCATCCAGAAAATGGGGTGGCTGGATGTCGGAAACTTCTGGCACGTCACGCAAAACCTGCTGATGTGGGCACCCTACTGCCTGGTACTGCCCGCGATACTGCGCCGCAACAGCGGTGTGCCCTGGAACCAGAGCTTCTGGTTCAAGTACAACTTGTATATGACGGTCTACATTTTCTACGTCACATACTTTCACACTGAATATTTCTTTTCTGTGCTGGGCATCCGCTACAAATTTCCGCACGTCACGCTGTATCTGGACTCTGCGCTACTCGGTCCCGACGAGCGTACGGCCATGCAGAATTTCGAGAAGGTGCCACTCGGAATGTATCTCAATGCGATTGCTTTTTTCATGGTCTATCACACCGCATCAGTGGTGGTGATGCGGCGCGTGAAAACTCTGACATTAGGCGCGTCCAAGGCGATTCGCTATCTGTTCTGGATCGTAACCGTCGCCGCCGCCTCTTACTTCTTCGCCTGGGCGGAAACGTTCATGTACGTCAATAATCCGCAGGCAATGGTCAACGTCTGGTACGTGGACATGCCACGCATGCTCAGTCTCGGTTCGGCCTGCTACGCACTGTACTTCATAGTCAGCTTCCCGAACGTGTTCCGGCTCGACGAAGAACCGGAGGCCCCGAAATGGACGCTGTCGCGCTGTGTCGTCGAAGCATCGTTCGTCAGCATGACTGTGTTGCTGCTGCTCGATCTGTTCACCTGGATCGTCGGCCCCATTGCCTAGCAACCTGTCGAACTTGGGTGATCGTCGCGAGGATTGAGCGCGCTACACCGTCAGCACGATCTTGCCGATATGCGTCCCGCTCTCCATGAGCCGATGTGCATCGGCGGCTTGTTCCAGCGGAAATGTGCGGAACACCACTGGCTTGATTGCGCCACTTTCCAGCAGTGGCCACACGCGTTCGCGTAACTGCGCGGCGATCGCCGCCTTGAATGCGACCGGACGCGGACGCAGCGTCGAACCGGTAACCGTCAGACGGCGCATTAGCACCTGCGCGAGATTGATCTCCGCCCGGGAACCCCCGAGCAGCGCAATCAGCACTAGCCGGCCATCCTCGGCCAGGCAGTTCAATTCGCGCGGCACATAGTTGCCGGCAACCATATCTAGAATCACGTCGACTCCACGTCCGGCAGTCAACTCCCGTACCACCGCAGTGAAATCCTCGCTGCGATAATTGATACCTCGTTCGGCGCCGAGCGCTTCGCAGGCACGCGCTTTGTCCTCAGAACCCGCCGTCGCGAACACGCGATTGCCGAACGCTTTAGCGAGCTGAATCGCAGTCACACCGATCCCGCTGGTGCCGCCTTGCACCAACAGCGATTCGCCCGGCGCGAGCCGTGCGCGATCAAATACGTTGCTCCATACCGTGAAGAACGTCTCCGGTAACGAGGCCGCTTCGACATCGGACAACCCCTTCGGAACCGGCAGACATTGCGCCGCAGGAACCGCGCAAAACTCCGCGTAGCCACCGCCTTGCAGCAGCGCGCAGACACGATCACCGATCGCGAAACCGGAATCACCCGTATTTCCTGCGACGATCGTCCCGGCAATTTCCAGCCCCGGAATATCCGAAGCACCCGGCGGCACCGGATAGTTGCCAGTGCGCTGCAAAACATCGGGACGGTTGATGCCGGCGGCCGCTACGCGGATCAACACTTCACCTACGTTGAGCAACGGCGTCGGGCGCTCACCAGGAACCAGAACATCCGGATCGCCGAAGCGGCTGATTTCAATTGCTCTCACGACGAACTCTCAGCGGTATCGGCCATTATGACCTATCATCGTAATACAGCGACCGCCGATCGGCTTCACTATCAACTAGCTTCCCTCCGCTATATAAGCTATAGGGGAGTCGAGTTTCGGTGTGATGTAGAGCAAATATACTAATGGGTTGTAAGAGTGAGCACCCAATGGCATGGTGAAAAACCATAAAATTTGGGTGTTAAAAAAAATAAAGATGGGGTACGGCTGAAAGGATGATGGCGCCGTGTTTGGGGGGCGATGATGCAAAATAATTTTAAAAAAACCTTTTCTTTCATAGTGTTGTGGATGATCTTGGTCGCTTCGACCGATGCTTTCTGCATGGATGCGGTATGGACGAGTTGGATCCAGCACCTGAAAAGCGACATGAATTACAGCGTCATTCAAGGCAATGCTCACGTCTTCAACTTGGCGGACTGCAGCACAGCCATCAAGGTGTTCGGCAGTTGCTCGGGCAACAATCCGGCTGCGCCGTACATCGAAATCAATCCTCCCGTTTCGAACGGCACCACCAACGAATTCATCGAGCCGTGCTACAACTTGACGGTAGAACCCTGCCAGTCCGCCTCGACCAGCCTTATCAACGCGTATACCACGGTCGGTCCGGCTCAGAATTACGTCAATCCCTATTATCGGCTCGGTGACCAGGACGCACTGGTGGTGATCGTCAGACTGCCGCCAAAGGCAGCCTACTTTGGCTATCAAAGCTATGTCTTCACCCGCTCCACCCAGCAGTACATTAGCTATCTGCCAAACTGCAAACCCATAGGCCGGGTCAATATCTGCCGCTGGTACGTTCTTGGGAGCGTCGGCAATAGCGTCAACAATATCGCGATAGCGCAACAGACCGGCGGAATCACGCTTCCTGCTCCTGGCAGCAACGACGGTCCGGAAGTCGCTTTCATCACGACTTCGAATCAAACGCTCTATGAGCAGTTAAAAGCCACATTTTCATCACCGGCGGTTGGTGGCTCCCAATCACTACTGTTCATTGAGCCACTGTACCCGAAGAACCAAGCCTCACTAACCGCTCCCGATTCACCGAACTTGCCCTATTCTCCGCACAATGTCATCACTGGTTTTGACGTCGATGGCATGGCGCCTGATCAGGCAATCCACGATGAGTTCAATACCCTGATTCGCTACGCTGCGTTTGAGAATCACGACGCATCGCAAACGTGGCTGTGCGCAATCGATCAAGACTCGGGGAACGCGGCTGCAGAATGCAAGAATTATCCGCCTCTGCCTGAGTCGCCTATTACTGTTTACCGTGTAACCAAACCACCGTCGGGGACCGATGTCCTGTACTCAGGCATGTCCACCCTCAACCCGAGGACGGCGAATCAGAACGAGACGGGAGTTTCCAAATCCGGCCGGAAAAACCCGACACTGGTTAATTACAGCGTCGTTGCGGAAGATCTCGCAAACGCGATCAAGAAGTACATGAAAGCGATCAATAGCGCCGACAAGATCGGTGTCATTCAGATGTTTCATCAATGGAACGCCGGTCCGCGTTGTATCACAGTCGGAATCGATTGCTACGAGGATACCCAGGACACCGCTCCATACGGCGTTCTGCCCGTGGGTTATCTGAACGCAAGTGGCGGTGAAATTGCGTTCGTAGTTGGCGTGAACCACACCGCAGAGGTCGTGAACAACGCCACGTATTTAAGCGTCGGCATCTACGATGGCGGCAGCGGGCAGGATAAGAACATTCTCATCCTGGAAGGAATTTCGAGCCTGACGCAAACCAATCCGCGCGTCGCCGGTTTCGACAGCTGCTCGTCTCCATCTACCGATCCAACCAAGAGCAACTGCCTGAATGGGTCGGCACTTCAAGTGTGGCGCGACATCGGCTCTCCGATGGGAATGCACCGAAGCCTCAACTTCTCGACGGTATCGAATCTTTATGTTGCCACTGTGGCAAGAGATACCTACTGCGCGTCTGGTGGCGCCGGCGCCACACTCCCGTTTTGCTCAAAGCTGTACCGAAACGCAGGTTACACGGTTCTGCCCATAACACCGCCGGCGGGCACAACCAATGGCAATTGTTCGCCGAGTGCGGATGTGAAATGCGGGAAATATCTGCCCGTGGAAGATCTTCTAGGAGTTTCAGAACGAGCGTATGTGGTTCCAGGACAGCTCAACGGCGCGGATCCCAGCAAAATCGTTTATCCGTTCGTTGTTCATTGAAGGAGCTCGCGCTGGTCCTGGTCCGCTGCCGAGCGATTCAGCAGGCGCGCATCACGGTTCTTCGTTTTGGAATGGCTAAGTTGATCTGGTGGGTCGTGTCGGAATCGAACCGACGACCAGCGGATTAAAAGTCCGATGCTCTACCGACTGAGCTAACGACCCCGATTCCCGGAAAACAATCTGCGGAGTCGGAAATTATAACTGTCTTGATTATCGCGCGCAGCCCGCGCGCCACTATTATTCCGTTGGTCTTCGCAGGCGGCCTGTCCGGCCCAGGGCGCTTGGGCGCGCAGAAGTATTTGATTGCTAGGCACGGTAGTGAGTCGGATCGGCGACTCCGGCGGCTTCGAAGCCAGCGCGCCGCAAACGGCAGGAGTCGCATTTTCCACATGCGAATCCGTCGGCGTCGGCTTGGTAGCAGGATATGGTTTCGGAAAAATCGAGTCCGAGTGCGATGCCTTTCCGAATGATGTCTGCCTTGTCGAGTGAGATCAGCGGCGCGTGAATCTTGAAGACCGTGCCTTCAACCCCCGCCTTCGTGGCAACATGCGCGAGTTGCTCGAAGGCACTGATAAATTCCGGACGGCAATCTGGATAACCGCTGTAATCGATCGCATTAACACCGATAAAAATGTCATGCGCGCCGGTCACTTCAGCAAGTCCAAGCGCCAGTGAAAGAAAAAGCGTATTGCGCGCCGGTACGTAAGTTACCGGAATCCCCACGGCGAATTTTTCGGGCACGGCGATGGCAGGATCGGTTAACGCTGAACCACCGATGCGGTCCAACGCCACTTCCACGATGCGATGGGATTCCGCGCCAAGTTTTGCAGCGATACGAGTGGCGGCTTTCAGTTCGGCGGAATGACGCTGCCCGTAGGCGATACTCAGCGCATCGCAGCGATATCCATCGGCCCGCGCGATTGCAAGAACGGTTGCAGAATCAAGTCCACCCGATAGCAGAACGACCGCTCGCCTCTCATTCATCATAGCGCGCTCCGGAAAATTTCTAACGCCCGGGTTGATCGCCCCAAAGTATTTTATGAAGCTGCATCTGAAAGCGCACTGGAAGCCGATCAGCAACGACCCAATCGGCAAGCTCTCTCGCCGGAAGTTGGGCGTGACTCGGAGAGAACAGAATATTGCAGCGATCCTTCAATTGATGGCGCTCGATGATTTCGCAAGCCCAGTCATAGTCACTGCGGCCGCAAAGAACAAACTTGACCTCATCAAATCGCCGCAACAACGCAAGATTGTCCCAGCGATTGCGATCGACCTCTCCGGACCCAGGGGTTTTGACATCCACCACGCGGACCACTCGCGGGTCCACCACGGAAATGTCGAGCGCGCCGCTCGTCTCCAGCGAAACGACGTAACCCTCATCGCAGAGTCGGGACAGCAAAGGCAGACACGCTTTTTGCGCAAGCGGCTCGCCGCCAGTAACGCAGACATGCTGGGCACCCAGCTCGCGCACCTTTGCCACCACTTCATCGAGTTCTTGTCACTGGCCACCGTAAAACGCGTAAGTGGTATCACAGTACTGACAGCGCAGCGGGCAACCGGTCAGGCGCACAAAGACAGTCGGCAGTCCGACAAGAGTGGACTCGCCCTGGAGAGACCGGAAGATTTCAGTGATGCGCAGACGCCGGGAACCCATGCCGCTCCCCGTCTGCTGCTCGGTGGAGCCAGCGGGTTCGTCCATGGATCAAGACGGCTTGAGTTTGCTACGTGCGACGTCCGCAGCCTTCGAATTGGGAAACTCACGGACTACCCGCTGCAATACAGCGCGGCCCTGCTCATTTTTTTTCAGATCGATATTGATCAGCCCAACCTTCAACAAGGCATCCGGAACTTTCGGGCTTGCAGGGAAGCGGTCCAACAGGGACTGGAAGCTCTGAAGCGACGAATTCAAATCATGCTTCACGTAATACGCTTCGCCCATCCAGTACCAGGCATTGTCCGCATAGTTTCCCTGCGGATACTGGTCGAGCATCGCGCGAAAGCCACGAATCGCCTCATCGTAATGTTGAGTCTTCAGCTGACTGAAGCTCGCAGAATACTGCGCCTCTTCCTGTGGCGCGGGCGCGCTGCCCGTAGGCGCAACGACCGGTGACGAAGAGGTTTCCGGTGCCGGGCTTGAGGAACTTGAAGGGGGCAACGCCGGCGCTGTCGAAGAAAGCGCATTCGTCGTCGCCGGCGGCGGAGACGCCGCGTTCGCAGCCAACGGTACGGAGGATGGAACGGAGGCCGCAGGTGGCGCGGTACCCTCCAGATGCTGCACACGCTGATCAAGTGCCTGAGTCTGCTTTTGCGCATCCTCGAAGTCGTGCCGCAACTGCTCAATGTCACCGCGTAACGAGCGCAGATCATCCGAAACCTGCGAGTTGCCCCGGCTGGCATTCATGCCGTCGAGCTTATGCGACAGCTCGGACAGCTTCGCTTCGGCGTTTTGCAGCCGCAGCTCTTCGGGACTCAGCGCATGCGGATCACCGCTGATCGGACCACCCTCACTGGCACATCCCACAACCGTGGCCGCCGCGATGGTGGCCACGACTATGAAACGATTCCGATGGTTTGCACGCCGCACGGCAGCCAAACGGATGATTTCCCTGAGCCAGGAAAA